>ERZ857750.860-NODE-860-length-36108-cov-3.942196_pt1 | contig 36108 bp, 30 predicted proteins | sample MGYA00519915_ERZ857750 | MGnify/ENA primary metagenome ERZ857750 (study PRJEB31778, sample SAMEA3449358) | human gut metagenome | biome: human gut; feature: human-associated habitat; material: faeces | place: United Kingdom | collected 2010/2012 ...
GGTCGATCTGGCCGAGACGCTTCTGTGCTATGCGCTCGACGAGGTGATCGCCGCGTTTCGCGAGCGCGCCCCGGGCGTGGCGCTGCGTCTGCGCGACCGCACCTGCGCCCAGGTGTCCGAGAACCTGCGCGACGGCTCCTGCGACCTGGGGCTCACCTATGCCTTCGACTGGCAGCCCGAGGATTTCTCCATCGAAGAGGTGGGGCAGATTCGCACGACCCTTGTGGCCGCGCCGAGTATACCCCTCCCCGACTTCCAGTCCGCAGGGCAGCTAGCGGGCCTTCCCTTCATCATCGACGAGCCCGACAACGTGTTCCGCATCGCCCTCGAGCAAACCATGGACGCACGCGGCGTGACGCTCACCGAGACGATGGAGCTCTGGAGTTCCCAGGCCATCAAACGCCTCGTTTCCATGGGCATGGGCTTTTCCGTCTTCCCCCGCTTCGCCGTCGCCGACGAGCTGGCGCGCGGAACCTTCGTCGAGATTCCCGACCCCTTCGGAAAGCGCACCTTCCCCATCTACCTCGGCCATCGCAAGACCCACTGGCTCACCCCGGCCGCCCGCCTGTTCTGCGATCTCGTACGCGAGCGCTTGATGCCAGAGAAAACCCGATGATAAAGCGTGATAAAAGATGACAAAGGAAGGGCCGGCATCCCGAGCTGTACGGCTGACTCCGCCGTTCAACCCCCGCTTTCAGCCTACCGCTCTAACAGATTCTCCATGGAGCAGTGGAGGGCAAAGGCCAGGCGGTAGAGGGTCTCGGCGGCGGCGTGGTTGATGTTCTTCTGGCGCTGCTCGTACAGCTGAATGGAGCGGAGGCCGACGCCTGATGCCTCGGCCAGCTGCTTCTGCGACACTCCGCAGATCTTCCGCTGGCGATAGAGCCTGGTGGGCAGCTGCGCCGCAGCCAGGCGATGGTTGAGCGCCTCGACGAACTTCTCCTCGGGCGCCTCGTGCAGCGGATAGAACATGCCCGCAAGCTCTTCATAGGGAATGGCGTCAAACACCTGGCGGTAGGGGCGTCCCGTCTCCATCTGGTAGCACGCCAGGATCCAGCCTAGCCAGTAGTCCTCGCGCGGCACCACCTGCGCATGCTCGGGCGCAGGGGATTCCACCGTTCGCCCTCGGCAATTGCGCAGCCCGTACCTGACAGAGCCCCGAAGACTTGCGACGTCCTCAGGACCACCTGATACCCCAGGCCGCCCAGGAACAACGCGCGCTCCAATGTCTCAACGCTTATGGTGTTCGCCAGAAAATCCCGGGCAATGGAGAAGTACGAATCGTCGGACCACGCCGCAAAGCTCAATGACACGCATCCTTCCTTTGAATTCCCTGAAACCACGGGCCAGCGACCAGAGTCCGATCGCAACAGAAAGCACAAGTCCCGCAGAGGTCATTCCGTCCACCACTGCCGCTTCGAAATCCGCGTTCGAGGAGATTTGGAAGAAGAGCGCTGCATCCCACAGCACCAACGGACACGTTGCAAAGAATCCCGCGAACGAGAGAAACAGAGCCGTCGCAGCTTTCTCAAGGGAGCCGGTTTCGGCGCCGCAAGCCTTGCGGCAGCGGGCATTGCGGGATGCTCGCCCAGCAGCACGACGACAGCCTCGGAAGTGCCCGCCGACAACGGAAATAAAAGCGCGTCGGACAACATCTCGAGCGCAAGCTGGCGAGAGGCGCCTGCCCCAATCACCGAGGCCGACATCGCCGAAACTGTCGATTGCGACGTCCTCGTTGTCGGGCTCGGCTACTCCGGCTGCGCCGCCTTCCGAGCGGCGGCAGAATCGGGCGCCAAGGTAATCGCCGTTGAAGCCCAAGCCGAATCTGACTTCGCCATTTTGGGCATGGGGCATTTCGGGCACATCAACTCCGAGTTCTTGAAAGAGCGCGGCGTGAATCCCGTCGATCCCATCGAGTTCCTCAACAACTGGCAGTTGCGCGCGGCTAACCGCTCTAACGCCTCTCTGTGTCGCAAGTTCACCAATACCTGCGGAGAGGCGTTCGATTGGTACATCGACTGTCTGACCCCTGAAGAACGCTCGTCTATCGAGATCCAGTTCTTCCCAACCGACGCCGGCTATACCACGTTCAAGAATGGCCTTGGCACCTACATAGGAACGGCCTCGACTATGCCCCTGCAGGAAAAGATCATCGGCAACATGCTTCAAGTCGGGCTCGATGCCGGCGCGCAGATTTACTGGGGATGCCCGGCGGAGCAGCTGGTTCAAGGCGACGACGGCCGCGTGATCGGAGCCGTTGCCAAAAAGGAAGACGGCAGCTACCTCAAGATCAACGCCGAGAAGGGCGTCATCGTAACTGCTGGCGACTACTCTGGCAATCCCGAAATGGCGAAGGATCTGCTCAGCCAGATAACCAACATGCTCGATGGCGAAGACGGCGAGGTAGTCTCCATGGGCTACAAGGGAGATGGCCTGAAGCTTTGCTATTGGGCCGGCGGACAGATTGATCCCTACCAGGCTACCATGGGCGGCGACTACTCCAACGGCGGCATGGACGCTCTGCCCGACTTGCTTGCGGCAGCTGTTGCCGGCGGGCCCGAGGGCACAGGACCAGACTCCAATCCAGTCGTTTACGCTGCCAATGATTACGAGACCCTCGGTACCTATCTGGGCTACGAAGGAGAGACCCTAGACAACTTCGTTGCCTCCATCGAGCGGTACAACCAGCTATGCGAAATCGGGCTTGACGAGGATTTCGGTAAAGAGAAGCAGCTGATGATCGGCGTGACCCAGCCTCCCTATTATGCCTACGCCGGAGAGAAGACCATCAGGCATATGCTTTGCAACGGTTCAGGAATCGCTATTGACGAGAACGGACAGGTGCTCTCTCGCGCCGATTATCGCCCGATTCCCGGCCTGTTCGCGGCGGGCAACACCGCCGGCAGCCGCTTCGGCATCCAGTACACGACGGCTCTGTGCGGCGTGTCCATCTCCTTCGCCGTCACCCAAGGCAAGTTTACCGGCGAATACGTCGCTTCGCTGGTATAACCACCAATCGCGCTTTTCCTGCCCGGCTCCACCTCCCTCCCATTGGAGCCGGGCACCCTCAAAACGAGAGGCTCGCTGGTGCGGGCCTCTCGTTTTTGCGCATAATCGCACAAAAGAACTGAGTGTTTTCCAAAGTGGCTGCGTTTTAAGCGCCGACCGCAAGCACCTTTTCAATGATGGCATTTACCGCCTGCGGGTTGTCGGTATTGGCATTGTGGGCGGCGCCTTCTATCCAATGGATCGGCTGCCCGGTGCGCTGCGACCACAGCTCGTTGTACTTGCGGATGAAACCCGTATTGTCGCGCTCGCCCACGATGAGGGTAAGCGGAGCCGCCGGCGCGGCGTAGTCGTCGCTGCGCACCACATCGGCGAGCATGGCGAAGCCGTGGGTGGAAAGGAGGCAGTACTCGTCCTTCGAGTAGTCGGCCATCATGGCGACCATGATCGCGCGGCCGGCCTCGGTAGCGGCATTGCCCTCGGAGCTCGCCTTCTGCAGCGTCTCCCACGGATAGAGCCGGAACATGCGCGTCACGAAGGGCAGGCAGGCCAGTTCCCAGCTCTTGTAGTAGCTGCGGCCGAGCGGCGCGGAATCCACCGAGACGATGCCGCGGGCGCGCCCGGGAAACAGCACATCGAACACCTGGGCCACGTAGCCGCCGAGCGACTGCCCCACGAGCAAGGGGTCCGCAGCGCCTTCGGCATCTAGGACATCGCCCAGCCAGCGGGCCATATCCTCGAGCGAGAAATCCAACGGGAACGGACGCGAGAGCCCGTGAGCCGGCGCATCCCAAACTAAGCAATTGGCGCAGCTTTCGAAGTGCTCGATCTGCCCTTCGAACAAGCGATGATCCGCCGTGAGCCCCGGCAGAAACACCAGCCACGGCCGCGCCACATCAGGCTCATCGCTCACCCAATAGACGATATTTCCCCGCCCCGTATCAAAACTCTTCTGCCGCATTGGCCCTCCTAAGCGATGGCCGCGATATCGAACGGCTCGATACTCTCAAGCTCTTCCTCGTGAAGCGCCAGAGAGTCCCAAATGTCCACTTTCGCCTGCATATTCATCCAATACTGGGGCGTCGTGCCGAAGAGCCTCGCGAGGCGAAGACACATCTCAGGACTCAAGCCCCGTCGCTCTCTAACGATATCGTTTACCGTCTGCCGCGAAACTCCAAGGCGCTTCGCCAAACTTGCCACGGTAAGGCCAAGCTCGGGCATATAGTCCTCCCGCAGGAACTCGCCGGGATGGATCGGCTCCCGAGAGACCATGATCATCTTGTCGTCCATGCCCGCCTCCTCGCTAGTGGTAGTCGCATATTTCGACATCGTAGACACCGTCCCTTTCAAAAACAAAGCAGATTCGCCACTGGTCGTTTATCGCAATGGCGTGCTGACCTTCACGATCGCCCTTGAGGGCGTGTAGTTTATTGTCCGGCGGCAATCGCAGATCCCCTAGGACCATCGCGTTATCGACATATTCAAGCTTTCGAAGCGACCTTCTCACGATGTCCGGCGGAAGTCGTTTCGAACGGCCCGTTTCGAATAGGCTCCGGGTGTCATCGTCGGCGAATGTCTTAATCATAGGCCACCTCCACCGATATTGTAATATGTCACGTTACACATTACAATATTGAACAAAAAGAAAGGAGCCCCGAGAGGCTCCTTCTTGTCGCAGCTGCTTGCGCCAGGCGCGCTTGGCTTTCGCGCGGCTGTACTTGGCATCGCCATGGGCTCCGTGGCCACAGGCGAATCCGTTGTAGCGCGGCTTTTTCGCCAGCGCTGCCTCCTCGGCCGACTGGCGCCACACCACACCGCGCGCCTTCGCCGTCCTATCGGCCTCCGGCTGCACCGGCACCGAGCGCATCCGCTTCTTCGACATATCCTCTCACCTCCTTCGCGCGTCGCACATTTGCAGAGGCATTTTAGCAAATGTGCAGGAAATATCAATATCTGATACCTTGTATTTCGAACTTTAGTTTGCTATATTGTACTAATGAGCCAGTGCAGCGGCGGCGGGCAGCTCATCGTCGTCAAAGCCCATCGGCAAGCTTGAGAAGCTTGGGCGCATCGGGCAACCTAGCTTGCAAGATCCTCATCCCCTTGGAGACAAGGCATTGACTTATAACATTTTTGTTATACTATGGAGGAGGATCAAATGGGCAACTACGAAATCGTCTACTACAGCAAGCCAAATGGGAGGGAACCCCTACGAGAATTCCTCGAGAGCCTTTCGCCAAAACTGAGTTCCGAGGCGTTTAGCGACCTCGCTACTCTCCAAGAAATGGGTCCTGAATTGCGCATGCCGCATTCGCGTCACATCCGAAAGGGGCTTTTCGAGCTGAGAATCCAAGCCGACGGGGACAACGTGCGGGCGTTCTACTTCTTTTATCAGAGAGGGAGCATCGTGGTCACCCACGGTTTTCTCAAAAAGACACGGAAGACGCCCCTTCGGGAAATCGAACGGGCATTTCGATACAAGCACGATTGGGAAAAGAGGCACAACGCATGACAACCCTTGATGAGCACCTCGCGGAAATGATGCAGGACCCTGAATTTGCCCGGGAATGGGAGCGGCTTCAGCCGGAGCACGAGGTGCGACTCGCGATTCTGCGGGCCGAAAGCGAGCTCGGCATCACCCAGAGCGAACTCGCCGAGCGCTGCGGCATGAAGCAGAGCGCTCTCAGCCGTCTAGAAACGGGCAAGACGAGCCCTACCCTGAAAACGCTGCAGCAGTTGGCAGAAGGCATGGGAAAGAAGCTCGTCATCCAGTTCGTCTAGCTGCGGGGAATCAAAAAAGCGGCCGCCCCGAAGGACGGCCGCCGTATAGCGCATGTTTCCGCTGCTGAATTAGAACTTGCGGAACTTGTCGGCCGGGGTGAAGCAGATGGGGCACTTCTCGAAGTCGTCGCCCTTGTGGATGTAGCCGCAGATGGGGCACAGGTAGTAGGGCTCATCGGTGGGGGCGTCGATGTTGTTGTAGGCGTCCATGTACAGCTCGGCGTGCACGGCCTCGGCGAGCTTGGCGCGGGTGAACACGAACTCAGCCTTCTTGTTGCCCTCCTCCTGAGCGACCTTGATGAAGCTCGGGTACATGTCGGAGGTCTCGTAGATCTCGCCCAGGGCACCGGCGATGAGGTTCAGGTCGGTGGCAATGCCCTCGGCCTCGGGAGCGGCGGGGCGCTCGTAGCCCGGCTCGATCTCGGCGATCACGCCGGCCTCAAGGCCGATGTGGATCTGCTCGGCGGCGCTGGTGGCCTCGAACAGGCGGGCGATCTGGTCGAAGCCCTGCTCCTTGGCGGCGGCGGCGCAGGCGGCGTACTTGGCGGACGCACCGGTCTCGCCACACACGGCGGCCTTCAGGTTTTCGAGGGTGGTGCCCACCTCGGTGATGGACTCGGGGACCACGTTGAAGTTGCTGGAGTTCTCAGCAGTGGGGATAACGTCACGCAGATTCATTGAATCTTCCTTTCTTGGGTAACGGCGACATCGTCTCAATGTCTGGGCCATTATAGTACGGAGCGCCCGCTTCGCGCATCGAGAAAACAGGATGTAACAATTTCCGAACTTTTCCCCATAGATTGGTTCATACTGTGCTCGATCGCACAAGAGAAAGGAAGTTTCGTGGAACGCGAAGTAGCTTGGAAGAAGTACGACGAGGCAGCATCGGCCGAGGTTGAGGCGCTGGCTGCTGACTACATCGACTTCATCTCCGACAACAAAACCGAGCGCGAGTGCGCCGCGGCCGCCATCGCCGCGGCCGAGGACGCCGGCTACGACTCGCTGGCCGATTGCATCGCCGCCGGCACGCCCGTGGGGCCGGGCAGCAAGCTGTGGGCCTGCGCCCAGGGGAAGGCAGTCATCCTCGTGCACGTGGGGGCCGCGCCGATCTCCGAGGGCATGAACATCCTGGGGGCGCATATCGACTCGCCGCGCCTCGACATCAAGCAGAACCCGCTGTACGAGGCCAACGACTTCGCGCTTCTGGACACCCACTACTACGGCGGCATCAAGAAGTACCAGTGGACGGCGCTGCCCTTGGCGCTGCGCGGCGTGGTGGCGACCACCGACGGCGAGGTGATAGAGGTGAACATCGGCGATGATGAGGCCGACCCGGTGTTCTGCGTGACCGACCTGCTGCCGCATTTGGGCTCCCAGCAGATGGACAAGAAGGGCGCAAAGGTCGTGGAAGGCGAGGACTTGGACGTGCTCGTGGGCAACCGCCCGCTCTTGAGCACCGCCGACTCCTCCGACTCCAAGGAAGCCGAGAGCACCGAAACTCCCAAAGATCCGGTGAAGGCCCACGTGCTGGCGCTTCTGGCCGACAAGTACGGCATCAGCGAGGAGGACTTCCTTTCCGCCGAGCTGGAAGCGGTGCCGGCCGGCCGCGCCCGCGACCTCGGATTCGACCGCTCCATGGTCATCGGCTACGGCCAGGATGATTGCGTCTGCGCCTACACCTCGCTCGTGGCCCAGCTGGCCTTGGGCGACGACGTGCCCGCCCGCACCGCCGTCTGCGTGCTCGTGGACAAGGAGGAGATCGGCAGCGTGGGCGCCTCGGGCATGGCCTCGATGTTCTTCGAGAACACCATCGCCGAGATCATGGCGCTTGCCGGCGAGAGCAGCCCGCTTCGCCTGCGCCGCGCCCTCACCCGCTCGCGTATGCTGTCCTCAGACGTGTCCGCCGGCTTCGATCCGGCCTACGCGAGCGTCTTCGAAGCGAAGAACTCCGCCTACCTGGGGCGCGGCCTCGTGTTCAACAAGTACACCGGCTCCCGCGGCAAGAGCGGATCGAACGACGCCTCGGCCGAGTACGTCGCGCTGGTGCGCCGCATCATGGACGACGCGCACGTGAGCTTCCAGACCGCCGAGCTCGGCCGCGTGGACGCTGGCGGCGGCGGAACCATCGCCTACATCCCCGCGAAGTACGGCATGGACGTCATCGACTCCGGCGTGCCCGTGCTTTCGATGCACTCCCCCTGGGAAGTCACCAGCAAAGCCGACATCTACGAAGCCCGCCGCGGCTACGAAGCCTTCCTGCGCGCGGAGGGCTAGCGAGGAAGCCGGATCCCCCGCGACAATCGGCGGCCATTTGCAGAGCGGTTTTTTCGAGTTGTTAGAGTTCGGGACGAACGCTCGAAAGAATCGGCTGCAGAGGATCGTACAGCGACCTGGGATTTCGCCGTCGCTTTCCCTGAATCAAGCGGCAAGGGGCCCTTTCCTGCCTCCCATAACTCTAACAGGTCGAAATTCTTGCATAAAAAGGGGCGGCTCTTTATCCCGGAGCCGCCCCTTGGTTTTGTAAATCACTGCCTAGTCGGCGACGATGACCGTGCCCGTCTCGCCGCGCAGGCCGGCGGCGGCGCACTCGAGCGAGGTGATGAGCGCCTTGCCCTCGGGGAACTTCTCCACGTACTCGATGCAGGCCTCGACCTTCGGGAGCATCGAGCCGGGGGCGAACTGGCCCTGGGCGATGTACTCGCGGGCCTGGGACACGGTCATCTCGGAGATCTGCTCCTGCTCGGGCGTGTTGAAGTTGATGCACACCTTCTCCACGGCGGTCAGGATGATCAGCATGTCGGCGCCGAGCTCGGCGGCCATGAGGGCGCTGGAGCGGTCCTTGTCGATGACCGCGGGGGTCCCGACGTAGCCGTTCTCGGTCTCGAAGACCGGCACCCCGCCGCCGCCGGTGGACACGACCACGTAGCCGTCCTCCACCAGGTCGCGCACGGCGTCGAACTCCACGATGCGCTTGGGGATCGGGGAGGCGACCACCTGGCGCCAGCCGCGGCCGGCGTCCTCCTTGACGGTGATGCCCATGGCCTCGGCCTTGGCCTTGGCGGTCTCCTCGTCCATGAACGCGCCCACGGGCTTGGTGGGGTTCTGGAACGCCGGGTCGTCCTCGTCGACGACGGTCTGGGTCACGATGCAGGCCGTCGAGCGCATGATGCCGCGGGACTTCAGGTCGTTCAGGATGGCCTGGGACAGCTGGTAGCCGATGTAGCCCTGGGACATGGCGCCGGCCTCGGGGAAGGGCATGTCCGGGGTCTTGTCGTCGTTGGCCGCCGCGTAGGCGAAGGCGTTGTTGATCATGCCGACCTGCGGGCCGTTGCCGTGGGAGACGACGACGTTGGTGCCGTCCTGGATCATGTCCACGATGTGCTTGGCGGTGTTCCGCACGAGCTCGAGCTGCTCCTGCGGGGTGTTGCCGAGGGCGTTGCCGCCCAGGGCGATGACAGCGGTCTTGCCGTTGCCCTTTTCGTAAGCCATAGATTTCACCTCAATCTTTCGGTGAACCAGCCAATCTCGCTTCTAGGTTGCATGTAAGAGAGACGAGACTGCGGTTCCAAACGGAACATAACATGCAACGGATGTGATTCTAGGTTTCAGGGCGATGACGACGCCGCGCAGAAGCATTCCGTTGTCAAATCGTAGGGGCGGAGCGCTTGTCCCCGCCCACTACTTCCAGCAGGGGCGAGCGCTCTCACTCGCCCCGATAAAGCATGTTCTGGGCAGATTAGCCGCAGAGGGTGGCGTACATGACGGCCTTGATGGTGTGCATGCGGTTCTCGGCCTCATCGAACACCTTGGAAGCGCGGGACTCGAACACCTCGTCCTCGACCTCCATCTCGGTGACGCCGAAGCGCTCGGCGATGTCGGCGCCGATGGTGGTGTTGGTGTCGTGGAAGGCCGGCAGGCAGTGCAGGAAGATGGCGCCCTCGTTGGCCATGGCCATGACTTCCTTGGTCACGCGGAACTTCTCGAGATGCTTGATGCGCTCGGCCCACACCTCGTCGGGCTCGCCCATGGACACCCACACGTCGGTGTAGATGACGTCGGCGTCCGTGGCGGCTTCCTTCACGTCCTCGGTGCACTTCACGGTGCAGCCGTTCTCGGCGGCGATGCCCTCGCAGGTCTTGATGAGCTCATCGTCCATCCAGCAGTCCTTCGGGCCGCAGCCGACGAAGTTCATGCCGAGCTTGGCGCACATCACCATGAGCGAGCGGCCCATGTTGTTCTTAAGGTCGCCGAAGAAGACGAACTTCAGGCCCTTGATGTCGTAGTTGAAGTTCTCCTGCACGGTGAGCGCGTCGGCGAGCATCTGGGTGGGATGCCACATATCGGTCAGGCCGTTCCACACCGGGACGCCGGCCTTCTCGGCAAGCTCCTCAACATCGGACTGGGCGAAGCCGCGGAACTCGATGCCGTCGTAGAAGCGGCCGAGCACGCGGGCGGTGTCCTCGATGGACTCCTTCTTGCCCATCTGGGAGGAACCGGGATCAAGGTAGGTCACGCCCATGCCGAGATCCATGGCGCCGACCTCGAAGGCGCAGCGGGTGCGCGTGGAGGTCTTCTGGAACAGCAGCACGATGTTCTTGCCCTCGAGGTAGCGGTGCGGGGTGCCGGTGCGCTTCAAGTCCTTGAAGTTCTTGGAGAGCTTCAGCAGGTACTCGATCTGATCGGTGGAGAAATCGAGCAGGCGGAGGTAGGACTGGCCGGAAATATTCACGGGCATAATACGTTCCTTTCAATGAGATGGCGGCCGACCGACAGGCCGGCCGCCGGGAAATTCTCAAGCAATGCGCAGCGCTTCAAGCCGCGCGATGGGTTGCCTTACAGCGCCTCGCGCCAGGCCGGCATGGACATGCAGCGCGGGCCGCCACGGCCGCGGGAGAGCTCGGCCGACGGCATGACCAGGCAGTTGATGCCGTTCTTGTACAGCACGTCGTTGGTGACGTTGTTGCGCTGGTACACCACCACGGTGCCGGGGCGCACGCACAGGGTGTTCGAGCCGTCGTTCCACTGCTCGCGCTCGGCCGCGATGCGGTCGCCGCCGCCGCAGGGGATGAGCGTAACCTTCTCGCCGACGTACTCGGAGAGCACGGACTCCAGATCCTCGTTGCGCTCGCGAATCTTCGTGCCGCCCTTGCCGTCCGGGGTGATCTCGAAGACGGTCAGCGGGCCCATGATGCCGGGATGAATGGTGAACTTGTCGCGGTCGATCTGCGTGAACACGGTATCGAGGTGCATGAAGGCGCGGGACACCGGGATGTTGAACGCCAGGATGGTGTCGATCGGGCTCGTCTCGTCGTTGAAGATGTTGTGGGCGATGTGGTCGATGGCGTCGGGCTCGGTACGCTGGGAGATGCCGATGGCCAGCACGTGCTCGTTGATGTTCAGGATGTCGCCGCCCTCGATATGGAAGGTGTCGTTGCGGCTGTAGTACTCGGGGGTGCCCACGAAATCGGGGTGATTCTTGAAGATGTAATCGCCGTAGATGGTCTCGCGGTTGCGCGTCTGGCTGTACATGCGGTTGATGGACACGCCGTTGCCGATCATCGCGAACGGGTCGCGGGTGAAGTACAGGTTCGGCATCGGGGCGCACACGAGCTTGCAGCGGTCGGACACCATGTCCACGAGCAGGTGCGTGTCCTTCTGCGGCAGCTCCTGCAGGTTGATGCCGGCCATGGTCTTCATGACCATGTCCTTGGTGTTCGGGTAGTTGCTCTCGATATAGTCGGTGATGATGTCGTGGTACATATCAGTGCGGATGCCCGCCTCGTAGATCCACTGATCGAGGAACTGGCGGCGCAGCTCGGGCTTGGCGTCCAGGACCTCGGCCATGAGGTCCTCCAGGTACACGACCTCGACGCCCTCGTCGCGAAGGATCTTCGCGAAGGCGTCATGCTCCTCCTGGGCCACGGGAAGGAACGGGATGTCGTCGAACAGCAGCTCTTCCAAGGTGTTCGGGGTGAGGTTCAGCAACTCGTCGCCGGGGCGGTGAAGGATGACCTTCTTGAGGTTGCCGATCTCGCTTTTGACGTTTACTCCTTGCATAGAAGCTCTCCTATCCTAGATCGGATACAGATAGAAACGTGCCAGCCACACAAGATCTCATGCGGCTTCGAGAGCAGGGCCCGCCAAGTCGTAACAAGGTCTGTTGTGTTTGACGGCATCTACTGTCCCACAACTTGGGGTTCGCTCTAGGGGCCGGGGGCTTTAGTTGTCTCAGCGCAAACGAGATGACACCTATTTGTCACCTGCAAATCGGCCGGCAGCTCTTTATTTTCGGTGAGCTTTTTGGTAAGGGAAAGACGAGCCCTGCCAAACGTGATTGCTCGGCAGGGCTCGCAGCCTAAATTCATGGTCGGGACGACAGGATTCGAACCTGCGACATCCTGCTCCCAAAGCAGGCGCGCTACCAGACTGCGCCACGTCCCGAAATAGCGCGGAAAGTATAGCAGAACCCTCGCTATCGAGCAAAAGCACAGGATTTTGCGTTTGGGAGAGCCTTGGAGCTCCTTACGGGCCTTTTCGGTGCAAGATTTTGCGTTTGGGAGAGCTCGCAGGGAGCGTGCGACTCTCCCAAACGCAAAATCCTGCACAAAATCTTTGGGTTCTCAAACACGGAAACAAAACCATTACCATGTAAGTCTTCTTTTGCTTGCGCCCCCGCACACCTGCATAATAGCGTCTATGGAAAAATCCGAGACATACCGGTTAAAGCGGCTCTGGCTTTTGATGCCGGGCGTGGCGGCGCTTGTGCTGACCTGGGTGGCGAGCGCGAACTCGCCGCTGACCGAGGCGTGGTTCTCGCGGGGCGTCTACCCGTGGCTGTCGTCGGCGTGGGGGTTTCTGCCGTCGCTGGCGCCGTTCTCGGTGGCGCAGTGGGTCGTGGTGGCGACACTCGCGTTCTGCATTGGGTGGCTCGGCTTCTACCTCGTCGCCTTCGTACGTGGGCGCGGTCGGCGGCGGTTCGTGCTGTGGCGCGCGCTGACCACAATGCTCGCCGTGCTATCGGTGGCCTATTGCATCTTCGCCCTCATGTGCGGGCTGAACTACTACCGCCACACCTTCGCCGAGGACGCCGGATTCGAGCTGAGGGAATCTTCCACCGCAGAGCTGACAGCGCTCTGCGAGAACCTGGCCGCTAACATGAACGAGACGCGCGCCGAGGTAACTGCGGCAGCCGGCGCAACCAAGGAATCGGGGGCGAATGGCGGCGACGCGACGACGGGCGCCGAAGGCACCGCCCGAACCGATACCGAGATGGCCGCGATTCCCGACGAGTACGCCGAATCCCGCGGCGGCTTCTGGACCTACTCCCACGAGACCGTCGCGAACATGGAGGCCCTGGCCGAGCGCTATCCGGCGCTCGCCCGTCCGTTGTACTCCCCTCCCAAGCCCGTGCTCTTCTCGGAGCTGATGAGCTACGCCGACATCGCCGGCATGTACTTCCCCTTCACCGTGGAGTCGAACATCAACACCGACGGGCCGTTCTTCACCATCCCCGCCACCATGGGGCACGAGATGGCCCACCAGTGCGGATTCATGCGCGAGGACGAGGCGAACTTCATCGGATACCTCGCCTGCAAGGACGCAACCGACCCGCTCACGCGCTACAGCGGCTACTCGCTGGCCTACGACTACGCCCTCTCGGCGCTCGTCAAGGCGGATCGCGATACGGCCGTTGCCGTGAACGACGGGCTGTCGGAAGAGGTGAAGGCCGACCGCCGTGCGCGCGCTGAGTACCTGAAACAGTTCGAAGGCCCCGTAGCCGAGGCATCAAACGCCGCCAACAACGCCTATCTGAAGGCCAACCAGCAGCAAGACGGCACCCGCAGCTACGGCCGCATGGTAGACCTCCTCCTCGCCGAGGCCCGAGAAGAGAAGCCCGAGGAAACGCCAACCGACTAATATCCAAGGCAACCGAGCATCTTCGCCGAGGGATACGAAAACCTACTTCCCCGCCCGTACACGGGCGCGGAAAAGGCCGTATTCCAGGGAATCGACGAGCGCGTTCCAGGAGGCCTCGATGACGTTTTCCGAGACGCCCACGGTGCCCCAGGTGTCTACGCCGTCGGTGGCGGTGATGGTCACGCGGGTGATGGCGTCGGTGCCCTGGGACTCGTCGAGCAGACGCACCTTGTAGTCGATGAGCTCCATGGCCTCCACCTGCGGATACGACGCCACGATGGCCATGCGCAGGGCAGCGTCCAGGGCGCCCACGGGGCCCGCGCTCTCGCCCGTGGCGACAAAACGCCCCTCCCCCACGTGGATCTTCACCGTGGCCTCGGACAGGGCGTCTTTGGCCAGCGCGCCCGTGTCCTCGCGATCGTCCACGATGACGCGGAAGCTCTCCAACGTGAACGCCGGCGCGTACAGCCTCAGGTGGCGCATGAGCAGAAGGCCCAGCGAGCCGTCGGCCACCTCGTAGGTGAAGCCGGCCGCCTCGCGCGCCTTGATGTCGTCGAGCACCGCCTGCACGTCCACGCCGGCCGCTTCCAGATCGAAGCCGAGGCTTCTCGCCTTCGCCAGAAGCGATGCCTTGCCGGCCAGCTCACTCACCACTGTGCGGCTCGTGTTGCCCACGGCGGCGGGGCTCACGTGCTCGTAGGCGGCGGGGAACCGCGCGATGGCGCTGGCGTGCAAGCCGCCCTTGTGGGCGAAGGCCGAAGAGCCCGTGTAGGGATGATGCGCGGGCATGGACACGTTGCAGAGCTCGGCCACGTACTGGGCCACGCCTGTAAGCTGGACGAGGCTGCGGTGCCCCACGCATTCCGCACCCATCTTCAGCTCCAAGTCGGCGATGACCGTGAGCAGGTCGGTGTTGCCCACGCGCTCGCCGATGCCGTTCACGGTACCCTGCACCTGCGTGGCGCCGGCGCGCACGGCCGCGAGCGTGTTGGCCACCGCGCAACCGGAGTCGTTGTGGCAGTGGATGCCGAAAGCCTGGCTCGGGAAGGCAGCGACTGTGGCTGCGACGATCTGCTCCACTTCGAAGGGCAGCGCGCCTCCGTTGGTCTCGCAAAGATCCACCGAATCGGCCCCCGCCTCCACGGCCGCCCCCACGCAGGCCAGGGCATAGTCGCGGTTCGCTTTGAAGCCGTCGAAGTAGTGCTCGGCATCGAACACCACATGCCGGCCAGCCGCCTTCAAGTGGGCCACCGACTCGCCGATCATGCGCAGGTTCTCTTCGAGCGTCGTTTGCAGCGCGCGCTCCACCTGGGCGTCCCACGTCTTCCCGACGATAGTGACCACCGGCGCCCCGCACGCGATGAGGTCGGCCAACCCGGGATCCTCGGCAGCGGCGACGCCCTTCTTGCAGGTGGAACCGAAGGCCGCGATTTGGGCGTGCTTCAAATCCATAGCCGCCACTTCGCGGAAGAAGGCCACGTCCTTGGGGTTCGACGCAGGGAAGCCGCCCTCGATGTAGTCGATGCCGAACTCGTCGAGACGCCGCACGATGGCGAGCTTGTCGGCCAGCGAGAGCGTGATGCCCTCGCATTGCTCCCCATCGCGCAAGGTGGAGTCGTAGGTGTAGATGCGCGTCGCGGTCATAGATGCCTCCCCGAATCTCTGGTCGGGTGCCATTATAGCGCCCGCAAAGTCATCCGCACGCTTTCGCCTTCCCGATGCAGCTGAAGCCCCCGTTTTCGACCGCCTAACCTAGAACCTTCTCGAAGGCGATGCGCGGGGCGCCGGCCTCGGGGCCTTCCGTCAGCGTGATGTCGCCGCAGGGGACGAAGCCGAACTTCTCCACCGCCCGGCGCATAGGGGCGTTGTCGGCATGGGTGTCGATGCGCACGGAAACCATGCCGTCGACAGCCGCCTTTTCGCAGGCGAAGGCGAAGAGCTTTCCAATGATGCCGCGCCCCCGACAGGCCGGATCCACGGCGCAGCGGTGCACCGTGGCGTAGGGACCGTCGGTCAGCCACTCCCCTTCCAGAGTCTCATAAGCGGCCTCGGGCTCATCGGCGTAGCGGAACACAGCCACCACGCGTCCCTCGTCCAGGGCAACATAGGCGGCACCTGCCGCCACGTCAGCCTCCCAGGTACCCCGGTCGGGATAACCGCACTGCCACTGATCGATGCCCATAGCGGCCATGTTGGCCCGGGCCTGCTCGGTGATAGCGACCATGGCATCCACCTGCTCCGGTTTCGCGACGACGATTTCCATGAAAACCTCCTATCAACTGCGCCGACATGCCCGGCGCCCATTTCCCGACGCCACTATAGCAGACCGATGCCGGCCGTGCCCGATCGGCGGAACAGGCCGTCCTTTCTTCGGCGCGCGTTACAGTTCGGGGAAGGAAAAAAACGGGCCGTTCGAAGGAGCATTGGCAACGCGTACAATCATCGCGAAAAGCATCTCTGCGACCTGGCCCGGTACCCGACCTTCGGCCGAGGCGCGCCCGACAGGAGGTCGCTATGAAGCTCGTTCCCGTGAAGCAGGCCCAGGCCAAGCTCTTCAACGCTCCGGCCGACAAAGGACTGAAGTCGCTCACTCTGGCGACGTTCAAGAAGGACCGCTCCCTCACCCTCGAGCGCGACGGAGAGGGCTGGCTCCTCGTCGAGGACGGCTTCGAGAAGAGCCGCTCTCCCCTGCCGCCGGGCGCTGCCGGCAAGCGCCTGCTGAAGGAGGCCTTCAAGCGCGAGTTCCCCCGCAGCGCCAACGCCTATTTGGCAGAGGTTCGCTAACGCGGGCGCCCCGCTCAGTCGCCGAAGCACCCCGAAAATGCACGAGATCGCGAGCTATAAGCGTCCGATCCCGCCGATGAAGACCCGTGCTCTGAAAAGCTATTGAGAAATGCCTGGTCAGCGAATTGGAGCCGATTTGCAAGCCTTAAGTTCCGAGTCATTCGCACCCTCGGGACGCTTACAACTCGCGATCTCGTGCATTTTTCAGGCAGTTCGTCGCCCCGGAGTTCCAAACCTCCGGATATCGACACCGGTTCGCGACACCCGATCCTCCAAAGGCAGTCGCGCGGATCCGATCCCGGCCCTTGGAAAGGGCCGCCCTTCGGTGCTGCCACCTAGGTTGCCGCACGTTCTCTGGGGCCACTATCTTCTTCATCCCGAATACGGAAAGGTGGCCCCATGGCAGCAAGCGCAGAATACGCCCCGCCGAAAGAGCTCGTCAACGTTAGGGTGCAGTCCTCGGGGAAGCTGGAAGGCGCGGCATCGCTCCTTGAGATGCTTGAGGACAAGGCCGACAACCGGAGGATAACCGCCTCCGAGCTGGCAGCCGTGCGCTGCATCGTGGAGACCTGCGCGGCGAACCTCGACGGGGTCCTGGAACACGCCTAGATAAAACTAGGGCCAGTCCCAACAGGACCGGCCCTTGCAAAACCTTGCGGTTTTTCTACGTGCGATTATATTCTCAAATATCCCGCACCGCGTCAATTGTCTTGGCGAGAAACGACAGGAACGACACGAAGGCGTTTTGCTCTCCGTACCTTTGGCAGTGGTCCTTCAAAGCACCCGACAGCTCGACGAGCGCAGCCTTTGTATCGGATGATCTCTGACCCTCGATAGTGTCGAACACCGCCAGCGTCGTCACTAGCTGCTGCATCCCCTCGTTCCTCATCTTCTCCTTGCGAGCTCTGGCGCTTCCAACCTCTCTCCCCGACAGCCACTCCATGATTCTGTAGCGGGGTGCATGGCTTGCGCGGTTCCCGTCTGTGAAGCCGTTTATGATGCAGCTTTGATGGGCGCAGCAGTTGCGCACCGCCTTAACACCTGTCAGCTCGTAATGCCTGTTCTCAAGCGCCTTGTCGCCCCAACGGTCAGCGCAGAACAGAAGGAAGGCCAGCAGCGTGCCGAAGGGAACTACCTCCAGAAACACCCACACCGGCATCGCGGAGCGGTAATGCTCGATGAGGTTCCCTGAATAAGTGTCGGCACCTCCTGAACTCCCTGCACGCGCCTTTAGCCCCCGCGCTATTGAATTGCGGTAAGTGGCTCTCTGGCCTTGCATGAACTCTGAAACGATGCCGTACCCGTCTTCTGTTGGATCGTCGGCCAACCTAGCGATGAGCCTCGTCTTGGCGATCCGCTCGATGTCGCCCGTCACGGCGAGGAACGTGCGTCTCAACCTGCCGTCCAATGCATCGAGGTCAAGCAAGTCTGCGAAATCCAGCTTGACGTATTGGCCCGCCTTGCCTCCTTCGCGGTGAACCTGGAACAACTTCCAGTACGCGGCGGTGTGCAGGAACGTGTCCCTGCCCGACAGCGCCTCGATGGCCTGCTCCTCGCTGCAGCGATCGAACGTGACGCCTTTCGCCTTCAGCAGTTCGACCTGTCCTTCGGGCGTCAGCATGGGCTTCAATCCTTGCGCCTCGTGCTCGCCTTCGTCCAGGCCCCAAGCGGTGTATGTCTTTTCCGTTTCTTCCATGCCCCTATTCTACGCAAGCCGTCATCGCCCAGAAACCATGCGTTCCCGAAAGCGGAACATCGCCGCAACGGGACAGCTTCCCCCGTCGCCATCCGACCTCCACGGGCGCGGCCCCAGCCCCCGGCGTCCTCGATGCCCGGATGCTCGGCCGGGAACCGGGCGGCGCGCAAGGGCCGCGAAAACTTTTCCGCAAGAGTACCCTACGCCCTACGCCCCTCGCCGTACCTTCGTGATGCTGAACCTCGCCAATGGGGAGAACATCAAGACCGTATCGGTGCTCTTAGGTCACGAGAGCACCGATACACACTCGACCCGTATGCCGACTACGTGCTCACGACCGGCGTCGGCTGGGCATCCGCTATATGAATTTCCTTAGATCCTACGATGTTGCCGCTTAATGGAATATTCATCGGGTTTGTTTTGGAAGGCGAATCAATTGGGGTATAATCCCCTCTACCTTTGCGGGTGTAGTTCAATGGTAGAACTCCAGCCTTCCAAGCTGATAACGCGGGTTCGATTCCCGTCACCCGCTCCAGAAATGCCACGGCCCCGTCACTGCGACGGGGCCGTTTTCTTTTCTGGTGCGCCCAGTAGGAATCGAACCTACAACCTACGGATTAGAAGTCCGTTGCTCTATCCGTTGAGCCATGGGCGCTTAACGTTCGCCGGGTTGTCCGGCCGCAAGCCATTATAGCGCATCTTCTCGCGCGGCAAACCTCGGAGACGAACCCGCGCCCTCAGCGCTCGAAAACGGCGCGACTCGCAGCACCGGCCCTTTCCTACCCCCACGTCTCGCGCATGTAGGACCAGCGCTCGTCGCGGGCGCGCTCGATGAGGGCCAGATCGGCTCCGTCGTCGGCGGAGAAGCGGCCCTGGCGGCGCAGGTAGGGCTCGATGGGTTTGAATTGCTTGGGGTCGCGGTTCAGGCGGAAACTGCCGCCAGGCGTGCCCGTGAGCGCCGGGCCCTCGTACTCGGCGAGGTACCACAGGCCCGTATCCACGATTTCCTTCGCCACATCCACCATGTCGGCCGAGGGAAAGCCCCAGCCCACGGGGCACGGCGCCATCACGTGGATGAAACGGGTGCCCTTGATATCGCGCGCTCGTTCCACTTTCTTGATAAAGTCGTTCAGATACCCCACCGAGTCCGTGGCCGCGTAGGGGATGCGGTGGGCCGCCACGATGTCGAACAGGCTCTTCTTCTGCGTGAGACAGCCGTGCTCGCGCTTTCCGGCCGGCGTGGTCGTGGTGGAGGCGCCGAAGGGGGTGAGGCTCGACTTCTGGATGCCCGTGTTCATGTAGGCCTCGTTGTCGTAGCAGATGTAGAGCACGTCGTCGTTGCGGTCGATGGCGCCGGAGAGCGCCTGCAGGCCGATGTCCGCCGTGCCGCCGTCGCCAGCGAAACCCACCACGGTGACGTCCTCGGGCGCCGCCCCCTGGGCGCGCAGGCCCGCCTCGATGCCCGAGAGCACCGCCGCCGTGGCCGCAAAGGGCGTGATCATCGCGTTGTTGCCGAAGGCCAACTGGGGGAAGTTGAAGCCGGTGGCGCTCATGCAACCGGCGGGCAGCGCCGCCACCGCATGGGGGCCGAGCACCTTGAGCGCCTGGCGCACGGCCAGGGCGCCTCCGCAGCCGGGGCACGCCTTGTGCCCGTAGAAGAACTCCTCGTCGGTAATGGTGCGCGCGTTAACCGTCATCGCTGGTCCTCCTCTCCCTCTTCGATGCCGAGGAAGACGACCTCACCCGAGGCGCCCTCCCCCGCTGCCAGCGCTTCCAGGCGCGCGAAGGCGCCGCGCACGGCCTCGCGGCTGATATCGTCACCGCCGAGGCCGCCGATGAAGTTCGCGCTCGGTCGCGCGATGCCCGCACGGGCGAGCGACGCCAGCACATTCGCATACACGGTGCCGGTGCCGCCGAAGGAGATGTCCTGTTCCAACACGCCCACGGCCGCCGCGTCGGCCAACGCCCGAACGAGAGCGGCGTCGGGCATCGGCCGCAGGTAGCGGATGCGCAGCACGCCGGCTCGCTTGCCCTGCGCCCGCAGCTCGTCGGCCACGTCGCGAGCAAGGCCAGCCGCCGAGCCCAAGGTGACGAGCACGAAATCGGCGTCCTCGCAAAGGTAGGCGTCCACCATGCCGGGGTAGGTGCGACCGAACACCTCGGCAAAGCGCGCCTCCACCTCTTCCACCACCGCCTCGGCGGCCAGCATGTCGCGGTGGTGCCAGTACTGGTAGTAGCGATTGAAGTCCGGGCCGGCTGAGTAGCCGATGTTCACGGGGTTCTCGAAATCGAACTTGTTGGCCGTGCGGTAAGGCGGCAGGAAGGCGTCGGCCTCATCGGCGGCGGGAACCTCCACCGACTCGTAGGTGTGGGTGAGCGCGAAGCCGTCCACGCTCACCATCACCGGCAGGCTCACGCGCGGATCCTCCGCCACAGCATAGGCCATGAGCGCCAGATCGAGCGCCTCCTGGTTGTTCTCGGCGTACACCTGGATCCAGCCATGATCGAGCAGCGACAGCGAGTCGCGCTGGTCGCCGTAGATGTTCCAGGGCAGCGCGAGCGCGCGGTTCGCGTTCATCATCACGATGGGGAACCGGCCGCCCGAGGCGTAGGTGAGGCACTCGGCCATATACAGCAGCCCCTGGGACGAGGTGGCCGTGAACGTGCGCGCACCCGTAGCGGACGCGCCGATGGCGGCGGAGAGCGCCGTGTGCTCGCTTTCCACGTGCAGGTACTCGCAGGCGAGGCTGCCGTCCTCGACCATGGAGGCGAGCGCCTCCACGACCGTGGTCTGGGGCGTGATGGGATAGGCGGAGATCACCTGGGGCCGGGCGAGCCGCACCCCCTCGGCGAAGGCCTCGTTGCCGGAAAGGAACTTCCTCATGCCGCGCCTCCTTCCGTCGCCGGGCCCATCTCGGCCGAAGGCGAGGTCTCGTCCAGGGTCTCGGCCGTCTCGGAAGCGCCCTCGTTCTCGCCCGCATGTTCGTCCACCATGGCGATGCAGGGCACGGGACACACCTTCGCGCACACGCCGCAGCCCTTGCAGAAATCGTAGTCGACGACGACGGCCACGCAGGCACCCTCGTCGTCGCGCACCTTCGCGATGGTGCCGTCAGGACAGTACATATAACAGTTGAGGCAGAGCGTGCACTGCTCGGCATCGATGACGGGCCGCACGCTGCGCCACCCGGCGTTCACCGAGGTGAGGTGCCCCGCCTCAAAGCAGGTGGAGCGGGCGAACTGGCTCGGACGCGCGGCCAGGCCCTCACGCAACGTGGGCGTGAAGGGGCGGCGGCTCTGACTAGCAATCGCGGACATCGAAATCCCTCCCCTCTCCCTCGACGAGCATCTCGGCGGCCAGCGAGAACATGGCGTCCTTCTCGGAAAGCACGGCGGTCACATCCGTCGCCGCCTGCTCGGCAGCCACCAAATCGCGCGTGGCGGCGATCTCGCGGGAGGCCACCTCGGCGAAGGCGGCATCCACGATGCGTAAGTTCTTCGCGTGCAGCTTCTCGGGCATGGTGGCGCAGATACCGGCATGGATGTCCTCGATGGTCACGGCCGCCGTGAGCGCGGGAATGGCCCCGAGAAACACCGTGTTGGGAATGGGGCGGCCGAGCACGGCAGCAGAAATGCCATCGGCGTCGATTCCCAGAATGCGCGGGTCGTCAAGGGCCCGCTTCGTGTTCAGCAGCATGAGGCCACCGGGGGCGAGCTCGTCCTCCCAGCCATCTTCCACGAGCGTCTCGTCCAAATAGATGACGAACGCGGCCCGATGCACGGCGCTGCGGTCGCCGATGGGGGCGGTATCGATCTTCGTGAAGGCCCGCATGGGGGCGCCACGCCGCTCGGGGCCGAAAGTGGGGAACGCCAGCGCATAGGCGCCTGCCGACAGCGCTGCGGCCGCCCCCAGGCACCGGGCCGCCGTAAAGGCCCCCTGCCCACCCCGGGCATGCCAAATGAATTCCAACATAGTGGTTCCTTACGTGAAAAGAAAGGGACGGGTCTCTCGCCCGTCCCTTCATTATACCTGTCGTTGCCTCACTGGCAGCATCGCTCTTCCCTATCGGTTCGCGTACAAGTCCAAGCTGCGTGCGAGATGGCTTACGAAGCGCTCGCCCATGACGGAGAGCTCGCGGTTGTCGGCGGTCACGTAACCCAGATGCAGCTTGAGGTCGGTCTCAAGCGGGATGGTGGTGAGCGCGCTGCCGTCGGTGATGCCCACGAGGATACCGCTCGTCACCGTGTAGCCGTTGATGGCCATGATGAGCTCGGTGAGCGACGCGCGGTCGGTGCAGGCCACCTTCTTGGCGCGCGGCACCTGCGAGAGGGCCTCCTCGTAGAAGGCAATGGGCGCGTCCTCGCCCTGGTCGAAGTACACGTAGGGAAAGTCGGCCAGCTGCTCCAAGGTGAGGCTCTTCGCGTTCACGAAGGGGTGGCTTGACGGCAGGGCCACGAGCGGCGCGGAGACGGCCAGCTCGTGGAAGGCGAGCCCTGCCTCGGCCAGCGCCTCGTTCAGGGCGCTTTCCGTCTCGGAGGTCTGCATGATGACGCCCAGCTCGGCGGCCCCGGAGGCCACGTCGTCGATGACGCCCTGGGTCGTGCGGTCTAAAAGCGCGTAGGAGAAGGCGTCGCCGCCGGCCGCCAGGATGGTGTGGGCGAAGGACTGCACGTCGAACAGGTAGTGCTGCCCGGAAATGGCGAAGTCGTAAGAGGTCATGTAGGTTCCCTTCTTCGGTGGGATCTCTTCAAATGAAATGATACCCGATGGCCGAACAAAGCGTCCCGCCCGGCCATCGGTTTGCGCGTTCGTTGCCTACTTCGCGCTGCCGCGCTCGTCGATGAAGCGGCTCGCCTTGTGCTCGGAAGAGGTGCCGAGCTTGCCGGCGTCGTAAACGATGACGCGGGCCGGCTTCACGCCCGTGTGCGCCTTCAGCGCCGCCGTCACGCGGGCGGCCACGGCATCGAAGGGCTCGTCGGAGCCTTGCGCGCGCTCCACGGACACCTCGTAGCGGGTGGAGAAGTTCTCGTCGTACACGCGGATGAGGTACTCGCCGGTGAGCCCCTTCTCGGCGCGCACCACGTACTCCACGTCGGAGGGGAACACGTTCACGGCGCCCACGATGAACATCTCGTCCTTGCGGCCGGTGATGTGGATGCGGCCCAGGGTGCGCCCGCACTCGCACTTCTCGGTGGAGAAGTAGCCGATGTCACCGGTACGGAAGCGGATCATGGGACGGGCCTTCTTCATGAGTGTGGTGTACACGAGCTCGCCCACGCTGCCCGGCTCGAGCACCTCGCCGGTGACCGGGTCCACCGTTTCCACGAGGATCTGGTCCTCCACGATGTGCAAGCCGTCCTTCGCCTCGCACATGGCCGCGCAGGCGCCGTAGATGTCGGACAGGCCGTAGAAGTCCACGACCTTCGCGCCCCAGAGGTTCTCGATGCTCTCGCGCGTAGACGGGATGGAGCCGCCCGCCTCGCCGGCCACGATGATGGTGTGGATGGAGAAGTCGGTGCGCGGGTCGAGGCCCTTCTCCTTGATCTTCTCGCCGAGCGTCCAGGCATAGGACGGGCTCGTCCAGATGATGGTGGGCTGGTACTGCTGCAGCACGAAGATGAGGCGGTCGCTCGGCACCGCGCCCACCCAGATGGCGAGCGCGCCCAAGCGCTGGGCGCCGATGACGTCCGGGCCACCCACGTACAGGGCGAAGTTCAGGCCGTGCACGTAGCGGTCGGTCGGGCGCATGCCGGCCTGCCAGAACAGCCGCGCCTCGGTGTCTTGCCACAGATCGAAGTCCTCCTGGGTAAAGGGGCTCACCGTGGGCACGCCCGTGGAGCCGGACGAGGTGGCCATGAAGATGACGTCCTCCTCGGGCACCGAGCACATCTCGCCGAAGAAGCTGCCCACGTGCTGGGTCTCGCGCTCGGTCTTCTTGTCGATGAAGGGGAACTTCTCCAGATCCTTCAGGGTCTTGATGTCCTCGGGTTTCACGCCGGCCTCGTCGAAGGAGCGCTTGTAGTACACCGTGTTGTCGTAGGCGTAGCGAACCATCTCCTGAAGGCGCTCAAGCTGCATGGCCTCCAGTTCGGCGCGCGGCATGCACTCGATCTCGGGATCGTAGTACTTCTGGTCGTAGGGAATGTTCTTCTTCGCCATCACTGCTCCTCGTTCGGGTTCGGTCTTCCGGATGTCGGGCGCGGATCGCCCGACTGGATAGCGCCGAGCGACCAGCGCCCGGCGGGGTTTCGTGGGTCAGTATGATGCCCGAAGCCGCCCGCGCGCACAAGGGGAAACGGCATACGGAATAGGAAAAGCCCGCCATCGGCGACCCCGATAGCAGGCTTTCATCTGGGAAAATAATTGGGTAGGGCGTGAGTGCGGGATTGTCCCCCGCGCGCAGGTGCGAAAGCGTTCGGAACAGCCCAGTGGGCTGCTCCGCCGAGCGAGCCATTGCTTGAGCACGGGGGACAATCCCGCACCCACGCCCAGACGACCTGCTATATCCCCATCGTCCCTTGAGCCGCAATAACCGCCTGGGACATCTGGTACGACAGCGCCACCACGCCAATGAGCACGATGGTCACGACGATCTTCACCGCCACATGCCAGGTGCAGGCGCCCCTCCACATGAGCACGAGCCCCACGGGCCACAGCACCACGAGGAAGAAGACGATCCAGAAGGTCTGGTCGTACCACTTCTTCTCGTCTCCCGTCGTCACGATGTCGTTGGCGTTCTCGCGCGTGCGGCCCTGGCCGCGGTGCGTCCAGTCGCCGTAGCTGTTGCCGTTCTCGTCTTTGAAGATGCCCATGGTTGCTCCTACTCGGCGAGCTTCTTCGCCAGAAGCTCGTTGATGATCTTGGGATTGCCCTGGCCGCGCATGGCCTTCATGCACTGGCCGACGAAAAAGCCGATGACCTTGGTGTTGCCGTCGCGGTAGCGGGCCACCTCGTCGGGGTTGGCGGCGATGACCTCGTCCACCACGGCCTCGATGGCGCCGGTGTCCGACACCTGCTTCATACCGCGGGCCTCCACGATGGCCTCGGGGTCGGCGTCCTCGTCCATGATGGCCGCGAACACCTCCTTGGCCTGCTTCGAGGAGATAGTGTCATCCGCAAGCATCTTCACAAGCGAAAGCGCCCGGGCCGCCGTCAGTGGCGTGTCGGCGAGCAGCGTGCCCTCGTGGGCGTTCAGCCACGCGGCCACGTCGTTGATGATGAGGTTCGCGAGCGGTTTGGCGAACTTGCTGCCGTCTGCCTCGGCTTTCGCGAGCGCCATGCACTCGTCGAAGAAGTCGGCCGTGGCGCGGTGCTCCACCAGATGGCGCGCATCGTAGGAGGTGAGCCCGAAGTCGGCGGCGAATCGCGCGGCCTTCTGGTCGGGCAGCTCGGGCAGCTTCGCCCGCACGCCTTCGATGAACTCGTCGGACAAGTCGTAGGGCGCCAAATCCGGCTCGGGGAACAGCCGGTAGTCGTCGGCCGTCTCCTTCACGCGCATGACGATGGTGCGCTTGGCGGACGGATCCCAGTGGCGCGTCTCCTGGTAGATGACGCCGCCCTCCTCGAGAACCTCGGCCTGACGGCAGATCTCGTAGGCCAGCCCGTCGTGCAGGTTCTTGAACGAGTTCATGTTCTTCAGCTCGGTCTTGGTGCCGAACGCGGTGGTGCCGCGGCGGCGCAGCGACACGTTGCCGTCGCAGCGCAAGGAGCCTTCCTCCATAGAGCAGTCGGAGATGCCTAAGGCCAGGTAGATCTGGCGCAGCTTCTGCATGAACAGGCGCGCCTCCTCGGGCGTGCGCAGATCAGGCTCGGTCACCAGCTCGATCAAGGGCGTGCCGGCGCGGTTGTAGTCCACGAGCGATTGCGTGGCCCCGGCGATGCGGCCCTCGCCGCCTCCGAGGTGCACCATCTTGCCGGCGTCCTCTTCCATGTGGATGCGCGTGATGCCCACATGCGCCACGTAGCCATCCTCGGTGCGCGTGATGTTGCCCTCCGTCTCGCCGGGAGCGAGCGCGTCCAGGCGGTAGCGCTCGGTCGCGCCCCGACCGTCCACGTCCAGGTCGAGGTGGCCCCGCATGCAGAACGCGATGGGGCCCTGGGTGGTCTGGAAGTTCTTGGCCATGTCGGGGTACATGTAGTTCTTGCGGTAGAACATCGAGTGCTTCTCGATGTCGCAGTTGGTGGCCAGGCCCGCCAGCACGATGGACTCGATGGCGGCGCGGTTGGGCACCGGCAGCGCGCCGGGAAGCCCCAGGCACACCGGGCAGGTATGGGTGTTGGGAGCGGCGCCGAACTCCAGCTTGCAGCCGCAGAACATCTTCGTCTCGAGCGTGGTCAGCTCCGCGTGAATCTCCAGGCCGATGACGGCCTCCCAGGTCTCGAACACCTCTTCGAGCGTCTTCATTTACGCACCCACCTTTCCGTCGGCGAAATCGGGGGCAACGGGCGCCGGGCCGTAGTGCTGCTCCAAGGCCGCCGCCGCCCGGAACATGTTCTTGTCCTTGAAGGGAGGCGCGATGATCTGCACGCCCACCGGAAGGCCCGTGTCGGCGCCGAGGCCGATCGGGAACGACATGCCGCCGTTGCCGGCGATGTTGATGGAGATGGTGAACATGTCCGCGAGATACATCTCGGTGGGGTCGCAGATCTCGCCGATCTTGAACGCCGTGGTCGGCGCCGCCGGCGAGAGGATGACGTCCACCTTCTCGAAGGCCGCCGCGTAGTCGCGCGTGATGAGGGTGCGCACCTGCTGGGCCGGATAGTAGTACTTGTCGTAGACGCCGGCCGACAGAAGGTAGCTGCCGAGCATGATGCGGCGGCGCGCCTCGGGGCCGAAGCCCTTCGCACGGCTCGCCTCGTACTGGCTGGCCAGATCCTTGTGGCCCGGGTCGCAGTAGCCGTAGCGCACCGAGTCGAAGCGGGCCAGATTGCTGAAGGCCTCGCAGGGGCCGAGCACGTAGTAGGCGCTCATGGCGGCCTGGGCGTGCGGAAGCTCCACTTCCACCAGTTCCGCGCCCATATCCTGAAGAACAGCCGCGGCCTCTTCCACCTTCGCCCGCACCTCGGGCGCAAGACCGGCCGCCTCCATGAACGCGGGAACGATGCCGATCTTCATGCCGCGCGCGCCCTCAGCGAGGTTGGCCGTGAAGTCCACGTCGCACGGCTGGCTCGTGCAGTCCAGCTCGTCGCGGCCGGAAAGCGCGTTCAGCGCGAGCGCCGCGTCCTCCACCGAACGGGCGAAGGGGCCCACCTGGTCGAGCGAGCTGCCGAAGGCCACCACGCCGTAGCGCGACACCACGCCGTAGGTGGGCTTCACGGCCACCAGACCGCAGAACGAGCCCGGCTGGCGGATGGAGCCGCCCGTATCCGACCCGAGCGACACCGGCACAAAGCCCGCCGCCACGGCCGCGGCGCTTCCTCCCGAGCTGCCGCCGGGCACGCGCTCGACATCCCACGGGTTGAAGGTGGGGCCGAAGGCGGAGGTCTCGGTGGAGCCGCCGAAGGCGAACTCGTCCATGTTCAGCTTGCCGATGGGAAGAGCGCCGGCGCGCAGCGTCTTTTCCACGCAGGTCGCCGTGTAGGGGGACACGTAGTCGCGCAGCATGTTCGAGGAGCACGTCGTGTGCGTGCCCGTGAGGTTCAGGTTGTCCTTGTAGCCCACGGGAACGCCCGCGAGCGGGCCCATCTCGGCGAGGCGCCCCTCGGCGACGGCGGCGTCGATGCGAGCCGCCGCGTCGAGCGCGAGTTCCTCGGTGGTTTCCAGGAAGGCATGCACCGCCCCGTCGGCCTCGCCGATGCGCTCGAAGGTGCCGCGGGCCACCTCGGCGGCCGAGAACTCCTTGGCGGCGAGACCGGTTTGAATCTCGCGAATGCCCATTTCTCCGAAGGTGCGCGCCATTAGCGATCGCCCCCTTCCCCCAGGATGGACGGGATGAGGAAGCTGCCGTCTTCCTGCTTGGGCGCGTTTTCCAGCGCCACTTCCTGGGTGAAGCTCCCGCGCACCTCGTCATCGCGCATGACGTTGGACAAGTCGCCGATGGGATGGAACGTCGGCTCGACCCCGTCGAGGTCGAACTCGGTGATAGGCGCCAGGCTGTCGATGATGGCGTTCAGGTCGGCCGTCATGGCGACGACCTCCTCCGCGTCAAGGCCAATGCGGGTGTATTCCGCGATGCCCCGCACATCGGCCTCGGAAAGATGCTGCGTCATGAATCGCGCTCCTTCTCTGGGAGCGGCCGCGCCGTGGCGATCGGCACTCCCCGGTTCGTTAAGTCAACCGCTCCATGATAGCAAAAGGCGCGCCACCAGCGCGCCCCGCGCCCACCGAGCGCGAAGATTTAACAGAGCGGGGCCCCGCCGCATTGCAGCAGGGCCCCGCGCCGTCGCCAGATCCCGGAGATCTATTCGACCCGCTTCTCATCTCGGCGTCGGCGCCGCACCGTCAGCATCAGCGCCAAAGACCCTAGCACCAGCAGGAGCAAACTACCGAGAACCACCGAATCGCCGGTTTGGGGCAACCGTTTGTAGAAGATCTTCGTGAACCACGAGTCGTCCTCCCACCACCAGCCGATATCCACCGACCGCTCGGTTTCGAACGTCCAGTGTTGGGGACGGGCCGTATGCCACGTCTGACCGTAGGCGTTCACGGCGCCTTGCCGCAACTTCACCACCGTCAAAGGCCCGGTCGCCCCCACGTCCTCAGCATCTTCGAGGGGATCGATGTCGCTGTCGAAGTTGTCGCTCGCGCCGGCATGGGAGGGCACGAACTCGGCCTCAGCGGGACGATCGGCCACTACGCGGTACTCGTAGGCATTCCCGGCGTCGTCCGTCAGCGGATTTCCTTCGAAGCGATAGGCGCCGTCACCGTCGGTGCGCGTCTCCGCCACCGTCTGCCACGAGCCCTGAGCCGAAGCGCCTTCGGCCACTTCGCGGCCGTAGGTCACATAGCGGGCATCGCCGTCCGCCGAAGCGGCGCCAGCGTCGCCCACTGCATCCATATCGCTGCCGCTGACGACCTTCGAGCCGTCGACGCCCTTGACCGGCAGGCGCACGACGCCGCGGCCGCCGCGAATCTCCGGTTCGCCGGCGGCATCCAAGTCGCTGCCCGCGGCGCCATCGGCCACGTACGTGCCGAAGCCCTCCCGGGCCGCCGCCTCGGAAGGCTGCACCACCCGGCGCTCAAGGCGCACCGCGATGTTCGAGAGCCTCTCGTCACTCTCCTCTCGGATACCGTCCTTGTCGGGGTCGTTCCAAGCCACACCGGATATCGTCACGGTCTGGCAGGGGACGAGACCCGCATCGTTGGACAAGCTGTCATCGGCCACCGCCAGCGAGCGAGCAATCCCCTCAGGGGCGTTTTGCACGAGCGACAGCGCAGACTCTCCGCCCGCCGCGCGCCTCGACGGCACGATGAGGCCGCCCACCGGCGCATCGGGCAAAAGCCGCGTATTCATCTCGTCGAGGTCGGAGTCTGCCGTAACATCGTCGCCCTCGTTCAGCAGCGTCACTTCGTAGTTCTCGGGCAGCACCGGCACGTTCACCCGGTAGCCGTACACCACCCGGTGCGCCGCGCCGTCCACGACCACCTCGCCCGTCGTGGGAAGCCCGGTGAAGGCCCAGCGACCGTCCTCGTCGCTGTAGAGGCCCGGCACCTCCCCGTAGGGGCCCGTGGCATTGAACTCCGCATCGTAGACCCAGCGTCCGCCGGAGCCGCCGGCAGCCGAGTCGGCGACAGCTTCGCCGCCTGCGGCGGAGAGGGGCGCCGCCGCCCGCAGCTGGCCCTCTAGAGCCGCGGCGGATTCGGGCGGGTCGCTCACCACGGTTTCGCCGCGTCCGTCGCTGTCGGCCTTGTCGCTCCGGGGCCGCACGACGAACGGCTCGTCGCCGACAAACTCCTCGGGCATATACCAGTAGCGGCGCAGCTCCACATACACATCGGGGATGCCTCGCTCTGACCACAACCGCTCTGGGGCAACAGCGCCTTCACCGGTCTGGAAAGCCCGCAGCCCGTCGCCGTCGGCATCCTCCCACACGGTACCGGCAATAGTCACCTCCGGCGGCCAGGTGAACCCGAAGTCCACCGAGGCGCCCGTCGGCTCGCCGTCCTCGTTCTCGCGATCGATCCAGCTGATCGGCTGGTGCAGCCTCCACAATTGGCCGTAGGCGTTCACCTTTCCGCCGATGCGAGGAGCCACGACGTCGAGAGCCGGGGAGCCGCCCGCATCGATGGAGACCTCCGGGTCGTCGGGCGCCCAGTCGTTGTCGACATCGTCGTTGTCGCCCGCATTCAGCGGGGCGTAGAACGTTCCCTCGGGACGGTCGTAGCGCACTCGGTAGCGCCAGGGCAGACCGTCGGCGTCCACCATCTCCAGGGAGCCGAAGGAGTAGCGGCCTTCCTCGTCGACAGAGGCCGAAGCCACCTCGGCCCAATCTTGGGCTTCTCCCCCGCTCGCTGGGGGCGTCACCGGCGGCGCGGGCGGCTGCCACGCAGACGGCACCAAAGGCTCGCCGTCGTCGCCCCGAAGATCGCTGTCCAGCGCGCCATCGGTGATCGTCCAACCTTGCTTGTCAAACTCGGCGGGATCGACCGTCAGCTCGGAGCGCGGCACCTTGCGGCGCTCCAGGTGCACCGTGCCCTGGGCAATGGGCGCCTCGCCCTCATCCTGGACACCGTTCAGATCGTCATCGTCCCACACCCGGCCGGCAACCACGGCGGCCGTCTCGGGAGCCAGGCCGGCGTCGTTGTGACGCGAGTCGTGGGTGTTTGCCAGCGACCAGCGCTCGGTCAAGGCACCCGTCCAGGGAATGATAGTGGCGATGTCCTCGTCGGGCTCGGCGAGGCTCGCCAGCACAATGAGCCCGTGGCATGGCTCGTCGGGAATGAGACGGGTCGTGGCATCATCCAAATCGGAATCGCGCTCGATGTCGTCGATGGCCCCCAGATCGCTTGGGTAGTAGCCGTCCGGAACGCTGACCACATTGGCCCGGTAGCCGTATACTACCGCCCGCGAACCCTCTGCGACCGGTATGCCGTCGGCGCTCGTGAGCACCCCGGTAGCGGGCAGATGGTCGAACTCCCAGTAGCCATCGCCATCGCTCACGGCATCGGCCACGCCGGCGGTGCCCAGCGTCGCATCGAAGCGCCACTGGCCGCGATCGACATCGTACCAGTAGCGACGCAGCTGGACCGGCACGCCGGGCAGACCGCCCTCGCCGTCGTCCCAAATACCGTCGGCGTCGTCGTCAACCCACACCGTGCCGGACACCGCCATAGTGGCCGGCGTCTTGAATCCCGCATCGCCGCCGCGCTGCACCTCGTAGGCGTCGAACAGGTCGTACGTCAGACCGTCGCAGGCGAGGGCGTACTGGCTGTTGCGGCCGCCGGCGCGGACAGCAGGATGCGCCCGTCGCTTCGCTGAGCCACAACGGCGCCTGAGGCATCGAGGACATCGTAGGTCTCCCTCACCCGATAGTTGGCCGCCGCGTTGTCGGCATCGGTGGTCATGTCGGAGTCGGTGCGCGTCGTGGCTGAGGCCGTGTGGAAACGCGTGACCACGTACTGCCCAGTAGCGGCATCGCGCACGACCTCGATGCGGTAGGAGGCCAGATAGAACTCGTCCTTGTCGGCTCCATGTCCCTTGGGCACGAAGCTCGGCAGATCGGGGAACTCGTAAACGCCCTCGCTGTCGGTGCGCACGTACACGGCCCCGGCTTCCCCCGCCTTGTCGTAGACGCCGGCCGCCGGAGCGACGTCAGCCAAATACGAGGACGCGAAGCCGTTGTCGAAGACCCACTGGCCGTCCCGATAGCAATAGCGCACAAGACGCATCTCCACACCGGGCAACCCCGTCTCCCCCGAAATCGGCTGGGGCGCAGAGGGAACCAAGGGCAACGGGCCGTCGAGGCGCTCGATAGGCACATCGCGAATGCCGTTGTAATCGGAATCGTCCCAAACCGCGCCGCGCAGAGTCGTGGTGCGGAACTGGCCGAAGCCGGCGTTCATGTGCTCTTGACCCACCGGTGCCGTCAGGTCAAAGCCACCTACCAGATACTCCGGCAGCGTGGTTGTGGCCGCTCCGGCCCGGGCGGAAAGCACGATACGATCCTGGAACACCGGCGCTGCACCATCGGCTGCCGCGTTGAAGGCAATGGGGTAGTTGCCGTCGGTGTAGAGACTGCTGTAGACCGTGCTGGGGATGGAGGTGGGACGCGCCGCCTTGGAGTTGCGCTCCTGCTCGGTGCCCGGGTGATCCGGATCGGTCATCTGCTGCCAGAGCGTGAGGGGGCGTCCTCCCATGCCTGACGGGTCCAGCTCCTCCTCTGCGCCGTTGACCTCGACGGTGTACCCGTTGAGCGACCAGGCCGGGCTGTCCGGATCCACGCGCGTGGCGACGGGCATCGTGGCGAAACGGTAGTCGCCGTTGGCATCGGTTTGCGTTGTGATGGTATCGGCCAAGGTCCAGCCGTTCGCTTCAGCGTCGTAGGTCCAGCGCTTCAGCACCACGGTTTTCCCGGCGAAGACCTCCTCGCCCTCGTCGATGAAGCCGTCGTAATCCGCGTCGTTCCACAGCTTGCCGGCAATGTCGGCCGAGGGTGGGATCTCCACGCCGCCGTCGTTGGAGGCGCGATCCGACAGGAGCGCCAAATCGTAATCGTAGGTGAACGGCCCCGTCGCCCACGGGGAGGCCGCGGCGGCCCGAACCACGTCGGCCGCGCCCGCCGAGGCTACCACCGTCGTCGGCGCGCCCCCCTGGTTGGGATTGTTCGATGGCGCCCGGGTGACGACGTTGCCCGCAAACGATCGGGCATCGCAGTGCTCCAGGAGCACATCGTACTCGGCGGCATCCACATTCATGAGGTACGCATCCGCGTAGCGCAGATCGGAGTCGATGGTGTAGTCGCTGCCCTGCTGGTACTTGGCGATGAACAGCGTGTTGCGCACGTCGGGGGCGGCCTCCACCATGGCCCGGTAGGCGAACACGGTATCGGAGCCGTCGGGCTCGCGCCGCTGCGAGGGCAAATCCTCGAAGCGCCAGTGGCCGCCGGCGCCGGGGTGCTCGTAGCGCGGCGTCCAGCTTCCGTCGGGCGTCCAGCCGTCGGGGGCATTGAGGTCGGGCACGTAGCGCTCGAGGCGCACCCGCAGCGCATGGATGGAGGGCACACCGGACTCTCCTGCATCCTGCAGGCCGTTGGAGTTCGCATCGTTCCAGATGACGCCCTCGATGGCGCCCTCGGGAGCCGGCAGCTGGCCGATGTCTCCTCCGCGGAACACCATCCGCTCCCCCACTTCGGCGCCCTCGTCGTCCGTCACGGTCTCTACCGTCACGTCCTCGCCGTCGCGGCGCAGCGTGAGCCAGTCGTACACCGTCGTCCGACCGCTTTGGGTGAAGCGGCCGGGCACCGGCACATGGGAGCCCTGGTCGGTGCGCTCGGGGGCATCGGTGACGCCGGCCAAGATGATGCGGCCGTCGCCCACCCGGCTCCCGTCGCCGCGATCGCCGCCGGATACCGCCACGCGATCGATGACCGCGAGCGTCGAGCGGTCGAGCACATCGGAATCGATGGTACGGTCGTCGCCGATGTGGGATCGCGTAATGAGCCAGTGGTTGTCGTCGTCGGTGCCAGGCGTGCCCTTGTCGTCCACATGGGTGGCGTACAGGCGCACCTGGTAGGCGGCCAAGTACTGAGCGCCTCCGGCATCGGTATAGGCCGCGGGCAAGTTGTCGAAATGGTAGGCGCCCGCGCCATCGGTCAGCACGCCCACCTCGCCCGGCGCCAAATCGGGCCATAGAGCCGGGTCGCAGCTGCCGGCCACCAAAGCGTGCAGGGCGTTCGCGTCGAAGGAGGCGGCATCGGAGCCCCAATGCACCAGGCCTCCCGAGACGGCTCCCGTCACGTTGGGGACGCGCACCTCGCGGTTCTCGGTTATGGTCGGCTGCAGGGCCGCCCCCGTGCCCGCCGGATCGTAGGCGGGGTTGGGCACCTGCACCGGTAACGTGCCCACAACGTGCGACGTGCGCAAATCGGCGCCGAACGTGGAGGAGCGCAACCACGCGCCGGCGCCATCGTCGGCGGCGGGATCGTAGTACCACTGGGTGAGCACCACGCGCTCGCCGGCCATGGGGCGATCCTGCTTCGCCGACGGATCGCCCGCACCGGCCGAGTCGTCGGCGCCAGACGAGCTGTCGTCGGCCCCCGGCGCATTGCCGGGGCCCGCGCCCGTCGCGGCGTCGTCGATAGAGCGCAGGCCGTCGTAGTCGGCGTCCTCCCATAGAACGCCCGTGATCGACGCCTGGGGGATCTCCACAAGGCCGGCGTCCCAGTTCTCGAAGCGCTGGGGATTGGTCAGGTCGTAGCGCAACGGTTCGCTGCGCCCGGGCACCTTCACCTCCACCACGTTGGACTCCAAGCTGTCCTCCTGCTCGGCGCCGGCCAGAACGATCATGGAGTCGCTCCCCCGTCCCAGCTCGATGTCGATGGGCAGCTTGTCTCCGGCGGCGTTCAGGTAGTACACCGGCACCTGCACCGTGCCGCCGGCGGCGGGGTTGGCCGCGCCTCCCGAGGCGGGCCCGTTCATCGCCACGGTGCGGACGTCGGAATCGTTCTCGTCGTCGGGCCCGAACTCGTCGGTAGCGCTGTCGCGGTAGGTGAAGCCCCAGTTCGTGTTCAGCGTCAGCATATTCGACCGGTCGATGCGCAGGCGGTAGCCGGCCAAATACTTCTTCTTCTCGTCGTCCATCTTGTCCAGGTCGGTGTCGGTGGGATCCACCACGTAGGTGGACAGCCCCGCGAACACGTACTGGCCGGCCTGGTTGGTCACGCGGGTCTTGTGCTGCTTGTCGCGCCACTCCCACGCGCCGGCCTCGTCGTTCTTCACGCGCTCCTTGTCCACCAGCTGCCAAGCGCCCTTGCCCGTACCCTGGGCGTCGGGGTTCCACCAGTACTGCTCCAGCGTCACCGTCACGCCGGGCACGCCGGGCTCCAAGAGGCCCTGCACGCCGTCGTAGTTCAGGTCGTTCCACACGTAGTTGCCCAAATAGCCCACGGTGCCCAGGCCGAAGCCGAGACCGAACTTGCGGTACACCTTGTAGCCCTTCCACTTCTCGCCGTCCTCGTAGATGGCCACGCCGTTATCGTCGGTGGGCACCTTGGCATAGAAGGGGTAGGTCTCGCCCTTGGTGATCTTCTTCGTGGGCGACGACGCGGGGTCGGACGGGTTGTAGGCGGGGTTCGCCACCGTGTAGCGCTTCAGGTACAGGTCGTTGTCCCATAGCGCGTCCTCGCCGTCGGCGGGCATGGCCAGCGGGTCCTTCGTGTGCAGGAAGGGCGTGGGCTTCAGCAGGCGCGTGCCCAGATGGTCCTCGCAGCGGATGATGAAGTAGTGGCCCGGCTTCATGAGGAACTTGAAGTCACCGATGGTCTCGCGCTGCAAGTGGCGCACGAGGTCGTCGCCGGTGAGGCGCTCATCCTGAGAGCAGCTGTGATGATAGTGCTCGCGAGCCTCGCCGCTCGGGTTGCCGGCGGCCAGCTGGGCGCACCAATCGCAGTTGGCGCCGTCGCCGGTGATGAAGATGGCCGGCCGCCCCTCGGCGTCGATGGCCGGCTCGGCGGCCACGGTCTCGGTCTCAGGGAAGTACTCGTACAGGGCCACCCGCATGCGGCCGAGGCGCACCTCCTCCAGCTCGGTCACGGGGCCGGCCGGGTCGCTCTGGTCCACCTGGTGGTCGATGAAGCCGTCCATGAGGTCCTGGTTCGTGCCGTCCTCGCCGTCGAACTGCACGCCCCAGATGTTGCCATTGGGCTCGGTGCCCCAGAACTTGTCGTCCTGGAACACCTGGCCCTCCACGGTGACGGGGGCGGAGATGCCCACGATGTAGCTCGTGGCGTCGGCGTCGTATTTCGCGTGCACCGCATCGGGGTTGGC
>ERZ857750.869-NODE-869-length-35938-cov-4.462336_pt1 | contig 35938 bp, 20 predicted proteins | sample MGYA00519915_ERZ857750 | MGnify/ENA primary metagenome ERZ857750 (study PRJEB31778, sample SAMEA3449358) | human gut metagenome | biome: human gut; feature: human-associated habitat; material: faeces | place: United Kingdom | collected 2010/2012 ...
CGCACCAGGTTGCCCAAAAATCTACCAGTACCGGCTTTTCTGCCTTTAATACCTCAGTTTCAAAATTGTCTGTTGTAAAAACTTTTGCCATGATAAAATTCCTCCTTGATCCTGTATTTATTTTTAGTATCAGCTTATGCTTACGCCTTCAGAAGCTTCCGCACATACTGACAGGCGGAAAGTCCTGCCTGGGCACCGTCATGAACAGCTTTTGCCACCTGGAGAAGTCCACCGGTGCAATCACCTGCTGCATACAGTCCCGGAACTGTAGTCTCCATCTCTTCATTGACCCGGATATTTCCTTTTTCATTCAGTTCCGCTCCGATCTGGCGGGCCATCTCCGAGCTTCCGGCTGTACCAAGTGCCACAAAGACTCCCTCTGCCGGCACAAAAGAATCTGCTCCGGTACCTGCTTCCTGCATGGACACATCACTTTTCAGGCGGATGCCGGAAACACGCTCATCCCCTTCGATTGCCTGGATCTTCATGGTGTTAACCGGAAGCGGATTTTCTCTTGAAAATTCCGGTTTCTTTCCATCTGTAAAGATCGTCACACGGGAAGCGGTATGAGAAAGTTCTTCTGCTTCATGAAGAGCAAAATCACTGTTTCCAAGCACTGCCACTTCTTTTCCTCTGTAAAAAAATGCGTCACATACTGCGCAGTAGCTGACACCTTTTCCCTCAAATTCCTTTACTCCCGGAATCCTGGCAGAAGCTCTCCTGCTTCCGGTTGCCAGGATCACGCTGCGTGCCTCAAAATCTCCTGCGGTAGTTTTCACCTCAAAAGTATCAAAACCACCCATTCCCACAACCTGGGCATCCAGGATCCGTACTCCAAGTGCTCTTGCCTGGGCAAGACCTCTTTCGAAAAGTTCTCTGCCGGACAGCGGCTGCTCCAGTCCGTAATAGTTCTCGATCTTCTCCGCTTTTTCCAGTGAACCGATTCCTGTATTTATGATCAGCGGATCCATATTTCCTCTTGCCGCATAAAGTGCTGCCGAGATCCCGGCCGGACCTGCTCCTATGATAATGATATTCTCCATTTCAGACACCTGCTTTCTTCTTCGTTTGGATCTGTTCTATAATATACGCTTCGCATTGGTCTGTTTCTGTGATCAGGTCACTTTTCCTTCACAGAAGTCATTATATCACATTCCCCCAAAATTACACCTTTTTTTCAATAGCTTTTATTTGCGTCTGTTTCTCTTCTATGCTATTATTATAACGACTTTAAACCAATTAAATGAATCAAGATGATACCCCTGCGGGATCATAAATATCTGCTTGACCTGTAAGGAAACAGATTCCTTATATTTATCAATAGATCATGAATCATAAAAAGGAGCCTAATCTCTATGAGAAATTTTGAATATTTTACCCCTACCCGGGTTATTTTCGGAAAAGATACACACCTTAAGATCGGCACTGTTCTAAAAGAGCAGAACTGCAGCAAAGTACTGATCCATTATGGCAGCCACAGTGCAGTAAGCTCCGGTCTGATCGATGAGATCCGATCTTCTCTGGATGAAGCTGGAATTTCCTATGTCACTCTTGGCGGTGTGGTTCCCAATCCCCGTCTCTCCAAGGTACGTGAAGGTATTGAGCTTTGCCGCAAAGAACAGGTTGATTTTCTTTTGGCTGTTGGCGGTGGCAGCGTTATTGATTCCTGCAAGGCCATCGGCTATGGACTTGCCAATCCGGATACAGATGTATGGAACTTTTTTCTCCGCACCGAAACCCCAAAAGCCTGTCTTCCTGTAGGCGTTATCCTGACGATCGCAGCTTCCGGAAGTGAAATGAGCGGATCCTGTGTGATCACCAATGAAGAGGGCTGGCTGAAACGAAGTAGTGCCCGCAACGATCTGTGCCGCCCACGTTTTGCTATTTTAAATCCCCGCCTCACCTATACCCTGCCGCAATATCAGACCGAAAGCGGCTGTGTGGATATCCTGATGCATACTATGGAACGGTACTTTGTAAATATCGAAACCATGGAGATCACCGACAGTATCAGCGAATCTCTGATGCAGACCGTGATCTATAACTCCCGGATCCTGATGAAGGAGACGGATAATTATACTGCACGGGCAGAGATCATGTGGGCCGGCAGTCTTTCCCACAATGGACTTACCGGCTGCGGAACCGGCGGTGGTGACTGGGCCTGTCACCAGCTGGAGCATGAACTGGGCGGCACCTACGATGTGGCTCACGGAGCCGGTCTTGCCGCTTTGTGGGGAAGCTGGGCACGTTACGTTTATGATGCAAATCCGGAACGCTTTGCCCAGTTTGCAGTCAATATCTTTGACATTCCCTGCAGTACCGACTTCAACAAAACTGCTCTTGCCGGCATAGAAGCCATGGAAGATTATTTCCGTTCCATCCAGATGCCTACCAGCCTTCATGAGCTTGGTCTTGATCTTACAGAAAAGGAGATCCATGATCTAGCGTTTAAATGCAGCTTTGAAGACACCCGTACCATCGGTGTGTTCAAACAGCTGAACATGAAAGATATGGAAAAAATCTATCTTGCTGCCAGATAAATCTGTAGCCATAATATTGCAGATGTTTTTTTGAAAATCAGATTTTTCAGAAAAACATCTGCTTTTTTTATTTTTTCCTTGCATTCTCTACATAAATGTGTTAAAGTAACAAAGTACTCGAAAGAGACATGCCCAGATAGCTCAGTTGGTAGAGCAGAGGACTGAAAATCCTCGTGTCGCTGGTTCGATTCCGGCTCTGGGCATTATTTTTTTACTCTGATCGCAGAATAGCCTCTGCTGGTCAGAGTTTTTTTATACAAAAAACTGCTGCAAATCCCTTGTGGAATCTACAGCAGTCTTTTTCTGATCACTGAAGCAAATAAACTTCTGTATAAAACACGCCCTTCTGCTCTGCTTCGGAGTGTGTTGCCACATATACATCAATGCAATTGGTCCGGATCGCTCCTCCGCAGTCCTCTGCAACATAAACCTGTCCATTGATCACTACTTTGGAACCGTATGGGATCTGACTCGGATCCACTGCGATCGTACGGTTGGTAGTGGCCGTTACTCCTGTGGAAGTAATTCCATTCGCCCATGGTCCGCAGCAGATGCTACACGGACAATAATGCGTGATCCGGAATGTTCCCAGTGGTTTCAATGTCGCGTCCGAAGATACTGATACCGGCGTTCCGATCTGTACGCCAGCTGCGGTACTTCCGGAACCACCTGTGGAAGTTACACCATCCACCGCATCCGCAAAAACGCCCTCCCCGGAACTCTTAGTAAGGGATCCTGCTTTTGTATTCTTTTCCTGCTCTGCCTTGGCCACTTCCGTAGCCTGATAACCTTCCAGACAGCTGGTCGGAATATAGCCGACGTGATCTGAACCACTGTCATCTGTGTAAACGATCCTGCTCCAGATAGCATCTACCGTACCTGTTCTTTTCAGCTCATCATCCTGAAGGACCTCTCCTACAACCTCTCCGTCCTTCTTGCCGGGATAATCCAGGATATCACTGTCCTGTGCCGCTGTAACTGTATCTGTAAATTTATTTACGATCTCCGTATCACTGAGCACGCTGTCCGAAACATAACCGATGATCTTGTCCTCACCTTTCTTTTGGAAGGTCACCTTGCTCCAGCCATTGTCACAGACTGCAACTCTTTCAAGCTTCGTTCCCAGGATCACAGAACGCAGCTCTGTACCACTGTCTCCCGGATTGGACCGGATTTCCGTATTTTTCGCTGTAACATAAAGCGTATCACTCTTCGCCAGAGCATTTACTGTATTTCCCGCCCCATCATCGATCTGAAACTGCTGAGGTGTTTTTTTCTCCTTTGTATATGTATCCAATGTTGCTTCATATCCCAGTACCTCTGCTGATACGGATGCAGGGAAAAGCATAGAAGCACATAAAATAACTGCCAGAAGCTTTTTTCGCATGAAATCTTGCCTCCTTTATTCCGGCATTCTACGGTTTGTCCCGACTATCATAGCATATCAGATCATATTTTGCAATTTCACAGGACAGTCTTCAGAAATTTTTAACAAAAAGATCATATTTTTTAACTGGTCAAATCTATCCGTAACGGATACAATACTTATATGAATACAAAACACAAGAAACCAACCCTTACTAAAAAACAGCGCCACAAACTCCGTGTACAGCAGGTGCGAAGGCAGAAGATCTTTCTGACATGTCTTTTTCTGCTGATCGTGGGCTGTATCCTTCTGCGTTTTTCCAAATTTTCCGGCAGGCAGAAGGAAACCCATCAGATCAATGCAGCCTGTGAAGCTTATCGCGATGAGGTTTCCAGCGAAGCAGCACAATATGATATGTCCGACTATGTAGACCTGATCCTGGCTGTGATGATGCAGGAAAGCTCCGGACAGGGTACCGATCCCATGCAGTCCTCAGAAGGAGCCTACAACACCAGATATCCTCAGCAGCCCAATGGTATCACAGATCCTTCTTACTCTATTTCCTGTGGCATCCAGGAACTGAAATATGCTCTGGAAAAGGCCGTCTGTACCGGTCCGACTGATCTTTCCAAAATCCGTCTGGCTCTGCAGGCATACAATTTCGGAGCCGATTCCTATTTTGCTTATCTGGAAGAAAACGGTCAGACTGTGTGGACGGCCCAAAGTGCTCAGGCCTTTGCTCAGATGGCAAGCGGCGGCACACAACGTGATGAAGATGATCCCCTTCATGATCCTGCCGGTCCATGGGACTATGGTGACCAATACTATCCGGATCATGTTTTGCGCTATTACCACTTAGACAATAACTCATAAACCACCGAAATATTGTCATATACAAGTTCTATTTCAGACGTCTGGAATAAACTTTATATGTTGTGTATAATTTCAAAAAAATTCCAAAAAACATTTGACAGAATATAAAATCTATGCTAATATATGTCTTGTCGCTGAGGGAAACACTTGAAACGATAAGACATATGCGATAGTGGCGTAGTTGGTAACGCGCGACCTTGCCAAGGTCGAGACCGCGGGTTCGAGCCCCGTCTATCGCTCTTCAGAACTCTGAGTTTTTCAGAGTTCTTTTTTATTTTTAAAACTATCCTTTTTCGATCAAAAAGTCCCGGGTCTGATCTCTTTTTTCCAGAAATTCAGATTCGGGACTTTATATTTTTTATCTTTTATTTCAGCTGCATATCATGGCCAAGGCATGCATCTTTTAGTGGTGGAAAAGGCGGATTCCTGTAAATGCCATCACCATTCCATACTTATTACATGTATCGATAACTGCGTCATCACGTACAGATCCACCCGGCTCTGCAATATATTTTACACCGCTCTTATATGCGCGCTCGATATTATCACTGAATGGGAAGAATGCATCGGATCCCAGTGTCACGCCGGTAAGACCATCCAGCCATGCTCTCTTCTCTTCTTTTGTGAACACTTCCGGCTTCTCTGTGAATGTCTTTTCCCATGCACCATCTGCAAGGACATCCATATATTCCTCACCAATGTAAACATCAATGGCATTATCTCTCTCCGCACGTGTGATCGTGTCTTTAAACGGAAGCTCCAGTACTTTCGGACACTGACGGAGATACCAGTTATCTGCCTTCTGACCTGCAAGGCGTGTACAATGTACACGGGACTGCTGTCCTGCACCAACGCCGATAGCCTGTCCGTCCTTAACAAAGCATACAGAATTGGACTGTGTATATTTCAGGATGATCAGAGAAACCTTCATATCTCTCTTGGCTTCTTCCGTAAGCTCTTTATTCTCTGTTACAATATTGGAGATCAGCGCATCATCAATTGCCAGCTCCTGACGGCCCTGCTCAAAGGTGACTCCAAATACCTGTTTGTGCTCCAAAGGTTCCGGTACATAATTTTCATCGATCTGGATCACATTGTAATTGCCTTTTTTCTTCTGCTTCAGAATTTCAAGAGCCTCCTCTGTATATCCTGGTGCGATCACACCATCAGAAACCTCTCTCTTGATCAGCATTGCGGTATCTTTGTCGCAGACATCAGAAAGAGAAATGAAATCACCGAAAGATGACATACGGTCTGCGCCTCTTGCTCTTGCATACGCACATGCAAGCGGGGAAAAATTCTTCCAGTCCATATCATCTACCCAGTAGATCTTTGCCAGTGTCTCATTCAGCGGAAGTCCGATGGAAGCACCTGCCGGAGATACATGCTTAAATGAAGTTGCTGCCGGAAGTCCGGTTGCTTTCTTAAGGTCACGTACCAGCTGCCAGCCATTAAAAGCATCCAGGAAGTTGATGTATCCTGGTCTTCCGGAGAGTACCTGGATCGGAAGCTCACTTCCATCTGCCATATAGATCTTTGATGGTTTCTGATTTGGGTTACATCCGTATTTTAACTGTAATTCTTTCATGAAAAAGCTCCTCCGTTCTCTGTGATATCCCTATTTTCTTATTTATTCTTGTTTACGATCCTGGATTCATATTTTCCTGTCTCAATGTCAATAAAACGAACAAAGAGAGAAACTTTATTATCCTGGTTCAGGCTCTTCCAGAGGAGATCCGTAAACTCATCAATATCGCTTGGGATCTCTACCAGCTTCGGCTCTCCCTCGAAACTTGGAAGTGGATTTCCATCGCATTTATAAGTATGGATAAAACGTCCCTGTCCTGCCGCCGCATTCTCATAGGCGAATGTATAACGAAGACAGGAATCCGGATTTCCGTTATTGCTCTTTAAAATAGACATCGCATAATTGAATTTACCGTCTTCAACATGAAGAACACCTGAAATACGAGGTGTATAGTTCGGCGCATCCGGCTCAAACTCTCTGCTGCGGAGAGACTGTTCAAAGGTGAGCTGTCTGTCCATTCCCTCATAGATCGTATCTGTCTGATCACCGTTTGTTACGATGGTCTTATTTCCAAGGACACGTACCGGTGCATAAATGATCAGGCTCGGGTCTGTAAGCTTGGATGGATCAAAAGCCTGTGTACGGATTCCTTCCCCATCCTCAACAAAAATACGGTTTCTGCTGTTCTCGCTTCTTCCCATAATAAAATATGCAGTAACTGCATGTTTCCCGTCAGCGGAACGTCCGATCACAATTCCTCTTCCCGGATAGGAATTTTCTTTCAGTTCTTTTTCAAGTGAAAATGTCGTCATTTTTCACAGTCCTCCTTGTCTAATGTAAGGCCCGGGGCTTATCCCAGGATATGAACGGTAACAAAAAACCGCCTGGACACCCCTTATCAGGCTGCCCAGGCGGTCGGCTTCTCACTTCACTGCACTCCCTGTAGGTAATCCTACTTTCCGCCAGTCATGCAGCTTCTGCTGTTATACTACAATACTTCTTCTTAATTTTCAAGCCCCTATTTTCAGAAATTATTTTTCCAGACTTCTTGTTGCTCACAAAATAAACAATAACACTTTATTTCCCCTGTAATGCATAATCTGTCTGGATCTGTGCTGCAATGTCTGATTTCATCTGGATCCATGCATCGGGATTTTCCACATAATACTTCGGACAGTCTTTACCTGTGACATCATAATGACGGATCACCTGATCCGAAGTCAGTCCAAAGCGTGTACAAAGCCACGCTGTCAGCTTTACCACCGAATCATAGGTTGCTGTATTAAACTGCCCTGTTTCATCCGGATGGCAGCATTCAATGGATATGGTATCTACATTTCTGGAATTTGTGGCATAGGATATTTCCGAAGTGGGAATACATTGTACCACTTCTCCCTCCAACCCTACCACAAAATGACTGCTGACTTTGTTGTCCTGCGTTGTCGCAAGATTTTCAAAATAATTCCGGTTGGATATGGCAGTAGATCCCGGATTGGCCGTATAATGAATGGCTATATAATTTACCTGTTCGATAGAAATCTGTGGTCTGGAATAGGAATTCGGTGTCAGAAGCTCCACATCAATAAAAGGTGCTCCTTCTGCCTGCCATTGTTCCGGTCCGCCATTTCCGCTGGCATTCCCGGATATTTCTTCCTGTCCGGACTGAGTTTCACTCTGTTCCATGCGCATCTCAAAAAATGCGTATCCTAACGCACACGCAGCAAAAGCAACGATCACAATGATACATATCAGCACAATCCTCTGTAGGATCTTGATCGGGTTCTTTTTTCTCAAAGACTTCTTTTTTCTTCTGGAAGACCCGGAGGAAGTTTTCTTTACGGAAACAGGCCGCCCGCTATGGGACGGCCTGGGTGACTTTTTACCGGTCTTACCTTTTTTTCCTTTATTATTCATCTACACTGTAGTTTGGAGCCTCTTTTGTGATATGGATATCATGTGGGTGGCTCTCTTTCAGTGATGCAGCGGAAATCTTCACAAAGTTGCTGGTTTCGATCAAATCTTTGATGGTAGGAGCACCGCAGTAACCCATACCTGCACGGATACCGCCGATGAGCTGGAAGATAATATCCTCTACGCTGCCTTTATAAGCAACACGGCCTTCCACACCTTCCGGAACAAGTTTCTTTGCATTCTGCTGGAAGTAACGGTCTTTACTTCCGTTTTCCATAGCTGCAAGAGATCCCATACCACGGTACACTTTGTATTTACGTCCCTGATATAATTCAAAAGCACCCGGAGCTTCGTCACATCCTGCAAACATGGAACCCATCATACATACGCTGGCACCTGCAGCCAGAGCTTTTGTCATATCTCCGGAGTATTTGATACCACCATCTGCGATGATCGGAATATTGTATTCTTTTGCTACTTCATAGCAGTCCATAACAGCTGTGATCTGCGGAACACCGATACCTGCAACGACACGTGTAGTACAGATAGAACCAGGTCCGATACCTACTTTGACTGCGTCAGCACCTGCTTCGATCAGTGCTTTGGTAGCTGCACCGGTTGCAACATTACCTGCGATAATCTGCAGATCCGGATATTTCTCTTTAATCTGGCGTACTGCTTTAATGATATTTGCGGAATGTCCGTGTGCGGAGTCTACGACGATGACATCTACGTGTGCATTTACCAGAGCATCGATACGTTCCATCATGTTTGCTGTGATACCTACACCGGCACCGCAGAGCAGACGTCCCTGTTCATCTTTTGCAGAAAGCGGATATTTGATCTGTTTCTCAATATCTTTGATTGTGATCAGACCTTTTAATTTGAAGTCTTTGTCAACAATTGGAAGTTTTTCTTTTCTGGCTTTTGCAAGAATTGCTTTTGCTTCGTCCAGAGTAATACCTTCCGGAGCGGTGATCAGCCCTTCACTGGTCATGCTCTCGCTGATTTTCTTAGTGAAATCGGTCTCGAATTTGAGATCACGGTTTGTGATGATACCAATCAGAGTACCATCTTCTTTTACGATTGGTACACCGGAGATGCGGAATTTTGCCATAAGGTCATCTGCATCCTGAAGTGTGTGATCTGCGGAAAGGGAGAATGGATCTGTGATAACCCCATTTTCGGAACGTTTTACTTTGTCTACTTCGTCAGCCTGTGCTTCGATAGACATGTTTTTGTGAATGATACCGATACCGCCCTGTCTTGCCATTGCGATAGCCATGCGATGTTCGGTAACTGTATCCATGCTGGCGCTCATCATCGGAATGTTTAATGTGATTTTGTTGGTTAATTTGGTTGTGAGATCAACCATGTTCGGAGTAACTTCGGAGTACGCCGGAACGAGCAGTACGTCATCAAATGTAATACCTTCGCCAATAATTTTTGCCATTTCTTATCCTCCCTCTTATGCTTTTGTGAGCAAAAAAAGAAAAACACTGCTGTTTTTCTGATTTCTTTAAAATAAATAGATTAATTTGAAGATATTATAGTAATTAAAAATTATTATGTCAATGACTTTTACCGAAAGGTTTCTTTTTTTTACAGTTTGTGATATTTTATCTGTATACTTTGCAAAATATTAGAAGAAAGCCACAAAGCAGACATAAGTTCAGGTAATAAGATTAATAACCTGCATAAGTAAAAACTGTGAAAGAAAAAGGAGCGTTGTATGGAATTTCGTCCTTGTATTGACATTCATAATGGAAAAGTAAAACAGATTGTAGGCGGAACATTAAAGGATCAGAATGATCAGGCAGCAGAGAATTTTGTGTCGGAGCAGGATGCACCGTTTTATGCACAACTGTATAAGACGTATGGCATCAGTGGCGGACACATTATTCTGTTGAATGCACGGGATTCTTCTTATTATGAAGCGACAAAACTGCAGGCTCTGGCGGCACTGCAGGTGTATCCCGGCGGATTGCAGGTGGGCGGCGGTATTACAGCAGAGAATGCCCATGAGTTTCTGATGGCAGGTGCGAGCCATGTGATCGTGACATCTTACGTGTTCCGTGACGGAAAAGTGGATTATGGCCGACTGGAAAAACTGGTGCAGGCAGTTGGAAAAGAGCATCTTGTGCTGGATCTGAGCTGTCGAAAAAAAGACGGTGCTTATTATATCGTGACAGACCGCTGGCAGAAATTTACCGACGAGTGTGTGACAGAGGAACTGCTGGACCGGCTGCAAGGCTATGCAGATGAATTCCTGATCCATGCAGTGGATGTGGAAGGAAAGGCTTCCGGCATTGAGTGTGGTCTGGTAGAATTGCTGGGGAACTGGAACAAGATACCGGTGACTTATGCCGGCGGTATCGGAAGTTTTGAGAACTTAAAGGAACTGTCAGAGTATGGAAAGCATCATTTGAATTATACCATCGGAAGTGCACTGGATCTGTTCGGCGGCAGTATGAAGTTTGAAGATGTGCTGGCGTTTGGAAAAAAATTTGAAATCTGAGAAGAAATCAGTATAATAAACCTGATTAACAAATAAATCATACTATAACAGTAGAAATACAGCTTGCAGAAAGTTCGCAAAGCGACTGCGTTCATGAGCAAGTAGCGAAAGCGGATTGTGAGTGTCCGTTTTAATGCAAAAATGAATGGGAGGAAATGCCATGTATACAAAAAGTGATATTATGCAGATGGTGGAAGAGGAAGATGTGGAATTTATCCGTCTTCAGTTCACGGATATTTTCGGCAATATGAAAAATGTTGCCATCACCAGCAGTCAGCTGGAAAAAGCGCTGGATAACCGTTGTATGTTTGACGGTTCTTCAATTGAAGGATTTGTAGGGATCGAGGAATCCGATATGTATCTGCATCCGGATCTGGATTCTTTTACGATTTTTCCGTGGAGACCGCAGCAGGGCAAAGTAGCACGTATCATTTGTGATATTTACCGCCCGGACGGTACTCCGTTTGAGGGTGATCCGCGTTATATCCTGCGCCGTGTCGTAAAAGAGGCAGAGGATATGGGCTATGTCTTTAATGTGGGACCGGAGTGTGAATTTTTCCTGTTTAATACGGATGATAACGGATGCCCGACTACGGAGACTACCGAAAAGGCCGGCTATTTTGAGATGGGACCAAATGATCATGGCGAAAATGCAAGACGTGACATGGTGCTGACACTGGAGGATATGGGATTTGAGATCGAGGCTTCCCATCATGAAGCATCACCGGGGCAGCATGAGATTGATTTTCGTTATGAACCGGCGCTGCATGCGGCAGACAATATTATGACCTTTAAGCTGGCAGTGAAGACGATTGCAAAACGCCACGGCATGCATGCCACATTTATGCCGAAGCCAAAGAGTGGTGTCAGTGGTTCCGGTATGCATATCAATATGTCATTGCGCAAAGACGGCAGAAATATTTTTGCAGATGAAACGGACAGATTTGGTCTGAGCCAGGATGCGTATTATTTTATCGGCGGTCTGATGAAACATGTATACAGCATGACTGCCATTACAAATCCGCTGGTAAATTCTTACAAACGACTGGTGTCCGGATTTGAAGCACCGCTTCATATTGCGTGGTCTGTAACAAACAGAAGTCCGCTGATCCGTATTCCGTCATCCTTTGGCAGCGGCACACGAATCGAACTGAGAAGTCCGGACAGCGCAGCCAATCCGTATCTGACCATTGCATTGTGCCTGGCAGCCGGACTGGATGGCATTAAGAACAAAATCACACCGCCGGAAAATATACAGAAAAATATTTTCCATATGACAGAGGAAGAGAAAGAGCAGCTGCATATCAAATCCCTGCCGACGAATCTGTACGATGCGGTATGCGCTATGGAAAGGGATGCTTTTATCCGTGAAATCCTGGGTGAGCATATCAGCAACGTATATATCGGTTCCAAAAAGGACGAATGGAATCGTTATTGCAAAGCTGTAACGGAATGGGAAGTGGACACATATCTCGACAAATTTTAAAAAGGTGGACGGTTGAGTTTTGACAAGGATAATTGTTGCATTCCCGAAAGTGGAAAACGGGAAAAATATAAAAAATGTACTCGTCAGAAACGGCTATCAGGTGGTCTGTGTCTGTACCAACGGTGCACAGGTTATTCAGGAAGCAAACGGTCTGCAGGACGGACTTGTGCTTTGCACTTATAAATTGTCAGATATGATTTATCAGGAACTGGCGGAATGTCTGCCGCCGGGGTTTGAGATGATCGTTATTTCCACAAAGGATCAGTGGAACGAGAACGGTACGCCGGGTATCGTCGGTCTGTCTGTGCCGTTGAAAATCCATGAATTGCTGTCCACGGTGGAAATGGTATCTTACAATCTGGAACGGAAACGCCGGAAGCGGCGGAATGCTCCGCGGAAGCGTACAAAAGAAGAACAGGAGCTGGTGGATCGTGCAAAGGCCATTTTGATGGAGCGAAATCAGATGACGGAGGAAGAGGCCCATCGTTATCTGCAGAAGACGAGTATGGACAATGGAACCAGTTTTACCGAGACGGCACAGATGATCCTCGGTATGCTGGATTCGTAACTTGTCTGAAGTTGTAAAAAGAGAAATTGCACAAATGTGCAGTGTCATACATATAATATCCAGACAGGATATGTGGAGTGTGCACATGGAATTTGTGAAAATGCATGGTCTGGGAAATGATTTTATCATTCTTGATGATACGGATCACAGACAGAAAAACGGCAGAGAGGGTTTTGAAACAGAGAAGCATTGCTGTGAGGAAAGTGAGCTGTCGCCGGAGCTGGTAAGGCATTTCTGTGACCGGCACCGCGGTATCGGAGCCGACGGTGTGATCCGTGTGTGCAATGCGGAACATCCACAGGCAGATTTTCGGATGAAACTGTACAATGCGGATGGAAGCCCGGCAAGAATGTGCGGCAATGGTATCCGCTGTCTGGGCAAATATGTGTATGATCATGGAAAAACAGAAAAAGTGAATCTGCTGATCGAGACGGATGCAGGATTGTACCGTCTGCAGCTGATAAAAAAGGAAGAAACGGACAGGATATGCTCAGTCCGGGTGGATATGGGAACCCCGGATTTTGTGCCGGAGCACATATCTGCCCGTTTTTTGTTGTTCCGGCCGGTTTGTGTATCCATGGGAAATCCGCACTGTGTACTGTTTGTGGAAAGCAAGGAAGCAATGATGCAGTTCCCGTTAAAACAGGAAGGAACCGTTATTAGAAATGAGGAGATATTTCCAGAAGGGGTGAACGTGGAAGTTGTCTGGGTACAGGATGCAGGGCATCTGTGGATGCGGGTCTGGGAACGGGGCTGCGGTGAAACCTTTGCCTGTGGAACCGGAGCCTGCGCAGCGGTGGCAGCTGCCATGCGGCAGAAAAAATGCGGTGCATCCGTGCTGGTAAGAATGACCGGGGGAGAGCTTCTGGTACAATATGACAGACGTCATGGGCACCTTTATCTGACAGGACCGGCAGAGGAAATCTGCCATGGGAAGTTTGGATAAATTGCGTTTTAAATTGTGAAAAAATACCAAAGATAACTTTTGAAAATTCAGATAAATCGTTTTTTTGCTGAAAAATAGTGGCAAATCCATTGACAGAATATGGTGCATAGGATATGATAAAAAACAGAAAAGAATACAGGAATATGCAGTTGTGAAATAGATGTTTTTCTGGAAGTCCGGTTAGATTCCGGCACGGCTTATCCCCGCTGTAATGAGAACGAACACTGTCAGATCCACTGGGAAACTGGGAAGGGACAGCAAGTAGGTATGAACTCTTAGTCAGAATACAGTCAATTGCGTATAGATACTACACATATCCGATGGCATAAACGGATGTTTATTTTTTTTCAAAAAATCAGGAAAAATGGGGTGAAAATCTGGATTTTTTATAAAAAATGTATCGCAGAGATCGTGAATTAGCATAACATTTTTTCTGAAAAGCTGTGAACGGATGGGGTATACCTGGCTTTTAAATATGATACGGAAGGGGGACCGGTTTAAAAGGCAACAGGCAAATTGCGTGCATAATCCAAGCATGGACAGGAGCACGCTGCAATAAGGAGGAGGAACGTAGATATGAGAAAACGATGGCTTGCGCTCTTACTGAGCTGTGCTGTTGCGGTAAACACTTGTGTAGTACCCGCTGCAGCCACCACAGTAAGTGATGCGGCGATTGCGACACAGCAGACCGTTTCGGCAGAAGATGCTGAAACACAACAGATTGATTCAGATGAAAATACAAAAGCACAGGGAGGACAGAATGCTGATCTGTATACTTCCGATGTTGCTTCCACAGAAGCAGATACGACGGCTGTATCAGAGACACATAATTTTCTGAGTGGTGTCCTGGTGTCCGGTATTTCCGGCGAAAAAGCTTTTGAAAACGGCGAGGTAACTATTCCGGCAGATACAAGTGCAACGTATCTGTCCATGAAGCCGGTGCTGAATTCAGAAGCTTCCAAAGATCCGTCCATGAAATATACATTCAAGTATATCGATCTGGATGGAAAAGAGTTTACAAAAGAAGATACGGCACGTAACGTATATGTGCGATTTGACCAGGCCTTCCTGGGAGTGAGCGGAAAAGGAAATGATCTGAGTCTCACAGTAACCAAGGGAGATGTGACTGAAACGTATGTTATCCATGTAGTGCGATCTGCAAAACTATCCGGTCTGTCCATGACAGATCATAACGGAAATGCAGTTTCCATCAGTCCGTCTTTTTCTTCCAAAAAGACTGCTTATACAGCACAGGTACTGGACAATGTATCAAATGTAACGATCAAAGCAATCGATCCGGTAGAGTTACAGAATCCGGAGGAATCCGAGATTCTGTTCAACGGAACAGCATCCGCAGACGGTACATATAAGCTGGATGTGGCAGACGGTGAGAACGTCGTTACGATCAAACCAAACAATGGCGCAGCAAGCGCAGACGAATATACACTGACGATCACAAAAGCAGCATCCGCTACTCTTGATGTGAATGTAGAGCCGGCAAACGCACAGGTGTGTCTGTATACTGACAAGGGTGAGCGTATTTATCAGGATAATGGTAAATACTATCTCGCTCCGAATACAGAGTATACATGGACTGCATCCTGTGAAGGATATGTGGGAAAAACAGATAAGATCACTCTGACAGAAGCGTCCACACTGGATATCACACTGGACAAAGCCGCTGAAGGTGAAAAACTTCCGCAGCTGAAAGCAGAGTATCCGGGATTCCGTGCAGACTCCAACAATCAGTCCGTTATCCATGCAAAAACTCCGATCACAAAAGAAAGTATCGAAGTAAAATGGGAGCGTCAGATGGGTAAATCTGTATCACCTTCCAGCGGAAGCACACCGGTTATCGTAGATAACAAGGTATATACACAGTCCGGCGGCAAATTATATATGCTGGACAAAGAGACAGGCGAAGTCTTAAAGAGCAGCGACTGTTTCATGAATGCAGGATTCAACCTGATCCCGGTTACCTATGCAGACGGAATGATCTTCGTTCCGCTGGGCGGCGGTATCCAGTGCTTCAACGCTTCGACACTGGAGTCTCTCTGGTGTTATAAAGGAAGAACCGGTGCCTGCAACAGTCCGATCCGTTATGAGAACGGAAGGATTTATGTGGGATTCCAGCAGGGAGATTTCGTGTGTCTGACAGCGACTGATGAAGATCCGTCCAACCAGACCGAAATGAAGACACCATTATGGACTAATTACAGTAAGACCGGTTACTGGTGGGCCGGCGCATGGACAAATGACAAGTATGTATTTGCCGTAGACGCAGGCGGTGCATTGATGGTCATGGATAAAAATACCGGTGTGACCGTACAGCGGATCCAGACAAAAGCAGACAGAGTAAGAAGTGATGTTTCCTATTATAACGGAAGAATCTACTTCTCTACACAGAGCGGATATCTGTATTCCTACAATCTGGCAGCGGATGGAAAAGTAGATCTGGATAACCTGATCGAGCCGTTATATTATGGCGGCGCAAGTACCTGTACACCGGCTATTTACAACAACCGTCTTTACATTGGTATTTCCGGTGGCAGCGGTTTTGGTGAGGATGGCGCATCTATCCTGGTAGCAGATATCAACCCGGAGACAGGTGCCATGAGCAAAGCTTATCTGGTTCCGACCAAATCTGATTTTGCATATTGTCAGACATCCGGACTGATCATCAACGGATATGAAGAAGAGACCGGATATGTATATGTATACTTCCTGGTAAACAGTGCAAAAGGTTCGCTGTACATGGTAAAAGATAAGCCGGGTATGACAGAAGCGGATCCGGAGAGTGGATTATTCTACAATCCGAGTCATGAGCAGTACTGTATCGCAAGTGCGGTAGCAGACAGTGATGGAACGATTTACCTGAAAAATGATTCCGCATGGCAGTTTGCAATCAAACGTGCAGAATCCTATCTGACCGGTGTGGAAGTGACAGGCGGCAATGCAGTCGTAGACGGTGGCAATGATTTTGCAGGAAGTGTTGCAGATCATACGGTAAATGTAGATCTGAATACATCAAAAGTTACCATGAACCTGACCGCTAATGCAGGTACAGAAGTACGCATCAATAGTGTTCCTGGTGCAAAACAGGATATTACATTGACCGGTGATGTGACACCGGTAGAAGTACAGCTGATCAAAGGTGAGTCCACAAGAGTATACAACTTTGTAATCTACCGTGGACCGACATTAAGCAGCATGAAGATTACCGACAATCCAAATGCCGGCATGGGAAAAGTATTTACCATGGATTCCGCATTTGATCCGGTTCAGACAAATTATGCCGCAGGTCTGACGCTTGCATCCAGTATCAGCTCTGCATATATCTGGGTAGATTGGGCAAACAGTACAGATGTTCTGACGGCAACTGCTGTCAGCGGTGTAAGAAACAAAGCAGAAGGCGACAGCATTAATATAAGAACTAACTATAAAGGCGATCGCAATATCTGCGTCGATTTTTCGGATCGCACTGCAGGAGTAGCTACTTCAGCAACGGTAAAACTGACCCTGACATCCGCAGATGGTACACAGGCAAGAGATTATCTCGTAACCGTTTACACAAACGGTGCACTGCCGGTTCTGACAATTGCGGATGATGCAGTAGCTGAGCGTACAGACAACAGTGCAAAGATTAATGTAACAGCAAACAAAGCAGGTACTTTATATTACCTGGTACAGAAAGCTGATAAAGCAGCCCCGGACGCAGCAACCATCCAGAAAGATGGTAAGAGTGCAGATGCAGTTGAGGGCGCAAATACGTTAGAACTGACAGATCTGACAAAAGCAGGATACAATGTATATATGCTGCTGAAACAGGAAGATGGAAAAGTATCCGGAATCCGCAGCGTTGCTCTGGAAGAAATTCCGGAGAAACATGAGTTGATAAGTGCATTGGCAGTGTCCGGAATATCCGGAAACCAGGCTTTTGATCAGAAAGGCGAAGTAACATTTTTTGTAGATTCTGACAGTGACAGTGTTGGCTTCAAACCGCTCCTTGCTTCCGGTGCAAACAGTGATAATGAGGTAAAATATTCATTCCGTTACATCAGTCAGGATGGCAGAGAAGTTACACAGGCCGGCAGCGCAAATAATTCCTATATCTGGTTCAATGATAAACTGATTGAAGCCAGCGGAAAAGGCAATGATATTTACATGACTGTGACAAAGGGTGACGCAGAAGAACATTATGTCATTCATGTAAAACGCAACGGAATCTTAAAAAATCTGACATTAACGGATCAGAATGGTGATGCCATTGCATTTACACCTAAATTCTCTTATAAGACAACCGAGTATTCCGTGGATGTATTAGACGATGTTTCTTCTGTTACTTTTGCAGCAGTAGATCCGGCATACAGCAGTAAGCCGGAGGACTCCGATGTTCTGTTTAATGGCGAAAGTGCCAAAGGCGGTGTTTACACACTGGCACTCAAAAACGGTGAGAATAAAGTAGCAGTGAAGGTAAATAACGGTTCCGAGAATCCGATTATCTACAATGTTACGATCAACCGTGTAGAAGCAGTATATCTGGAAACGAAGACAGAGCCGGCAAATGCACTGGTCTGCCTGTACACAGCAAACAACGAGCGTGTATATCCGGAAAATGGAAGATTTAAAATGTTCCCGGGCACAGAGTATACATGGACCGCATCCTGTGACGGTTATGTAGGAAAGACAGACAAGATCACACTGGCTGAGTCTTCTGTACTGAACATTACACTGGATAAAGCAGCTGAGAGTGAGAAGCTTCCACAGCTGAAAGCAGAGTATCCGGGATTCCGTGCAGACTCCAACAATCAGTCTGTTATCAAGTCCAAGACTCCGATCACAAAAGAAAGTATCGAAGTAAAATGGGAGCGTCAGATGGGTACTTCTGTCACACCTTCCAGCGGAAGTACACCGGTTATCGTAGATAACAAAGTATACACACAGTCCGGCGGCAAATTATATATGTTGGACAAGGAAACCGGTGAAGTATTAAAGAGCAGCGACTGCTTTATGAATGCAGGTTTCAACCTGATCCCGGTTACCTATGCAGATGGAATGATCTTCGTTCCGCTGGGCGGCGGTATCCAATGCTTTAATGCTTCTACATTGGAGTCTCTCTGGTGCTACAAAGGAAGAAAAGGTTCCTGTAACAGCCCGATCCGTTATGACAACGGAAGGATTTATGTGGGATTCCAGCAGGGTGATTTCGTGTGTCTGACAGCGACAGATGAAGATCCGTCTGATCAGACAGAGATGAAGACTGCATTATGGACCAATTACAGTACCGCAGGTTACTGGTGGGCAGGCGCATGGACGAATGACAACTATGTATTCTCAGTAGACGCCGGCGGTGCACTGATGGTTATGGATAAAAATACTGGTGTGACAGTACAGCGTATTCAGACAAAGGCTGATAAAGTAAGAAGTGATGTTTCCTATTACAATGGAAGAATCTATTTCTCTACACAGAGCGGATATCTCTACTCTTATAACCTGACAGCAGATGGCAAGGTGGATTTGGAGAACCTGATCGAGCCGTTATACTTTGGTGGTGCAAGTACCTGTACACCGGCCATCTACAACAACCGTCTCTACATCGGTATCTCTGGTGGAAGTGCCTTTGGCGAGGACGGCGCATCTATCCTGGTAGCAGATATCAACCCGGAGAACGGTGCCATGAGTAAAGCTTATCTGGTTCCGACCAAGACTGATTTTGGTTACTGCCAGACATCCGGACTGATCATCAACGGTTACGAGGATGAGACAGGATATGTATATGTATACTTCCTGGTAAACAGTGCAAAAGGTTCCCTGTACATGGTAAAAGATAAACCGGGCATGACAGAGGCTGATCCGGAGAGTGGATTATTGTATACGCCGAGCCATGAGCAGTATTGTATCGCAAGTGCGGTAGCGGACAGCGACGGAACAATCTACCTGAAAAATGATTCCGCATGGCAGATGGCATTGAAACGTTCCAATGCATACTTGAAAAATATTGAAATGATTGGTGGCAATGCAGTGCTTGATGGCGGAAAAAACTTTGCAGGCAGCGTGGCAGAGCACTGGTTTAATGTGGATCAGGGTACGGAAAAAGTAACATTAAATCTGACTGCGAATGAGGGCACAGAAGTACGCATTAATGGTGTTCAAGGTGCAAAACAGGATATTACCTTAACCGGAGACAATACAAATGTAGAAGTTACACTTGTAAATGGTGAAGATACCAGAGTTTACAATTTTGCTATTTACCGTGGCCCGACATTGAGCAATATGTATGTATATACTAGTCCAAATAATGGAATGGGCAAGAACTATGTGATGGATCCGGAATTCAATCCAGTAAAGACAGATTATCTTGCAGGATATAGTTCTACAAAGGAGATTATGAGCGGTTATGTATGGTTTGTTAAGAATAATAGCACAGATACAATTAAGGCAACAGCCGTAAGTGGAATTGATGATTATAACGGTGGTACATTGCCGGAAGGAACTGAGCTGAATATTCGTACAAACTATAAAGGAGAAACATTTGTCGAAGTAGAGTTTGCTGAATATGGGGCAGGAGTTGCCACTACAGCTGCGATAAAACTTACCGTTACTTCTGCAGACGGAACACAAAGCAGGGATTATCTGATTACTCTGTATACGAATGATGCACTGCCAACCTTGACATTAGGTGAGAATGCAGTTGTTGAACGTACAGATAATGCAGCAAAAGTAGCTGTTACAGCAAACAAAGCAGGTACATTGTACTATCTGGCACAGGAAGCTGATAAAGCAGCCCCGGACGCAGAAACCATCGCAAAAGAGGGCAAGGCTGTAGATGTTGTTGCCGGTGAGAATACGTTAGAACTGACAGACCTGACAAAAGCAGGCTATAACGTATACATGCTTCTGAAACAGGAAGATGGAAAAGCATCCAGAATCCGCAGCGTATCTCTGAAGGGACTCTGGACACTTGGTGATGTCAACAAAGACGATGTCGTAGATCTGACAGACGTAGCCGTATTACTGGACAAGATTACAGAGAATGAATCTGTATCCTTATCCACCGGTGATATCAATGGCGACGGTGTTGTTGATATGACAGATGTTTCTGTTTTATTAGATACGCTGACCGAGAAATAAACATCCAGAATATCTGAACAATTGACGCAGCCAATTGATTCGGAAAAGACGACAGCAATTTTAGAACAGACTGAGAGGAGAACCAAATGACAGGGAGACAGAAGAAAACTACAAAAAGGCTAGCATGGCTGCTGACACTGTTCCTTGTCATTTCGGCCATCCTTCCACAGCCCATGCAGGCGGCGGTGAGCAGCCAGACAGGACAGGTTGTGATGGAGGGGATCCGTCTCAGCAAAACAAGTCTGGTGATGAAGACCGGGGAAAGTAAGACCCTGACGGTATCTTTCCTGCCGGAGAATACCACAGAACAGCCGGATGTTATCTGGAGTTCCGATGACACAGATGTAGTGCAGGTAACCCAGGATGGAAAGACAGCCATAGTGACAGCACCGGAGGGCGAAGGCGGCACAGCCGTCATTACAGTAAAGGTTGGAACTTATACTGCCACCTGCCGGGTACTTGTGACCGTACAGGAGCCGATGCTGGAAAGTATGGTATTTATGCAGAACAGTTCCGGAAGCAACCGTTATGAACTGACGGAAGCAACGGAGGGTGTGCGGGAATATACCCTGCGGGTGCCGGAGAGCACCAATGTGGTATTTGTCAGACCACAGCTGCGGGATGATGCGCAGAATGCACAGATCACAGCCAGATTCACAGACGTGACTTCCGGACAGGAAGTGGCAGTGAATCTGCCGTCGGATGAAGTGACATCCCTGACCAGTGCTTCCACCGGAAGACTTCTGAAAGCTTACAATATTGAGCCGAAGGATCTGGTTATCGAAGTGAAAGACGGAGACTATCAGGAGGACTATCACATTCAGGTAGTGCGAGGTACATATCTGGGTGGATTTACTCTGACGGATGACCAGGGAACAAAGCTGCCATATACACCGGCATTTGACAAGCGGACATTTCAGTATTCCCTCCATGTTCCGTCCAGCAGAAAGCAGATCCATCTGTCCATGACCGGAGCGGAGAAGACAAGTACCTGTCTGACCGTAAACGGAGAAGCAGCGGAGGATGGTGCGTATACGGTGGATATCGCAGACCGTACCGATGGTCAGATCCGGCTGGTATTGCAGGCTGGAGACGGAACGCTGTCATCACCTTATGAATATGTGGTGACCGTTTATGTGGATGAGATCTGCTATGTATCCGTACATACAGAACCGGCGGATGCCGTTGTTTCCATCTATGATGCGGATAAAGTGAAGATCGATCCGAAAAATGGAACATTTGAACTGATCAAAGGTGCCGCTTATTCCTATACGATATCGGCACCGGGCTATCAGTCACAGTCCGGAACCTTTAAGGTGAAGGATAGTGAAACAAAACAGATTACATTAAAAAAAGGCTCAGACAGTCAGCAGGAACAGCTGAACGCAGAATGGGGCAGCTACTGGAAGACGGAGGACAATCAGAACATCCTGGAAGCCCAGACACCGGAATCTCTTTCCGGTGCAGAAGTAAAATGGAAAAAACAGTATGGTACATACGGGGATTATACCAACAGCATCAGCGATGGTATCCTGGTCGAGCAGTACATCTGCAGTTTCCAGGGACAATATCTGTATTATCTGGACCGGAACACCGGGGAGACCGTGAAGTCCGTAAAGATGCGGGGCAAAGGCAACAGTGCTTTTACAAAACCGCTGTATGCGGACGGTATGATTTTTGTTCCGCTGGTGAACGGAAGAATTCAGGCATTCCGAGCAAAAGATCTGGAATCGCTGTGGCTTTATACGGATGTCATCGGAGGAAATACAGCGACTGCACTCCGATATGATTCCGGATATCTGTATGCAGGATTTGCAGATGGCAATCTTGTCTGCCTGAACGCAGCAGATGAAAATGTGGATCAGAAGGATGAGGACAAGACACCAATCTGGCGGAAGTATGACAGCGGCGGTTATTACCGCAGCGGTGTTTATACCGGTGAAACATATCTGTACGCCTGCGGCCGTTCCGGCAGTCTGTACTGCCTGAATAAGAAAACCGGAGAAACCGTACAGACGATTGCACTTTCCACCGAATTGGGAGCACCTTCCAGTGCCATCAGTTATGCATCCGGCAGCATCTATTTTTCCACAGAGAACGGATATGTATGTGCATATCCACTGACAGAGAACGGATTGCCGGATACAGAGCATGCACAGCAGATCAGGCTGGATGACACAATCTGTGGAACCCCTCTGATATATCAGGGAAGACTTTATGTGGGAAGTGCCGGTAAGGATTCGTATGGCACAATTCACAGTCCGTATCATCTGAATGTGGTGGATATCGGAAAAGACGGTACACTGAGCCTGGCTTACCAGATGAATGTCAGCGGATTCCCGAAAGGAAGCGGTACACTGACCACAGCTTATGAAGAACAGACCGGATATGTCTACGTATATTTTACGACAGACAGTACAAATGGAAGTATCTATCTGCTGAAAGATAAAGCAGGGCTTACCAGCCCGGGCGAGGGCAGCGGGCTGCTTTATCAGCAGAGCGAGGTCTATGGAAACGGCAGCGGTACCGTGCTGGCAGATAAAAATGGCAATCTGTATGTCCGGTATGAATCCGGTTGGATGTATGCCATCAAATCTTCCTCCCTGTATCTGGAAAATGTTATCATTTCAGACGGAAATGCCGTCGTTGATGATGGCGGAGCGTTTGACGGGCAGGCAGAAAACCATACGGTGATCCTGGATGCAGGAACTTCTGAGGTTACTATGAAGTTTGAAGTGTCTGATGGAACGCTTGTGACGGTGAACGGTAAGGAAGGAGCAGAGCAGAAGATCCGGCTGGTGGACGGCAAAGCAGAACTTTCCGTAATGCTTGGCAGAGAGGGACAGACCAGAACGTACCAGTTTTCGATTCATACGAAGAGCAGTGACTCCAGTCTTAGTCAGCTGCAGGTCAGCTTTTCCACCATTGTGAATGTATTTGAGATGGAAATGGAACCTGCATTTCAGCCGGATATCACGGAGTATAATTCCTCACTCTTCGGAAGTGGAAAGGACAGAGAACCGTATTATATCTGGCCGGTGGCAGCAGACAGCAAAGCGACGGTTAAAGTGACAGCAGTATATGGTGTGGAGGGGGTTCGTTCAGGGCAGGAGATCACACCTGCCACGGCAGTATTTGATGATCAGATCCGTGCCCGCTACAAAGTGCGGCCGTTATCTGAGACCGATCCGGCGCGTATCTGCATTACGGTGACTGCAGAGGATGGCGTGACTACACGCAGCTATTATATAAATCTGTACCGGAACAATGACTGGCCGGAATTTACCATTGACCGGGAGAATGTGACGAATCGTACCGCAGATTCCGTGACACTCCGGATCCATGCGAATATTGACGGGTATCTGTATTACCTGCCGGCCTACCGTGGGGCGTATGCTGATATTCCGGCTGCCAATGAGGTGAAGTCCCAGGGACAGCGTATTGCGATCCATGCAGGAGACCAGGTGGTGACCATTCCGGGGCTGGGAAAAGAGGAATGCACCCTGTATCTATACGAAATGAGTTATGCACAGCGTTTCAGCAATGGGGCGCAGCTTGATATCGCAGCATATACCGGTGGAGATAATCCGCCGGATCCCGTAACACCGACTCCGGGAGATCTGAATCAGGACGGAAAAATCGATATGACGGATCTGTCGTGGATACTGGATGCCCTTACTGCGGGCAGGAGCGTAGATCAGACTATGGGAGATCTGAACGGGGATCATGTAGTAGATATGACGGATGCGGCGATTCTGATGGATCAGATTACCGCAGCGTTATAAAATGATGTAAACAGCAAAATTAACTTTTGACACGCACATCATAAAACAAAAGGCACCAAAAAAGAAAAGGAGAAGAATCATGAAAGTCAGAAAGAAATTGACAGCATTGCTTGGCGCAACCGTCATGGCAGCAGCAGTAATGTTTGCAGCAGGCGGAACTGTAGATGCAAAGGCAGCAGCAAGTTACAAAGTAGACTGCTCAACAGGAGATGTCAGTGCTTATATCGGGGAAACAGTGGAAATCCCGGTAACTGTAAAAACGGAGCAGAAGCTGAGAGGTTTTCTTGGTAAATTAAAAGGAAACTACGATGAAACTGTACTGGAATTTGAGGGACTTGAGAAAAAAGATCTTCCGGAGAAAGCGATGGTATCCACTGCGGGAGGAAATTTCTCTTACCTGACATCTGCAAAAGATACTACCTTCTCGGAAGCAACGTTTGCATTAAAATTTAAAGTATTAAAATATGTAGATGATCCGGTAGAAGTAGCGATCAAAGGTCTGTATTTCACGGACGGCAATGAGAGCACAGCTCCGGTTGATCTGACTGCACATGTAACAACCAGAGATAAAGCAAGAGAGTTTACAGGTCTTCAGGAGAGAGAAGACGGTCTCTATTACTTAAAAGACGGTGAAGTAGATACTACTTACAACGGACTTTACAACGATGCTGTTTACGGATGGCATTATGTCAAAGCCGGCAAAGTAGATGCTGAGTACACAGGTCTGTACAATGACAGTGTATGCGGCTGGTGGTACATCAAAGACGGTGCGGTAGATTTTGATTACACAGGGCTCGCTGAGTGTGAGTATGGCTGGTGGTATGTGGTTGGCGGAACCATCGACTATGGCTACACAGGTCTGGTATATGACAGCAACTATGGCTGGTGGTATGTAGAGAATGGCAATATCAATTTTGGTTACACAGGTCTGTACAATGACAAGAACTGTGGCTGGTGGTATGTAGAGAATGGAACCATCACATTTGCATACACTGGTCTGACAGCAAATGAGTATGGCTGGTGGTATGTAGAAAACAGCACCATCACATTTGTACGCACAGGACTGGTATATGACAGTAACTATGGCTGGTGGTATGTAGAGAACAGCCAGATTAACTTTGGTTACACAGGACTGTACAATGACAGCAACTGTGGCTGGTGGTATGTAGAGAACGGTGCTGTAAACTTCGGCTACACAGGACTGGTATACGACAGCAACTGTGGCTGGTGGTATGTAGAGAACGGTGCCATCAACTTTGGGTATACAGGAACTGTAAGAAATGCATACGGTGTATGGAATGTAGTTGGAGGAGCAGTCAGATTCTAACGTGAATAAGCAAGTAGCGTTGGCAGATTGCGAATAATTATCTGACAATTATTGCATACACATCATTTAGATGGACACAAGGAAGTAAAAAACAGGTTTGTTTCGGACTTTGCAGCCGGAACAAACCTGCTTTTGTCAAAAAAACAGGGGAATTTCATGAACAGACCGGGAAGTAGAAACAGAAAAAATAAAAAGAAAATAAGAGGAGCACTGGCGGGAGCCGGAATTGTGGCTCTGTTTCTGGCGCTGATGATTTCTTTTGGAAAGACAGCCCCGGAAAATCCCATGGACAGGAACCGTGCGGATGCATCACGGATGTATCTGCTTTCCTCTACGCTGGATATGGACATGGATCAGTTGGCGAATATCGGAAATGCAAATATTAATGCAGGTGATTCCGCCAATCAGGCAGAACAGGAAGAACAGCAACAGGAAGAAGAGAAACAGGAACAAAATCAGGATACTCCTCAGCAGGAGCAGCAACAGAATCAGGATACACAGAATCCGGATCAGAATATAAGCGATCCGAATATCCAGAACGCAGTGGCTGCCGATATTCCAGGCAGTCTGATGAATCTGATCCAGAAAAACCAGAGCGGCGGCAGTGGAAACGGAAGTTCCGATCAGCCGGGCGATGATCAGGGCAATGGTTCAGGCGATGGAACTACCGGGGGCAATTCCGGAATTCCATCCGATGGTGGTCAGCAGACCACATTGAATCCGTCACAGTCTGCGGCGTTATTTACCACAAGCTTGAAGGACGGAGATGAGGTGACAGATCCGGAATATCCCTTTACCGTGGATCTCACCGAAAAAGGAAAACAGCTGACACTGGTCAGCATGACAGTGAATTTGAATGGAAGCGGGCGGATCTGCAGGAGCAGGGATTCGCTGACGTTAAAGGAAGGTGCCAACTCGGTCTATGTCACAGTGCGTTTCCGTGACAGTAAATATAACCAGATTGATGCATCGACTAAAATATATACGATCTATTACTACCCGGAAAACGAGGTGGAACTGGTAGTAAGAAATGCAAGGACAGGTGAGTACATCAATGATCAGGATGCACTGACGGTGATGCAGGATTCTTTCTGGATCGAAGTCCGGGCGAGAAAGGCTTCCGGTGGTGTCATCAATGATGTGGCAGCCCGGGTGCGTCTGAATAACAAGATACAGAAAGCAGATTCTGACGGTATCTACCGGATGGGTCTGACACTGGGAAATAACCAACTGAAAGTAACTGCCGGAGAAGGGGGCAACACGCAGAAGACCCTTTCCTGTACAGTGAATTATAAGATCGATAACTTTATGATAAGCTTTGAAAGTTCGATCCGGACAGAGAAGATCTCCAACAATCCGGGTATCGGCGATAAAGTATTCAAGGGAATCACGAAGCTGAAATATGCCTCCACATCCGGTGATTTTTCTTTCCGGGTACGCAATTCCACGGTAACCGGTGTGGAGAAGATTGACAAAATCCAGATGACAAATCGTTACGGTACACTGGATATCACAGATCTGGCGGGAGCGGACGGATACATCCAAATTACTCTGGATGCGTCAAGAAGCACCGACATTAAAGTATATTGTACGGATTCTGACGGGGAACCACAGTGGTACACCTGGTCTGTCACCTATGAACGGGTACTGGATCCTGCAGAAAACCAGAGAAAGGCACCGGTCATCCGTGCTGATGTTACCAATGAGACGGTAAACAAGAATCCGTTTATCATTCCAATCAAGGTATTCGATTATAACGGAAATGAGTTAAAGGCAAATCAGAATTTTACACTTTATCTGAACGGAGCATATCAGGACTATCACAGCCGTGAGACGGATGGTACGTATGAGTACAATCTGGTTCTGACAGAAGGACCGAATACTGTAGTGATCAAAGCTGTGGACAATGAGGGATACACGGCAGAGAAGACACTGACGGTTACTTACAATCCGGTGGCGGAAGAGGCAAGGGTGCGTGTGATCGTATCCGGTGAGGTGCTGGGACTTGGTACTATGATCGATGAGACAATTACGGCGAAATCCGATCAGACGGTGGCACAGATCGTGGAAGATCGTCTGGCAGCACATGGTTACAGTACGATTCATGACGGTGTGGCGGATGCGGACAGCTATTTCCTGCGCCATGTCATGAAGACCGGTATCACAGACGGATGGAGCATTTCTGCTGAGGAACGGTCACTTCTGGAGATGCTGGGGTATGATATTGCAGAAGGTCCGAAGAATCCGAACAGTCTGGGAGAACGAGACTTTACCGCTGGTTCCGGTTGGATGGTGACGCTGAATCACTATTATATTGCGCAGACCATGGGAACACGGCCAATCCGTGACGGAGATGAAATCCATCTGATCTACACGCTGAGTGTGGGTAAGGATATTGGAGTGGATACAAGTTCAAGTATCTATGATTAAACAGGAGGATCATGTTTTTCACAGGTGATCGCAGGACATCTGTAAAAATAATGACAGAATAACAGGTTTATAAGGGAGGCAGACAGAATGAACAGTCGTACAGATGCGATCATAAATGAGATTGAAAAAGTAATTATCGGAAAAAGAAATGTTGTGGAGCGTGTGCTGATGGCAATCTTATCAGAGGGGCATATCCTTCTGGATGATGTGCCGGGAACCGGTAAGACCACACTGGCACTGACGTGCTCTGTGGTCATGGGGGTACAGTATCAGCGTATGCAGTTTACACCGGATGTTGTGCCGTCGGATATAGTTGGATTTTCCGTGTATAACAAGGCAACCGGCGGGTTTGATTACAAACCGGGTGTAGTTATGACCAACCTCCTGCTGGCAGATGAGATCAACCGTACGTCCAGTAAGACCCAGTCGGCGTTGCTGGAGGTTATGGAAGAAGGACAGGTGACCGTGGATGGTGTGACACATCAGCTGCCAAAACCGTTTGTAGTGATTGCAACTCAGAACCCGGTTGGTTCTGCGGGAACACAGCTGCTGCCGCAGGCTCAGCTGGACCGATTCGTGATCCGTCTGCAGATGGGATATCCGGATTTCAAGAGTCAGGTGGAAATCCTCAGAGACAGACAGAAAGTAAATCCGCTGGATCATATCAGCAAAGTGATCTCAGGGGAAGATATCATTGCCATGCAGCAGGAAGTGCGTGATATCCATGTGGAGGATTCCATTCTGGAATATGTCACTGCCCTGGCCACAGCCACCAGAGAGCATGAACTGATCCGTCTCGGAGTCAGTCCGCGAGGTGCCCTGGCAATTGTGCGTATGGCAAAGGCACATGCGTATCTGGAAGGCAGAACGTATGTCATTCCGGAAGATGTACAGCAGATTTTTACCGATGTGTGTGCCCATCGAATTATTTTGAACCCGAAAGCAAGAGTTTCTGAGTTGTCTGCGGATGATATTCTCAGACAGGTCATGAAACAGATAAAATCACCGGATATGGGCCGGTAACAGGAGGAGACTATGAAAAAGTCCAGAGTATTATGGGGACTGTGGTTATTGATGTCGGTGATTTTTTGTATGGCGACTGACAGTATGGCAGGATATCTCCTGGTGCTCCTTTCTGTAATCGTTCCGTTGCTGGCGGCTCTTCCGGTACGCCGGGCTGCGAAAAGGTTAGAAACAGAACTGACAATTTCAGCTTATGGAGAGAAAGGCACAGCATTTGCAGGGAAAATCCTGCTGACAAATAAAAGCCTGTTTCCCACAGACCGGATTCTTTGCCGTGTCAGCTGCGAGAATCTTTTGACCGGTGAGAAAGAGGTAATCTCCATTCATATGGCAGCACCGTCCAGAAGCAATACAGATACAGAGTTTCTGCTAAAGAGCCGACACGCGGGCAAGGTACGCCTTTCCCTTCAAAAAATGATCTGTTATGACTCCTTTGGTCTGTTTCCGGTAAAGACAGTGCCATCCCGGGAGATTTCTGCATTTGCACTGGTGGTGCCGGAGAGTTTTTCTCTGGAGACACAGATTGCTTATGGAGAGAGTACAAATATGGATAGTGATGAGTATTCCATGAAAAAGGCGGGCTACGATCCATCTGAGACGTTTGCAATTCGTGAATATCAGCCCGGAGACCGGATCCGTCAGATCCACTGGAAACTGACGGAGAAGTTTGACAATCTCATGGTGCGGGATTATGGACTGCCAATTCAGAATACGATTCTTCTATTGTTGGAGACCGGATATGGTACAGAGGAAGCAGATGCGGATTGTCTGGATGCACTGGCAGAGGCATTGTATTCTGTCTCACAGGAACTGTTGAGTCAGCAGATTATTCACAGCATCGGCTGGCAGAATCACGAGGAAAATACTTTTCAGTGTGTGGAAGTGGAAACAGAGGAAGATTTGAACGCACTGCTGCCGGAATTGCTGGGGGCCGTACCGGGCAGAGATGGCATGAGTGTTGCCGATCATTATATGGAAAGCCGGGAGCAGCTGGAATTTGCACATATGGTGATTTTTTCACAGGCGCATCAGGCGAGCCTGGGCGGATTGGCAAGTCAGTGTATTCTGACGGAAGTGATCTGTTCCGGAGAGGCAGCCGGGTATGATCAGCAGGATGGCATTGCGATTCTGGGCGGAACACCGGAGAATCTACCCGAGACACTGTCGTATCTTGAAATTTAGAGAAGAATGCAAAAAATCAGATAGGGAAAATTGCAATGGATGCAAGAGACATCATGGAAAGATAAATGATTATGAAGAATAACAGAAACAGTAATAAAAAGAAAGGCGCGTTTTTACTGCGCCCGATACAGGTGCAGAATGGAAGGAAAAACCGGCTGACAGCATTTCTGACAGATGTCTGCTTTGTATGGCTCTACCTGGCAGGTATGACTCTCTGGCTGGAGAGTTCCCTACAGCTTGATATCTCTATTGGAATCTGTCTGCTGGCGGCGTTGGCTGCAGCCCTGCTTCAGCAGCTGGCAGCCGGTGGATGGTCAGAGAATGGTGCCGGAAGACGATGGCTTGGAATTCTGAGCTGGTGTGGTGCCCTGGCGGTGATCGCCCTGGCGGCACATCAGATGTGGCTTAGTGGTATCCATCAGATCTGCAATCATGCAGTTGACATGCTGGGGCATCGGTTTCCGTACCTGTTTTCATCCTATGCTGTGACCGTGGACACTTCTGCCGCACGGTATCTGGCAGTGCTCTGGGTGATGCTTTTGCTGGCACTGGCAGGCGGGTATCTGGTGCGCAGTGGAAACCGGATACTGCTTGGTATGCAGATTGTCTGTATGCTGGTTTTGCAGCTGGTGACAGGTATTGGTCCGGTGCAGATCCGCAGCTTTGTCCCGGTGTTGTGCTGTCTGATCGCTGTGTGGATGCGGGGGCATGGAGAACAGATTGCCGCAGGCAGACAGCGTCTGGCGGCATTGCAGAATGTTATCGGACTGGCTGTTCTGGCGGTTATCGTTCTGGCAGCTGGCAGTCTGGCATTAGGAAAACTGGTGCCACAGGATGGGACGGTATTGTCGGATTGGAAAGCAGCAGCCGTGGAAAAAATCCGGGATCTTCGCTACGGAGGCAGTAATGAAGTGCTTCCGGACGGAAGCTTTTCCGGACTGGGTTCCTTTCAGCCGAAGGGGGATGCAGTGCTGACGGTGACGATGAGCCAGCCGGAATCTTATTATCTGCGAGGCTTTATCGGAAGTGATTACACCGGGGATGGTTGGAAAGATACGGATGCGGTGAAACTCTGGAAAAGCCGGGATTTATTTTACTGGCTCCATCGGGACGGTTTTTACGGACAGGAGACATTGTCAGATGCGGCCTTGATTTTTGGCAGTGAGGAAGACCGGACGCAGAAGAATAACATAACTGTGAAAAACACCGGTGGCAGCTCCAGATACTATTATGTGCCGTATGAGCTGGATAGCAGTGCGGATTCCGGTGTACAGGCAGCACTGGGCGAACAGAAAATCGGAGACAGCACCATCATAGCAGACGGACTGCGGGGACAGCGGCAATATACATACCAGGCACTGTTGCCACAGATTACAAAATATCCGGTCTATACCACAGCATTGCTGGATGCAGACGCACTGGATGAGGCAGGTAAAAATTATCAGAATCTGGAATCTTATTATAATGAATTTGTATATCATACTTACCTGGATATGCCGGAGCGGATCCAACGCACACTTTCTTCTCTGCTCGGGGAAGCCAAGATTCCGGAGGGCGAGAAACATGTGGACTATTCAGAGGCAAAGGAGAATATCCTGTATCTTCTGACATCGGCTTATACGGATAGCAATCAGCTGGATGAGCGCTGGACAGGAGATGATTTTATCTTTGATTTTCTGCAGATTTCACAGAAAGGATATTCCGTTCATTTTGCAAGTGCAGCGACCATGATGTTTCGTTATTACGGAATCCCGGCACGATATGTGGAAGGATATCTGATCACGCCGGAGGATGCACAGGCGATGACAGCCGGAGAACCGTATGTGGTGGATGATACGCATGCACATGCCTGGGTAGAATATTATCAGGATGGTGTGGGCTGGCTGCCGTTTGAGACGACACCGTCCTATCTGGATATTATGAACAAGGCGGAGGATTATCAGAATATCAGCGGCGTGTCCGGCGGAAGTTCCCAGGATGAACAGGATATGGAGCAGCAGGAGGAAGAGAAACAGGAGGAAGAAGAACCGGATGAGAAGATTGACTGGGTACAGGTGATCCTGATTCTGCTGGTGATCGGCATCTGTGTGTTGCTTCTTGTAATGATTGCATTCCTGATGTGGGTATTGATACAGCGGCATAAGAGCAGGGTGCTGAAACGGAAGTTTGATGATGAGAATGCCAGAGAGGCGGTCAGAGCCATGTTTGAATATACGATGAATATTCTGGCGGCGGCAGGACTGAATATCCGGAATACTTCCCTGTATCGGTATGAGAAGCAGATCGCAAAGATGTTTGACGAAGAAACCGCAGCGGAGTATCATCATATTGTAGATATCCGTCAGGAAGCGGTGTACAGCAGCAATGAGATGACGCCGGAGCAGAAGGCGCAGATGATGGCCTTCAAGGAGAAAATTTGGAAGCGGATCTACACAAATGGAACTCTGATACAGAAACTGCAGTTGAAATATATTTATTTCTTATAGGGAACAGGAAGCGGGAGACAGCAATGAGGAAAAAACAGAAGATTTCAAAAGTGAAGAGAATAGGAACGTGCCTGGTGGCATGTATCATGATCGCGGCGATGACCATTACTTCTGTGCCCCTGTTTCAAACGGAAGTCCGGGCGGCGGGAGTATCCAATCCCTGGGACGGAAGCAGCAGGGAAGTACCGGAGACGGATGAAGACGGTACTTATCTGATCCATAACGGTGCGCAGCTTGCCTGGTTTGCAGATCAGGTCAACAGCGGAAATGGTGAGATCAACGCGAGACTGGAAGATTATATTTATCTGAATAAGTATAATACCTCCCACAAATGGGTGATCATCGGAGACAGCCAGGAGCATCCGTACAAGGGAACCTTTGACGGAAACGGACAGAAAATTGTGTACATGAATGTGGAGATCAATGGGAATATGCTGGAAAAACGCTATGCGGGTCTGTTTGGCGTCATCGACGGCGGAAGTGTCCGCAACCTGACAGTGCTTGGAAAAGTCATGAGTAACTATGCAAGCTATACCACCGACGGGGCCAACGACCAGTTTTACTCCGGAAGCGGCGGTGTGGCCGGTTATCTGAAAAACGGAAGTATCGTAAACTGTGTAAACTATACGAGAACCACCATGGAGGGAGATGCCCTGTATCGAAATGCGGGCGGTATCGCCGGTATCAGCGAGGGCGTGATCTCCCGGTGTGAAAACTATGGAAAGATATCCACCACGGTAGTGATCGCGCAGAACCATGTAGGTGGTATCGTGGGTCTGGTGTCCGGTGCCAATGCGGAAGTAACCACCAGTGTCAACCATGCCAATGTGCAGGGATATTATTGTGTGGGCGGTATTGCCGGAGCGGTAAAAGCCGGAGCGGAAGTACACCTGAGTGCCAATTACGGCGATGTCAAGGGTAACGGTATCATCGGCGGTGTGGCAGGACGGGTGTCCACCACCGGTATGTACAGCAATGGTACCGCAAAAGAATGTGCGGTTTACGATGTCTATAACTTAGGTCTGGTCAGTGGCTATGGAACCACTGCCGGAAGTGAGATGGGCGGTATCGTGGGCGAAGCCGGATATGAGAACTGGAAGCAGGAGGCACTGCCTCCGATGCCGGTGATTGAGCGGGCCTATTCCGTGCAGATCAGCAGTGGTGTGGCCAGAAACGGCGGCATCATCGGTTATCTGCTGAGCGGATGTTATGGAACGGTATATGCCATCAGTTCTTCCAGTTACGGACCGAATGTGGTGGGAGCCACTAATAACCGTGCAGTGAAGATCCTCGGAGAAGCACGGAAAGTGACAGAAGCTGAAATGAAAGGGGAAGTGGTGCTGGAAAAACTCGGCAGCGCATTTACCGCTTCCAATGCGTATGATACGGAGAACAAAGGATATCCGAAACTGGCATGGCAGAGTCTGCCATCCGAACTGTTGGATCGTATGGATGCGGCACAGTTGGAACTGAGTGGCTGGCTCACAGAGAACAACCGGAAAAAATATGGCAAGAATTATGTCAAGATTGAATCTCTGGTCAAAACATACAAAGAAAAACTGTCAGCGGTAGCCTCTGAGGAAGAACTGGATCAGGTCATGAAGGAAGCCAGAGAGAAACTGACCGCCATCAAGCCGGGGGTCGGACAGGATACGGATCTGGCGGATGCCATTGACAATGGTATTATCGCCCTGGAAGAGTATCACAAGCGTCTGGTGAAAGAAAATCCGGATCTGACAGATGACCAGAAGCTGCAGCTGGAGAATGTGCTGACAGCATGGAAAGAAAAACTGGAGACAGCAGAGTCTGAGGATGATGTGCGGCTTCTGGTGCGTGACGGAAAAGATGCATTGGAAGATGAGATTGCATCATTTACTGCAGATAAGAAACTGGAAGAAGTCCGTGCCAATGCGGTACAGGTACTGACAGATTACCGTGCGTCTGAGACTTACGATGTGGTATGGATGCACAAGATCAAACTGGTTCGGGATGGATTTATCAGTGACCTGCAGAAAGCACAGACAGTGGTAGAACTGAACAAGCTACTGGAGCAGGCGAAAAATGAGATCGACGCCATCATCGACCAGATTCCGGAGACCGGAGCCTGGGATGGTGTGACAAAGACAGAGCCGAAGGCCGATGAAAACGGAGTTTACCAGATCACCAGCGGTGATGAGCTGGCATGGTTTGCAGATCAGGTCAACCAGGGAAAAGGAAGCCTGAATGCCGTGCTCTGTAACGATATCAGTCTCGGTGGAAAATACTGGACACCGATTGGAAAGAGTGCGGATAAGACGTTTTCCGGAACCTTTGACGGGCAGGGACATGTAATCCGCGGTCTCTATCAGGATGTGGAAAGTGATTTTACAGGGCTGTTCGGCGCTGTCCGGGGAGCCGGAGCATCTGTCAGCCATCTGACGGTATCCGGTAATATCAAACTCGGTGGAAGAGTTACCTATGTGGCAGGAATTGCGGGTTATGTGGCAGGGAAGAACAGTGATGCAAAGGCACAAATCACAGACTGTCACAGCAAAGTCAGCATTACGGTAACCGGGATCCGTACGCTGGACGCCGGTGTGGCGGGTGTAGCCGGATACAGTACAAATGCAAAAATCACCAACTGCTCAAATGAAGCGACAGTAGAAATCGTATCGGCAGGACGGGGTGGTCTGACGTATTACGCTGGAGGTATTGTGGGCGTGGCACGAACCGGCTGTCAGATCGAGGCTTGCACGAATAAAGGAACGGTCTGGTCTGCATATAATTTTTTTTCTTCATTATTTGTATCATAGTAATAATGTTGCAGTTTAATTTGTACTTCTGCACCACCTTTATTTA
>ERZ857750.876-NODE-876-length-35847-cov-9.166741_pt1 | contig 35847 bp, 29 predicted proteins | sample MGYA00519915_ERZ857750 | MGnify/ENA primary metagenome ERZ857750 (study PRJEB31778, sample SAMEA3449358) | human gut metagenome | biome: human gut; feature: human-associated habitat; material: faeces | place: United Kingdom | collected 2010/2012 ...
GGGAAAAACTCCACAAGATCGAAGAGGCTCGCCAAAAGACCATCGCCGCTTATGCTACCAAAGGACAAGAGCCTAATCCCGACGAATTGGCCAAGCTGGATGAGACGAAAGCGAACGATGAAAAAGCTGCGGAATTAGCAAGGGTTGCCATTGTCGCAAAATATGCCCGGCAGGAAGAAGAACTTTGGCGCAACGTGGCCGATGTTTTTTTGTCGGAAGAAGCCCGCAAGCGGCAAGGAGTTCAAAAGACGTTCGACGAATACCGCAGACTGGCGGAATCGCTGCTTAAGGGTGGCTCTATTGGAGAAAGCGAGTATAATGCCCTCATGGGCGAAATAGGAAGGGCCGAGAAACAAGCAGCCTTTTCCGATCTGCTTCAAAAGTATCAAAGCTACACGGATAAACGGATTGAATTGGAGCGTCTGTTTGATGAAGAAGAAAAGACATTATTAGCTAACCGTACCGAAGAAAATGCAGATACGATAGATAGATCTTTGCATGAACTGGCCCGCCGCCGGGCCAAAGAGTTAGCCGAAATGGATTACATGGCACAAGCCGGGCAAAGCTTGTGGGGCCGTTTGTTCGATAATTATTCCAGCTATACGAATAAACAGCTACAGGAGATCATCGTTCATGCACAACAGGTCTTGGACTATGTAAATAATACGAAGTTCGAGGATATATCCCCCCGGTTCGGTATGTCTGCGGAACAGTTGCAGAACCTAAAAACCAATGCTGCCGACTTATCGGCAGCATATGACGCATTAGGCGGGAGACTGGAGCTATTGGACAAACAAAATCCATTCGGCGCCATGATTCGATCCTCCCAGTTGTTGAAGAAAAACACGGCCGAAATAGAAAAAGCGGAACGGGAACTCGCGAAAGCACAAGCCAGCGGCGATAAACAAGCCATCGAAGATGCCCAAAAAAAACTGGAGGGATTACAGCGGCAACAAGCATTATTAAAAGGCGGATTAAAGTCCGCAGCACAGGCGGCAACGTCTTATTTGGGCGAAGTAGGCGATTCATTGCAACGAATCGGCGAGGCTGCGGGGGATGCCGATCTTGCCAGTTTCGGTAAAGCGCTTTCCGAAGTATCCAATATAGCGGATAGATTTATATCCGGCGATGCTATCGGAGGAGTAATATCGACCATTACAACCGGACTTTCTGCGATCTTTTCCAGTCGGGCCAAATACCGGGCCGCACTCAAACAGATGCACGACGATCAAATCGCCTTTGCTCACGAATACAGGCTTCTGTTATCGGATATTCGCTTGGAAGCAGAGGGAGCGTCCAATGCCTTTAGCGATGATATTTTTGCTAAAGGCATCGCCGCCCTGAAAGAGATGAGCGACCTTTACGAAAATTTTCTTGACCTGGTCAATAAAGATGAAGGCATACAGGCCAGTCGGCAGGGTCCATTGGGGAAAATCCAGCAAATAAAGCAGGAAATCAGGGGAATTAATACCGACTTGCAGAATATTTGGATACAAACCCGTCACGGAACTTGGTTCCGGTCGGCAAAAGGCGAATATCTCAAAGACCTATACCCGGAACTGTTCGAGGGCCCGGAAGAACTGGGAGGCTTCAATGTCGAAGCGGCCCGCGCTCTTTTGGAAACCAATAATCAGCTAAACGATGAAGCAAAAAGGCAACTTCAGGAAGTTGTAGATTTGTATGACCAATGGCAGGAAGCCGAAGACCAATTCAAAGAATATCTGAACTCTACCTTCGGGGAAATCGGGGATAGTTTGGGCGATTCTATCGTGGAGGCGTTCAAAAACGGGACGGATGCGATGGAGGCGTGGGGGCAGAGCTTTAATAACGTGTTGGAAAAAGTGGGGAAACAGATGATGCAAACACTGTTTTTTCAGAAATATTTTGACCAACTCGAAGCGGATTTGACCCAGCTATATAATGATTACGGAGATGATCCGAACGTATTGGCCACAAAAATACCTGAATTGTTAGGAACTTTTTTCGGGGGAATGGATGATGTTGTGGGGAAAGCTGAGAATTGGTGGAAAACATATAATAAAAAAGCTAAAGAGTATGGATTCGATCTGCTCGGGAATGATACGGAAAAACAATCCGCTACTTCCCGGGGGTTCCAAACGATGTCCCAAGATACTGGAAATGAGCTTAACGGTCGATTTTCGGACTTACAGATGAAAGGGCAGCAGATTATTGATATCAATACAGGTATCCGTGACATCGCATCCGAAATACGGCAACTTCAGGTAGAATCCCTCTTAGAACTCCGAGGAATAAATGAAAATACCGGAAATACGGTAAAGGTACTTAAGAAAATCGATGAAGGCGTGCTTCGTCAAATCAGAGATAAGTTATAAGTAGCGTAACAAAAATACTGAGCGGAAATTTCCGCTCAGTATTTTATTTGCAATATCCCGCGATTTTCATACATTTACGGGACGATGTTAGATGTTTCTTTCTTTGTCCCCGTATAGGTTTCCGAACCTTGCGGGGACTTTTATTTGCCTATTACGCCCTTATGGTTATTGACTTGCTGCTATACGAGCGGAAATTTCCGCTCGTTGAATACCTTCAGCCGTAAGAACACCTCGACAATGTCCGTGATATTTTGCGAATTCATTTTGCCGCATACCGATAACAAACGACCATAAATTACGCATAAAATATCCGAAACATTTGGCGGGGGGGGGAATTTCGTAACTTTGCAACCAGCACACAAACCAAATACTTTAACGACATGAGAAAATTTCTACTTTTATTCGCGGCTATTGCTTGCGCGGCGCTTGTCGGATGCTCAAACCCGGAAAAGCAAGCCAAAAAACTCGTAAGACAGCAATTGAAAGAAACATTGCACGATTGGAACAGCTACGAGAGCGTCAAATTCGGCACTCTTGATTCGGTATATACTACTGTTTTCGATAATCCCGAATACAAAATCATGTCCGACGAGTTTATAGAACTCGTTAATGAAATGGGATCGGCAATGGACGATTACAAAAGATACCGAAACATGGGTTATCTATTCGCGTCCGAAAGAAAAGCCGCGTATGACAGAATGACGGAATACAATAATATTTGCGAGCCATTAAAATTCAAGATGGACAGTATCAAAAATATCTTTGTGCCTGAATTTAAAGGATGGTCTATTGATCATTCATTCCGTGCGAATAATTTAGCCGGACACAAGGGAATACACCATGAAAGATACTATTTCGACAAAGAAATAACCCAAATAGTAGATAGCGAGGATATAGGCGAAGATTCCGACGAATAATCGTTTTTGCACATTCCATTCTCCCAACCAACAATGCAAAGCCGAGGAAATTCCTCGGCTTTTTCGTGTTTATATATCGGCGGACGGTCGAGGTTATTCCCGTTCTTTGACCTCCAACACCGTCCCGCACTTCGGGCAGGTGATCGTGTTCGTCGGCTGAGGGGCAAAGAAATCCACCAACAGCGGCGGCAATGCGTTCGAGGACCTCGACACTCGGATTCCCGTTAATATGTTGGCTAAGTCCTACGGGTGTGATTCCCATTCTTTCGGCCACCTCCTTAACAGTTAGGCCGTTTGCCTTTATTGCCTCTTTGATTCTCAATTTCATAATTGCCGATTATTATTCTGCCTTTATAGTTATCGACTTCCCGCAATGCGGACACGCTATCGCACCCTCTTTCGGGGCGGCGAATAACTCCGTTACCTCAACTTCGAGAGCCGAAGCAATGCGCTCTAATAACTCCAAAGACGGCGATGTTTTACCGTTGGCAATATTCGACATATTGGGCTGGGTAATCCCGACCAATTCCGCAAGTCTGGTAATAGATACCCCTTTCGATTTGCTTACATCTTTTATTCTCAATACCATAAGCTATTTAATTAGGCGTTATATCGTATGCAAATATACCCATTATTTACCATAGCGATATAAAAATGCAAAAAATATTCTCAAAAAAGATATAAAATGTTTGGTATCTATATTTTAATACAGTATATTTGTGCTGTAATAATAATGCAAAACGATATAAACCATGACAACCGCAACGCACACCGAATTACAGCAGATAGCCGAACAAGCCGCCGCCTATATTGCCCGCCTCAACGGCGAATGCGACACGTTCCAAATCGACGGCGAAACCCTTTCGGCCGTGATTGCATACGAGGCCGAAACGGACGAGGATCGGGGCGATTACTGGACGGGCCCGGCTTGGTGGGCAAGGCGGGAAACGGTGAGCGTCGAGGGGGTATATAACGAGGACGGCGATAACGACACGGAGGCCGCCGAATGGCTCGCAAAACGACTGAACTAATCGACAACCGGGCGGCCTCGACCACCGCCCGCAAAAACGATAACGAAGCTATGAAAAGAAAAATTATCAAAGTATCGAAAGCCCGTGCAATCGAACTTGCTATGAACCTAAACGGCGTATCGCGAGAATTGGCCGAGAAATACACCGATAGCGAGCTGCGCGAAGTGCTGCGGCTGCTCAAACTCAAAGCGAACTTTTAACCTATATAACGATGAAAAAAAACGATTTGAAAACGATTATGCGGCGGGCGTGGACGCTGTTCCGCTCGACGGGCCGGGCCTTCGCCGTGTGCCTTTCGAGGGCGTGGGCCCTCTACCGACTGACGAAGCGGATGCGGGCCGGTGTGGTGCGGTTCGCTTACGAGAAAGCCGACGGATCGCTGCGTAAAGCTTGCGGCACGCTGCATGATGTGGCCGCAACGGTAAAAGGGACAGGACGGCCCGATGACGGACAAACGGTCAAATATTACGACGTTGAGGCCGGCGGCTGGCGCTCGTTCAAAGTGGAGAATCTCGTAACGGTATATTGATATTGCTATGAATCGAGAAAATGACATACTGAATCATACCCGCTTTTTGATTCAAGGGCTGAAAAATTATACCGATGCCCGAGTAGATGAGGCGGCCGAAGATGCCGTTAAACGGGCGCTTGCGGAGAGAGACCGAGAGGCAAAAAAACGCAGGGAGGAACGGTGGAAAATGATCGTATGCATAATCGTAGGTGTCGTATTAATTTTCTGCCTTTACTGTGTTGCCGTTATGTTGACAACGGTTATCGATGCTCCGAATCGTTCTATATTTCAACTCGTTGCAGCCTGTACGGTCGCCGCATCGTGGGTTTTGCTTGTCGCCGTAGTGCTCGCAATCGGTTATTTTGGATAAAATGACGAATAAACCGCCCCAGCCCTTGCGGTTTCAAGAAAAAGGGCTATTTTTGCACTATCCTAAAATGTTAAGCGGTACAAATGCCGCCTACTTCCTTTAATGGAAAGGCGTTTTTTTGTGCCATACGTGAAATTTATTTGCCCTCGTCGTGTCCGGTAGCAGTAATGCCCGGGTGGCCAGCTTAACAGCCATAGGAGCACGTAACGAGGGCTTTTTATTCCTAAAATGTTAGCTATGCGTACCAAAAACCAGGCGCACCCGTGCCCGTCCGCCGTCATATCTGACGGAACCCCTCGCTCCTCAATGGGCGATCCTATGATCCGAGAAAATCAGACCTTGCGCGCTCTTGTTGCCGAGCTTCAGCGCAAACTAAACGAGAGCGATACGATTGCTCGCTTTTTCATGGGCCGCACCGAGCATTTGGAAAACGCCTATAACGAGGCAATGCACAAGTATTGGGACATCCTCGAAGAAAATGCCGGCAATAAAGAGCGATTAAGGTCTTTATTATCACTCGATCAGCCTAAATCCTCAATCGACCCGGAAGCACTCCGCAGGCGATCCAAAGCATTCGTATCTCCGGACGGGGCCGAATCGACCCCGAATCCGTCAAAATCGATAAAATGAAAAAGCCATGACAACGGAACAATATCGAATTGTGGCGGCGCATATTGCCCGGCACTGCATGAATCATTTGCAATTCGTCTATAACTCGGAATTCGAGTTCGAGGACCTTACGCTGGCTATCCGGGTGCGTTACCGGGCAGGGCGTAGATTTTGGGTAATAGGTCCCCGCCTGTTTCATATCGAGCGGTGGAGCATAACCCGCTGTACGCGGCCCGTTCATTTTGACCCGGACGAGCTCCTGCGATATTTGAATTAGGCTGTAGTGTCTCCAATAAATACCGACCATGAAAACCAAAAAATACCGATTCACCGCTCAAATGGTTATCGAGCGCCTCCTGTCGGACGAGAAGTTTAGGGACGATTTGCTGACCCTGATTTTGGATATCGTCGATCTCGCAAACAGGGTGGGACAGCATAGAAAATCCTGATTAATTACCACTGAGCGGAAATTTCCGCTCAGTAAAGACCGGAACCGCAATGAAAGCAGCAAAATTATTTTTTCATCCCCTTTGTCCGGGAAAGTATTTGATAGCAGTAATAGACACTTCCGATCTGCTTTGGGTGAAATGTTACGAAGTGTCACCAACCGGAATAACGGAAACGGAAGGGAAGCGATTACGCAGGTTATTGTCAAAACGTGTAAAGGAGTGGAAAGCGAGAGTAGACGCACTAACTCCTGCCTACGGTCTGACATAACGCAAGCCTCAACAATCAGGGGATCGGGCCGTCCGATCCCCTTTTTTTGGTGTTCGGCATTGCTCGGTAAAACTTGTTTATGCAGGTGCAAAACTCCGGCAAAAGGATAAGATCATCCCCGGCGAGATGTTCGCCGATATGGTGGAACGGGTGGAATAATCTCACAAACCTTACATTCTAAAAAACTATGACAAAACAACGAAAAAACAACCCAAAAACAACCGAGATTCAACCGAAAAACAACCGGCCCAAACAAGCAATGAGAATGAAAATGAAAATGAAGAAAAGAAACTCCCTAACGGGAGTAAAGAAAGCGCGGACAAGCCGCGCAAGCGCCGCCGGCCTTCGCCAGCGTCGCCCTCCCCCCCGGCAGAGGCATATTTTGACGAAACCGGCTATCCCCGTAGAGACCGGGGGCTACCACAATGCCCTTTTGACCTAATATCCCGCGAAATTTCGATTATCTCGCCCGCTGTGAGGGTCTGTACCACCCGCAATAAGAAAACGCCTTAAAACGGTCTATTTCGAGTTTTTCGTTTGACGGAAAGATTTCCCCCGGTTGAGGGGCGAAAATCGGCATATCGATCTGCTATGCTCCGGTATTCGACAAACGGGCAGATACAAACAGCAAGTATCGAAATTTTGAAACCCTATCGATGCCCGTCGGCGAGATCAAAAGGCCGATTTGTGTAATGTTGGAATAAGAAAAGAGAATTACCGTGCGAGATTCGATAAAAAAGAATAGGAACCATCTAAAATGGTCCCTATTTCAGTCCCTCCAAACTATAAATCGTTGATTTTCAATGTTTATTGTTGACCCACCAAGACTCGAACTTGGAACGACAGAACCAAAATCTGCTGTGTTACCATTACACCATGGGTCAATCCGCCTCCGGACCGGCCGGACGGGCAAATATAGCTCAATAATTCGTTATCTGCAAATTTCGTCCACGATCCGCCGAGTCGCTCCGCGATGAGACTCGACATACGTCCTGCATGCCTCGCCGGCACGTTGCGTCGCCGCGGGATCGCGGTACAGGCGGTCGAACCACTCGAGCAGTTGCGCGCCGTCGGCGATGCTCTCGGCTCCTCCCGACTCGATCAGGTCGCAGGCTTCCCGGAACTTCCCGTAATGCGGCCCGAACGCCAACGGCAGGCCGAATACGGCCGCCTCCAGCGTGTTGTGTATTCCCGCGCCGAAACCGCCGCCGATATAGCCCCAGCGGCCGTACCGGTACAAGGACGACAGAATGCCGATCGTATCGACTATCAGTACGCCGGCTTCCGCCGAATCAGTCTCCGGGGTCAGCTGTGTATAGCGGAGGGCCGGACGACCGATGCGGCCGATCAGACGCTCGATCCGGTCCGGGTCGATCTCGTGCGGCACGACGATGAACTTGACGTCGCGGTAGCGATCGATCATCCCGAGCAACAGTTCTTCGTCGGGAGGCCATGTGCTCCCCGCCACGAAAACGGGCCGGCCGGCCGCGAAGCGCTCGATTTCAGGCAACCGCTTGGCCCGAGCGGCGATCGAGCAGACCCGGTCGAAACGCGTGTCGCCCGTCACCGATACGCAACGGACGCCGATGCGTCCGAGCAACGCCCGCGACTCATCGTTCTGCACGAAAATATGGCTGAACGCGCCCAAAGCCCGGCGAAACAGACCGCCGTAAGGCCGGAAAAATATCTGGCCGCGCCGGAAAATCGACGAAATCAGGTAGAGGCGCATTCCCTCCTTTCGCATCGCGAGCAGGTAGTTGATCCAGAACTCGTACTTGACGAAAACGGCCACTTTCGGCCGGAAGATGCGCAAAAAGCGCCGCACATTGCGCGGAGTATCGGCCGGAAGGTAGAATACCCAGTCGGCGCCGGCATAGTTTTTCCGTACTTCGTAACCCGACGGAGAAAAGAACGTCAGCAGAATCTTGTATCGGGGACATGCCTCGCGGAGCGCCTCAATCACCGGGCGTCCCTGCTCGAACTCCCCGAGCGAGGCGGCGTGAAGCCATGCAACCTCGTCGTCCGGTCCGACGACCTCGGCCATGCGACGGAAAATATCCTTGCGTCCGCGAACCCACAGCCGGGCCTTCGGATTGAACGACGCGGCCATGCGCAGCCCGGCATTCATCAGCAGAATGCCCAGATCGTAAAGCAATCGCATAGGGTTATTTCAGAATATCCTCAAGCCCCTTGCGGTTCAGTACCGTGATCCGGTCGCCGGAAAGGGCGACCAGACGCTTTTTCTCCAACTCGGCCAGCACGGTCTGCACGGCGCTGCGCGTCGCGTCGAAATACTGCGCTATCTCGCGGATGTCGGGCATCTCGACCGAGGGGGAAGCTTCGGTCGAATGCCCGAGCAAGTAGCCGGCCGCCTTCTCCTTCAGCGAGCGGAACGACAGGAAATAGATTTTTTTCGACCAGACGTTGGCCCGGTTCGAGATGATATCGATGAAGTTCGACATAATCAGCACGTTGCTCTGCATCAGCTCGAACAGGTAACCCCGATGCAGCGTCATGATCGTCGCGTCGCCGTCGGCCACCACGTCGATCGGCAGTTTGTTGTAGCCGCCAAACAGGAAAGCCGGCGCAATCAGCTGCGGAGCCTCGAGCGGCTCGATCGTCACGGGACGCCCCGACGCAGCGGGCATCTCGCCGTGCACCTTCCCCCGCACGATAATCATCAGGCCCGAATAGGCCGTATCCCGGCGGGCTATCAGCTCGCCGTCGCGGTAATCGGCCAGCGTGTAGTCCCCGCGGCCGTCGATAACTTCATGGATCTGATCTTCCGTCAACCCTCTGAACAGCGGGCACTCGGTCAATATGGAATACATAGCGTTCGCATTATGTTTGTTTTCCGTTGCTGTCAAACGACGGGTGAAATTACCTATTTTCCCGACGATTTCCAAAAACTCGCGCGATACGGCTCCGGCAGTACTGTCGAACGCCCGCAGGAGCATCCGGCGCGAAAAACCATACCCGGACACACGCTCCGCAGAGCGCCCTACTCGAAGCCCTTTCCTGCAACGCGACGATATTCGAGTCTCGTCCTTTCGGAGCGGACGACTACGAGCCCGTCCATCGCTTCCTCCGGACACGGTCCCCGCCATCCCGTCTTATCGACTTTATCCCTCGGACCGGCTACTGCCCGGCCCCGAAAGACGCCGATTCCGGAATAGCCCCCGGCCGCGGACGGTCATGCAGTATGAACGCAGGCCGCCGTTTCCGCCTCGCGTAGTCCCGAAAGCTCCGGCTTAGTCCGAACGGCCGCCGCAGACGCCTCTCCGTTCGCAGACGCGGACCGGTCCGAAAAATCAGAGAGAAACGCCTCCAGCTCATACGCAATATACTCATTTTTTTGCAGAGCGGCACGCTTTTTCTTCCGGACAGCCGGAACGCGGGGAAAGCGGCAGCGTTTCCGGTCGCACTCAGAATCCTCAAGCGGCACTTCTCAGGACCTTTGCGCGCATCCGGCAATCCGAAAGGCCGGATTCGCACGATATAAAAGAGACGGCGGATATGCGCCGATAACAAAAAAAAACTTATTTTTACGACCGGTACGGTCTGCCGGAACGCCGGCTTCCGAACCGTAAAGCGCTTATGCCGAACATCCGAGAGCATCGTCGAGCTGCCCGCATGCTCGCATAACGCCAAGAACGAAACTACGAACCCTAACTTCCCGAAACCCATGCCGCAAACGGAAATTCCCGCCGCCGCTTTCGCCGACACCAAGCCGCATTACGACATACTGGACGGATTGCGCGGAGTAGCAGCCCTGACGGTCGTCTGCTTCCATCTGTTCGAAGCCTACGCCACCAGTCATCTGGACCAGAAAATCAATCACGGATACCTGGCCGTCGATTTCTTCTTCATTCTCTCCGGCTTCGTCGTCGGCTACGCCTACGACGACCGGTGGAAAAAGATGACCGTCGGCGACTTCTTCAAGCGCAGGCTGATCCGCCTGCAGCCCATGGTTGTGATCGGAGCCCTGATCGGAGCCGTCATGTTCTACTTTCAGGGCTGCCCAGTCTGGGATGTCTCGAAAATCTCCGTGACCATGCTGCTCGTAGCCACACTGATGAATGCCCTGCTCATCCCCGCGATCCCCGGTTCCGAAATCCGGGGAGTCGGCGAGATGTATCCGCTCAACGGCCCGAGCTGGTCGCTGTTCTTCGAATACATAGGCAACATTCTCTACGCGCTTTTCCTCCGCAGACTTCCCACTCGGGCTCTGGCCGCGCTGGTCCTGCTCGCGGGCTGCGGCCTGACCGCGTTCGCCGTATGGGGACCGCTCGGCGACATCTGCGTCGGCTTCGCCCTGACGGAAGAGAACATAGTCGGCGGCTCCTTGCGCCTGCTGTTCTCGTTCTCGGCCGGACTGCTGATGTCGCGCGTATTCAAGCCCATCCGTGTCAGGGGAGCTTTCTGGATAGGCGCTCTGGGAGTCGTCGCGGTATCGGCCGTGCCCCGGATCGGCGGCAGCGAGCACCTGTGGATGAACGGGCTGTACGACGCCGCCTGCGCCATCGCGGTCTTCCCGCTGATCGTTTATCTCGGAGCCTCGGGCAAGACGACGGACAAGGCGACGACGCGGATATGCAAGTTCTTGGGCGACATATCGTACCCCCTGTACATGGTACACTATCCTTTCATATACCTGTACTACGCATGGGTCAAGAACGAGAACCTCACGTTCGCCCAGTCGCTGCCCGGAGCCGCGGCCCTCGTCGTCGGCTCGGTCATACTGGCCTACCTGTGCCTGAAACTGTACGACGAACCGGTCCGCAGATTCCTGACAAAACGCTTCCTGAACATAACGAAACGTCCGTAAGGCTGGCTACGAGCCTCTCCATGCATGCTCCCGCACATCCGCGCGGGCATGAGAAAAGACGGCTCGTTTCCGTGCCGGCAGGTTCGCGCCCCACTTTCCCGTCGCCGGTCCGGCGACGAGGTTTAACCTTTTCTTAACCCAAAAGCAACTCTATCTTAACCGTCTCTTAAAGTTGCGTTCATTCTCCCGGACTACCTTTGCGGCAAACCGATGAGAATGCCTTTGAAAAAGATCGCCCTTCTGCTCGCGGCGCTCGGCCTGACGGCCGCCGCCTGCGCCCAGAAACTCAAGGGAAGCGACACGCTGCTGCCGCTGGCCCAGAAAGCCGCCGAAAACTATTCGGAGAAAAATCCCTCGGCCCATGTCACCGTCACGGGCGGAGGCAGCGGAGTCGGCCTGTCGTCGCTCCGCGAAGGCACGACCGACATCGCGATGGCCTCGCGTCGGATCAAGTTCGACGAACGGGTCCGGATGCAGCAGGCGGGCCGTCCGGTCGAGGAACTGACCGTCGCGTTCGACGCGCTGGCCGTCATCGTCCATCCCTCGAACCCGGTCTCCCGACTGACCCGGGAACAGCTCGAAGGGATTTTCCGCGGCAAGATCACAAACTGGAAGCAAGTGGGAGGCGAAGACCGCAAGATCGTCGTCTACTCGCGCGAAACGAGTTCGGGAACTTACGAATTCTTCAAGGAGAGCGTGCTCAAACACCGCAACTACATGCCTGCCGTACTGAGCATGCCGGCCACGGGCGCGATCATCCAGTCCGTCAGTCAGACGCCCGGAGCGATCGGTTACGTCGGACTGGCCTATCTCAACCCGGAGGTCAAGGCGCTCGCCGTTTCTTACGACGGAGGCGGGAGCTACGTCGCCCCGACGTTCGACAATGCCCGGTCGAAAAGCTACCCGATCGTCCGGCCGCTCTACTTCTATTATACGAAATCGAACGAGGCCGCCGTCCGGCCGCTGGTCGACTACCTGACTTCGGACGAGGGACAGGCTATGGTGGCGTCCATCGGTTTCATTCCGATCCGTTAAAGCCCGTCCGAGCGCGACCCAATCACCGAAAACCGTGAAACTGAAACCGAGAAAAATAGCGGAGGCCGTCGCCGAGAAAATCCTGATGGCGAGCGGCTACCTGACCAGTATCGTGATCGTACTGATCGTCGTCTTTCTGTTCCGCGAGGGAGCCGGTCTGTTCGACTCGCCGGCCGTCGAGCAAGGCTACGTGCTGGCCGTCAACCGGGCGAACCCGGTGCAGAGCCTGACTCCGGAACAGATCATGCAGATATTCGACGCCGACCTGACGAACTGGAGCGAGGTAGGAGGTCCCGACGACTCGATTCTGGTCTTCCGGCTCGACGACATCACGAGCTACGCGACCGAGCAGGAGCTCGGAGCCGACCTGAGCCGCGCGCCGCAATGTCTGAGCCGGATCGTGGCCGATCATCCGAACATGATCGCCTATCTGCCCGAACAGTACGTCGCCCCCGACTTCGCCGGCAAGGTTCTCGGCGAGGGACGGATCACGCCGGCGAGCTTCTTCGCCGGGCGGCAGTGGTATCCGACCGCCGCGCCGGCCCCGCAGTACGGCCTGATTCCGCTGCTGGCCGGCACGCTGTGGGTCAGTCTGGCGGCCATCCTGATCGCATTGCCGCTGGGGCTTTCCGTCGCCATCTACATGGCCGAGCTGGCCGACTCGCGGCTGCGCCGGATGCTGAAACCCGTGATCGAGCTGCTGGCCGGCATTCCGTCGGTCGTCTACGGATTCTTCGGGCTCGTCGCGGTCGTGCCGCTGGTACGCGACGTCTTCGACCTGCCGGTCGGCGAGACGGCACTCGCCGGCAGCCTGATTCTGGCAATCATGGCGCTGCCGACGATCATCACCGTCGCCGAGGATACGATCCGCACGACTCCCCGAGCCATGCGCGAATCGAGTCTGGCGCTCGGCGCGACGCATTGGCAGACGATCCGCCAGGTCGTGTTGCCGTACTCGGCCTCGGGCATCGCCGCGGCGGCCGTGCTGGGCATCGGCCGCGCGGTCGGCGAAACGATGGCCGTGCTGATGGTAACCGGCAACGCCGCCGTCGTGCCGCACTCGCTGCTCGAGCCCGTGCGGACGATTCCCGCGACGATCGCCGCCGAGCTGGGGGAGGCTCCGGCCGGAGGCGCCCACTACGAGGCGCTGTTCATGCTGGGCTGCATCCTGTTCCTGCTCACGCTGCTGCTGAGCATCGCGGTCGAGATGATTTCGGCCCGACGGCCCAAGACGATGTAAACAAGGAAACCGCGCCGACGCCCGGAGAAAGATTCCCCGCCGGCGCGCGAGAAACGAAAAAAACAATAACGAACGGACAACATGATAACGTCCTCGAAAATATCGAAACGCAAGAAGCGCTCGCAACGACTCGCTTTCGGGCTGTTCCGACTGACGAGCCTGCTGGTCGTGGCCATACTGGTATGGATTCTGGGTTTCATCATCGTCAAAGGAGCCGGCGTCGTCAGTTGGGAATTTCTCACCTCGATGCCCGAAAACGGGATGACCGAGGGAGGCATCCTGCCGGCTATCGTCGGCACGCTCTGCCTGGTGGCGGGCAGCATCGCCGTCGCGTTTCCGCTCGGCGTGATGTCGGGCATCTATGTCAGCGAATACGCCCGCGACAACTGGCTCGTCAGAGTGATCCGCGTCATGACGAGCAACTTGAGCGGCGTACCGTCGATCGTGTTCGGCCTGTTCGGCATGGCGCTGTTCGTCCGTACGCTCGGATTCGGCGACTCGATCATCGCCGGCTCGCTGACCCTCGCCCTGCTCGTGCTGCCGATCGTGATCCGGACGACCGAAGAGGCGATGCGCTCGATCGACAACTCGCTGCGCAACGGCAGCTACGCGCTCGGCGCGACCAAACTGCAGACCGTCTGGCGCGTACTGCTGCCGATGGCTTTCCCGAACATCGTCACCGGGCTGATCCTCTCGATCGGCCGCGTGTCGGGCGAGACGGCACCCATTCTATTCACGGCCGCCGCCTATTTCCTGCCGAAACTGCCCGACAGTATTTTCGATCAGGTCATGGCCCTGCCTTATCACCTGTACGTGATCGCAACGAGCGGAACGGATCTGGAAGCCTCCCGTCCGATGGCTTACGGAACGGCTCTCGTGCTGATCGCGATCGTATTGCTGATCAATCTGCTGGCAAACGGACTGAGACGCTATTTCGGCCGCAAAGTGAAAACGAACTAACGAAACCCTATCATCATGATCAACATAAGTGCGAAAGACGTCAACTTCTATTACGGCAGCTTCCACGCGCTGAAGAACATCACGCTCGGCATCGAGCGTAACACGGTCACGGCCTTTATCGGCCCCTCGGGCTGCGGCAAGTCGACTTTCCTGCGATTGCTGAACCGGATGAACGATCTGATCGAGGGAACGCGCCTCAGCGGCGAGATCCGGATCGACGGCGAGGACATCTACGGCCGGGACGTCGAGGTCGTCGAGCTGCGCAAAAAGGTAGGCATGGTTTTCCAGAAACCGAATCCGTTTCCGAAGACGATCTATGAGAACGTCGCATACGGACTGCGCGTGAACGGCGTCCGCGACCGCCGGCTGATCGACGAGCGCGTCGAGAGCTCGCTCAAGGGAGCCGCGCTGTGGGACGAGGTGAAAGACAAGCTGAAGAAATCGGCCTTCGAGCTGTCGGGCGGGCAACAGCAGCGCCTCTGCATCGCGCGGGCGCTGGCCGTGCGGCCGTCGATCCTGCTGATGGACGAGCCGGCCTCGGCGCTCGACCCGATCTCGACATCGAAAATCGAGGACCTGATCTACGAACTGAAAAAGGAATACACGATCGTCATCGTCACGCACAACATGCAGCAGGCGGCGCGCGTCAGCGACCGTACCGCATTCTTCTACATGGGCGAGCTCGTCGAGTACGACCAGACCCAGCAGATGTTTCTGAACCCCTCGAAAGAGGCCACGCAGAACTACGTGACCGGCCGGTTCGGCTGATTCGGTACCTTTGCGCCGCAAGCGCCTGAAAGAGACCGCTCCCGAACGACTGCGGAGAGAGAAAAAACGACAACCGCAGGACCGGGCGCAAAGCCGTCCTCCGCCGGATCGGACACCCGCGGCGAGAGGCTTTCCCGTCCGAACGGGACGCTCCGTAAACCGCCGATTGAAGCAAAAACATCAAATACCGAAAATCCATGCGACATACCGAAGAATCGATCAAGCGCGTCAAAAAAAGCCTGGCCGAGATGTGGTTTCTCGTGCAGGGGCAGGTCGAAAAAGTCTCAGCCGCCCTGCTCGAGCGGAACCGCGAACTGGCGCTCGAAGTGCGCAGCCGCGAAAAAATGGTTGATGCCTACGAGCTGACGGTCGACCGCGAGTGCGAGAATTTTTTCGCGCTGCTGACGCCGGTAGCCGTCGACCTGCGCATGATGCTGTCGATCGTCAAGATCAACAACAACCTGGAGCGCATAGGCGACTTCGCCGACGGCATCGCCGTCTTCGTCGTCGAAAACCTCAACGACAAGATCACGCCGGAGCTGATCGAACGGCTCGAACTCAAACGGATGTTCCAAGAGACGCTGTGCATGCTGAGCCTGTGTAAGGCGGCCCTGGCCAACGAGGACAGCGCGATGGCGGGCAAGGTCTTCGCCAAAGACAATCTGGTCGACCGGATCAACGCCGACGCGATCGCCGTGCTGGCCGAGCACATGAGCGCGCATCCCGACGCGATCACGGACTGTCTGCACCTGCATTCTGCGATCCGCCGCATCGAACGTATCGGCGACCGGTGCAGCAACATCGCCGAGGACATCGTGTTCTATCTGGAAGCGCGGGTACTCAAACACCACGATACCGGACCGGCCGAAGAGAAGTAACGGACCGCCCGACGAGCTCCGGATTTTCCCGTTACCCGAGAAACCTCCCTTGCGCCGGAAGCGGGCTGCGGCGCCCTTCCGGCGCCGTTTCTCCGCACCTGGACACGGGAACTTCCGGTTACTCCAACGAGGGCAAGCGTTTCAACATATCCCTGATCCGAACGGCCGTCCGGGGCATCGGCTCGGCTACCGTCAGACCGACCACCTCCCGCGCCCGGGCAATGTCGCCAATCAGCCGGACGACCTGATCGACGGTCATCCCGTCCGGAACGACGCCCACGGCCGCAACGAGATCGGCCGGATCGAGCACGTCCAGATCGAAATGGATCAGCACCTTCGAGGCCCCGCAACTTTCCAGCCACTCTACGACCGCGCGGCTGTCGCCGGCCACGTCCTGCGGAGCGAGGTGCGCGATGCCGAGCTCCCTCTGCCGCGCCCTGATTTCGTCGCGCTCCCAATCGCGCAGACCGACCAGCAGCACGCGCGACGGGTCGATGCGCGCAGGCAGTTCGGCAAGTATCTTCGCATCGCCGAGACCCATGCAGGCCGCGAGCGCCATCGCATGATAGCCGGAATAAGCGTCGCCGGGCAAGGTGATGTCGGGATGAGCGTCTATCCAGATCACGGCCGCGTCATCCCCGTACTTCCCGGCCAGAAAGGCGAACGGAGCCGCGCTGACGGAGCAGTCGCCCCCGAACGTCACGATCCGGTCGGGATCGCCGGCACGCAGCATGCTCACGGCGGCCCTCGTCTGGGCAACGATCGCATCGCGGTCGAGCACTCCGTCCGTCACCCGGCGCTCCGCAATGCCGTCGGCGACGGGAACCGTCAGCGTTTGCACGCTGCTGTGCGGAGCCAGAAAGGCGAGCAGCTGCGCTCCCAGAAAATATCCTCTCGCCGCATCGTCGGGATTCCTTATCTCGGGAACCCACCGGACGATGTCGCCGCCCTGCCACTGGGGATAAATCAGGCGAACCGTTCTCTTTTCGTTTTCCATATCGCGAAATCTACAACAAGATAATTACCATATCGATACGCCAAGAGCTCCCGCATGGAATCTCACAGTCGCGGACTGCGGCTACGGACCGCGCGTCCGATCCGCTTTCCCGGCACCCCTTCGCCGAAAGGAACTTCGTTTCGGGACGAAAGCGTTGAAAATTCGACAGCCGGATACAGCAAGACATCTATGCGGGAGTTCTATACCGTATCCGCAGCACGTTTCCGGAACGCAGACAGACCGGCTTGCGCACCCGATCCGCCTTGCGTGCGGGACATATCCGGTCCTTCCTGTGGCGACAGGGCATCCGCGACGCCTTCGTCATCGCCGGCCCCGTTCCCTTCAGTCCCGCCAAACGATCCGGGGAAACGCGCTTCGCAATGGCTTCCGGACCGCAGGGAACGAAATGCCGGCACGCGTCGTCCCCATTCAACCGTATCTCGATACGTTGCGTCCGGAAAATTGCCGACCCGCAAGCCCCCCGCACTCAGGAGACAAAAGACCTCCGGACCCGGAATTTTCGCCGAGAGCCGGAAAGCGTTCCGGATCCGCGCCCGACCGAAAGGCCGGCCGAACGACCGGGAGCCGTCGGGCTCGAAAGCAAGAGCGGCAAGCGTTCTTTCCGCACGGCCCGTCACCAGCGCGGTGTCATCGCATTCGGAAAATAATGCAGGTCGCATTCCCCGTCCGGCCGATACTCGACCGTCACCAAATCGAACTGCGTATCCGTATCGAAGCCGTAGAGCGCGACATAATGCTCGGCGGCCCGCATCAGCGCCGCGAACTTGCGGGGCGTCATCGCCTCCTCGGGCGGCGAGAGCGCGCCGCTCCGGCGGCACTTGACCTCGACGACATGGAGCACGCCCTCGCGCAGAGCCACGATGTCGAGTTCGTAACGCCCGCTGCGCCAATTTCGATGCAACAGCTCGAACCCGTTGGCAATAAGCCATTCGGCCGCCGCCTGCTCGCCCCTCAGGCCCGCCTCGCGCGACTGCACGGCTAATCCAGTAAGAAATTCAGATCGTCGCCGGGCCGTACCTCGTAGGGCGCCTGCCCCTTGCGGAAGATCCGCATCGGACGTTCGCCTATCAGCTCGATCCGCCCGTTCTCGACACGCAGGACACATCCTTCGCGAAGCCCTGCGACCGTCATGCACGGATTGGCTTCGACATACTCGAGCAGCCGTTGTTCGCGCGTCTCGCCGGCATGACCGTCGGGATGGGCGTCGGTATAGTGCGGATTGATCTGGAACGGAACGAGCCCTGCCGCCGTGAACGTAGCCGGCTCGACGATCGGCATGTCGTTGGTCGTGCAGATCGTCGGACAGGCGACATTGCTGCCGGCGCTCCAGCCGACGTACGGAACGCCTTCGGGCACCCTCTCGCGGATCACCCTCAGCAAGCCCTGCTCCTGCATCGCCTTCACAAGCGCGAAAGTGTTTCCTCCTCCGACGACGATCGCCTCCGCCTGCGACAGCATGCGGACCGGATCGCTCTCGCGATGCACCGAACGCACATCGATGCCGAGTTCCGAAAAACGGGCCTGCACTTTGGTCAGGTAATCGTCATAGGAAAACGTCACGGCCGCATAAGGCACGAAAGCGACCTGCCGGACACCGCCAAGGAAATCGGCGATCTGCCGCTTGGGGTACTCGAGATAAGCCTCGCCGGCATTGGTCGAATTGCTGATCAGCAACAGGCGCATCGATGGTTTTCTCTTCATATCGCATACGTTTAGTTTGTCTATTTCCGCTTCGATCACGAGAGGATAATAGCGGTACTCCAGAGCGTGCACCTTCTCGGCCACCCGCTCGGGCGTATCGCCAGGCTCGACCTCCGTGCGGTAGCGGGCCACGATGTCGCCGCTGTCGTAATGTTCGTTGACCCGGTGGATCGTGATGCCCGTCTCCCGATCGCCCGATTCGACGACGGCCCGGTGCACCCGGTCGCCGTACATGCCCTTGCCCCCGTGCCGGGGCAATAGGGAAGGATGCACGTTCAGAATCCGGCCTCCGTAAGCCCCGAGCAGATTGTCCGGCACGAGCCACAAGAATCCGGCCAACACGATGTAGCCGATCCCCTCGCGCCGCAATCTCTCGACGACCCGATCGCTATTATAAAAGGTATCGCGGTCGAAAATTTCCGTCCCGATGCCGAGCCTGCGCGCCCGTTCGAGCACCGGCGCGTCGGGACGATTCGACAGGATCAGCGTCACGCGGGCCTTCTCTCCTGCCGCGAAATAAGAGGCCACATTCTCGGCATTCGTCCCCGAACCGGAGGCGAACACAGCTATCTTTATCATAAACAATGATTTACAGAATCAAAATCCGATTAAATGCGCAAAAAACGCTTCGGATGACCAAAAATAATCCAAAAAGTATTACTTTTGCAAAAATTTGGCTTTGAAATAGAAGTTATTTTTCGGAATAAACGCAATTGTCAAACTTAAACTATTGGTATTATGTCAGACGTTTCATCAAAAGTAGTGGACATCATCGTCGACAAGCTCGGCGTTGACGCTGCCGAAGTGGTTCCCGCCGCAAGCTTCACCAACGACCTCGGGGCCGACTCGCTCGACACCGTGGAGCTGATCATGGAGTTCGAGAAGGAATTCGAGATCTCGATTCCCGACGAAGACGCTGAGAAGATCACCACCGTAGGCGACGCAATCAACTACATCAGCGAGAAAAAGAAGTAATTTTTCAGGCCTTTGAAACAGGCGTTTGTCGAACGAATTGACCGAAGTTCTATGAAACAAAGAAGAGTTGTGGTAACGGGGATAGGCACCATCAACCCCTTAGGCAACAGCATTGAGGAATATTTCTCCAACCTTGAGAAAGGTGTGAGCGGAGCAGGACCCATTACTCATTTCGACCCTTCCAACTTCAAAACGAAATTCGCCTGCGAGCTCAAAGGCTACGACGCCGCCAGTTTCTTCGACCGCAAGGAGTTGCGCAAGTACGACCTGTACTCCCAGTATGCGCTCGTCGCTGCCGAACAGGCCGTCAAGGACTCGGGCGTCGATCTGGAGAAGATCGACCGCGATATGGTCGGAGTGATCTGGGGCTCCGGAATAGGTGGACTGGAAACGTTCTACCAAGAGGTAAAGAGCTATGTTGAGGGCGGCTTTATCCCTCGATATAGCCCTTTCTTCATTCCGAAGATGATCGCCGACCTGGCTGCCGGGCACATCTCGATGAAATACGGCTTCCGGGGTCCCAACTTCTGCACCGTTTCGGCCTGCTCGTCGTCGAACCATGCGATGATCGACTCGCTGAACTACATCCGCTGGGGCAAGGCGGACATGATCCTGACGGGAGGCTCCGAAGCCGCCATCAATCCTCCGGGAGTGGGCGGATTCAACTCCATGCAGGCTCTTTCGACCCGAAACGACGAGCCGCAGAAGGCCTCGCGCCCGTTCGATGCGGACCGTGACGGCTTCGTGATCGGGGAAGGCGCCGGAGCGTTGCTGCTCGAGGAATACGAGCATGCCGTAGCCCGCGGAGCCAAAATTTACGCCGAAGTGGCCGGCGGCGGCATGAGCGCCGACGCCTATCACCTGACCGCGCCCCATCCCGAAGGAGTCGGAGCGAAGAAATCGATGACCGACGCGATCAAGGACGCCGGCATCGCTCCCGACGACATCGACTATGTCAACACCCACGGCACGTCGACCCCGGTCGGCGATTTGGCCGAAGTGGCCGGCATCGTCGCTTCGTTCGGAGACCACGTATACGATATGAACATCAGCTCGACCAAGTCGATGACCGGACACCTGCTGGGCGCCGCAGGCGCGATCGAGGGTCTTGCCTGCATCATGGCGATCACGAAAGGGATCGTGCCTCCGACGATCAACGTCGAGAACCTCGATCCGAAGATAGACCCGAAGATCAACCTGACGCTGAACAAGGCGCAGAAGCGCGACGTGAAGTACGCGCTGAGCAACACGTTCGGCTTCGGCGGACACAACTCGACGGTCATATTCAAAAAAATCTGACGGACGTGCTCGACCGGATACGATTGTACTGGAAGCTGCATCACAGCAGGGACAAGGCGTATTACAAGGCACTGGACGAGATTTTCGGCGTCTGCCCGAATAATATAGAGCTTTATAAGCTGGCCTTGATTCACAGGTCAGCTTCTCTTTTTTTGGACGACGGCACGCCGATCAACAACGAGCGGCTCGAATTTCTGGGCGACGCCGTGCTCGAGTCGATCGTCTCGGACTATCTGTTCATCGAGTTTCCCGAGCAGAACGAGGGCTTTCTGACGAAGCTGCGGTCGCGCATCGTCAGCCGAGCGTCGCTGAACAAGCTGGCCGTCCGTATCGGGCTCGACCGGCACATTATCACGCAGGGCAACTACAGTTCCCAGCAGAAAAACCTCTACGGCGACGCGCTCGAAGCCATGGTCGGAGCGCTCTATCTGGACAAGGGGTACGATTTCACCAACAGATTGATAATAAACCATCTGTTGAATCGATATATCGATCTGGTCGATATGACCGAGCAGGAGACCGACTTCAAGAGCCGGCTGATCGAGTGGAGCCAGAAGAACAAGCGCGCCCTGTCGTTCGACACGGTGCCGAGCCCGCTCTATACACAGAAAATCCCGCACTTTCACACGAGCGTCTCGATCGACGGACAGCCGACCGGCACCGGCGAGGGACACAGCAAGAAAAGCTCCGAGCAAAAAGCCGCTCTGTCGGCTCTGATCCGGCTCCGCGAAACGGGCGAGCACGGCACGGCGGAGCATATCGAAGAGTAAATGCCCGCCGCAGGGCACCACGATCAAAGACCTGGTCATCATGGAAGATCACCCGCTTTCCGACAAACAGGTCCGGGAAAAGCTCATTGCCCGGGGAGCCTCCGCATTGACGGATACCGAACTACTGAGTATTCTGCTTCACGGCAGCGGTCCCGGCGGCCCGGCCACCGAGCTGGCCGGGCGCCTGCTCGACCGCTTCGAGGGCAGTTTGGCGCGAATGGGCCGGTGCAGTCTGGCAGAACTGCGCTCGGCCGAGAGTCTGGGCATCGCCCGGGCCGCCGTACTGTCCGCCGCGCTGGAACTGGGCCGCAGGCTGAGAGCCGAGCAAAGCCGGTCGCTCGATCAGGTACAGACCGACCGCGACGTAATCGAGATGTTCCGTCCGCTGATCGCCGAGCTGCCTTACGAAGAATTCTGGGCCCTGTATCTCAACTCGTCGAACCGGGTGCTCGACCGTGTACGTATCAGCCAGGGCGGCGTATCGGCCACGGTCGTCGACCACCGGCTGATCGTCAAGCGGGCCGTCGAGAAGCTGGCCCACGCCGTGATCCTCGTGCACAATCACCCCTCGGGCAGCGAACTCCCGAGCGAGGAGGACCGCACGGTGACCGAGCGCGTCGCGCAAGCCGTCTCGCTGTTCGACATCGCGCTGCTCGACCATATCATCGTCACGCCCGGCCCCTGTTACAGTTTCCGTAACGAAGGCTTTTTCGACGGTAGAGATTAGCCTCCCCTCGGAACATTTCCACCGAAATCGCTCAAAACGTCTTCCGGCACGGTGTCCCGTGCCGTTTTTTTGCTTTCTGTCGTTCCGTTTGTACTCTCCGATTCGGCTTCCTGACTTCCTTCATCTCGTCCAGCTCCGGACAAGACCGGCCCTGTCCGATCCAATCCGCAGCCCGGCGGCCACGCTTAAATCCGCTCTTAAGAAACCAAAACCCGATCACAAAAAAGTCTCCACGGAGTACGCGGAGACATAGGTATAAAACCTTCGGCCTATAGCCTTATTGTGATAAGATGTAGAACTCTTACGCTTCAAATATAATAAAAAGCCTTGAAATTGCAAAATTTTATTTAATTTTACTATAAACGGACGCCGATATGACAAAAATATTAGGATTGGACTTGGGAACCGCCTCGATCGGATGGGCTCTCGTAGAGCGGAACGACACGGAATATGCCTTGCTCGACCAAGGGGTAGACATCTTTCAGGAAGGCGTGGCACGCGAAAAGAACAGCGAGAAGCCCGCCGTGCAAGACCGAACCGCAGCCCGCGCCCTGCGCCGTCATTATGCCCGGCGACGATTGCGCAAGATCGACCTGCTCCGTGTGCTCGTTCGCCACGACCTCTGTCCTGCTCTGACCGACGAACAACTGAAAGATTGGAAACAGAAGAAGATCTATCCGCTGACGGACGAGTTTATCCGCTGGCAACGAACGGACGACCGCACGGACAAGAATCCCTACCGCGACCGCTACAAGGCGCTGACCGAAACGCTCGATCTCGACACGCAAAGGGACCGTTACACGCTCGGCCGGGCCTTATATCATCTGGCGCAGCGGCGCGGATTCCTGAGCAATCGCAAGGATGCCGGCGACGAAAGCGAGAGCGGTAAGGTCCGACAGAGCATCGAGGGCCTGACGGTCGACATGGAGAAGGCCGGATGCGCCTACCTGGGCGAATACTTTTACCGGCTTTACGCCCGAAAAGAGAAAATCCGTACGAAATACACCTCTCGCAACGAGCACTATCTGGCCGAATTTCGGGCCATCTGCGAAAAACAGCGGCTCGCCGACGGTCTGAGGAAGGCATTGCACCGCGCCATTTTCTACCAACGGCCGCTGAAATCGCAGAAGGGATCGGTCGGCCGATGCACGTTCGAAAAGGACAAAAGCCGATGCCCGGCATCGCATCCGCGGTTCGAAGAGTTCCGGATGCTCTCCTTCATCAACAACATCCGGATCACGACGCCCGACGACCCGGAACCTCGTCCGCTCTCGCGACAGGAAACCGAAACGATCCTACCGCTTTTCACGCGCAAAACCAAACCGCACTTCGATTTCGAGGAGATCGCCAAGAAGCTCGCCGGCAAAGGCCGATACGCCTGCCAAGGCGACCGCGGCGAGGCGCCCTATCGCTTTAACTTCGCGCGGACCGCTACCGTTACGGGATGCCCGGTCACAGCTTCCCTCATTGCGCTGTTCGGCGACGACTATCTGACGAAAATATGCGACCTGTATACGCTCGGGGCCGGAAAGACCCGAGAACAGATACTCGGCGACGTATGGCACGCGCTCTTCTCGTTCGACGACGAAGAACGGCTTAGCGCGTGGGCAAAGCAGAAACTGCGCCTCTCCGACGACGAGGCCGGACGCTTCGCCGCCATCCGCCTGCCGCAGGACTACGCCGCGCTGAGCCTCCATGCCATTAACAAGATTCTGCCCTACCTGCGTGAAGGTTATCGCTATGACGAGGCGGTTTTCGTCGCCAACCTCAAGGCGGTGCTGCCTTCGGACATCTACTCCGACGAATCGGAACGAAGCGCTATCGAAGCCGACATCACCGCGCTGATAACCGATTTCCGACGGAATCCGCTGAACAGGGGAACGACCAAGGAGCAATGCGTCCGCGACTATCTGCGCAACTGCCGGGGCATCGACGAAAAACGCCTCGGGCGCCTCTATCATCCGTCGATGATCGAAATCTATCAGACGGCGCAGCCCGATGCGCAGGGCGTCCTGCAACTGGGCTCGCCCCGAACGCCGGCAGTACGCAATCCGATGGCGATGCGGGCATTGTTCCGCTTGAGGGTCTTGGTCAACCGGTTGCTGCGCGACGGGAAAATCGATCGCGAAACGAAGATTCACATCGAGTTCGCCCGAGGACTCAACGATGCCAACCGCCGCAAGGCTATCGAGCTGTACCAGCGCGACCGCGAGGCCGAGCGCAAAGCGTACGCCGACGAAATCCGCCGACAGTACGCCTCGGAATCGGGCCGGGAGATCGAACCCACCGACGACGACATCCTGAAGTACCGTCTGTGGAAGGAGCAGAACCACATTTGCCCCTATACGGGCAAACAGATCGGCCTGTCCGACTTCATGGGCGATTCCGCGCGTTTCGATATCGAGCATACCGTCCCCCGAGCGAGGGGAGGCGACAACTCGCAGATGAACAAGACCCTCTGCGAGAGCCGCTTCAACCGCGAACTCAAGCGCGACAAGCTTCCGTCCGGACTCCCGAATCACGCCGACGTCATGGCACGGATCGAAGAGCTCGGGTGGCCGGAGAAAATTGCCGGCCTGCAAAAACAGATCGAGATACAGAGACGCAAGAGCAAAAGCGCTACGACCAAATCGGAAAAGGACGGAGCCATACAGCGCCGCCACGTCCTGCAAATGCAGCTCGACTACTGGCGCGGCAAGTACGAGCGCTTCACGATGACGGAAGTTCCCGACGGGTTCAGCAACCGGCAGGGGGTCGATATCGGTATTATCGGCAAGTACGCGCGACTTTATCTGAAGACGGTCTTCGAGCGAATCTATACGGTCAAAGGCGCCACCACGGCCGAATTCCGCCGAATGTGGGGATTGCAGGAGGAATATGCCCGGAAAGAGCGCGTGAACCACACGCATCACTGCCTCGACGCGATCGTCATCGCCTGCATCGGCCGCAACGAATACGACCGTTGGGCGCAGTACGCGGGCGACGAAGAGCGTTACAGACGGGGCGAAGGAGCGAAACCCCGCTTCGAAAAGCCGTGGCCGACTTTTACCGAAGACCTCGAGGCCGTCGCCGACAGGCTTCTCGTCGCGCATCATACGCCCGACAATATGCCCAAGCAAAGTCGCAAGCGGCTGCGCATCCGGGGCAGGATACGGACCGGCAGGAACGGCGAGACGCTCTATGCGCAGGGCGATACGGCCCGGGGAGCCTTGCATCAGCAGACCTTTTACGGAGCCATCGAGCGTCAAGGAGAGGTGAGATACGTCGTGCGCAAACCGCTGGGGCAGCTTCAGCTGGCCGACGTGGATAATATCGTCGACGACGCAGTGCGGCAAAAGGTCAAGGAAGCGATCGACGCGGTCGGTTTCAAGACGGCCATGGACACGGAGAGCCATCCGATCTGGATGAACGAGCAGAAGCGGGTGCCGATCCGCAAGGTGCGGATATTCGCGGGCAAAAATATATCTCCCAAATCCTTGGGCGGAAAGAAGCACCGGGACCTGTCCGCTCTTCCGCACAAAAGACCGGTTTACGTATCGTACGGCAGCAACTATTGCATGGCCGTATACGAAGGGGAGGACAAACGGGGAAAGCTCAAGCGGACTTTCGAAATCGTCAGCACGCTGGAAGCGGCGCAGTATTTCAAGGCGAGCGCGGACAAGGCGGCGCGACCCGATCTCGTCCCGCAATCGGACGCGAACGGCTTTCCGCTGAAGTGCATTCTGAAAACCGGAACCATGGTGCTTTTCTATGAAGAAACGCCCGAGGAGCTGTACGAATGCACGCAACAAGAGTTGGCTAAAAGACTGTACAAGCTGACGAAATTCAGTTCTATGACCACCGGCAACAGCTCTTACGGTTCATGCACCTTCAGACACCATCAAGAAGCCCGACCGGCAAAGGAGTTGAAGCCCAAAGGCGGAACATGGAAAGTCGGAGAGGCATACCGCCCCATCATCAGCCTACTGCATACCCAACTCAACGCTTACGTCGAAGGCTTCGACTTCGAGCTGAGCGTTACGGGAACCGTTCGATTCAAACATGAATAGCCATGCTCAAGCGCACGCTTTTTTTCGCCACACCCTTCTGCCTGAGTCTGCGAGACAATCAGTTGGTTATCGCGACGAAAGAGGCTCCCGATCTCCGGAAAAGCATTCCGATCGAAGACATCGGCGTCGTCGTGCTCGAGCACCAGCAAACGACCGTCACGCTCCCGCTGCTGAACGCCCTGTCGGATCGCAACGTAGCCGTCGTCTTTTGCGGCGGCAACCGGATGCCCAACGCCATGCTGATGAATCTCGACTCCAACCGAACGCAGGGCGAGAGCTACCGGGCGCAGGTCGAAGCGAGCGAGCCGCTGAAAAAGAACCTGTGGAAACAGATCGTCGAGGCGAAAATCCGCAATCAGGCCGCCCTGCTGGGCAAGCTGGGCAAGGACGGAGACAAACTGAAGCCTTATTACCGAAACGTCAAGAGCGGCGATTCGGATAATCGCGAAGGAGCCGCCGCCAGAATATACTGGTCGGAGCTTTTCGGCAAGGAGTTCGTCCGTATTCGCGAGGGCGCGGAGCCGAACAATCTGCTGAATTACGGCTATACGATTCTGCGCGCGGCCGTAGCCCGCTCGCTGATGGGCTCGGGTCTGTTCCCTGCGTTCGGCATTTTCCACCGGAACCGCTACAACGCCTTTCCGCTGGCCGACGACGTTATGGAGCCCTATCGCCCTTACGTCGACGAGCTGGTCTGCCGGCTGTATCTCGAGAATAAAACGCAGTTGACGCAAGCGGTCAAGGGCGAGTTGCTGAGCCTGCTGTATGCCGATACGCGATTCGAAAAGGTATTGCGGCCCCTCGACGTGGGGTTGACCTTCACCTCGGCATCGCTGGCGCAATGTTTCACGGGAATGCGGAAAAAGATCGCGTTTCCTCTACTGGAGTAAAAAAGATGTCTGAATTACGCCTGAACGCCTATCGTATCATGTGGCTATTCGTATTTTTCGACCTGCCGACCCATACCAAAACCGAACGACGCCACGCGACCCAGTTTCGCAAGGCATTGGAAAAGGACGGCTTCGCGATGATGCAATACTCGGTCTACGTCCGGCACTGCGTCTCCAAAGAAAATATGGAGATCCATATCCGGCGGGTCCGCAAATCGATGCCGCCTTCCGGAATGACGAGCATCCTGAGCGTAACGGACAAACAATACGGCGAAATTTTGAATTTCTGGGGCAAGGTCGAACGCGCCGGTCCCGAAATACCTCAACAACTGGAATTTTTTTGATATATTTGTTTTGCAGAACGGAAAAACTGCATCGAATCGACTTCCTCAGTTCGCCGAACATCGCTTTTTTCGTGGCACATATGGGCGTAACACCCTTATAATCAACAAATGTAGTGCCTGTGGTTGTGATTTGATGTAGAAATTGAATACTATACAACCCCAGTTTTGCGTATTGCATTCCTGTAAAGTTGTGATTTGATGTAGAAATTGAATACTATACAACATCAGTATTTAACTGTTTTACAACATATTGTTGTGATTTGATGTAGAAATTGAATACTATACAACAGTTCGAACTATTCGTCCTCAACTCAGGAGTTGTGATTTGATGTAGAAATTGAATACTATACAACAAGAGCCGAGAAAGTCGATCAGGACTAGAGTTGTGATTTGATGTAGAAATTGAATACTATACAACCGGCCAAGAATCGATTCGTAACCGCTGAGAGTTGTGATTTGATGTAGAAATTGAATACTATACAACTTGAAAGCGATTGTTCCACCTTGAGTACCGTTGTGATTTGATGTAGAAATTGAATACTATACAACTGGCTATCAAATTTGGCATCAGGGGCCCCGTTGTGATTTGATGTAGAAATTGAATACTATACAACTCGGCTGCGGAGAGAAATAGGGGGAGGAAAGTTGTGATTTGATGTAGAAATTGAATACTATACAACAACGAGATTTTTCTTTTGTACTGAGTACGAGTTGTGATTTGATGTAGAAATTGAATACTATACAACCATCCAAAATCGATGAAGCCGAACCGTATAGTTGTGATTTGATGTAGAAATTGAATACTATACAACTAAGTTCCATTCGCTGAGCCGCCAGAACCGGTTGTGATTTGATGTAGAAATTGAATACTATACAACAACTTCTAAACCATCGAATTTGTCCATGCGTTGTGATTTGTCTATGAAATTGAATACTATACAACTATTCCCAATGAAAAGCCGTCGCAGGAAGGTTGTGATTTGATGTAGAAATTGAATACTATACAACCAACATGCAAGAGTCCCACTCGATAGCAAGGTTGTGATTTGATGTAGAAATTGAATACTATACAACTCGTCGAAGGAACCGGGCGAGCCGGTAATTGTTGTGATTTGATGTAGAAATTGGATACTATACAACGGCAACTTAAGTATTTTAACCCGATTGCCGAGCACTAGTACGATATGGAATAACCGCAGCATCGGACCGGAGACCGGGAACCACAGCGGGAGTGCGGAAATTATCCGTCAGTTTATAGGTCGTGGTACGGGGCGGACGCTCGTTGCCGATGAGCAAGCGGTTTCTTGCCGACCGAAAAGTAATGGGAACATGTTTGCCGCGCAGGAAGGATCACCGCTTATTGTTTGGGAGACGATGCGACAAATTCGGCGAATATGACAGGCCTTATGAAAATGCCGGAAGAAGCGCACATGCGATAGGACAGAAAAAGCAAATACATGAGACTTACGACACACACGGGAATTTACAGGAATATTGCCAAGGCGACTATTCTCATGTAAGTCCTGGCGGCATCCAAAGTTTCCGTAATGCTCGGGACGATTCGTACTACGTCCCTGCCGGACATTACCGGTTACCATAAAAGACTGGGCTTTAACAGGTAACATTAATACAGCATACGGCCTCCGGAGGGCTGTCCCTGTCGAAAAGGACGGTAAGAATAGAAACAGGCATAATCCCGGATAAAAACGGCGACGAACGAAGATACGACAAAGCGGAGAGCGCGACAAATTCCGTCGTGTCATTGGAATCCGATCGGACACCGGGAACATTTCGGGAATAATCAAAAAAAGAACGGCCTCTCGGGCATCTGAGAGGCCGTTCTTGTACCCGGAGCCGGTTTTGAAACGGCAAAAATCATAAAAATACAAACCATCGAATTGCATACATAAATATCTATATATCAATAATTGAAAGTTGATTTCAATTGGATGTGTTTTATACCATTTTCGATAGTTTGGAACAGAAGTGCCCAAAAAGTGCCCGAAATATTTTGTGTATTCCGAAGGATATTATAACTTGCCGAAAAAGTAAAAATATGGGCAAGACGTATTATAATATCAGCAGAAAAAAAGATGCCGCCGGGGAATCGGAAATTTGTATGCGAATTTATGTTAGCAAGGATAACAGAATCCGCATCGGCAGTGGTATTTGGGTAGAAGCTAAACGGTGGGGAAAGAAAAACGAGATCAACATACCTAATATTCCCGGCGAAGAAAGAGAAATGCTTTTGGAGAAAAAGACCAAATTAAAGGCTTTAACAGAGCATATTGAAAAAGAGGTACAGACTGCGGAAGATAAATCAATTATTGATAAATCATTCCTTGAGAAAATAGTTCGCAAATTCCATAAACCGCCCAAAGCTCAGAAAGAAAGTGAGGTTTCGTTTTTCGATATTATGGAAAGATACGTTACCACACATAAACTGTCGGAGTCGCGACGCAAAAATTTCAAAGTAATCATGCGGAGCCTGCATCGGTTCGAGTTGTATTGGAAAAAAGAGGGACACCGGGGCTTCAAAATAACTTTCGCCAATCTTAATCCGGAACTATTGCGACAGATCGAGAATTTTCTGCTAAACGAACAAGATGCCTTCTTGAAATACCCGGAAATATACGATCTATTTCCGTATTCCGCTAAAATAGCGTTACTGACACCGAAGCGCAAGCGTCCACCGATTCTCGATAAGGACGGCAATGAAATCCCCAAAGGAATGCCGAAACCGCGTGGGCAAAACTCCGTTGCGGATATGCTCACCCGCTTCCGGGCTTTTATTATATGGGCTATCGACAACAATTACACGATAAATAATCCGTTCAAACATTTTACGATTGGGGAGATCGTTTACGGTACACCTATCTATATCAGCAATGAAGAACGAAACCGATTGCTCGAAGCCGATATGTCCGATGATAGGGAGATAGAAACACAGCGGGATATTTTCGTATTTCAATGCCTTATCGGTTGTCGTGTCAGCGACCTGTATAAAATGACCTATCGAAGCATTATTAACGATGCAGTGGAGTATATTCCCAGAAAGACGAAAGAGGACAGGCCGATCACCGTGCGCGTACCGCTGAACGACACCGCCAAACGACTGATCTCCAAATATCAGGACTATGATAGAGGGAGTTTGTTTCCGTTCAGCACGGAACAACATTACAACCGGAAAATCAAAGAGGCGTTCAAAAAGGCTGGATTAGACCGTATTGTTACCGTCCTCGATCAGCAGACCCGACAAGAAGTACAGAAACCATTATATGAGGTTGCATCATCGCACATGGCCCGGCGCACGTTCATCGGCAATATATACAAAAAAGTGAAAGACCCCAACCTCGTGGGATCATTGAGTGGACACAAGGAAGGCAGCAAAGCATTCGCTCGCTACCGCGACATCGACGAGGATATGAAACGGGAATTGATAAAGTTTTTGGATTGATACACACATAGCACATTAGATTTCTATAGGTCAAAATGTTAATGTATATTTGTGTATGCTTTTATGAGTTCTATGTTTACTTAACTAATAAACAAACAAACACATAAAAGGCGTTGATAATCAAACGGTTTTTGCTTAATTTGAAAAACGACATAATGAAGACGTGGATAAACAGGGCAATAGAATATCTAAAACATTCTTTAGAACCTATTCCTCAAGAAATTAATGAAATAGATTGGAAAGAAAAATTATCCCCAGATAATAAAAAATTATGTAGGCATCTTTCTGCATTTGCCAATCATCCAGGAGGTGGTTTTTTAGTATTTGGCATAGAAGATACCAAAGCGCATTTAATTGGAGTGACAAAAGAACAGTCTGAACAAATAATCCAAAAACTTAGCAGTCTTTGTCGAGATGCTGTAAATCCTCCTGTGAATCTTGATCATGCTGTAGAAGAATATCAAGGAATCCCTCTGTTATTCATTTATATCAAAGAAAATGCAGTTAAACCTGTCTCTGTCAATCCAAAATCAATAGAGGATGCCTATATCAGAAGTGGAGGAACGACCAGACAGGCATCACGTCAAGAATTAGGTGCTTTAATGCTTAATAGTAAAACTCTTCATTATGAAGAATTACAAGCAAGTAAACTAAAACAGGCCTCCGAAGTCCTTGATTTATTAGATTTTAGAAGTGTTTACAAATTATTAGGAGTGCCGACTCCTCAAACATCGGCTGAAATACTCCATTGGATGGAAGGGGAAAAAATGATACAATCTATTGATGATGCAGGGTATTACATTTTAAACTTTGGGGTTTTATCATGTGCATATAATCTAAACCAATTCGATGGGCTTTCGCGCAAAAACGTTCGAGTAATTAAATATAAAGGAGTTACAAAGAAGGAAACAGAAAAGGAACAACCTGGGAAGAAAGGGTATGCGATAGGATATGAGGGCTTGATAAATTACATTAAGGCATTATTACCAAGTAGTGAAATTATTAAAAATGCATTAAGAACTGAGACAACAGTATATCCTGAGATAGCATTACGAGAATTAATAGCAAATGCTTTAATTCACCAAGATTTTACAATCAGAGGAGCAAGTCCGATGATTGAGATATTCGATGATCGTATTGAAATATCTAATCCGGGTAAACTGTTGCCATCTAAAAAAATAGATAGGTTAATTAGGACAACACCTGAATCAAGAAATGAGATACTCGCATCTGCATTCAGACGTTATGGAATTTGTGAAGAACGTGGTTCCGGGTTTGAGAAGGCTGTGGCTGCAATTGAACTATATGGGCTACCCCCGCTAAAATTTGAGGAATTAGAAAACTCTTTTCGAGTAACCATGTATAGTCCTAAACCATTTGCTAAATTGACACCTCAGGAAAGAGTCGAGGCTTGTTACCAGCATAGTATAATTCAATATTACTCTGTTGGAGGCATGACAAACACAAGTTTACGAGAACGTTTTAAGATGAGTGAACGGCAAAGGCCTCAGGTTTCTTTAGTTATAAAAGAAGCATTAGCTCAAAATAAAATTAAACCAAGAGACCCCAACAATGTCTCCACGAAATTCGCAGAATATATCCCATTTTGGGGTTAGTTTGCTTAATTCAATGAATACATGACAATATAATGAATTAGTTATCAATTAGTTTTTGCTTATCTAAGAACATGTATTAATATCTGATGGATTACCGCAAGATAAATAGTCATATTATCTTACTGGCAATTGTGATTGTCGTCGGGTTACTCGTGGCTATGGTCGCACGGCTGATGGTGTTGGGGCAAGGGGTCGATGCTGGTACGGCGAATCTTACCTTTGTCATTGTTCTCGGCGTTTGTGCGGTGGTGTATCTGATTATTATGTCGGTTTTCTCCCATACGATCATTCCGTGGATTATAAGGAAGTTACCGGAGAAGAAACGTCCCATCGTTGAAACGGAAGCCGTTCCGTCCATCGACAACATGCCCATCGTGAATGTCGAGCAGATCAAACAAGATGCAGACAGGCAATTCGCCGAACGACGAAAAGAAAAAATAGAGTTGTTCCTGCGTTACGCTCATCGGACAATAGGCCCTTATGTAACATCCGATGAACTGGCCCGGCTTGATCGGTGTGTCGAGTGTTATGGTCGAGAGGAAGCATGCCCGGTAGATTTCGTACCCATCCGGCCCGAAAAACTGAAAAATGCGGATCTGTTTCATTTCGGATGGAACATGGCTCATTATTTCGGACAGCCGAAACAGGATGTCGTGCCGTGGCTAAAAGCCGTATTTGTCCCTTTGTCCGACTTGGAAGATTCTTATATCAAAGGAAAACTGCGGGACTATCAAACTGAGAAATACACCATTCCTAACATAGAGGATATCCCAAAATACATGGCCGAACACAACGGCTAACCACCTCTTTCAAGAGATTATAAGGAGATTTTAAGGAGAAAACGAGTGTTTTTGTTCTCCGAAAAATCTCCTTATTTATTTGCCCCGGATTCGATTGAATGTCGGATTCAGAACCCATTGTTTAACACCCTAAAAATTCGACTATGAGTTTGAAAGATTTGTTGGAGTCAGGGGCGAACATAACCGTAGCGGTCAAACTGGACGACCTGAGAGAGATTCTCAAAGAGGCAGCGGGAAGCCTCAAACCTGTTCGGCAAGAACCACCTCCCGAAGAATTTTTAAGCCGCAAAGAGGTTCTATCCGTTTTGCGAATCGACTCGTCTACCTTATGGTGCTGGGAAAAGACCGGGTATATAAAGTCTTTCCCGTTCGGCGGACGCAAGCGGTATAAAAAGGATGATGTCGAGGCGATCCGCACCGGCAAAAAAGGAGTGTACCGTCATGGATAACGAAGAATATATCCGTGTGGGGACGTGCTACCTGAAACTGTGCCGTGTGCCGACCGCTACGGGTGAGTTCCGGGAGAAATACTTGCCGTGGAATATAGAGACCATCCGGCAGGATCATTCCAAAGATTTCGTAGCCAATATCAAGAAATACGACGGTTATTGCTTTTTTCCTGCCCATGTGGATTATCAGCGGATGTACGGCAATTTCCTGAATATGTATGAGCCGATTCCATATCATCCGGAGCCGGGCGAATTTCCCCATATCCGGGCATTTCTGTCCCATATTTTCGGCCCGCAGATCGAATTGGGGTATGACTACCTGCAACTGCTTTACCGCCGACCACGCCAGCGATTACCGATTCTGTTGCTCGTTTCGCGGGAACGTAATACGGGTAAGACGACTTTTATCCATCTGCTGAAAGCCATCTTTGGGGCCAACATGACCGTCAATACGAACGAGGATTTTCGCAGTAATTTCAATTCGGAATGGGCCAGCAAACTGATTGTCGCCACCGACGAAGTACTACTGAACCGTCGGGAGGATTCCGAAAGGTTCAAGACACTTAGTACGGCCCGGACATTCAAACTGGAAGCCAAAGGCAAAGATCGGTTGGAGATCGAGTTTTTCGCCAAGTTCGTACTGTGTTCCAACAACGAGGACAATCCTGTGATCATCGACCAGGGGGAAACCCGCTATTGGGTACGTAAAGTGGGCCCCATCGAAAAGGACGATACGGGGTTGCTCGACAAGATGAAACGGGAGATACCTGCTTTTCTCCATTTTTTGCTTAACCGGGAATTAAGTGTACCGGAAGCCAGCCGAATGTGGTTCGATCCGGAACTGCTCACGACACCTGCCCTACGCCGTATTATCCAATATAATCGCGGACAGCTCGAAAATGAAATGCTCGGCGTACTGGAGGACATATTTCAGGTGCATGACAAGGACGAATATGTGTTCTGCATACAAGATATGCAGAATATGCTTAGTGTCCGGGATATAAAGACCGAGCCGGTAAAGATAAAACGGGTATTGCAGGATAGTTGGGGGCTGAAACCGGAAAAGGTTACTCGCTACATCTCCTACCGTCTCTCCGGCGACGGTTCGCTGTTCCCGGAACCGCGTACCGGCAGACCCTATTCAGTCGCCCGCAGTTTCATCGCTGAGAAACTGTTATTCTGTAACAGTGAAGGATAAAATCATTGAAAATCAATAATCAACACCTCGTTACAAACCCGTAACAAATGTGTAACAAAATAAATTAGTTACATGCCGCGTAACAACTTACCAAAACGTTACGCAACTGTTACTATCCTTAATCCTTTCGTTTACTGAAAGTTGAAGGCAGAATGTAACGAAGTAACAAAAAATCCGCCACCATGAACTACGAAGAAATAAAACGACGCATCAGTATTCGGACTTACCTCGCGGCACGGGGAATCAAACCCCGGTGGGAACGCGGCAACCGGGGCATGTATCTCTCGCCGCTGCGTAAGGAACGCACCGCCAGTTTCAGCGTCAGTTACGACAAAA
>ERZ857750.921-NODE-921-length-34796-cov-14.283239_pt1 | contig 34796 bp, 20 predicted proteins | sample MGYA00519915_ERZ857750 | MGnify/ENA primary metagenome ERZ857750 (study PRJEB31778, sample SAMEA3449358) | human gut metagenome | biome: human gut; feature: human-associated habitat; material: faeces | place: United Kingdom | collected 2010/2012 ...
CGGCGAGGACCATGATCACGCTCATGTAGTCCAGGTAGAGCGGCGTCGCCGTGACAGCTTCGGCCGCAGGCAGCGTCATGGCAGCAAAGGCAAGCGAGCCCACCAGCTGGACTATGCCAAGCACCGTGGTGAGCGCGTTCCTATATTTGAACGCGTTGTACAGGATGACGGCGCACAGAATGACATCGATGACAGAGCTGATGATCGAGAGCACATGCGAGGTGCCGGGGGCAACCTCAAAGCTCTGCGGACCCGTGCCAAAAAACAAGACGGCGACTACAACTGTCACCGCCATAATAATGCCGGAGCCTACAAGCCCCACCGCATCGCGGGCGCGGTCACCGCGCGCGAGCAGCATGCCCAGCGCCGGTACCAGCGGAAACAGGGTAAGGAAATACAGTAGCGTCATACCATCACTCCCCCATGCAAAAACGCTGCAATTGTTTAACGTTATAGCTCAATTGAGGAGTAGCGGCGGCAGGTTTTCGGTCAACTGGGGAGTTTTAGGCGTACGGGGCAAGGGTACGTCCGCTTTGGAGCAGTGGCGCGGCAAGAAAAATGCGCCCCTGTGGGCGCACTCTCTTGCTACTCTGCCTACTTAACGCGCGGCTTGCGACCGCGCGGCTTATCGATAAGCGCATCGGCACCGCCATCGCGATACTGACGGCACCAAGCCTTGACCGAAGACTCGCTGGGAATCTTGTGCTTAATCATGGCCTCGCGAACCGTCAGGCCGTTTTCCAGGCGATCCTTAACCACGGCGAGCTTGACGTCGTACGAATACGTGCGGTGATGCGAGCCCGCGTTGAGCACGGCGTCGGCACCGCCCACGGCGTATGCGCGGGCCCACTGACGAGCCGTGGCCTGGGGAATGCCAAGCTTTGCGGCGAGGGCGCGGTGACCGACCCCCTCTTGGAGGACCTCGACGGCGCGCTGCCTAACCTCGGGCGCATGCGTGCGAGTCCTAGTTGCTTCCGACATACCTGCCACTTCTTAGCCTTAACCGTTAATCTGCTTTCTTACGTGCATGTTAGATAGTAGCATTTTGCTGTTCCCGCGTAACAGTTAATTGAAAATCGCAACGGCGGCATCTGGGTATTTGCCATTACTTTACAACAGTTCTTTAGGTTTTATTTACGCAGCTAGATGGCTCGCGGCTCATTGACGGTATTTTACCAACCAGATTGGTATCTTTTTGTTTGGCTGATATGGTTTGTGCAATTATTAACCCCTCTTCAGCCCGCATCTAACATGTCAGCTTTCCACTTACTTTCCAACTCTCCACCTAACTTTCCAGCTTTCCACCTTAGGTGGAAAGTTAAGTGGAAAGTTGGAAAGCTGATGAGTAGCTGGGGCAGAAGCCGACCAAGCGAACAAGAAATAGAGGCGGCAACCGGGTGGTTGCCGCCCCCTTGCGAAGCTAGTTGGCTTCGGAATTAGTGATCGATGCCGTTGAGGTTCACCCTTGTGAGCGTATATGTGACATAGTCGGGCGATTGAGGCGCTGCGCTCGCCACGTCGCCCTTAACCAGACTCGCCGTCATCACCAGACGATAGTTCGCGTAGAACTGTTCACTCTGCTCCACCTGCGTGTTGACCTTAACGGTAAAGGGCAGATTAAACGTGGTGTCGCCGTTCTTTGTCCCAAACGCACCATCCTTCTTCGTGTCAGTGAAAGTAATCGCATTACCAGTGTCGCTGACCGTGGCAAGCTTACTCTCCGTCACTGTTACGTAGTTGGAGATATCATCCGTTACGCTCTCATACGAGCCATCGATCCCGCTGCGGCGTCGCAGCGTGAGCGTGTACACAACTGAATCGGCATTCTTGATTGCCTCGGTAGCGTTGTTAAGCCCACCCAGCTCATACGTGGCACCCAGGCCTATCGTGCCGTTCGCAATCGGGCGAAGGTCGTCCACGTTAATGCCAAGCTGCGACTTCTCCGGCGCCGAAAGCGTAATGGTCGTATCACCCTTGTCCATGCGATAGTACCCGACGTGACCGCGCTTCGTCTGCGTCAGGCTCGAGGCATCAAGGCCTTCCTTACGCGTTGAAAGCTTAGCGGTGTAGGACATCCTGGTGTAGGCGTCCTCGCCAGACTGCTGGGACAGGGCGATAACCTTGTTGCAGCCGTCTGGCGTAAGGCGAATCTCTTCCACAACCGTGCGCACGGTAAAAGATCCGCCCGTTGCACGCTTGCGGATTCCAGCAAGGTCATGGTCGAGCATGAGCTTCAGTGAGTCATTGCCCGTATCCATCACAGTCTGCGTAAACGCAGGCGTCGAAGCGTCACACGTCTCCCAATCGTTGCCATTCCACCTATAGTTCTGATCGCCGATGGCAACGTAGAACTCGGCGATCGCCGAGGTGCCACTCGGGAAACTGCTCACTCCTGTTAGGTTGTCGTTGGCGCCATACTTGCACAGCGACGTATCGAGCTGATAGAACAGCGAGTCCGAGTCGGCATAGTTTTGACTCGGGTTAAACGTAATCGTGTCGGTAACGTCAAGAGAGAGAACGTAGGCAGCGCCGTCCGCCGACTTCGAAACCGGAATGCGTGCCTCCGACTTCCCGTCGTTAACTTCCTGCCCGTAATTGGACAAGATGCCGTAGGTCGATGCCGTATTGTTATGGCTATCGTTATGGCCATTGGCACGTAAAACGTGATGCAGACTACAAGATATGCGGTTACCCGAAGAACCTGGGTCAATAGACGTACCCGTAAAGCCGTTGATGTTGGCCCGCGTCCCGTCGACGGAGGGCTTGGGCACGTTGACAACCAGATAGACACTCTCCGACGCACGTTGCTCGTTGCCGTTCTTATCCTTTGGCACCGTTAGCGTATAGCGCTGGTCGCCGGAAACGTCAGCGCCCGCGGCCTTAAAAAGCTTCCACGTATCTCCGAGTTTCGCCTTCGCGGTCGCGTCCGCTTCGTTGTTACATACAACCCATGCGCCGTCATCGTCTTCTGTGGCCTTCACACCCAAGATCTCGCTCAGCCATCGCTCCTGATATGCTTTGGCTGGATCTGAAGAATCCTTAAAGCCGTCGTTTCCGCTCAGCGAAACGCTCGTTGCGCCGCCTTCGCCTACCTCGTAGTGATACTCCCTGCCGCCAGCCTTACCGTCAACGTTCGCATCGACGAGCGTGAGTTGAGTGCCTTGCGGCAGCGTGCCCCTGGAACCCTCGAAACAGATACTCTTGCCGAGTCCCTTCATCGAGCCACCGGCAGCCATGTAGCTGTCCCAGCCAAAGTCGACTTCAGTCCCATTGGCAGAATTGTATGTCCAGGTAAGCAAACCCGTCATCGGCTCGCCAAAGCTCGTAAGCACGTGGTCGCCATCCCCGAGGTTGGCGTAATTGCTCTCCTTAAAGTTGGTGCCATAGTCATACGTTGCGGTGAAATCAATCTCAAGCTTGCGCTTAACGATAATCGGCACCTGAACGTTATAGCTCTGACCAGCCTCGCTAAAGGTAACGGTCAGGAGCGTAAAACGACCCTTGCCGTTATCCCAATCGGAGCTTGGGCTAAACGACATATTCTTCTTGCCGTTGTTCACCACACGAAGCGTGGGATTGTTCGATGCCTCTTCATCCTTAACGAACACACCGTTCTTGAGCTGGAACACCTCCGCCTTGGCCGTTACGTGCGCATTGGTGCCGTTCTCGTTATTCAATCTGCAGGCGTCGGAGAAGCCACCGTTCGTGATGATATTTAGATAGCTCTTGACCGTCGTGTTGTCGGCGCCAGAGATCACCAAAACGAGGAAATCCGGTGCGATGCTATTGCCGCTATTGTCGTTGAACGTACTGGACTCAGCGACATAGCTCGAGCTATTTTGATAAGCGCCGTTATCTTTGATGCCACCGATATTGTTGTAGGTATAGCGGCCAGAAACGTTTTTGCCTGCCTCGCTCAGGATGTCTGCCGCGGTGTCGCGCGGGATGTTCGGCTCGATTTCGAAGGGGGCGCCGTCGCCGAACAGATAACGAGTCTGTCCGGCATCGCCAGAGGCAGTTTGAACCGAAAGCCAGCTCACCGGGCTTGTAGTCACGTAAGGCGAGACGGCGGCAGTCGCGCTTGCGGCATCAGCGCCATACAGCGTTTTGCCCTCTCCCGGCGCAGCAGGCGTGTCTTCATAGTTACCAAACGCAACATACGACTTCATATTGACCTCGCCGATCCTGCTGTTATCGCTCGCACGGATCAACGCGGGCATGGACGCGTTGGTTTGGCCTTCGACGAGCTTCACGGATACGCCGGCGGCATACAGCTCGTAGCCGCCAAGATTGTTCGTATCGACGCGGCCAAACAGAATACCCTGCTGGTCTTTATTATTGAACGTATTGCTATCGAGCAGCACGTTGGCGAGATGGAACTTTCCCTTGCCCTCTCCCGATATACCACCAGAATTGGCCTGTTGGAATGCGTTGGAGGCAACTTTGATATTAGAAGCAGACACATCGACGCTATTCAGGTATCGTCCCGTCAAACCTCCAGCATACTGACCGTCAAACACAAGGTCTTCGACCGTTATATTGTCATAGGTCACGCTTTGAGTGCTCCAAAAGTAGCCTAATACGCCGCCCATAACGCCACTCATCGAGAGCCGCAGTCCCCTAACCGTGCAGCCATTAAACCAATATTTGCAGTAGGTCCTACTATTAACGAAACCGATGACGCCGCCAGCGTTCGACAGGTTGCCCCTATCCGTCGATGTGTTTCCGATATAGCATCCTTGATCAGAAGTAACCGAAAGGTTACCAATCGAAATAATTCCGTAGTCAGCTCTTCCAATTAAACCGCCTACGCCCATATAGCTTCCAGCGTTCGTGAAATCAGCTTTTACCGTCACATTTGAGACTATTACATCATTTGTTGTTTCCAACTCCTTGGAATCCATCTTCGCATTAACAGACACCGAATCTTTCGTCCAGCCGAAGGCGCCGCCGATATGTGCGCTCGGAGATTTTCCCGTCACAGTTGGATTTGAAGCAACCGTTGCATTTTCCGGGGTCGTCACCCAAATGCCGCACTTCGTCCCCTCGTCCATGGCTCCAACATAACCACCAACGTTAAGGTAACCCGTCACATCCATACCGGTATAAGAGCAATCGTACAGCTTGACCGGAGACACCGTTCTACGCTTTGCGACCATCTCCGACGTCGAATTGGTTGCCGTACTCCTACTGCAATAACCGGAGCTGCCCAACAGACCGCCGACGTTTTTAGCGCCGGCAACCTTACAGCCATCCATGGTCACCTTGCGGTAAACGCCAGAAACGCCACCATCTTCGTTTGCCGTCACGCCGGCCAGAAGACCAACGCCGACCTTGTCTCCACCTTGCCCGTCGTCATCTTTGTTGGCCTTGATGGTCGTCAACTCGACGTCGCAGTCCTCAAATTTCAGGTCTGTGACCATACCTGTAGCAGTGTTGCCCAAAGCACTGTTCGAGGTAAACGACACCGTGCTAAACAAAGCACCGACACCGGCAACCTTATAATCGTCGTCGGTGTACTCCTTGACCCCATAAACCTTGCTGCCTTGTTTGCTACCGACCTTAATTGTTGCGCCGTTGCCGTTGATGCAGGCGATGCGAGGCACGATGCAATCGCGATTGATGCCCGTGCTAGATGCGCATGCATTTGAGACATAGCGTCCCGAGAGGCCCGTAAAGCCCCTTCCGTAGCTGGTCATATCGTACTTATCGTTAAGCGTCAGTTGCAGTTCGATGCCCGAGGACGCACAAAGTAAGCCCGTCGCAGCATTGGCATAGCTATTAACCAAGTATGGCGAATTCGAACTATCTGCCGCGAAACCGGGGGCCATTTGGTCATCGGCAATCGACTGCATAAAATCATCGTCGGCAACAGCAAGTTTTCCCACATGCTCATACGTAGCGTTTCGAGCCTTGCCGTATCGCTCGTTGCCAAACTTATAGAAGGTTTTCGTATCGTGCGTGCTCCCCTCATAGGCCAACGAAACACCACCCGATGCGGCGCCCGAGTTGATGATGGCCGAAAGCACCAGCAGGCCCTGCGGACTTGTCGGCATAACCTGGGCGGCTGTGCCGTCGCTTGCCGCCGTAGCGGTAACGCAAGGCATGTCTTTGTCCACGAGCTCATTTATCTGGTAGTTAGCGTCACCGTTTTCGATATGGCAGCCCTCGCTAAAGGCGTAGCCATCAATCACGCGACCAACGTAAGGGTTGTCGTACAGCTGGTAGTTGCCGCCGCCTTCACCAGCACTTTTGAACTTTGTCTTGGTTCCAGCTCGCCAAGATGTCCCCGACATATGGCGGAAGATCACGCCGCCGCCCGTAATGGCACCAACGTAGCCACCGACAGGAACAAGATATGCCTTTGCCTTGGTGCCATCACCTGCAACAGTAAAGCCATCCGAGCTAATCGTTACACCATCAATAATGTTGTCGCCGCCAAGAATGCAGCCAAAAATGCCGCCAAAGAACGATGCCGGGATACCATCGCTACTTTCGGTGTACGAAATGTCATTGGAACCCATTGCAGCGCTGCTGCCTGAATATTCAACATTCAGGTTATTAACAACGCAGCCATAGCTATATGGAATCAAACCAGAAATCGTACGGGTCTTCTTCACTATCTTGAGCGTCGCCTTACCGAGACCCTGCTTGAGATTACCCACGATAACGCCGCGGAAGGGATTGTCTTTGTTGCCAAATCCCTTAAAGCTGTTTCCGTCAAGCTCAATATAATTCAGCTTCTCCGTCTTGCTATCCGCAGGCTCAATGCTGTAATAGGCGCTCTGGATATAGCTATGCATAGTGTCGTTCGACAGCGTCTTACTAGAATCGGTAGTGCATACCCAGCTGCCCTGCGACCGCTTGTACTCATAAATTAATTCATAATCCTTCGCGCCATCTTTACGACGTGTACAGAGGTTTTCTTGATTGTCGATAACTGCAATCTGCCAACCGTCTGCAGCGGACTCTTTTCCGTTTATATAGTTTGCGACAGTTACGACCTCCGCTGCATTCGTCAACGTATACGGGTCGCCATAGGTACCGCATCCCGTAAGCAAGTTCGAGACGCGCTGGTTGACCTTAATCTCATGGAATGTATCGTGAGCGTGCTCGCCCGCACCCTCCTTCGATTTATAAACATACGGAAGGTATTTATTCGCAAACTGAGGGGTATCCTCATTTGCCGTAATCGAACCATCGGTTACCAAGTTATCGTCGGTCAAGTAGCCTTTTTTATCGTTGTACCAGCACTGTTGGCCCTCGTACTCGCTGTCGTTACCCTTCGTATCAATTTCGGCACCATACGTCGGCTCGAAGTACGTAAAACTCGAATCCTCTTCTTTGTGCTTTTTGCTGTAGAAAATATAGCTCGCCGACGAACCGGATTTAGTACCGTCGTAGGCAAAGCTCTCAAGTAAGCTTGCGTGAGTAAAGATACCGTCCGTTTTAGAAGACGGAACCGTTATGTCCTGGAAGTTGGCCGTTACCATCTCGGCCTTCTCGTAGCCAAGATTGCCGAATAGGCTCGTTGCCGCCTTTTCTCCTGCTTCGTACGAGTCCGGCTTCACGGTAATGCCCTGGACTGTGCCAGTTGTAGGTTTACCGTCGGCTTTATATCCTCCCCTTACCGTTAGGCTTGTTTTGGAGGACAACTGGTTGATAAGCAAGGGTGCGTACGTCGCGTCTTTGGCTCCGTCCACCTTAATGCCGTCGAGAGTAAGGTCTTTGATTTCGACCTTAGCCGCACCCTTACTATCTCCCTTTACAAATTTGGTAAACAGCACGCCGGTTCCACCACTAGCCGAGCCAATAGATCCTTGTAGGGTCACACTGTGAATCGTTACACTGTTTGAACCGGAATAGCTACTAAACAGGCCCGCGTGCATATTCATATGCTGTGAGGACTGGGAGTTTTGTTTATTCTTTCTCTCTTTTTTATTGATATCGCTAAAACAAAACTTAATTATCGAGCGACGAACAACAGCGTTCATGCCAGTAATATCGATTGGATAGTAACTATAACCCGTCATGTCCAACTGAATATCGTTGTCCCACGCGCCAATGCGCCCTATGCCATAGCAGAGCAACGGGCTGTCCTCGCCACTCCAAACATAAGGCCTGAGAGCCTTGGGCGCATACCAGCTTACACTCCACACAAGGAGCTCCTGGGGCTTCGTAATAAAATCCGTTTTATCTTTTGATATCCCGGATCGTTTGATATCCGCAACGGCGCGGTCAAGATTGTAGTAATAGCGCACCAATCCATTGGCTTGGTGCTGGTTACCGTACACGGTGCGGTTCTCGTATGAATTGCGCGCACCGTCACTATCGGTCATGTGCAGCTTTTCCTCTTGAGTGTGCAGCGAAACAACGCCGTTTACCCCGCAGTCATCGACCGCCTTTCCAGGCTGGCATCCATCAGCGACCCATTCATCAAATACCGTCGCTTGCGTTGTAATGGCATCTTTGTTCGTATTAACAACATACGCAGTAACCCATGGCGCCCTATTCTCAAGATAGAGTCCAGCCAGGGATTCAACGGCGCTGGAGACACCGCTGCCAGCGCGACAAACAAGCATGCCAAACGTATTCGCCTTGGGAGCACTTAAAGTAACGCCCGACAAATTGAGGGCGTAATCATTGATAACCCAGTGGCCGCTGGCGGCGTATACGAGACCGCCAAACTCGGTGGCAGTAGCCGAGCTTACGCTTGAACCACTTGTTGTAATTGCATAGCTATTATCGTCCTTGTTGACTGAAGCGTCACCGAGCGTTACCTCAGCACCGGCCCAGCTATATCCGAGGAGGCCAGCAGAGTTGATGGCGCTTTTACCGGCTGTCTCGAGTTTAAAGTTTACGAAATCAATCTTGGTAATCTCAACTTGTTTCACCGACGTCAAGACACCCGTTTCTTTAGAAACCCCACCTTGCGAGATTTTGCCGATAAAGCCGCCTGCGTATGTTTTTGACGATCCTTGATTAATGGCAATCGACCCTGAGATGGTTAGACCGTCAACTTCAACGGTCTTTCCGGCGTCAGAAGGAACGCAGTCGCTATCAACGTAGCCGATGGCTCCGCCGACACAGGTTGTCCCACGCTCTAGTGCGTTCGAAACAATATTCGCATTTATGGCCGAAGAGGACTCGCGACTTCCAATCTTTAGCGAGCCCGCGCCAGACATGCCGCCGAATACGCTGCCAACATGTGTATAGTTGTTTCCGTTGGTGCTTTCGTATTCGATCTCAGCGCTAAATGTCGCAGAAGCCAACGACATGTCGCCACCAACTTTTACGCCTGCTAGCGCACCGGCATCAACATTCGACTGATTGTCGAATTTCATGGAGCCGGCGATTTTGACGTTGGAGACAGTTGCGCCGTTGACGGCCGCGAACAAGCCTAGACGGCCATGACGGTAAATTTTGCCGTTGCCCTCGCTTGCTTTGTTATTGTCGCGCACACCGTACGGTTCGCCGACGGCAAGGTTAATTGTGCCGCCACCGTTCAACGTTCCCGAGAAAACTTGCGAGCCGTCTGCACGATCCTGCGTGAAACCCGTCAGGCCCGTGCCCTTGAGATCAATAGTGTCGTTCACCGTAATGGTCGAGGACTGCAAGACGTTAAGGTTGTTTTCGGTAACGCCGTCGACCAAGGAGTAGCAGCCGTTGGTCTGCCAGGTAATCGCAAGTTTGGCGAAATCCTCAACTGAGGTTAGGGTGTAGGCACCGTTAGTCAGTGTCAACGGCGCCGGCCAGGTCAGTTTGTGAGTGCTGGGGTCAAGCGTAATAAAACTATTGCCCAGGCCTTTTCCCAAGCGAATGACCTCGCCACAGGTCGCGATGTCGTCTGTCTTTGAGGCCGTGCTGCTACGCTTGAATATCCAGCCCGTAGCGCCTTGATCGTTCAATTTGTCGCCAGAGCCATCGCCGACAGCAAAAATCAGAGCGTTGTAGTTCTCGTATACGAGCTGGCCCGTCGTGCTGTTTTCGGCAAAACTTGCGCCCGACAGGTCCGTGATGCCGCTGAATTTGATAACAGCATTCCACGCGGAGCCCGCAATTCCCGCGGCACGGTTGCTTTGCGCCTTACCGATAGGATTATCGCTTGTAAGTTTGAAATCTCGCACGTCAAGGACGTTACGCTTGTCGACAACGCCCGCGGCGCCACCGAACTTTCCAGTGTTCGCTCGCGCCGAAGCATCTCCCTTGCACGCAACCGTCACGCCGTCGAGCACAACGGCGACAGGCTGTGAATTGGAAAGCGTGCTATCACCAACATAGCCGACAGCGCCGCCGGCATCGGACAGCCCGCCCGCGAGGTTAAACTCGATCGTGCACCTATTCTGATCTTCGTCCTTTTGGACCACAAAAGCGCGCAGCGCCTCATCGACGCCCTTAGCCGTCGCAAACACCTTACCGACAAGGCCACCGTAGCTGCCGTTGACGCTAATTTTTTCCGGTAAGGTGAGTTTGCTCTTATACGTTCCGCCTTGCACCACGATGTCGCCATTAGAAATATCGGCCACGCCAAAGAGGGCGCCGGCGCGTTGCGATGCGCCAAGCGTCACAAGCTCGCCCAGGTCGAACATATTGGGCTTAACGGTAAACTCTCGCGCAAAGCTCGCGTCGCCGATAACACCGCCAGAGCAGGCGCTGTTTTCATCGCCGACGTTGCGTGCCGGCTTAATCGTTGCATCATTAGTAATGCCGAGCGCGAGGTTGGTAACCTTACCGATAAGACCGCCGCTGGCGGTGGTACCTTTGACGGTGAGCGCGCGCAGGTCGAGAGCCTTCGTGACATTGACTGTGGCGCCCGTGCTCGAACCGACGAGGCCTACAACGCCACCGGCGGAGCCGTTCGTGGACTGGACGGTGGCGGTGGGAACGTTTTCCAGAGTGCCGATGCTCAGGGTCGCACCGTCCTTGACCTCGCCTACAAGCAGGCCGGCATTGTCGGAACTTGTCGTGACGGCACCATTCCCAACCAGGTCCACTGGAAACTTAACGGATTTCACGGTGAAGGTTCCGTCCTTGACCGTATTCGCAAGAAGGCCCACGTTGCCCGCCGCACTTACGTTGAGGTTCTTGCGGGAACCGGTGAGACGATAAGTGACGTCAACAGTCAGGTCGCCCGTCGTCTCGCCCAGGAGGGGTGCCGTCAGGGCGGAAGTCTTATCATTGCTCGTATCGGCGCCCACGGAATCAACGATGTCAACCGTCGCGTTGAGCGTCATGTTCTCGCCGCTGATTTTTGAAGCGACCATCGGCTCATTATAGTTAGTCGCGCCCACCCACTTTATCTTGACTGTATTGTTTTGGCCAGTCAGCTTGAGGCTATTAAAAACCGTCCGATCAGTCTTAAGCTCGACGGAGTCATCCTCGCCGGTCGCTTTTACGTCATAGATCTTGCCATCGAATGGATGGGCATCACTGCCAAGGCCCTGGAAAGACAGAGTTTTACTCTCGTCCTTCGAGGTGAGGTCCGGGAGGTCGCCCGTGAAGTTTATTCCAATTTGCGCGTCATGGTAAAACTGTGCATCAGCGTTAGACAGGATAGCAAACGCTGCCGAATTAGTAACTTCAAAGCTTTTGATTCCACTGTTATCTTCTTTAAGATCGATGTTTTGCGCACCATTTTTTTGAGCAGCTTGGCAAGATCATCCAGATTTGTAATCGTCGCATTCGCCTGGGCCGCAGCGTTTTCCGAAGATTCAGTATCGGCATCTTGCTCGACATCGTCAGCGGCAGCATCCCCAGCAGTACCATCGCCTTCCGTCTGGTCGCCCGCGGGATCGGAACCCGCGGCGCTATCGACGGCACCGCCCGTTGCAGCGTCGCCCTTCGCAGCACCATCCTGGGCACCGTCACCCGCTGCACCAGCATCACTCGACCCAGACCCGGTCGTGACATCGCTCTTGGTCTCACCGCTCTCAGCAGTGTCCGATGCCTTCGCAGTCGCGGCGGCAATCTCGCTCGAGATGTTCTGCCAGCCTGCCGCCACGGCAGCCACCGTGGGCGAGCATGCCTGGAGCACCATGACCACCGTCATGAACTCTGCGAGTATGCGCTTTGCCGTTCTCATCGATACCGTACCTCTTATCCTAAAAACTCTGCTTCCAGAGTTATTGAGTCTTCGTCGTGTCTGTTTGGGTAGTTCCGCTCACGTGAATGCCCAGGTCACCCCAGACATCAGGCGTTTTGCCGTCCGCTCGGTAAAAGTTGACGATCATCGAGCCAGGCTCCATGGTGAACGTAACCGTGTGATTTGTTTTATCCGCCGTCACACCATGGTTGGTCTCGAAGAACGGGTCGATTTCCACGTTCTCCCCCCACGTGAGCGTGACGTTCGCTGGTGCGCCCGTGACCGTCACGCGGTAGTTGTACGCAGCATAATGAGCAAACGTACCAGCCTCATCAACAAGCGCGCCCTCAACCGCAGCAGTCTTGACCTCGGCCTTCTTTGACGGCACGACTTTCGCCGCCAGACAGGTGAGCTCGGTGCCGGGGCTCTCCTTCGAAACGACCGCGGCCTTAATCACAAAGTAGACATGCCCCAACTTGTCCTCAGGGAACGTCACGGTGTAGTAGTTTTTGGTAGGCTGATTCTCCGGAAGCGTAACGTTACCGGAGGGTTGAGGCGCATAACTCCACGTGGCACCATCGAGCCCATGCCCCTCGACCGTTAAGGTGTACGTCACGTTTTTGTCGTTGCAGAAGTTGCTGTTGCTCAGCAAATAGTTGTAGATGCTAAAGGTGAAGTTGCACTGTCCGCTGCTGGGATACACCGTAACGGAGCGCTGGGCACGGTCGAGCTCGTCGCTGCTGGGTGTACTCATATAGCCCGTGAGTAGGTCGCTCGCAAACAGGCTCTGCGCGGTGCCCGTCGCGGCGACGGACTTAAGAAATCCGTTGGCGGTGTAGGCGGAATAGGTAAAGTAGCCACCCGTCACGAGCGCCACGGCACAAACAAGTGCGATTGCCGCCACAACCAGCTTGTTCTTAACTAGGCTTTTGGTTTTCGCCAGCTGCTCGCGCTCGGCATCCTGTTGCTTCTCTTGCTTCTCCATGTACGCCCCCTCTCCTACTTACCGCTCGTGTTGCGCGCGATCAGGTAAATCACGTCAGTCTCTTTGGCACTCTCGTCCCACGAAAGCTTGATGATAAAGTTGAGTGTGTCCTTGCCAGTCGAGCCGTCGAGCGTCTTGGCGTTGAGCTCGCCTTTGTCGAACGCCTTGAAACGATAGAGCGGGCGTGCGTTGCGCTGGACGCTTTGGTAGTCCTTGAATGTAGGGTCGTTTGCGCCGGTGGCCGGCTCGGTAGCCAGGTCGTCGTTCGCCTTGTTGATATATTCGAAGCTCGTCAGCAGGTTCTCTCCGGTTGCTTTCCAGCTATAAGATTTGCCGCCTGCGGTGCCGCTCACGTCGACTGTATCACCCAGACCCGCATCCTCGGCCTTATACAGCTCGATAGTAAGACCTTTAATGTTGGTCGTATTCGCAAGCTGCAGCTCAAAGCCATCGCCGCCCGTCTGCACGCAAAACGGGCGCTTGAGCGTTACCGTGTTGTCGGTCTTGGTATCGCCGTATTTGGGGTTGTAGCTCAGATCGATCTGCTCCGTTGCCGTAGCGTTGGGCCCCAGCACTTTGAGCTCCGCCGGCTCCTTGATCTTGCCAACGGTGGAGCCGCGATTGGCATCGACAAACCATCCGAGCGTCAGCCCCAGCACCACGAGAAGCACAGCCACCAGGCCCATGATGGCCAGGGATTCGCGACGGTGGCCGCTCACCCAAGTCTCGATGCGCTCGATGCGGCCAACCGGACGCGCTTCGCCGTGCGAGCCGAACCCGTCGCCGCCGGAGTTCACCACTTCTTCGTTGTGCTTGATATCGCCCTGCTCGCGGGCGTTAAGCTGCTCGTCCATTTATTTATCCGCCTCCTTGGCGGTAAAGCGCACGCGAATGTACTTGATGTTCTTGCCAATAACCTCGTCGGCGTTGTTGTAATAGCCGGCGCAGGCTTCCACACCCGCAGAGGACATGCCGGCCTCGACAGTCGGAACCTCGCTGGGCGCCTGGCCCGGAACGCTCGTGCTATCGGCGCGGAAATAGCGCGCGCGGTTACTGTTGATGTCGCCGACGAGGGCTGCGTATCCCGCGGCGACGTCCGCGCTCGCAAAAAGGTTGCCACCGTAGCCGGCGTTGCCCGTGCGAACATAGCTCTTGAACTGCTCCGGCCAAATCCAGTAGAGGGTTTTGGGTACGGTTTCGGTCGTGCTATTTGAGCTCTCAGGACAAAAGCTCGACGCCGGGATGGTAAACCTCTGCGTAATGACGGTAACGCTGGCCCCGTCCTGAGTCACCGTGGTGGTCGTGGGGACCAGCGGATTCGAGTAAAAGCCGGAGTCGTCTTTGTCCTGGAAAAACAAGATGTGTCCGCGCACCAGATCCTTAAGCGAGTTGATAATCTCTTCGTTTTTCGATGCGTCCGCGACGGAGCCCGTGCCTGCAACGCTCGTCTGGACGGAAATCTCCCAGGTCATCTCCACCGTAATATCGTGCAGGTCATTGCAGAGCGGCTTGACGTTGAGCTGAAGCTGACCGGCCGACCCCGGAGAGAGACTACCATCGGCACTCATGTTATTGAGGTTGAAAAGATTGTTCACGGCAAGGCTTGTACTGTCCGACGCGTAGTTGTCCCGAGCGTCGTACTTGCCCGCCGCGCCGCCCTGCGTTCCCGAGAGCACAAACCGCGGGCCCTTCGCCCCAATCGTGCTCCCCGTGGCGCTCACTCGATTGTTCGCGGCAAACCAGGCCAGGCACGCAAAGATGGCAACGATGGCGGCCAGCACAAACAGACCGCTCACCAGGAAATCCTTCCAGAAATCCTTGAGGGTCCGCACGTGCTCGTCGGCAGCTTGACGGTACTCGGCCGCCGTCTTGTGCTGCTGGAGCTCGCTATGTCGGTCCATGCCACTCATCGCTTGCGTTTGCCCTGCTTGCGGGGACGCCATCCTTTCCGCTCAATCGCGCTTAATCCGTTACTCGCAGGTAGAGAATTCAGGCAGAATACAACACCATACGATAAGGTAAAAGAATAGCATTGACCTGCGGTTTGCTCCACAACGCAAGCCTTAATGATGTCTTAAAAGTCAAACCCTTGGTGTAAGGGGGTCAGGTTACTTCGCACCAACATGGTGCAAACAAACCTGGCCCCCTTGCATCAAATTCGGATTTTCTGAACCCGCTGGTCAGGGGCACTCTTATTGGCAAAAAGGCGGGGAGCACCGATACGGCACTCCCCGCCCACTCAACCGTGCGCGCATTGTTCACGCAACGGTTCGCACGTCCATTCAAACTTTGCCTCATCTTAACCTCATTTTGAGGTCAACTGCGCCCTGTTTTCGACGTTTGCCCAGTTGTTTGCTTGCTTCATCTTAACCTCATCTTCACCTCATTTGAGGTGAAGATGAGGTTAAGGGCGCGTTTAAGCTAGCTGAGAACCCTCCAATACCCCGCAAAGCTTGAGCCCTCCCGCTTTAAACGGCCATCCTGCTTAAGAGCCTTAACGTCCCTGTCGGCCATGCTCTTTGTAATGCCAATCGCGTTACAAAGCTCGAGCAGCGTTGCCTCGGGGTGCTCCGCAAAATAAGCCAGCACGCAATCACGGCGCGCAGCAATCCCCGATGCGCCCGCATAGCCGCGCCGTACATAGTGGCCGTCATCGCCAGTAGCTTTATCCGAGCGCCAGGCAAAGAGCGTCGTGAGGAAATATATCCTGTCCTCATCCGTCTCGAACCGCGGCGCCGGCGAGCCGTTAACTTCAAGCGCGTGCAGGATCTTGTGAAATCCCGTGTTACGGCCTTCGGTAAGATGCAGCTCTTTGAGAAAATCGCCCACACGACGATTGCGATATCTTCTGCTCACCGCCCGATACTGCATAAGGTTCTCGATTGTGATCGAACGGTCGGCCCCCGGGTGACTCAAAATTTCAATCCTATCCGGCAGCACTCGAACCTCAATTGGCTCACGAGAATCGTAGCCCTTGTGATATACGGCGTTTGAAAGCGCTTCCTCGATCGCGGCATAGGGGTAGTTAAAATGCCGATCCGCCTCAGCAACATCCGGACGCTTTATCACCGTCTCCTCAATGATGGAATTCTGAATGTAACGAAGCGCTTCGCGCAGCTGCTGATCGACCGGCCCTGCAAACGTATGCTCAAAGAGTCGGTCTCCCCCTTCGCCATCGGGAAGCTCTACGACATCGATATGCGCGTACGGAAACCATTTCTCTGGGTCCATCGAGAAGAACAGAAGCCCAACGTTTTTAGGCTTAATGTACTCGTCTGGACCATCTGCAATATTCATGCTGCGGCAAAGATCGGCAAGGTCCATTGTGTCGACCATCGGATACAGCGAGCTGTTCACTTCTTTTAGATAGCTCTTGATGAGAGGGATACTCAAGTCGCTCAGCTCGGCCGAGTGATTGATGCGATCATCGAACGGAACATTGTTGGCCAAGTTGTAGAGCTCGCGCTTTTCTTCCTCACTCGGCGCGATGGTGCTAGCCATCTTTCTGATCCAATAGACGCGCTCCGACTTGCCACCCGTTACGACCTTTGGGGACGAATAAGGTCGCACGCTTCCACCCGGAGCCCAAACAACAATAAATTTCTTGTCCTTATATTCGGCAACCTCGGTAATAGGAATGTAGCTTGGTTGAATCAGCTTGCACTTGTTGAGCATATCCTTGAGATACGCATCGATTTTGCTATCCGGCACGCCTTTGAACTGAGCAGGCTTTCCCTCCCCGTTGTCGGAAACTCCGATAACGAGATAGCCACCGCCCCAGTTGTCAACGTCATTGGCAAAGGCGCAAATCGTCTTGAGCGAAGCCTGGGGATCCCATGTCTCTTTGAGCTCAATGCGAGCCCACTCGACCACACCGCCGCCAAGCAGCGTTTGTATGTTTATTGGCAGTGCCATTCGTGCGCCTCCCGGTCCATTGGCTTTGCCTCATCTTAACCTCATTTTGAGGTCAACGATAGCGATATTTCAGTGTTTGCCCAGTTGTTTGCTTGCCTCATCTTAACCTCATCTTTGCCTCATTTGAGGTGAAGATGAGGTTAAGGGTGCGTTTAAGCTCGCCTGCCTTCTCGCACAAAAACCGGGGTGGGGCTTGCTGTTCTTGCAAGCCCCACCCCGGTCGATGGCCTATGTTCGTTGGGACGCAGTCGGGCGAGGCGGATCCGTGCTACCGCCCCGCCTGGCCGCGAAGTTAACTACAGCTCGTTGGCCGCGTGATATGCCGTGCGAATGGCGCTCGCGATATCGGCGGTGCGCTCGCCCGAGCAGTCGCCCACGCAGGTCACGGGCACCGTCACGCCATCAAGGTCAAACGCGTTGGCCTTGGAGCCCACGGCCATCACCACGTAATCGCAGGCGATCTTCACCGGCTCCTCGGCGCCGTCCTCGGTGGTGCGAACAGCCTCCACGCCCTCGTCGGTAATGGCGGTCAGGCGGGTCTTCACGTGCTGCTCCACGTTGTGCTCTGCAAAGTCGCTCATAATCAGCGGCAGAATGGTCTCAGACTCGCCCGCGGCAATCTTGTCGAGCATCTCCACGATCGCCACCTCGCAGCCGTGCTGCAGCAGGTACTCGGCAGTCTCGGTGCCCACCAGGCCACCGCCAATGACGGCGACGCGGCCCGTAAGCTCAACCTTGCCGGCCAGCACGTCCCAGCTCGAGACGACCTTGTCCGAGTCGGCACCCGGAACGGGGATGACCACGTCGTGCGCGCCCACGGCCACAATCGCGGCGTCGGCGGCGTTGAGGTCCTCAGCGGTAGCGGCATGGCTGAGCTCAACCTTCACGCCCAGGCCAGGCAGAATCTTCTCGTAGTACTCGACCGAGCGCATGATCTCGTCCTTGCGCGGAGGCGCAGCCGCCAGCACAATCTGGCCGCCCAGGTGATCGCTCGCCTCGTAGACGGTCACGTCGTAGCCGCGCTTGGCCGCCACGCGTGCGGCCTCCAGACCGGCGATGCCGCCGCCCACCACGGCGATCTTCTTGTCGCCCTCGCCCGGCTTAATGGCGATGGTCGCCTCGTCACCGTTCTCGGCATTAAGCACGCACGAGATGTACTTGCGGTTTTGAATCGCGTCGACGCAACCTTTGTTGCAGTTGAGGCACTCGCGGATGGGTTCGCCCGTGGCGGCCTTCAGCGCAATGTCGGGGTCGCACATGAGCGAGCGGCCATAGGCGATGATGTCGGCGGCGCCGTCTTCCAGAATCTTCTCGCCGGCCTCGACCGAGACAACACGGCCGACGGTTGCCACCGGCACGGAGACCAGGGCCTTGACGCGCTCGGCCACCGGCAGCGTCCAGTTGTAGGGCATGGCGCCCATGGGAGGAATGGTGTCGCCCATGTTGCCGGTGTGGTTGGCCTGTGCGACCTGAATCATATCGATGCCCGCGCCCTCGAGCAGCTTGGCGAACTCGCAGGCCTCGTCGGGCAGCAGGCCGCCCTTGCCGCGCGGCGTGCCGTCGGGGTTCTCCATGATCACGGGGAGCTTGTACTCCACCATCAGCTGCGGTGCGGCTTCCTTAATGGCAGCGACGACCTCCAGCGCATAGCGAACGCGGTTCTCGAACGAGCCACCGTACTCGTCGGTGCGCTGGTTGAGGATGGCCGAGCACAGCGAACCCACCAGGCGGTCGCCGTGGACCTCGATGGCGTCGATGCCGGCCTGCTGCGCGCGGGCGGCCGAGGCAGCGATGGCCTCCTTGATCTGGGTGAGCTGCTCCACACTGGCCTCGTTCACAAAGTGCTGCATGTCGTGGTGCAGCTTGGCGTAGGCCTGGTTGCGGATCTCGTTGGACTCGGCCATCTTGGCGGCAAAGGTCTCCTCGTCGCCGGCGGCCTTGGCCTCCTGCGCGGCCTTGGCAGCGGCCATGGAGCCCATGACCATGCGGCCGACACCGGGCACGTCGTACTCGGGGTGGAACAGCTGCAGCGCGACCTTGGCACCGTGCTTGTGGACGGCGTCGGCCAGCGCCTTAAACGTGGGGATCTGGGCGTCGGTCGCCAGCTTGGGTGTGGGGCTTGCGGTCATAACGGGAGCGACGTCGCCGATGACGATGTAGCTCACGCCGCCACGGGCCAGGCGCTCGTAAAAAGCCAGGCTGCGCTCGCCGATGGAACCGTCGCGCTCCTCGTAGCCGGTGGTCAGCGGCGGGAACATAATGCGGTTCTTGAGCTCAAGGGGACCAACCGTAATGGGCTGGAGCAGCTTGGATGCAGGTGCGGTCATGGACATTCCTCTCTTGTAGGCGCGGCGGCGATGGTGCCGCGTAGTTGTCTAAAGGATATGGCATGGGAGCACGGCGGCACAACTGAAATCGGCGGACAGCAGGCAGCGGCAGGTGGATGGGACGGGGCGGCCCGTCGGTTTGTCTCGATCTGTAACAGTTACGCGGCGAAACCGGGGCTTACTGTTACAGATCGAGACAAACGGAAGCGTTCCGTCGGAAAATCTCGATCTGTAACACCTGCAGACCAAAAACGACCCTAGATGTTACAAATCGAGATTTTGTTTGAGAGATTGGGAATTGGGCTGAGAAAACAGTCCCGGAATAACAAAAAAGCTCGCCGGCTAGGCCGACGAGCTGCAAGTTCTTGGTCGCGGGGGCAGGATTTGAACCTACGACCTCCGGGTTATGAGCCCGGCGAGCTACCAGACTGCTCCACCCCGCAATGTCTGGGCGCCTCATGTGCGCAAGAAAGAATATTACGCGGGAGTTCGGTAAACGGCAAGGAAAATCTCGTAGAGCATAATTCCTTCATATCTTGAACACCCGCGGCGACGGAAAGACCAGGACCACGCGGCTCTCAGGAATGAGCCTCGTGCGCACCGGCACGCGAAACTCCCGGCTCAGGCGCTTGGCAACCGCCTGGCACTGCGCCTGTGCATCGGCATCCCCGCAGCAAGGAAGCTGCAGCTCAAACCCCGCGTTCGGATACCCCAGACGGCGCGCCAGCTCAACCGCCTGTGATGCGCACTCCACCTGTAGGCCACGCGCGCAGTAATAATCCGCCGCTACGCAAACCGGGTCAAAGCCCGGCGATTCAACCGTATGAGTTACCGCAGCCTGACGCCCGTTCAGCCCAAAGTTGCCGTGTGAGACAACGCCGGGCGCCGAGCACGTGCCATCCCATGTCACATCGACATGGGACCAGCGATGGCATCCGCCCAGCTTATCGGCAATATCCACGACGTTCCACGCGTGATTGCCCGCCGGATTCTCGGCATCGCCCGCCTGGCCCCACACCACCGCGCTCGCCACGCCCACGCGATCGAGCAGGTACTTGTACGCGAGCGACCAGCCGTCGCACACGGCGTTGTGCCCGATCAGCGCGGCGTGGGCAAAATGGCAATCGTCGGTGCCGTCCGCCTCGTCCGGCATCTCGTGGGACGCCGCATCCTGGTAGGTATAGGTAAAGTCTCGAAGCAGCAGGTCATGCACCTGCAGCGCGATGACGCCCGCGGGGGCCGTGCGATCCACGCGCCGCAGCAGGCGGGTCACACGGCGCTCCATCTTGCGCAGCGCACGGGCCGCGGCCTCGGGCTCCATGCGATAGACAAAGTCGAGCCGCACGTCGCCCGACGTCGGCCCGGGGTCGCTCCCGCAAATGGTACGGCTGGCGTAAATGTAGCCCGGCCGGTCGTGGCACACCAGGTGGTAGAGCTCCGCCGCACGAGCGAAGCTGCCCACGACCGGCAACACCGCCGAAGGCTCGCGGCGGGCAAGGGCGGTATCGATCAAATCGTACAGCCCACGTTCGCGCTGGTTGAGCGACTGACGGTGAGCCAGATACGCGCAGGAAGCAACCGCCGGTGTGCAGGCATCGCGCGCCGTTCGCGCGGCCGCCCACCCGCGACGCAGACCCTCGGCAACGCCTGCGCCAGCCCCAAAGAACCCATCGGCACACGCAGCAAACATCGCACACCCCTACGCAGCCGGCGCCTGCGCCACGCGGCGGTCGGCAGCGCAGTACGGGCAAGCGGGTGCCCCCGCAGCCGTCACAAAACCGCGATGAAACACATGCCCATGCCCACATTCGACCAGGTGAGCGCGGTAGTCACGCAACAGGCGGCCCCACTGGGCATCAGTTACGCGGCGGCGCGCACCATCGGCCCCGCTAAACAGCGCGCGATCGTAGGCCTCACGGAGCAAGGGCGGAATGTGGGTGAGCGGCAATGCCCAAGCAAACAGCCCCACCCCGGACGCCGTACCCGTAAAGGGCGACCGTCCATCGCGCACCTGGCAATCGACCGCGGGCGGCAGCGGATACTCACCTTCCGCATCGGGCTCAACGGCACCCTCAAAAGGATGGACGCCGTTTCCCAGCATACGAAACACCAGCACTGCCAGGGCAAACAGGTCGGTGGCCACGGTAAACGTGGGCTCGCCCGCGGCCTCCATTTGGGCATACGTACGACCGTGAGCCGCGGCGATCAGCTCGGGTGCCGCCACGCCCGGCGCGCAGGCTACGCACGGATGCGCACCGCCGCGCTGCACGTAAAAGGTGTCGGCGTCAATCAGGTGCACGCCACCGTCGGGCGCTACCAGTACGTTGTCGCCCGAAAGGTCGCCCACCACCAGCGCATGCCCGTTCACCACCGTATGGTGCAAAGCATCGAGCACGCGCGTCAGGGCGATCAGCGCATCGACGCTGGTCAGCGCCGACAAACCCGTGGCCGCCCGCGGATAGCGGTAGAGCTCGCTTGCCGCCACGCTGCCCACGGGCGCACGGCGCATCAAAAAGCCGATGAACTCCGCCGCTTCGGAATCGGCATAGAGCGCCTGGCGCGGCCAGCACACGGCGCGAAGCGCGCCGGCTTGCACGGCCATAATCTTGTCGTGAAGCGCGACCATGTTTCGAATCTTGGCGCGGCGCTCGGGCGTGGGTTCGCGATAGAGCTTGGCCACCGTGGCGCCATCGCCCACAACGGCGCGCACCTCGCCCTCGCCGCCCGCGTTAATCACATCACCCAGCTCAACGACGGTGCCGTTACTGTCGTACACGTACATGTTGATCTCCTATTCCATCTCGTCAAACGCGGTATCATCACCGGTCGCGACAACGGCCTCAAAATCCTCGAGCTCGCCGATCACGCAGCCTTCGAACACGCGATACGTCTCGGCGCGCTCGGCAGCGGTGGCGACAGCCAGCTCGAGCGCGCGGTCGAGCGCCACACCGCACATGAGCTGGTACTCGAGCTCCACGCTAAAACTGCCGCCCACGTCGCGGGCAACATCGCTGGCACGCAGGCGCAGCTCGTCGCGCCACGGCAGCACGACCACGTCGCCGTCCGCGTCCGCAAAGGTCGCACCCATCGCGGCCAAGCGCTCGACGGTCACGTCCTCAGCGTCACCCTCGGCGGTGCCCTCGTCCGCACCCGCCAGCAAATCACCCTCGGTATTGATGAGCGCCACCACCGTCTTGTCGTCATCCACGCAGGTCGCAGGCAGCGCACGCAGATAATCGGCCGCACCGCCGCAGAGCGCCGGCACGTCCTCCGCGTCGATATCGCACGCCATAAACAGGTCGATGGCATCGCGGTTAAAGTCGGTCGGCGCCCCATAGGCACCGGGCTCCCAGTCGGCAAACTTCTCGAGCATGCCGTCGGTCGCCATGAGCACGCCAGCAGCGCCCGCGGCAAAGCCAAACTCCCAGTGATAGGTATCATGCAGGGGAAACACCTGGCACGAAAGCGGGCCGCGGTGCAAATGCGTCAGCGTAAACGGCGCGCCCGCGGCATCCACCGCAATCGCACCGGAGTCGCCGGCATTGCCATACCAAACGCGCGCGCCATCCCACACCACCAGGCACAGCGTGCAGGCAAACGAGGCAATGTCGGCAGCGGGCTCGTTGGCAGCGACATCCGCCACGGCGCGGAGGGCGTACTCGAACACGCCCTTAAGGGCCGAGGCATCGCCCGGCACCAGCTCGCCGCGCACGAACGCCTCGGCAGCCGCGTCGACCGCAGCCTCACTTGCCAGATGGGCGCCCTCGCCACTCAGAATCATGGACGAAACGCCGTCCGCAACAGCGGCGACAATCGCCCGGCCAGGCGTAGGAGCGACAGGGGTCTCGCGCGACTCAGCCGCATCAACTGCCTCTTCCGTGCGAGGCACCTCCACTACGCGCACGCAGTGGCAATCCTGGTTGCTGCGTCCCTGCAGCTTATGGCTGGGGCCGGTCACGCTGGCCTCGTAATGAATCAACATGGTTGTCCTTTCCATCCGTACCAGCCGGGCGCGGCGGGCTCTGGTCCGTCCGGCACCGCGTCCGGTGTTTGCTGGGATACATGCGCTGGCAGATGCCCTACTTGCAGAACTCTTCGAACGTGGTCACGCCGTCGGTGCACACAAAGTGAATGTCGTCGTCATCGCCGTCGAAGGTCTCGGACGTGGCGATCGCCGTGCCGGGCGCCAGCCGGCTCATACCGCAAGCGATCTCACTCATAAAGTGGAAGAAGCGGTCGAACGGCACACCGTCGCTCGCGTCAAAGTTGGCCTCAAAATAGCCGCCGCAGCTCTTGGTGAGCTGCTCGACCGTCGCGCGATCAAAGTCGCCAAAGCCCAAGAACACAACCTTTACCTGGTCCTTTGCGACCATCTTGGCGATAAGCTCGGCGGCCTCGTCCACATTGCCGGCTGGCTCGTCGCGCCCATCGGTGTAGATAAGCACGAGTGAGCGCTTAACATTGATGCCTGCGCGTAGCTGGCGCTGGGCGTGGTCGTGCACCAAGTTGAGGGCGCGCACGATGCCGTTGTTGAGACGGGTGAGGCCGTGGGCCTTGAGCGTAATGTCGGGCAGGTCCTTAACGGGGACAAAGGCGGCATCGGCCTCGTCCAGGTCGGGTGCGGACAGGACATCGGCGGCAGCGCTGGCAGGCCCGGCATCGTTCCCGTCACCCTCGCCGGACACGACGTCGCGCAGGCGCATGACCTGCACATCGCTCGCCACGTTGACCATCGCAATGTCCACCAGCTCACGGGCCTTAGCGTTTTCGCAGACCTTCTGCTTAAAGTGCGCACGGCCGCGGTTCATTTGGGCCATGACGCCGGCGACAGAAGACGAGCAGTCGTTGACCGATACCACGCTCATGTGTGGCTCGTTGAGATATCCAGTGCCGAGGATGGTGGTCGGGACGTTTTCGAAGCGATTCATGATTGATCCTTTCGGTTGGCGTGGCGGGCTCTGGATGCCCGCCTTGTTGGCGACAGTGTGGCAGGAGGCCGAAGCGCCGGGGCATCGCGCAATTCAGCTGAAAGCGTGGACGGAGACGCGCGGGCCCGGCGCGGGCAGCGGCGGCCGAGCGCCGTCGTCCATCCCCTATCCCAGCGCGCGGGCCAAGCGACGCCCCAGCGGCGTCGGCGGCAACTCAGTAACGTCGCGGGTACCGTAGGCAAGCTGCGCCGCCACGGCAGCAGCGGCATAGAGATCCGTTTTGGGCGCATACGGCCCGCCCACGTGGGCCTCGGGCGCCTCAAAGCCGCGGCTGAGCACGCATTCGCGCAGCGCCGGCTCGCGCGCGGCGGCATCGGCCTCGGCAAGCGTGATCGCGCAACCAAAATCGATCAGATGCACGGCGCCGGCATCGTTGACCAGGATGTTTTCCGGGTGGATGTCGCGATGGATAATCCCGGCGCGATGAACAACGGCGAGCGCCTCGAGCAGCCGGTCATAGAGTGCGCCCACGATCCGCTCGCGCGCCACCGACCCCGGCTCAAGTCCCTGCGCATGCCGCTCGACCCACGCATCGGCTGGCAAGCCCGCAATATATTGCTCGGACAGGCACGCGAGCGGCTCGGCCGAAAGGCGCGCATCGCGAACCGAGCCCAGCCGATACACATCGGCAAAACACGCGTAGCCCAACAGCGGCCCGGCTAAAAACCGAGCCTCGCGCGCCAGCCGGGCAGCCGCAGCCGCATCCAGCGCAATCTTGAACACGCGCTCGCCCACGCGATACACCAGCGTGCTCGCGTGGCGCGTGCCCGGCATGGGGTAGACGAGCTCGGCAAACGGCAGCTGCGTTTGCACGGGAACTTCCGGCAGTGTGGCCATCGCGGCCGTTGCGGCATCTACCAGCATCGTCTGCTGCGACGGCGTCGGCGCCGGCGGCGTGGCGAACGTCTCGCCGTCGGCGGCCTGGTCCCCCGCTGCGCGGGCCGCGCCAGGCCGTCGAACAAGCACGCGCTCCACGCGTGCAGCAAATCGGTCCAGCTCGGCCTCGGTATCCAGCCATCCGCGCGCCGCGCGGCACAACGGCTCCCACACACTGTTCACCATAGCTTGGGCATCCATGGCATCCTCCGTCCGCTCGCCCAACTTGTCGACGAGCCTACCCGGACGCGGCCGCACGCCCGCACTGCGCGTTTCAGCTGAACGACGTCGCCCACCGCTCACGGTCGCGCGCGCCATCATGGGCGGCATCTGATACCCTGCGAAGCTAAGTGATTACGAAAGGACATCCCATGGCCAGCGCCGCGCCCAACAATGCCTATACCGAGCTGTTTGAGCAGCTCGATGCCCTGACCAGCCGCGGCTTTGGCACATGGTGCGCCCAGGCACTCGGTGACGAGGTCGCCTACGCCATCGGCGTCGATTGGTATCGCGCGGGCGCGCAGGTAAGCGAGGTGCTCTCACAGGCCGGCACGGGAGCCGCCGCAGAGCGCGTCCGCGATGAACTCGAGAGCTTTTTGGGCGACTACTTTACGGTGCGTCGCCGCTCGGCCTCGCCCGAGCAGGTACTTTGCGGCAGCATGGCAAACGATGCCGAGTTTCGGCCCCGCGCGCTAACGGGAAGCGCCGCTGCCTGCCTGCTGTTTTTGGAGCGCGGCAGACGAACCGGCGGGCACAGAAGTCAGCACGCCCGACACCCGCGAGCCCGATCCCGAGCTGCTGCGTCGCCAGATCGGCATGCTCTGCCTGCAATATGCCGTGCTCGAAAACGAAAGCGCCCTGCTGCGCAGCACCTGTATCAAGATGGGCTCATACGACCAGCGTGGAGGCATCGACCCCGCCACGCTCGCCTTTATCGACCGCGGCGATTGGGACGCCTTTCAACCCATCGTCCGTAATCGCAATTTTGCAAAGACGCAGCGCCGCATCGGCACGCTGCTGAACGCGCCAGGTTATTCGGAAGCTTCGGATGCCGAGCTTCCGCTTGCCGAGCCGCAGCTCGGCAGCATTCCCTCAACGCCCAAGCCGGCCAATCGCAAGGTGGGCGCCGACTGGATCAAATACCTGGCCAAGCGCACGTTTTTCACCGCCATCGAAGGCAATGTCGACATTTTGGCGGGACAGGTGGGCGCAATGCCCGCGTGTCGCGTTGAGCTCGCACGCACCGGTTGGCTCTGGAAGTTCACGCAAGGTCGCGCTGAAGATGCATCCGCGCGGCGCGCCCCGATCGCCGCGGACGACTCGGCCGCCTGGCAACAGGCCGGCCAGCTGCTCGCCCGCTGGATTTGGGAGTGCAGCACGGCGACCACGCCCGGTGGGACCATCCGCGCCGTCGATGACGCCACGCTTGCCTTGGCCGCCGCCGCTGCCGGCAACGAAAACGGCCTCGTCGAGTTTCGCCTGCTGCGGCAAACGCTCCGCCGTAACCTGGGCAAGGCTTGTTGGTTGTTCAACTGGCTCCAAAAGAAAAGCGACCGTACCGATCGCAGCGTCTTCGTGCGCGAGCGGGAAAGCTATATCGTGAACCACTACCTGGGGCCGCAGCTCGCCGCTGTGCTGTACGGCATCGCCCACGACATGGAACTCGACCGTGCTGGCCTGGGTGCCGCCACCGCCGAGCAGGGATACGGCAGCGAGCAGATTCAGCCGCTAGCAAGCGGCGCCCCCATGCCCGCCGGGCTCAACCGCACGCTCGCGCTCGAGATTTCCATCGCACCCGCCGGCGACCGCCCGGTACCCGGCAGCGAGGCACTTTGGAAGACGGTGTCCCTCGACGGCTGTCGCGTGTGCCGCCTGGGCCGCGACCCGAGCTGGTTCGATACGCCCGAGGATGGCGCAGGCACCAAAGCCATTATCCTCAGCAGCGCCGATATCGGCAGATGGGCGCTCGACCTGCGCATACGCGAGGATAGTTCGCTACGCGCAACCGTTCACAACCCCGCTGGTGTGTGGATCGAGAACCGCCACGTTGTCTGCGGCGAACAGGCCGACCTTCACCCCGGCGAGCACATCTTTATCCCCGGCAGCGACCTGGGCTACGTGATTGTTCCGCGCTGGCAAATCGTGGCGTAGCGCCGGCGGCGCGTATACAATGGTGCGCGTCCTTTTACGCCGACACCTGGAGTAGACATGCTGCTCGCTATCGATATGGGAAATACGCAGACGGCCATGGGCCTGTTTGACGGAGACGAGCTGGTGCAGTCGTGGCGCATGCCCACCGACCGCTCCTATACCGCCGACGAGATCCACGTGCGCCTGATGGGCTTCTTTAAGATGTACGACCTCTCGCTCGGCGCGGTCGACGCGATCGCCTTTGCCGGCGTGGTGCCGCAGCTCTCGCGCGAGTGGCACGCCGTGGCCAACCGCATCGCGGCAGATGCCATCGTCATTGGGCCGCAGACGGCCGCGGTGACCAAGCTGCGCGCGGCGCGTCCCCAGGCTGTGGGCGCCGACCGTATCGCCAACGCCGTCGCCGCCGAGGCCTTCTACGGCGCCCCGGCGATCGTGGTGGACTTTGGCACCGCGACCAATATCGACGTCATCGACGAGGACGGCTATTACATTGGTGGAGCGATTGCGCCGGGCATCCGCATTTCGATGGACGCGCTCGCCGCCCGCGCCGCCAAGCTCGCCAGCGTTCCGCTCGAGGCGCCCGAGCACGCCATCGGCCGCGATACCGAGGAGTGCATCAAGGTCGGCGCCGTAACGGGCGCCGCCGCCATGGCCGAGGGCCTGGTCGCGCGCATGAAGCGCGAGCTGGGACGCGAGGACGCCACCGTTATCGCCACGGGCGGCCTCGCCAGCATCGTCGCCGATTCGACCGACGCCTTCGACGTGGTCGACGGTCAGCTCACCATTAAGGGCATCTGCGAAATCTACCGCCGCATGCAGAAGCTGGGGTAGGCTCTGGCGAAGCCGAGGCGCTACAGCCCGCGAATGTGCACGGCCTCGGGCGGAAACTCTTGCTCGCCGGCGTCGGTCTTAATGGTTGCGCGACCCCAGATGTCCAGGCCCGCAAACACGCCGACCGCGAGCGGCAGGCCGTTGGGCGACACCGCCGCGACCTGACGGCCCAGCAGCGGCACCATGTCGAAGTACTCGCCCAGCACCGGGGCCAGCGGGCCGGCAGCGCCCTGTGGTGTGTTGGCGGCAACCGCCCAGGCGTCAACGCGGGTCAACACGGCGGTGGCTAATGCCTCGACCAGCGCTTCGTCAGCCACATCCACGCCAAGCTCGCCCAGCGCCGCGCGATCAATATCCACCGTCACGGCACCGAACATGCCCGCGGCACCGGCACCACCGTTGACGGCGACGCGCGCGAGCGATGTCTCAAACGCAGGCGCGCCGCACACGATGTCACTCGGCCACTGGATGCCCACCTTGCCGGCAAGCCCCAGACCCGGCGTTGCGGCTGTGCCCGCGAGCGCGTCCATCATGCCCATTGCGGCCACAAACGGCAGGCCGTGGAAGGCGTGCATGTTCACATCGGGACGCACGACCAGCGAAAACGTCAGCGATGCATCGCTCGCGCTCCACGCGCACCAGCCCGCAGACACACCCTCGCGACCCGCGTCACGCGCCGCATCGAGCTCGGTACCGGCGGCAACAGCATTCATCTCGATCATCTACATACGCCCCAATTCGCCCACGATATGGCCCACGCGATCCTCGGGCTCCTTGACCTCGACGCCGTTGTAGCGGAAGAACCGCGCCGGATCGTGCATCAGGTCCTCGAGCGGCACCAGCACAAAGTCGCGCTCGCCGATCAGCGGATGCGGCAGACGCAGCTTCTTGCCGCCGTGGGTCTCGCCGTCCATCCACAGCAGGTCCAAGTCGATGGTGCGCGGGCCGTTTGCCTTGGCCTTTTTGGAGCGGTCGCGACCCAGCTCAGCCTCGATCTTCATGAGCTCGTCGAGCAGCACCAGCGGCGCCAGCTCGGTCTTAATCTCGATGACGGCGTTGGCGAATGCGTCCTGGCGCGTCTCGTAGGCCGGCTCACTCTCGTAGATGCGCGAGCAGTTGGACACGCAGGTGAGCGGAATCTCGGCGATCATGTCACGCGCGGCGCGGATGTTGTCGCAGCGATGCCCCAGGTTGGAACCCACGGCCACAAACGCGCGGCGCGGTTGCGGCTTGGCAACGGCCCAGTAACCGTTCAGGAACTGCGCAAAGCCCGCAACGTCATGTACGCGCACGATGTTGGCGCCGGCCTGGATGGCGCCCAGGCACACACCAAATGTGGCGGCATCGCGCTCGGCGGCCTCGGTCACGCCCGAGACGGCGCCCACAAAGCGCTTGCGCGACACGGCGCACATGAGCGGATAGCCCAGCGACGCCATCTTGGCGGTCTCGCGCTGGATGACGATATCCTCATTGGCCGTCTTGCCAAAGCCCGGGCCGGGATCGATGCAGATACGGTCGCGCGACACGCCGGCATGGATGAGCGTACGGGCCTGGTCGGACAGAAAGCCCATGACGCGACGCATGATGGGCGCAGAATCGGGCAGGGTAAAGCGGCGGAGCTGCGAGGTGGGCACATAGGCTTCCTCACGGCGGGCACTGCGGCGCATCATGGCGGCCAGGTGGTCGCTGGGCTCTGGTGTGGCTTCGGTAGCTGCGGGCACGGTCTCGGGCGCAGCGGCGGCAGGGGCAGCCTGCTCGGCAGCCGGCGTCTCCGGCTCGGACTCGGGCGCGGGCTCCGATTCGCCAAACGGCAGCGAGGGCTGCACCACGCCGCCCGGAAGCTTGGCCTCAACCTTGGGCTCGCCCAGCAACTTGCCGCGACGGCGACGGGCCGGCTTCTCGGCCTCGCGCGCAGCCTCGGCAGCCGCCTCGCGCGCCTTCTCGGCAACAAACGCCGCAGCCGAGGTATCGAGCTGCACCGTCGCGTGCGTGCGTGCTGGTGCAGCGACCTCGCCGGCGTGCATTACGATGACGCCGCAGGTGCTCGTCTTAACGAACTCAACCATCTTGGGATCGGTGAAGCCCGTCACGTCGTTGACGATAGAGGCGCCGCAGCGCACGGCCGCCTTAGCAACCGCCACGTGGCGCGTGTCGATTGAGACGATGGCGCCCTCTTTGGCGAGCGCGCGCACGACGGGCAGCACGCGACGCGCCTCCTCGTCGGGGTTGACCGGGGTAAAGCCGGGGCGCGTGGACTCGCCGCCCACGTCGATGATGTCGGCGCCAGCATCGAGCATCGCCAGGCCGTACTCGATGGCGGCATCCGGGTCGAAGTGCTCACCGCCGTCGCTAAACGAATCGGGCGTCACGTTGAGGACGCCCATGATGCGCGGACGGTCAAAGCTGAGCTCATACTTTCCGCACCGCCATGTCTTGCTGTCGTTCGCCATGAACATCCTCCTAAAATGCCCACGCCGCCGCGCTCGGGCGCTGGCGGCGGGGTCGATTTGCAATCAGTCTTTCTATTGTATCCGCGCGCGCGGGCTAGAACGCAAACGCGGCCGCGATGTCGCAAGAAATCAGCAGGTCGGCATTTGCATCCTGATCGGTGGGCGCCAAATTGCAAATGGCCAGCGTATCGCCGGTAAAGTATCGCGTGAGGCCCGCCGCCGGATACACCACGAGCGAGGTCCCGCCCACAATGAGGGCGTCGGCTGCGGCGATGGCAGCGACGGCGCCGGTAAGCACACGCTCATCGAGCGGCTCTTCGTAGAGAACCACATCGGGCTTGATGCGACCGCCGCACGCAGGGCACACGGGCACGCCCGCGGCATCCTCGTGCTCGCGCGCGCAAATCCATTCGGCGCTGTAGACCGCGCCGCACGTCTGGCAGATATTGCGGTGGACCGAGCCATGCAGCTCAAACACGCGCCGTGAACCAGCTGCCTGATGCAGACCATCGATGTTTTGCGTCACCACGGCGTCGAGCTTGCCGGCGCGCTCCAGCTCCGCCAGCTTGGCGTGGCAGTGGTTGGGCTTGGCGTTAAGGGCGATCATCTTGGTCCGGTAGAAGTCGAAAAACTCCGCCGGATGCGCCTCGTAGAAGCTGTGCGAGAGCATAGTCTCGGGCGGATAGGAAAACCGCTGGTGATACAGACCGTCCACGCTGCGGAAATCGGGGATGCCGCTTGCCGTGGAAACGCCCGCGCCGCCAAAGAAGGCCACGTGGCTATGGGTTTCGAACAGCTCAGCCAGCGCGGCGGAGGCCTGTTTGGGGTCCGATATTGCCTGCGTCATGTAAGTCCTCCGTCCGTGTCTCCGGGACGGCGGCGTTCGCTATCACTCGCGGACTCCGCCCCGCCCCTGTTGCGCTAATCTTAAGCCTGCCAACCCCGTCGAAAGGACACCATGCCTCAGACTTACACTTTCGCCTCGTGGAACGTCAACGGCCTGCGCGCCGTGCTCAAAAAGGACCCGAGCTTTATCCAGATCGCGCAAGAACTCGACGTCGATATCCTGGCGCTGCAAGAGACCAAGCTGCAGGAGGGCCAGGTCGATATCGACCTGCCCGGCTATCACCAAACCTGGAGCTACGCCGAGCGCAAGGGCTACTCGGGCACCGCGGTCTTTAGCCGCCAGGAACCGCTGCGCGTACTGCGCGCCGATGCACTGCTGCCCTACGCCGGCGAGGGTGAGGCTGCCGAGCTCGTCGCCCAAGCCGCAACCGAGGGCCGCGTCTGCGCGCTCGAATTCGACAAGTTTTGGTTTGTGGACGTCTATACGCCCAACGCCCAAAATGAGCTCGCGCGCATCGATGTACGCATGGCCTGGGACGATGCCTATCGCGGCTTTTTGAGCGCGCTTGAGCGCGAAACCGGCAAGCCCGTCGTAACCTGCGGCGACTTTAACGTGGCTCACGAGGAGATCGACCTTAAGAACCCCAAGTCCAACCGCGGCAACGCCGGCTTTTCGGACGAGGAGCGCGGCAAGTTTACCGAGCTGCTCGACGCCGGTTTTACCGACACCTGGCGCGCGGCAAACCCCGACGTTGAGGGTGTCTACAGCTGGTGGAGCTACCGCTTTAATGCCCGCAAGAACAACGCAGGCTGGCGCATCGATTACTTCCTGGTAAGCGACGCAATCGCCGGCAACGTACGCGACACCGGCATCCGCGGCGACATCTTCGGCAGCGACCACTGCCCCGTCACCCTAGCCCTGGAGCTCTAACCCCCCCAATGATCCCCCGGGGACGGAGTAAAGGGGATCATTTTCACCTCGCGAGGGAATCCACGCGGCCCACCCGCCACGAAACTGGCCCATCTACTACGTTTAAGCCACTACCCTCAACCACAGCGAGCAACGCAAAAAGAAAACCGCAGGTAGAAAGCCTGCGGTTTTTCATAAAACGCGGTCATGGTCGGGGGTATCAAGCTAAACGTAGTAGATGGGCCAGTTTCGTGGCGGACATCCCCAGCGACCGCTTAGGGACGGGGAAACGGATCCTTTCGGCCCCCTGAGATCAGTGACGACAGCAAATTATGCCGGCCACTTCAAAACTATGCCGGTTTACGGGGCCGAATCGCGAGCCTCCAACCACGCGCAATTCGAGCAAAATAAAGCCGCAGGTAGACGGCTTGTCTATTTTCGAAAAATGCCGGTATGATCGGTCTGCGTCAATTCAGCCCCGTAAACCGGCATAGTTTTGATATGACACCAAGGCAGTATTGATTCTCGCGTCGGCGCAACCGCTATTACAGCCCGTACTTCACGACGACGCGGTTGATGCGGCGACACCAGGGCTTGTACAGAGCGGCCAAAAACACGCAAGTCGCGAGGCCATGCGTGATATCGAACGGCACCGCCGTAGCAAGACGCGCTACAGCGCCTGCCCAGGTGAGCGGCTGCACAAAACCGATGATGTCATACGCGTTGATCACGACGCCATACAGCAAGCCCGAGGCAAAGCCATACGCCAACAGCGCCGGCAATCGCGCAGTTCCATCGGCGCGGTCAAACGCGCCCACATGCGCCAGCACGCCGCCAACATAGCCAACCAGACCCCAGGCATACATCTGCCATGGCGTCCACATGCCCTGTCCAAAAAAGAAATTACTGGTCAGCGCTGCCAACGCGCCGACCATAAAACCATTGCGACGGCCAAGTGTCGCACCCGCGATAATGGCGATAGCGCTCACGGGCTTAAAATCGGGAATGGGCCCAAACAGGATGCGCCCCGCCGCGGCCAGCGCCGCCAGCACCAGCGTGGGCATGATCTGGCGCAGGCCTGGACGTGATGTCTCGTAGCCCGCAAAGAACAGTGCGAGCACGAGCGCCACTACAACCAGCATGGCAAGCGCCGCCTGCTCAATGCCCGCCAGCAACGCCGCAGTCATCACTGCCGGCACAGCCAGGAGCAGCGGAATCTCCATTTTTGTGAGTAAGCGCGAAGCGCGATGATCCGTCATTCCATCACGCCCTGTAGAACACGTTGTCGGCAAAGAAATCTGCCGGAGGCTCCATGCAGGCGATCTCGCCGTCGAACATCATGGCGACGTCGTCGGACACCTGCTCGGCAAAGTCCAAGTCGTGCGTGGCCATGATGACGGTGCCGCCGGCCTGCGCATGCTCGCGCAGGGCTCGGGCGATAATGCAGCGACTTGCCAGATCAAGGCCCTTGGTGGGCTCATCAAGCAGCAGCAGCTCCGGACCAATCAACAGCAGCTTTGCCAACGCAAGCAGCTGGCGCTGACCGCCCGAAAGATCGTACGGGTGACGCGCCTCCAAGCCGTCCAGTCCCAGTTGCACCGCACGCTCCCGCGCCAAGTTCTCGTCATATCCGCAGGTCGAAGCCCATTCCATCAGCTCGTCGCGCACCGTTTCGGCGACCAGCAATGCCTTGGGATTCTGTGGCAGCAGTGCCGCCGAGGCCGTCCCACGCACCATGCGGCCACGCTGCAGCTTAGCCGTCTTGGCCAGCACCGAGAGCATCGTCGACTTGCCACAGCCGTTTCCGCCCACGACCGCATGCACCGCGCCGGCTGAAAACGTCACATCGAGCCCGCGCAGCACCCAACCGCCCGCGCGATCGTAGCGAAACCAGCCTTCCGACAGGGTGGTAGCCGACCCGCCGTGCATTTTTTGGAGTATTCTGCTTCCATCCGTGCGCGAGAAGGCTTCCAAGCCGTTCTCGAGCGACGTTTGCGCCACAAATTCGGACGATTTGTCCAATTCCAAACTTTTTTTCGCGCTCGATACGTCCCCGGGCGGCTCCAGAGAGCCCAAATTGTCCTCACGCCTGCTGAATACTCCGTTTTTTGCACATCGGATGGCACCCCACCCCAACACGTCATCGGAAAACAGCGATTCTCGGCGTCCCAAAGAAGCCATATCCGCCACCTCGCGCACGCAACCGCCCTCAATCCGGTACGCACGCGTCGCATACTCGAGCATCGGCCGCGGTTGATGCGTAGCCACAACAACCGTGCAGCCCAGCTCACGGTTCACGCGAAACAGCGCGTGCAGAAAATTCTTCTCGGCAACGGGATCGAGCTGAGACGTGGGCTCGTCGAGTAGCAGCACACGCGGACGCAGCGCCAGGACGGCGGCAAGCGACAGCAGCTGCTTGCGGCCACCCGAAAGCG
>ERZ857750.928-NODE-928-length-34567-cov-5.307226_pt1 | contig 34567 bp, 27 predicted proteins | sample MGYA00519915_ERZ857750 | MGnify/ENA primary metagenome ERZ857750 (study PRJEB31778, sample SAMEA3449358) | human gut metagenome | biome: human gut; feature: human-associated habitat; material: faeces | place: United Kingdom | collected 2010/2012 ...
TCCTGGTGGCAGAATATAGGTGAAGGACATGGATGTACGGCGAAGGCCGGATTGCAGATATGATTCAGATATTCAAAAAAGAGCTTCAGTCTTATAGGATATGTGATGACTGGAGCTTTTCTTTTTTGAAAGACATTGCATTTATAAAATTTACACGATGTGGACTAATTGCAAAAATATGCCACCGTGGTAACAGCCGTCAAAAAGAGATGTGTTATGATAGCAGCATCAGAAATAAAACAGCTGCAAAGAACAATGGAGGTAGACATATGCTTAAAACAACAGAATTATTTATCAATGAACTGAAGGAACGCGATCTTAAATACAGAGACATCAGAACGCTTCAGGATGGGGATGATCTGGTGGAAGTGGGATTTAATCTGGACAGTACCCGGATACGGATCATGATTTTCTTTGATGCATCGGAAGAGTCGGTGGCCCTCAGATGTTTTGAGGTGACCCGCGTGACAGAAGAGCAGTACCCGAATGCACTGCTGAGCTGCAATGAATTGAATAACAAGATGCGCTGGGTCAAATTCTGCATTGGACAGGAAATGAATGTCCATGCAGAGGCAGATGCCTTGATTGATGAGACTACCGCTGCAAAGGTAACGATGGAACTGATGATGCGGATGGCATCTATCGTAGATGAGGCGTACCCGATGATCAACAAGGCTATCTGGGCCTAGGACATCGTTATTTACGAAATGGCGTGGTGAGCCGCGCGGCAGCCCGCCGCTTTACGCTATAGGCAAGCGGCGGGCATGAAAAGAGAAAGAGAAGCCTGATACAGTGATGACAGATGAGGAGGAACATGATGCAAACAGAATTATTAACATTGATATTTGAAGAAGCAAAAAAGCAGTGTGAGTCAAAAAACGATTCTGTCGGTCTGGGGACTATGTACAGTGCAATCATTTCAGTAGGAAGAGACAGCCATGTACTTGAGGGGAAAACCTATGATATTCAGGAGTATGAAGCGCTTCGGAGAGCTGTTGCCAGGGATGAACCAGAAGGAACAATGGTGCCGCCTGTGAAATCTGAAGACAGTCTGACAGGGCAGGAGAAGCAGCTCTGTGCATTCCGTATCTGGCTGAACATGAGCACACGCTCTGCAGTGGATGCGTATCAGTATCTCCGCAAGCAGGTAAAGACGGCTCGGGAGACTGGGCACCCGGAGAAGATGACTGCGGGAACGGAACGGCCGATTAAGGCAATGACAGAGACAGAGCATCCGGTTAAGGCAGCTGCAGAGACGGAGCATCTGGTTAAGGCAGCTGCAGAGAAAGAGCATTCCGTGAAAAAACCGACGATGGAACAGCTGGCAGCAAAGACGGTTCAAATCCGCGAACAGTTGATGCAGAAGGTCATTGGGCAGGATAATATTATCGCAGAATTTGCCAATGGTTATTTTGAGGGAGAATTGTCCGTCTTTACGGAGAAGAACCGCTGCAGCCCGAAGGCCATTTTCCTGTTTGCGGGAAGTCCCGGAGTCGGAAAGAGTTATCTGGCGACAGAAGCGGCAAAGGCCCTGGAGCTGCCTGTGAAACGCTTTGATATGAGCAGTTATGCCGACGATGTTTCGGCTTCTGAATTAACGGGTGCCGGAGCAAATTTCAAGTCACCGAAACCCGGTGCATTAACCGGTTTTGTGCATGACCATCCATCTTCAATGTTGATTTTTGATGAGATTGAGAAAGCACATCCGAAAGTTATCAATCTGTTTCTGCAGGTGTTGGATGCCGGTACACTGTATGATAATAAATATGAAGCCAATATCGCTTTTGGTGAAACCGTGATCATTTTCACAACCAATGCCGGCAAATCCCTGTATCAGGATACGACAAAACACAACTATTCGGATGTACCGAAAAAGGTGATTCTGGATGCTCTGGAGAAAGAGTGTCATCCGGTTACCGGAAGACCGGTTTTTCCGCAGGCAATCTGTTCTAGATTGGCCACAGGAAATGTTTTACTGTTTAATCATCTTACGGCCCATCAGCTTTCGACGATTGCAGCGAGAAAGCTGATGGAGCAGCAGGCGTCTCTTTATCAGGAGGCTTCCACTTTGTCGGAAGATGCTGAATCACTGGCCACAACCCTTCTCTTTTCACTGGGCGGACATTGTGATGCAAGAAATATGACTGCAGCGGCCAAACGCTTTTTCTCTGCAGAGTTATTTGAACTTTATCGTCTGGCAGGAACTGACAGAAAAGCAATGGCAGCAGGCGGCATTCAGAAAATCCGATGGCAGCTGGATATTGACCGGGCTGAACCGATCATCCGGCAGTTATATCATGTGCCGGAGGACAATACTTTCCTGTTTTTCGGCAGTGAAGAAGCGCGGATGCAGGCACAGCAGATGCAGGAAAAGGGCAGGATGCTGTATGCATCGAATCTGGATGAAGTGAAACAGATTCTTCAGGAGCATGAACTGAGTTTTGCAGCCATTGACTATTTCCATGGATGTTCAGAGAAAATGTCTTATCTGAATGCGGGAGATGTGCATTCAGAGGGCAGAAAATGCTGGGAGGTTTTGCAGCAGTATGAACCGGAACTGCCGGTTTTTATCTGGGAAACAGATAATTATCAATATAATCGTGAAGAAGTACTCTCATTTCTGGGGAAAGGAGCCGAGGACATTTTACATATCTCATTTTCGGACAGGAATGCCTGTGAAGCAACGCTTGACCAGCTTCAGGTGCAGCTGTGGCAGCAGAAGGCATTGGATACCCTTGCATTCAGGCATCAGGTATTGAATTATGAAACAGCCCAGTCCTTAAGTGAAGACGGCACCATTGGCACCATCAAGGTTTTTGATCTGCATCTGGCGACGGCGGTAGATGCGGATGATCAGAAAGACGTTTTATCGGCAGAAGAAAAACCGGATATTCACTGGTCGGATATTGTGGTGTCAGAGGATGTAAAATCAGAATTGCAGTATTTTCAGTTCTATCTGAAAGATGCCAAAAGCTTTCTGAAGAAAGGTGCCGCAGCACCAAAGGGTATTTTGCTCTACGGACCTCCGGGAACCGGAAAGACTTCTCTGGCCAAGGTGATGGCGGCGGAATCCGATGTAACCTTCCTGACAGCTTCGGCTGATCAGTTTATCAGCAAATGGGTCGGGGAGGGACCGCAGGCCGTGCACAGAATATTTTCGATTGCAAGAAAATATGCGCCGGCGATTTTGTTTATCGATGAAATTGATGCCATTGGCCGCAGAAGAACGGAGGAAGCTTTTCATGACGGCAGACAGGAAATCCTGAATGCACTGTTGACGGAGATGGATGGCTTCAAAACATCAGTTAAAAAGCCGGTGCTTGTGATGGCCGCCACCAATCTTGGCGGCAATAACGGCAGTACAGGCGCATTGGATCCGGCGTTGGTTCGGCGGTTTGACCGGAGTATCTGCATTGATCTGCCAGACAGAGCGGGCAGGATTCAGCTGTTGAAGATGCTTCGCAATAAGCATCAGATACTCAGGATCAGTGATGATATGCTGCAGAATCTGGCAGAACGTTCGATCGGCATGAGTCCGGCATTGCTTGAGGGTGCAGTGAATGCAGCCATCCGTGAAGCCATTCGCAGCGGCACAGAAGTGTCAGACAGCATGATGGATGAGGCTTTTGAAAAGTATAATCATGGCGAAGAAAAGCATTGGAATCGTGCTGATCTTATTAAAACAGCCCGTCATGAAGCGGGGCATGCCGTTGTGTGCAATTATTTCGGAGAAGAACCGTCTTACCTGACAGTGGCGGCCCGGGACAACCACGGCGGATACATGATGTACAGTGCAGCCGAAGGTAAGGGCGTTTATACAAAGAAAGAACTGCTTCGTCAGATTGCTGTTTCTTTGGGCGGCCGGGCAGCAGAACTGGCTTATTACGGCGAGGAAGAGGGACTGTCCACAGGCCCATCCTCCGATCTTGAGACAGCAACCGCCATTGCACGAAAAATGATCTGCAATTATGGCATGTACAATGAAATTGCCGCCGGAATCGTCATGCAGATTGAAGTGTCTGAGACGGTTTCACAGAGCATTGAACAAAAGGTCAATGCCATTATTCAGGAACAGCTTAATTTGTCGGTTGCGATTATCAAAGAAAATGCAGATAAGATGGCACAACTGGTGGATACGTTGATGGAAAAGACACACCTGAATAAACAGGAGATACAGGAAGTGCTGAATGATTAGGAGGTGTAGGATATGAATTTTCAGTCTTGACAAGAAAAACTAACCATTGGGGAATAGGTATTGCATAAAATCCATCGTACAATGTATGTACGGTGGATTTTTCACGTGGTGAATAATAAAAGAAACTTTCAGTATGCGTTTTATGTTGATGGACAATCAGGCAATAAGGGGGGAGACAATGAAAAATGATATGAAAAGGATTATTTTGATACTGGCTTTTATCCTGTGTTTTGGGATTTCTGCCTGCGGCAGAGGTAGCAGCGATGGTTATGATGCGGAAGACAGCGAAGATCACCGTGGTTCCGGTGAAAATGAAAGTGTTGTCTATGGTTCAACTGATGATGGGCAGGATAAGGAATCCGCGGAAATAGATAAGGACAATCCGGCAAAGCAGCTGGGATACAGTTCTATTGAGGAGATGCGTATACAGGAACATGAAATCATTGCGTCGGATGATAGTGACAATACGGTTGCCGAGGGGTATTGGTATCCTGACGGAAACAGGAACAGCCTGATTTATATCAAAATTCAAAGAGATACGCTTTATTGGTATGAATTTAATCCGGAACAGGGAGATGTGCAGGTGGGGGAAGCAGATGGTATTGTATTCAAACTCGGCAGCAAGCGTCGGTTGAAAAGCGGGAAAACATTGACGTACACAGATACTTCTAAATTGAATTTTGAGGAATGCAAGATATGCTTTGAGCATGATGCGACGGAGTATTACTGGCGGGAAAGATGAGAATTTGTAGCTGTTCAGAGCCAAGCAAAATTTCAAAAAACAGGTATAAAATGCGTAGCATTTTGGAGGCTGGCTCTGAACAGTTACGAGAATTTTTATAAAAGGGAAGCAGAAGAAAGGAGAAATGCTGGTTATGACAGAACAAAAATAGTGATGCAAATTATCAAAAGTAATGGGAGGAGGAAAGTGTGATGAAAAAATGGAAAAAGTATGGGGCCTTTATATTTGCAATGGTGATGTGTCTGAGTCTTGCTGCCTGCGGAAGTTCTGACAGCATAGCGGCATCATCGGAGGAAATGGAAAATGCAGAGGGCGACAGTGAGGAATTGGTGACAGACGCAGCGTCCCTCGATGGCATGTGGAGCATTAATGGCGGCACGAAGCTGTATTTTGACAGTGAGGGCGGATATTATATCTATCGTTCCTATTACGGGGTCGGCGGACGCGGTGAAATGTCGGAGTTCCCGGAAGATGGCAAGCCGATGATGACATTCAATGGTTTCATGTATGATTTTGTCTTGCGTAGTGACGGTGTGCTGATGCCGAATCAGAATGGTGACGGTGATGGACTTAACATTCACCGCAATACTTTCAAACGGGATGATACGGCAAAACTTGCAGAATGGGAGGCAAATAACTGGGACGGCATGTGGCAGAATGCAGTGGGTGAAACCATTGTTATTGACACGGCGAACATGATATATACAGCTTCTTCACCGGATTATTCCATGGACGGAACCCTTGGTGACGAGGGTGAGGGAATGGGGCTTTATCTTTACGACAATGAAGACCGTGCTTATCTCTGTGCAAGTGAAGACGGCAACAGTTTTACTTTGTCCGGTCAGTATCCTGGCCGATACAGCGATGATGGACATTTTGACGGTGTCTTCTACAGAGACGGTGACATTGCGGCTTATACAGACCTTGAAAAAGCAAAATTCTACTATGGCAATGGTTCTGATACATGGCTGTGGTACAATGACGGCGTAAATGAGTACTTTTTGGGGGATGAGTATAAGATTGGCGATGATGGACTTGCCTATTATGAAGCGGATAATAAGGTCTATCCTGGAGGATGGATTTCTGATGAACCCTATGACCCTTCCGTTGATTGGGGTGAAAATGCGCAGGAAGAAACTAGCATTAATTTAGAAAATGATTTCAGCCATTTTGAGGGTATCTGGTATTATGACGGTGACCTTTCAGCGGAAACGTATATCGTTATGGATGCTTCTGGAAACTGGAGTTATTATCAGCGTGCGCCAGGTGCTGAGCCGGCGGAGATGGACTGTGGTACATTGACACAGGATGCAGATGCAGCGGATATTTATTATGCAGAGTCTACGATGTATGATGGTGTGTCACATCAGGTCTTTGCAGGGGACGGAGATGTTTTTCTTTGGGATGAAGAAGGAAATTACTATCTGATGGAATAGGGACGTTGAGAAAATAATAAAGAATAGATGGTGGGGCTGAGAAAGGAGATAAGTGCATGACGTTTGGTATGGCAGCAGTACTGTTGATTCTGATTATTGCGGGAATTATTTTGGCAGTGCGGGGACTGCAGCAGAGAAAAATCCTTTGTATAATTATCATTGTACTGCTGTCTGTGTTTGGGTTGGCCCTGGCAGTTTACATGGGACTGACGATGCTTTTTGTGGATGCGGTGCGGAGCCAGCCGCCTGTGTAACAGTGCAGAACAATAGAAGTTGCAAATACAGGAAGCCTTCCTGGAACTTGTACCAGTGATAAGGCCTTTAACAAAGAAACGGAATAATCCGGGTTATTTTATCAGGCGTGATGATATGAATACCCGGATTTTTCATTGCATAGGAAAATACGTCCTATGCAATGAAAAATACTCCGCCAGGAGGCGCAGTTCGTGGAGAGGAATATATAGCTGCGCTATCCACTCACGCGCAAAAGTGTGCGTCAAGCGCACACTTTATTCTAAGTTTTTGAGGAAATATGAACTTGATGACAGATAATAAGCATTGAGTATTTAATTGCAAAAATAGATCGATATAGGAATACGTCGATAACCTGAAAATGTTATGATAAATGCAGATGAAAAACAATGCTGAAATAATGAGAGGGGTTGTGTTTGATGAAAAAGAATGGAATAATGTTACTTGTAGCGCTACTGGTGCTGACACTGTTTACCGGATGCGAAGGAAAGAGTCTGCATCCAAAGGCAGAGAGTGGGTCTCAGACAGAGGGTGAACAGCAGATTCAGGCTGAAATGCAGAGTGAATCCGGAAATCAGGTAGAGAGTGAATATCCGACAGAGACTAAAGAGCAGTTGGATGAAGAAGAACAGGAAAAGCAGGAAGTAAAAGCAAAGGTTGAGAAAGCTATCGGGGAATCCTTTGATGATGATGCTTGGAGATATGTGGATGCTTCAGAAAGCCATGAGGGCTATCTGAATAGAGGGCTTGGTGGATATTTAGTGGAATGTTATAGGGATGGGGATAAAATTTATGTGCTGTATAATCCGGATTCAGGTATGCACCAGTATGATAATGATGTGTGCTATTCAACAGATGGCGGTATGAACTGGAATTATACGCATTTGCATGGATTGGCTGGTACAGCTATGTATTTTGTGAATGATACAATCATCATGGCAGATGGCTATGTATATGATGTGCCTTATGTGATGTACGGTAGTTGGGAAAGTAAATTCAGCAGACTGGAAACAAATGAATTTGATAAAATTGCTAAGTTGCCGGCAATGTTCAGTAACCTGATTGATATTGTTTTCTGGAATCGGGATGCAGAAAATAATCAGATTACGATTCGATGGTATCCGGCAGGAGAGCAGAGACATTATTTGTATGAAATGACTTTGAATCTGGATACCATGGAAAAGGTATCTGAGGATGACCCATATGATTTGATAGAAACTGGAGAGGCTTATGCGAAAACAGGATATATTTATGCTGACAGTGCAGAAGCATATCTGGATGAAATCGAATTAAATGCAAAAAATCTGGAATTAATTAGTCTTTTTGGGAATACAACGGGTATAAAATATGAAATTCGTTATGCCATCAATGAAATTTATGCCCGCAAAGGTTATGATTTCACTGGGACTGGTTACGAAGACTATTTTTGTTCGAAAGAATGGTATCATCCAATTGCCGGAAAACAGGTGACGGAAGAAGAATTGAACGTATATGAGAAAGCGAATATCGATTTACTGGTGAAAATAGAGCAGATTGTAAAGGCAGCTGACGCAGAAAATGAAAATTAGAAATCGGGAATAAATGAATTTTTGAAAGATTGAAAAACAGGAGGAATCTACAATGTTGATGAACACATCTATTAGGATCAATGATAGCATGTCTTTGGATGAGAAAAAGCGTGCGATACAATCAATCGTTAAATTAGCAGACGCCGCTATTTTGAACAATGAAGATAGCTGTAAGTTCAGAGTGGCATTTGAGAGAAGACTTGATGCATCAAGGTTATTTCATAAAACGCCATATGATGCGTTTGGAGTTCGGGACCTATTATTGCTTGAGTCTGTATTAGAACAGCAATTTTCAGAAATATCTGATTCTATTAAGATTAAAAGTGTATTTGCAGAGGATAGAAGTGTATTTGGAGATGTTATCAATAATAGATCCAGGCAAATTTCCAAAGGTCAATGGAGAGGACTTATACTGAGTGCCACACCAAATAACACTTATCGAAGGGAACGCTTATCACAATATTCTGACAGAAAATTTATGAAAAAAGTATTATCTGAGCATCATCCAATACTTGAAAAGATATATGCTGTTTTAGATGGCAACAGCAGTACATATAGTCAGCTTATACAGGTAAGCTGTTCATATATCGGTCCGTATACGGATTGTGATGAATATTGTGTGAAGTTTTCGAAATTAGGAATGAACAATTTGAAAGATTCATTTCAAACCTATCAAATGACATTAGCTTTTATTGAATTTTTGAGTAAAAAAGGAATTGTCTGCAGTACGCCGAAGGCTAAATTGGCTTCGCGTATTGCTTTTGATGAAATTGTCTTTGAATTTACATGTAAAAAAGCTTTGGAAGCGAATAGACGGGGAAAAGATTGGTAGTATATGAGTTAATCATTTTTTCGGGGAAAATAATTGAAAAATGGGGGAAATGAGGTATAATAAAGAAAATACTGTTTCTAGAACGTATCTACGAGGGATTGAAGCTCATTTGAGAAAATTAATGCCATATTGTAAAACAAGTTAGACCGTATCTAAGAGAGATTGAAACCATTGCAGCGACCTCCTGTGGTAGCGTATCGTATAAGTTATACTATACCTAAGAGAGATTGAAACAACAAAATGCCAACACCAAGCAAAAGAATCTTTTTTATCCATCGGATGAAAGTCCGAAAAGGATGGAAAGATTCTTTTTTGTTTTTATACGAAATTTGTGAGGAAAATTCCAATCATCAGCAGATATAAATGGTAGAACGTCAAAAGTCGTGATTATGTGTTTTAATCTATGAAAGGTGAAGCGGTATGTCGAAGTATAGAAAAAATGAAGAAGCAATTATCAGACGAGTGAAGCAGCTGAAAGGGCCGTGCCCGGATTTTTATATTATCGGGCATTCGACTTCGGCGATGGAGCGACTGGGATTAAAAATTGCCGAGGTGATTGACCGGCAGGAAATGCTTCCTTTTAAAGGATTAGTGCGGACTTTTACTATCAAAATGCCTTATTATGAGGACTGGCAGGGCGCCGGTGCTTTCATTCAGCATCTCTGCGACAGCTACAGTATTGCCAGAGACTGTTATGATACTTACATTGGCACCATTGTGGTTGAGCTGGCAGAAGAATGGGGGAGAAGCGGCTATAATTCGTCTCTGAGAGTGTTTCTTGAGTATATTGCAGAACATTCAGATATCTGTTTTATACTGCTTGTTCCGGCCGGGCAGAATCAGGAAAAGGATGATGCCTTATTTGCTGAGTTTGTTCGATATGGGGTGTGGATGAGAGTCTATTCTCAGACACCATCTGTTGAACAGTGTGTAAAACATTTTGTGACGATGGCAGAAAAGGAAAGCTGGCGTGTTCAGGCAGAAGCTGAGCAACTGTTGGCAGAAAAGCTAAAAGAGAGAAGTGAATCAGAGACAGAAAATATCATCGTTGTCGAGCAGCTTTTCAGGCAGATTTATTTTGAACAGTGCATGCAAAATGGCAGGAGCAAAGTCATCAGAGCCAGGGATATCGGTCTGATGCCGGGAATTCAGAAAAGAGAAGCTGCCAGAACCATTGGTTTTGCGGCGGAACAATGATGCCACAGCAGGAAAAGGATCGGGCGAAGTTCTGGACAGACGATAGAGGACAGAAGTAGGTTCAGGATAGAGAGCAGGAGGTATATGGATGTTTGAAGATGGTCTTAGATATCAGGATGCCAGAATGGCATCAGAAGATGAAATGAAGCGTGATTTATATGGATTTCATATCAATGATTCACGGCGGATACCCAAGGGCGGTCCGATTCTTTTCAGGGAATCGGACATGGCCTATGTTGATCCGAGTGAGGTGCACAGTCTTATTGTGGGAGATACAGGCTCCATGAAGACACTGCGTTTTGTCCTCCCGTTGATTTATTCCTGTGCAAAGGCAGGAGAATCCATGGTGATTGTAGACCCGAAGGGGGAGCTGGTTAGAAAAACAAAAGGCTTTTTGTCGGAAGCCGGATATGCTATGCCTATCATTGATCTGCGCAGACCTCAGGATTCACCGGACAAGTGGAATCCTATGGGATGTGTGGAAAAATCCTTTGCCCAGGGAAAATCCGGTGAGCAGAAGGCGATTCTGGAATTAAATGACCTGATGGAGACGTTATTTAATTCCAGATCAAAATCAGACAAGGACAGATATTGGAATGAGAGTGCGGGTCAGCTGGCTCTTGGCTTATGTTGCCTCATGCAAAAAATAGGCGAAAATCTGAATATGAAGAACCTTCTGAAATGGCGTTACGAAAGAATGGAAAATGGCGATTTGGATACGATTTATCAGGAGCTGCCAAAGACTGGCGAAATTTATCAGAATCTGGCAGGCTATATGGAATTGACGGCTTCCAATACCCGTTCCTGTATTTTATCAACCTTTGACCAGCTGGTGCGTCTTTTCAAGGCCTCACCGGCATTAACAGATATGTTATCCGAGTCTACATTTGAACTGAGTCGGATAGGACTTCGAAAAACGGCTGTTTTTCTTATTGTACCGGATGAGAAGACAACTTTTCATTTCCTGGCCACGTTATTTGTTACCCAGTGCTATCAGGCATTGTTGGAAACTGCGTCAGACTATCAGGACATATTGCCGCGCCGGGTGAATTTTATACTTGAGGAATTTTGTAATATGCCGGTTCTGCCGGATCTGATTTCCATGCTGACTGCGGCAAGAAGCCGGAATATCCGGTTCCATCTCGTCATCCAGTCCTATTCTCAGATGATAGAGAAATATGGCCTGAATGCCAGTCAGACCGTATTGGACAACTGCGGCAATCTGATTTATCTTCATTCAAGAGAAATGTCGTTTTTAAAGTATATCTCGGAACTGGCAGGCTGCAATGAATATCATCGGCCGTTACTCTCCCCGTCCCGGCTGCTGCATTTGAAGAAAAACGAAACCGTTATTTTTCATGACAGGTGTTACCCTATGGTTGTGCGGGATATTCCGCTGATATTTGAATATCCGGTTAGCTCTGAACAGTTACGATTTTTTAAGGAAAGGCGGTTGAAAAATAGGGAAAATAAGATATAATGAAGAATTTTTTTCGGAAACTCTGAGGAAAATTCCATCTGACGACAGATAATATAAGTAAAGTGAAAATTATTAAAGATACAATATTAATAAAAAATGTCGAATTTAAATAACTTTTTTAATAAAATATATATAAAAAAATGACCTGCTATTAGTATGTATGGTATACTGAAGATAGTATATTTTAGCGCAATAACGCATGAAAAATATGGATGGAGAGGGAAGAAATATGGTTGTGATAGAGTTTTTTAGTGAGACCCCCATTGACAATATGATCAGTACATTGACAAGTCATCCGGACAAGATGATTCTTGTGGGACAGTCCAAAATCATCCGGAAGAATGGCAAAGCCTACGAGAAGTTTCTGGCTTCTGTCGGCAATGATACAACGCAGATTGACTACTGCAGTGTGATTCCGCATGATCTGGGGAATATTGTAACTGCATTGGAGAAAATTGTCATGGATTATCCGGACTGCCATTTCGATTTGACTGGCGGGGATGAACTGGCTATGGCGGCCATTGGCATCGTTTATGAACGACATAAAGACAAGGGTATTAAGCTGCACCAGTATAATATCCGGACCGGTGTTGTCTATGACTGTGATATGGATGGACGTGTTTTTTCATCAGAAATTCCAAGCCTGACTGTGGAACAGAATATAATCCTGCACGGCGGCAGTATTGTGACGGATACCCAGCGGGCAGGCTGTACCTATCCGTGGGTTCTGGATGAAGAATTTACCGCAGATGTGTTTGCCATGTGGGAAATTTGCCGAAGAAATTGTGCCCTGTGGAATTATCAGATTACCATGCTGGCAGAAATGATGACATTTAACAGTGTGATAGATGATGATTTGCAGTTATGTGCCAATATGGAAGATGTCCATACCTGTCTCAGGGCCCGGGGCAATACTTTGAATCTGGATGGCATATTTGGGCCGCTGACAGAAGCAGGCATGATTCTGGGATTCGGCAGAGATGATGAGATGCTGCAGTTCAGATTTAAGAATGAGCAGGTGAAGCTGTGCCTGACAAAGGCAGGAACATTGTTGGAGCTTGTGACGCTGCTGACAGCGAAGAATATGAAGAAATCAGACGGCACGCCGTATTTTAACGATGTGCGAACCGGCGTTATGATTGACTGGGACGGTGTTGTTCACAACAATAAAGACGGCCTGGTGGATACTGAAAATGAAATCGATGTTATTTTGATGAAAGGTGTTGTACCGGTGTTTATCTCCTGCAAGAACGGTATAATTCCAGGTGATGAGCTGTACAAACTAAATACAGTGGCGGAACAGTTTGGCAGTGAATATGCCAGGAAAGTGCTGGTGGCGACAGACATGGGAAAGGCTGCCAAAAGTAGAAAATATTTCCTTGAGCGTGCCAGGGATATGGGGATTCAGATTATTGAGGATGTTCATAAGAATGGATTTGGAAAGCTTGAAAATATATTGAAAACCATATAAAAATTTGAGTGAAAATGTGAATAAAGCCAGATAGAAATAATAAAGGGGTTGTGAGGGGTGCAGTTAAAAATCAGGCATACACTTTCAGAGGAGCTGGCGCTGCCGCTGAGCTATCATCATATCATACAGAGTATTATTTACCGTGGTCTTGCAGATGAATCGGGATACAGTCGGCATATGCACAACAGCGGGTATGCGGCCAACAATGTCAATAATGTCGGACGCTGCTATAAGCTGTTTAATTTCAGTCTGCTGCGGGGAAATTCTCGGGTGATGAACCGGCAGATTATTTTCAGAGATTATGTAGAATGGGAGATCAGAAGCCCGGATATTTACATGATGCGTCTTCTGGAAAGCGCTTTCAGAAAAAACGGCATTCATTATGGAAATCAGCATTTTTCGGATGTGGCGCTTCGCCTGATGAATGAAACGGTTGAAAAGGACAGTATTCATATTCGAATGCTGTCGCCGATATGTCTGTATTCGACAAATAAGGAGACAAAGAAGACGTATTTCTACAGTCCGGAGGAGGAGGCTTTCCCGGAACAGGTCAATGACAATTTTGTCAGAAAATATACTGCCTGTTATGGTATTCCACCGAATTCGGGAATAGAGATTGAGACGGTCAACGTCCGGCGCCGGGACAAATATGTGACGAAATACAAAGAATTCTATCTCAGCGGCTGGCTTGGAGAGTATCGATTAACCGGTGAGAGAAAATATCTGGATTTCCTGTATCAGACGGGACTGGGCAGCAGGAATGCCCAAGGATTTGGGATGTTTGAAGAGAGTCCACAGAGGGAATAAGCAGAGAGAATGGAGGGTACTTATGGGAAAGCTTGAATTTAATGGATGTAAGCTGAAGGTACAATTGGAAGCGCAGTCTCCAATAATCCATTTTCAGCATGATCAGGCAGGAGCAACTCTCAGAGCTTCAGAAGTCAAGCCGAAACTGGACCGATTTCTTTTGAATAAAATGGAACAGGAGACAGGGAAAAGAGTTGCTGTTTTAAAAAAAGATAATGGCTATGCTGTGATGTTTACAGATAAAGAACATAATGCGTTGAACTATCGCATGAATTTTGAAGTTCCGGGTAATGCCTATTGGGTAGAGCCGGGAACCTTTAAACCGGAATCCTACAGTATTTACTATGGCAATAGTGGTGTGCATGATGAAAAAGAAAAGAAGAAAGCGGTTTTTACCAATCCTGTTATGAACCTGATGTGCTTTAATCAGGTATTGAGGAATTATATCGAGAAATATCTTGTAGAGTTTTTTGCAGTCACCAATTTCGGAACCATGCAGGACAAAGGTTTCGGAAGTTTTATGCCAAAGGAATGTTTGCAGAAATCCGGAGAATTGACCCTTGAGGAGACAAAAAGATTTGCGGAGATGTTAAAGCAGGCAGCAGGATCAGTCCATTGTTACAACATGTCATTTGTGAGAGTACCGGAAGAAATCAATGCTAAAAATGCATGGTGTACAAAAGTGTTTAAGCAGATTAAAGATTTTTATGGCATTATGAAATCAGGGCAGAATTTCGGCGGGTACAGCCGTTCCTATTTATTCCAGTATATGCATGGAACAGATAATAAAGGTAATAGGGATGATTTATCCATAGACAATGAGAAGGCATGGCTGAAGCAGAAAGGGATTGTTCCGATTATAGAAAAAAACGGAAAGACGGACAGAGTTGACAAAAATCCCCGGTATGTGCGTGCTTTGCTGGGCGTGGGTGCGGGTATGTCATTTATCCAGAAGGATGGTAAGCGGTTAAAGGTAAAAATTAATCACAAAAAGGGTGATGGAGATGCCATCGAACGAATGGATTCACCTGTTAAATTCAAAATCATCAGAAACAAAGTTTTTATTACTGCGGAGGAAGTTCCGGAGGAAATTTATGGACGCATGTTTGAGTTTCAAAATAAAGAAAGAAATTGGGACGGCAATAAAAGAGGCAGCCTGATGACACCATCCAAAGAAGATTTTAAGGATGGAAAGTTTGATATTCAGACATTCCTGGCCTGTTATGTTAATTATTATAACAGCAGAAAACTGAGAAAAGACAAATTGCCGTCAATTGCAGGTAATGTCGAAGTCCAGGAGGTGAAATAGGGATATGTCAGATAGAAAATATATAGGCATCACCATCGGACCGATTTTGCAGACGTTGGAGGAAGCCGGTACACCGGCGGCATTATGGTTTGCCAGCAGCTATTTTTCAGATTTGACCAGAAGAATCTGTCAGGCGCTTACGATACATATGGAAGGCATACAGATATATTCACCGTATTATTCAGAAACAACAGTGGATAACGATGGTGTGGGCAAATATCATGACCGGATTATTTTTTCTGCGGATCCTTTTGACGAGGCAAAACTGCGGGAAATCATCGCCCATGTCAAAGAAGATTCACTTGAGAATTTTATTTTTGAGGAAAAAGATAAAGGCAGTATAGAGTATAGGCATGCGAAACAATTTCTTGAACAATATCTGCAAGTGCGCTTTGTAGTGATGGAGGCAGAGCAGATTGAACAGAATAGTCTGCTGACGTTGTCACCGTATCTGGATGCCATGGAGTTAATGAAGACTTTTCCGCCGGATGAGACTGGCAATCCATTCAAAAAGCTCTTTGATGAGAATAAAAATGCAGGATTAAAGAAGTCTGCACTTTTTAAAAGAATGGACGGAAGTCACAATCAGTTTATTAATTCGCAGGGCAATATTCGTTCCATTACGGAAATTGCCTCATGTACAGGCCGTGTTTCGAAGGAATTAAAAAGAAGCCATTATTTTGCGGTTGTGCAGGCGGACGGCGACAATATGGGTAAAATCCTTTCAAAATTGAAAGATGATGAGGTCCGGATTTTTTCAAAAGCCTGTCTGGAATATTCCGGAGAGGCATCCAAACTGGTGAGCAGATTCGGAGGCATGACCATTTATGCCGGCGGTGATGATCTGCTTTTCCTGGCACCGGTGTCGAATGGTAAAGGACAGACCGTTTTTGAATTGTGTCAGGAGATTGCAATGTTATTTGAGGGCAAAATGAAAGATAATTTTGTCGGATTTTCATCGTGTCCTACCGTATCCTTTGGTATTTCGATACAGTATGAGAAATTCCCACTGTATGAGGCATTGAATCATGCCAGAAACTTACTGTTTGGTATGGCTAAGAATCATTGTTATAGTGGTGAGGAAAAAGCAGTCAAGAACAGTATGGCGATTGAAGTGCAGAAGCACAGCGGACAGACAATGAGCCTTGTTCTAAGCAATATGGACATGGATATTCTGAAGAAGATATTGGCGTTGAATGAGGGAATGAAGGACGGAGAGCAGGCTGTGACATCGATATTGTTTGTTGTCGAAACCTATCAGTTTCTTCTGAGCGTTTTGAATAAGGAAGCCCGTGAAGGGAAGATATCAGAAGAAGATTATGAAAGTGCCTGGATGAATTTATTTGACAATGCGGAGCAAAAGCCGGCAGAAGGATACCTCCGGCGGATATGCAGCCTGTGGTATCGGGATATTTTGACAGGCAATGGAAGAATGGAAGCAGCAGATGCTTATTCAAAGGATAAAGATATGGCTGTGCTCGTGAATTTGCTGAGAATTAAAAAGTTCTTTGCGGAAAGGGGAGGGGAGTAATGCAATATTTGGTTAAAATGACACCTCTGGAACCCTATTGTTTTGGAACCGACCAGTCAGCACCTTATATTGGTGCTGAAAATGGCGGCAAAGGGACCTATTTTATCAGAAGTAAAGCGCTTCCGGAGCAGACCACTTTGTTAGGTACCTTACGATGTATGATTCTTGAAAGTCAGGGCCTGTTGAAAGAGAATTTTGACTATACACCAGAAGAACGTCAGCAGATGGCGGCATGCATTGGCCCGGAGAGTTTTCGATTTATTTCCGAAAAGAAGCAGAATTTTGGTTATATCAAGGAGATTTCCCCGTTGTTTATAATCAGTCCGGAGGGACATATTTGTATCAAAAATCCTTTAAATAATAAAGCGGATGAGGGATATGACCCGATGAAGATGACCGATAGAACATTTGAAACATCGGAAGGGCCTGTTCATTTGCCGATGCAGGATGAATATAATGCAAAGGAAGGCTATGCCGACGGGTATTATGACCTGAGCAGCGGTCGGATATACAGGGATTTATTTAAGAAGATCATCACCACCGGCAACCGCAAAAACAGGAGGCCTGATCAGACAAATAAGGACGACTGTTTTTATAAACGGGAGCTTATCTGCCTGAAAGAAAATTTTGCTTTTGGATTATATGTTCATGCAGACAAACTTCCGGAGAGAGCCGTGGTTTATATGGGACAAAAAAAGTCGGCATTTCTTGTATCCTCAGAAATTAGCAATGATTTGCCGCTGGCAGAGCAGGTGGAAGAAGCATTTGCAAAGTGCTCCGGAAAGTGGCAGTATGCCTTATCGGATTTGATAGTCGATGATTCGTGGCAGACAAAAGATTTCTTTATTGCCGAGGAAAAGCAGCTGAGAAATCTTGAAACTATCTATCAGGAAAAAAAGCATGTGGGCCGGTTAAGAAAAAGCAGCCGGAGGTTCAACTTTGTACAGAGGGGCAGCGTGTTTTATGGTTCGGAAGGACCGGTAATGTCCAATGAAAACAGTCAACAGATTGGCTATAATTATATTGTTCAGCTGGGAGGAAGATAAAATGGCAGCAATAATTGTAAATCTTGAGTGTATGACCAATATGCATGTGGGCAATGGGGATGTTAATTACAATATTATTGATAATGAAGTAGAAAAGGATCCGGTAACCGGTTATCCCACCATCAATGCCTCCGGTGTAAAAGGGGCATTAAGAGAATTTTTTAATGGAGATTCCGAGTTAAGGCAGTATGTTTCGACATTATTTGGTGCAGACAAGGCGGGAGATACGACGCCTGGACAACTGAAGGTTTTGTGTGCCGATATGATTGCCCGTGCGGCAAGGGCATCCTCAGGGAAACAGGCTTATTATCTGATTACGACACAAACTGCTTTGGATAAGTATTGCAATAACTGTGAGATATTCCTTGGAAAGCCTGTTGTTTATGAAAAGAAATCAGCTGACGAAAGTGAAGCTGCAGAGGGCTTCCGCCTTGAAGAGAAGGTGGAGTTGAACGGCAAGACACTTTATATTTTGCCGGAGGAAACCTTTAAGAAAATAGAACTGCCGGTGCTTGCGAGAAATAAACTGGATAACGGTATCAGCAAGAATCTCTGGTATGAGCAGGTTGTTCCGCATGAAAGTCTTTTTGCATTTGCCGTATTAGGGACAGAAGAAAATTTGGCGATTTTTAAGAAAGCGGTGGATGGAAAAGTGGTTCAGTTTGGGGGCAATGCTTCCATTGGATACGGTCTTTGCAAGGTTTCGGTGAAGGAGGCATAACGATATGAATAAAGCAATCATTAATGATGAAATTGTTATTGCCTATGATGTATTAAAAAAATCAGAAATTGTAGAAAATGGTAAAATCAAGAAAACATGGAGAGGACAGATATCGACATTTGGTGCGGCTGTGACCATGGGTAGTCTGATACCGGCAGTGGCATTTTTCTCGGACCAGGGCGGTTCCAGTGTAAAAAGGCAGTATATAATGGATGCGATTCTTGAAATTCTGAAAAGAGATCATATTGCGCCGGAGAAATATCATACGCTTTTTGAATATGTCAGGGAGCAGGGAGAGCATTGCAGGGAAGATGTGCTGAATGCGGCCATTGCGTTAAAGCTGGCCATGAATTTATACACCCTGGAAAAGGAGTAGGAGGCAGTTAAGGGATGAAATATACTTCAGAAAACATGAATTATATTTTTAATGTGTCGTATTTTGACGACATTGACTGGGCTGCCTTTGGCAGCAGCAAAGAAGAAAATGACAGCATATTGAAACAGCATAATGATGCTATCAGAGACTTTTCCTTTAAAATAGCATCTCCGGTGGAAAAATGGCGCACATTGCAGATGAAAGGCTATACAGATTTTCAGCTCTGCACGCAGTATCCGGGGCTGATGATTGGAACTGGTAATGAACATTCTCTGAAAATGGATGGTGCCATCAAATGTGGATTTTCATTTGACTACACAACGGGACTGCCTTATATTCCTGGTTCTTCTTTAAAAGGTGCTTTAAGAGCCTGTTTTCCGGGAGATGGGAAGAAAGAAGAGATTTCTCAGGAATACGCAGCGTATATTTGTGCACTTCTGGATAAGGAAGATGTGGATATTGAGCAGTTGAAAGAGAATATATTTGAGAATCAGGATATATTTCTGGGTGCCTTTCCGGTGATTGGTTTTACCGGGAAGAAATTGCTGGAGATGGAGTTTATTACACCACATACGTCGGGAAGATTCAAAAATCCTAATCCCATCAGCCAGATTAAGGTCAGACCGGATGTAAAATTCGATTTTTGTTTTATTTTGTCGGATGATTGTTCGGAGGACGGTACAGTGATTGTATCTGCTGAGGAAAAGAAAAAATTGTTCAAACAATTGATTCTGGATATGGGAATGGGCGCCAAAACCCATGTTGGTTTTGGTCATTTTTCAGAGAGACGACCGATACAGCTTCGGGAGATTGCAGTTAGTCAGCCAAATCGCACGAACAATCGGTACGGACAGTCAAATCGGGGACAGAATCAGTACAACAGAGGTAGGAGATAGGAGAAATATGAAGTCAACAGAGCCGGTATTGCTGGCAAAATGTAATCACATATTTGCATGGCCCTTTGAATATCAATGGCCAAAGGATGATGTAGAGAATTATGCAGAGCCATTTAAGAAAAAGGGCTGGATAGAGAAAGACATGGATATTCAGGGAATGCGCAAAAACGGAAAGATTCAGAAAGATATCTTTATGTTGAACCAGTACCTGAGTTCTTCTGCCAAAGATATTTTTATGCAGACAGGAGAAAATATATGCACGATTCTGGAATATCCATTTGATGAAAATGATGAATGGAAATATCGGATAAAGGTGGGAAATCAATACTATTTGCTGCCAATTCAATCTGTTGAGCTGCATGTTTACAGGCATGGTGTGGGTATTCTGTTTATACAGATGAGTAATAATGATTATCCATCTCTTCAGGATATTAAAAAGATTAATGATTATGGAAGACGAATTTCTATGCCGTTTATACCGGATACGCTTGAAAAAGACATGCTGTGTGCAGATGAAATTGGTATCGTTGGCCCTAAAGAAAAATATCTGACGAATTTCAAAAAAATAGCAGAACAATGTCTGAATGAAGAAGTTGTTGAAGAAAAAGGGCTTCTTGAATCGGCAGAGTTTCTTTATGCGCTTCTCAACTGTCGTGTTGGCCGGGAGACTTCGGAAGAAGATTTTGCCAGCGATGAAATTATACCAACGGCGGATGACAGGATGCATGTTTTTTGCCTGCTGAGAGATGCGGAATTGTCTGAAAAAATCAGTACGATGGACTGGAAGCATCCAAAGGATGAAAATGAAGAAGAATTCCAGAAGCTTTTGTATTCCATTGTGTTTGTTGACCCTGAGTGGCCGACCTGTCAGAATGCGGAAATGAGAGCGGATTTTCTTGAGAAAGCCCTATATCTCAGGTGGCAGGAGTGGGGAACGGTTTACAGTGTGACGAGCTTTTCTTTCTTCTGTATGACGGGAGAATCGGATGAGATTGTCGCGAGTGTTCTGCGTCCATTTATGACAGAATATCTGTATTTGCTGTCATTAGTAATGGCCCAGAGAATTGGCATTGCGGGCTATTCCGGCAAAGCCGGACGTATTGTTCGAGGTGTTGATAAAAAGGGAATGATTGATAAAGCACAGGCAGAAACTCTGATTAATCTGCAGGAAAAGTACATTACCTTTAAAAATCAGATTCTGATACTGGAGGCTTCCTGTCAGGAGCAGGGAATTGACATTTATCATCTGCTTCAGAATCAGATGATGATTCAGGAGGAGCAGGCCATTCTTGATGAACAGTTAGAAAGTTTGTATGAGGCAACAAATGTAAGTCAGGGGAACAGAGATGCCTGGTGGCAGCTGTGGATTGCAATTGGGGCGATTGTCATAGATGTAATTGTCAATATCATTGCGATTGTAGCGGACCATGGGTGGAGTGGGATGCTGCAATGGCTGTATAATATTCTGGGAACGGGAGTGTAAAATGCAGACAAAATTTCTTTTTATAGATGCAGAAACCGATGGCCTTTACGGTTCATTTCTGACAGTAGGGCTGGTTGTAACGGATGATGCGGGAAATATGATCGAGAAAGCCTATTATGGCATCAAAAAGGAAAATATGATGATTAGCGATGTCTGGACGAGAGAGAATGTATTTCCGGTGCTGGGTGATTATGAAGCCTGTGAAGATGAAGCAGAGTTGCTTGAAAAAGTGTGGGCTTTCTGGATGAAATACAGAGAGGACGCCTATGCAGCGGCGGATGTGATGTACCCTGTGGAGAGCCGATTATTTATGAAATGTGTCATGAATAACGAGTCGGAGAGAAAATATCTGGGGCCATTTCCAATGCTGGATTTGAGCAGCCTGCTCATGGCGGCGGGCTATGACCCGCTGATAGACAGAGCAGAACTGCTGGATGAGGATGAAAAGCAGATGATGGCGAATAAAACGCACAATGCGCTGAATGATGCAGAGATGACGGCAGCTATCTGGTTTAAATTAAAAGGGTATTTAAAAGTTAAATAAAAGGTATTCTAAATAGCAAAAACAGGGCTTTTTATTAAACATCTAAATCTGTATACTTATTGCCGTAAATATCCTGCCATTGGCCATTCATTTTTAAGCGCATAAGTACCCATTCACCCTTGTGTTTACCTTTGGTAACATACATGTATTCGTAGCGGTCAAGGGTAACGACATGATTTGCCAAAGGTATCAACAGAAGGGACAATATCATCATCATTTTAACCATGATTAAAAAGCCTTGGGCAATCATGCCGGCAGTAATTAATCGATATTCTTTAAAGTGCGCCTTTTTAGATACCGGACGCCATATAAGATAGGAAATAAATGCCGGTAATAGTGTCATGATGATAAAACCTAAAGTGGTTTCTATATCTTCGAACAGAAAACTGCGTACTGTACAGATAAGTAAACCAAAAGTAATAATAACAAAATTAGTGAAGAAATATGCTCTGGCCTTTCCATAGAATTCGGGAGCACTGTAAAATTCTATGGTTCTGTTTATGGTGACTGCGGCAATATTTAAATCTTCGGGCAGTATTTCTTCTTTACTGAGTTGTCGAACTTTGCTGCTCATATGTGGCCTCCTTTTGATTGAAACTACTGGTTTTTTTGCTTTACAAGATAAACCATACCAATAACAAAAACAATGACACCCGAAAGTATGGCATACGGGACTTCATTGCTGGTAGGCAAAATAGCTCTATCGTAAAGCACGGTAGCAAGTAGGCCGATAAGAACCATGAGAAATATTATGAAACCGGGAAGCCAAAGTATTTTTGCAGGCAATGGTAGTTCGCTGAATTTCTGATCCGGCCTGAAGTAGAAGCCGGCAAAGAAATAAGTGACAAAAAGAGTGGACAGAATATAACGGACAGCGGTATTCATTGGTGGAAAAAACACAGACATTCGCATGCCCTGTGAAAATCCGAAGATAGCACCGGCGGCGCATAATATGAAACCAATAATGGCGAGTGTTTTCTGGAATTTTGATAATTCTTTCTTTTTCTTGTTGTTCATTTCAAATCCTCCTTGTATAACGGGTTTTAAGCTGCATTTGGATTTTTATCAATAGTAGTCGTCGTGACTGGCTGAAAATATGGCCAGAAAGGCTAATAAAATGAGGAGGCATAAAACGCCGATGGAGCAGACAAACATCAATGGCAGGAATATGACTTCCAGTATATTGCTGCACCTGTCCCAGCAAATAAGCAGATTGATGAGGCCTACAATAGCGCATACAGCGGTTATCAGTATAAGAACGATACGTTCACCCATGGTTACCGGTTTAACGGACTGGTAGGCACTCATCATACATATAACCGGAATAGCAAGGCAGGCATAAAAAACCATTGAATTCGAAAAACTGAATATTTTTCCCCAGTGACTTCTAAAGGGCAGGTAGATAATAAAACCTGCGATTGAGATATAAAGAAACAATTCACAAAGGTCGCTGAAGTTGGTTTCCAAAAAGTAACATAAATTTTCCATAACAATTTCCTCCTAAGAAATGTATTGTGATGATTGGTTACGTAAATATAATCTATATGGGAATCCATTTTTCCTCATAAAAATAAAAATTTTACAAAATAAGTATAAAAAGAATTTTAACGGGGAACAAGCTGTGACGAAATGTGTGCTGAATATGGACGGCATTATGTCACAGCTTTGTTTTTCTTATATTGTTTTTTGCAGGCATAAAATGTCTTTCTTCGTTGGAAAATATCGTTTAGTCTGCTAAAATAAAAGATAAGAATAAACGGATGTTGATTGATAGATTTGTATATTGATACGGCCATTGCTGTGTGAGAATCAACAAGAGGGACGGTGCGGGAAAACAATGGATTATGAGAAGATTTTTTTGGACTGGAAGACGAGAAGGACATTTGAGAATGAGATGCCGGAGAGTTCTGCAGATAGTAAGAATGATACGACAAAGTGTGCGGGAATGTCCGATACGTCTGAACGGAATGGGAGGAAGTTATCAACACTTTGTGAGCTGACGATAGAGGCGGGAGAACTTGAGAAGGCACTTCTGGATAAGGTCTACGGACAGGAGCATGCAGTCAGTACCTTTGTAACTGGGTATTTTCAGGCGAAATTATTGTCGATGACAGACCCATCCAGGCGAAAACCTGCGGCTTCTTTTTTGTTTGTCGGTGCACCGGGTGTCGGCAAAACTTTTCTGGCGGAGACAGTGGCGGAAGCACTGCAATGTCCTTTTGCCCGATTTGATATGAGTGAATATGCGGATAAGGATGCAGTCATTGAATTCTCCGGGGCAGATGGCGTTTATAAAGGAAGCAAGGAAGGCAATGTAACGGGATTCGTGAGAAAGCATCCGAGATGTGTCCTGATTTTTGATGAGATAGAGAAAGCACATATGAATGTTCTGCATTTATTCCTGCAGATACTGGATGCGGGACGGCTGCGTGATAGCTGTACGGACCAGGAAGTTTTCTTTGACCAGACCATGATTATCCTGACCACCAATGCAGGCAGTTCTATTTATGATGATGCACGGAACACCTCTCTGGACAGCGTGCCGAAGCGGACTGTGATGCAGGCTTTGCGTACGGAGTGTGATGCAAAAACCGGCAGTCCGATTTTTCCGGCAGCATTATGTTCAAGGTTCGCATCCGGGAATGTCATTTTGTTTAATCGGATGGAAGTGCGCTATCTGAAGCAGATTTTGGAGTACCGGCTGAAGAAATGTGTCTCCGATTTAGAACAGCAATTTCAGATACAGGTACATCTGGATGACAATATCAGCAAAGCGTTGATTTTTGCCGAGGGCGGTATGGCAGATGCACGAACCATCAGCGGACGTGGGGAGAAGTTTCTGAGTGAGGAAATTTATGAACTGTTTCAGCAGGTTGCCTTCGGGATAGGTCAGGGGCAAATCGACAGACTTCAGAAAATCTATTTCAGTGTTGATTTTAAGGATGCTGCATTGGAAGTCAGAAATTTATTTCAGATGACGGCGGATATGGAGAAGTCTGTGCGGCGATTGACCAGATATCATCAGGTTGTGGATTATAGCAGCAAGCGGCGGTTAGCAGAGGATGGGACATCTGCGGAAGTCGTTTTGACAGATTTTCAACTCCGCTATGCAGTAGAAGGTGTTGATTCCGGGCGTATTCTTGCTGAGACGGAACGGCCGAATGTGACTTTTGATGAGATTATAGGTGCAGAGGATGCCAAAGAGGAACTGCGTTTTTTCATTGATTATATGAAGCATCCGCAGCAGTACATAGAGAAAGGCTTTCATCCGCCGAAGGGCGTATTGCTTCATGGCGTACCGGGAACCGGTAAGACCATGCTGGCCAAGGCCATGGCGACAGAAGCGGATATGACATTTATGTCTGCGGAGGGCAGTCAGTTTTTGAAAAAATATGTGGGTGAAGGACCGGAGGCTATTCATGCACTTTTCAGGACAGCACGCAAATATGCGCCGACGATTTTGTTTATTGATGAAATTGACGCCATTGGCAAGAATCGACAGAGCGCAGGTGACAGCAACAGCCGGGCGGATATACTGAATGCGCTGTTGACGGAGATGAGTGGATTTAAGACAACAGGGGAAAGCCAGGTTTTTGTGCTGGCAGCGACGAATTTTGATGTGGAGGGCAAAGACAGATTTTCACTGGATTCCGCATTGCTTCGACGTTTTGACAGAAAAATTCTGGTGGACCTGCCAAACAGGGAGGAACGTTTGCGGTTCCTGAAGCAGCGCAGGGAGAAGAGCCCGGCGCTGGCCTTCAGTGATGAAGAAGCCGACAGAATTGCAGCCGGAAGTGCCGGAATGACATTGTCACGCATCAAACTGATTCTCGGATATGCCATGCGCTGTGCAGCGCAGCAGCGTTTTGAGAAAGTCACAGATGACATACTTGATGAGGCTTTTGCTTCTTTTGATGATGGTCAGACAGAGGCACTTTGTTCGGAGGAAGAATTAAAGCGGATTGCCAGACATGAGGCAGGACATGCCTTTATATGCTGGCAGAATCAACACACACCGGCTTATCTGACGGTGATGGGCAATAAGAGTTTTGGCGGTTATATGCTGCAGGAGAATGAACGTCGAGCATATAATCTCACCAGGAAGCAGGTTTATGAACGGATTCGGGAAGCCCTTGCCGGGAGAGCTACAGAAATTGTCTTTTACGGCAAGAAAAACGGAGCATCATCTGGGGCAGCGGATGATCTGAAAGTAGCAACACAGCTGGCTGAGAAGATGATTGGCCAGTGGGGAATGGATGACACCTTCGGAATGGCCGTGATTCGGGAAAAGGATGCTGTATGCAGTGACGTGGAAAGCAGGCTCCGTGAAAGAGTGAATGCCATATTACGGCAGATGCTGGGTGAGACAGTGGCACAGATTAAGAATAATAAAGAAAGTGTTGATTTGCTGGCGGAAGTGTTGATTTTGGAAAACCATATGGACGGCAGGAAAATCAGAGAACTGTTGGAATCAAAGGATAAATATACGGTACGGTAGATACGGATTTAAAGGATAAATGTGTGATGCATGAGATAGGAATTGAATGGATGACTCAGACGGAAGTCAACGGCCATTTTCTGGAGCTGAGAGGTATACCGGATGAAAAGCTGGAATGGGAACGAATTCCGGAGGCGATTGCAGGTGCTAATTATTACAATATACAAAACATTCCCGGTCAGTTGACGGTTGAACCGGATTCCGGAAAAATATATTTAAAAATTCAGTATGTCACAGGCGCAGATATCAGAGAGACGACAATAACGGATGCACTGGGACGGTATCTGGAAGAAGAAATGGCGAAAATCTGTCAATGGGTGGCATTTCTGAATCAGACCGAAAAGATCATAGGAAGTCAATGGCTGCCGCAGGCGGCCGGAAAGATCCGCTATTCTGTGGAAGATAAATTTTTGATGGCCTGTGAAATGGAAGAAAAGTTGATGGCGGTATTAGATACTTATACTATTCCTTACATGGCAGATTCGGAATGTATGGGGGTCTGCTGTGAATGGCATCGAGAAGGTCAATCCCAGAGGTATCATATTACCATCCGATCTGCAGAGATGATGATGACAATATCAACAGTATTATCAACACCTATTTCGGAAGAACAGATTCCGGATACCCTGGAAACATGTATGGCCTTAAATCAGGAAGCCTGGGGAAGTTTTTATCTGGATGATGGTACGGGATGTGTCGGGTATCATTTGACAGCGGTTTACGGCCGACATGTGGATAAGGACTGGATAGCGGCACAGATTGCCTTAGCGGAGGCTGCTATCGGAGACTGGAAGAAAAAGGAAGATGATTGGCGTGCACAAGAGCGGTAAAAGCAGATTTTATATGGAGAGAAAGGGGAGAAAGCTATGCATGTGAATCAGGTACGTCTGGCAGAAAAAACGGATAGTATCTCATGGGAGGAACAGCCTTCCGAGTGGACAGCAGCAGATACAGGCAGTAATGAGATTGAAAATATGATACATCAGATTCAGGATTTTGGGCGGATTGCTGCAGCTGACGGAGAAAATTCCAAAGCATTGCGTCAGATGCTTATGACGAGACAGGGGTATCTGAAAAAAGGTGCAGCTGTTTTCTTTGACGAACCGGGTCTGTGTGAACTGCAGATGGCTGTTTGTAAGGATGGAACAAGACATAAGATTACGGAGTCGCAGCGCGCGCAAGGAGCGATTTTGCAGGTAATTCGGGCAGCTGAGCGTTTTATTTTAGAACGAACAGAGGGGTATTCAGAGAAAATACTGCATGAATTGCTCATCAATGCTTTTGTACATAGGGATTTCAACAGTACTCAATGCAATGAAGTGTTGATTTTTGCGGATCATATCGAGATATTTAATCCGGGGGCCTTTCCGGAGGGATATGAAGTGGAAGATTTTACGAGCAGAGAACAGAGGCCGGTGCCGCGAAATCCTCTGATTGCCCGCATTCTTTATTATATGGGCTGTACAGATGGCATAGGAAACGGACTTCAGAAAGTATCGGATGTGTCATGGCAGTTGGACAAAGGCGGTGTGACAGTATGGGTGTCCGGCGGCAGGATTAAATCAATACAACCAGCGGATGTTGATTTTAATAAGAATGAAAAAATGATTCTGACCTATCTGGAAACACATGACTGGCTGACGAATGCGGCTGCCAGGGAAATCGTCCATGTGGGGACGACAGCTGCCAGAAGCCTGCTAAATGGGCTGGTGGACAGAGGTTATCTCAGGGCCGAAGGGGAAAACCGGGGAAGAAAATACTATCTGGCAGCAAAAAGACCGAGATGAAGACATTCGGAGGTGAATACATTCGAATGAAAAATAAGAGCGTCTTCAATCAACAGACGCATATGAGAAAGAGGAAAGAAAAATGGCCGGAGATCGGATGATGCGCTATATTGTGCCTTTTTATTTTGATGGGGCATATGAAGAGGTTTGCAGGAAATTGTCTGAGGCCTCAGATGAATGGGAGCCGGGACAAGTGGCCTGCCGATATGTTTATCGACATATTTACCAGACGGTTAATTATGCAAAGGGTGAAAAAGAGAAACAGGGTGGAGTCTGGAGACAGAACAGACAATCAGCTAAAATTAATTTATGGCTTAAATTGAGAGAGAATGAGGCGAGATATGCGTCCATTTCAGATAGTGGTATTTACTTATTTCGGACCGGGATTGGTTTATTCTGGTATGAGATAGATTTCAAAGATACAGAACTGCCTGTGGATACACTGATTGAATATGAAGATCAACTGCAGACCTTTGGATTAAATAAACGTGAGCATTTTATTTATCGTGTGGCAGGCAAAAAAAGTTTTATTGTTTCGAATCATCCAAATTTAAAAGATGAAAACAGCGGAAAAGAAGAGGGAAAACAGCCGATACTTCAGATAAGAGAAGAGAAAGCACCAATAACCGGGCAACTAATTGAAGTTTATCATCGTGTGCCGGCGCTTTCAGGTAAAAATGTTTATCTGTGTGCGGATTTTGAGAAGCATACCGAGACGCCTGTATTGGAGAAGAAAGAAAATGAGCGGATTGATTTTTGCCTGACCAGACTGGAACAGAACGAGTCAGAGGTAAAAGCATATATCAGTTTCAGGGAAATAGAGAGTTTTTCAATTCCGCAGTGGATGAATGAGAAATTGCAGGTACTGGACTGTGGGATTTCTTTCTATATGATGGAAGGGATTAAGAGTAAAAGGGGCAAAAAAGGGCAGAGTGAAACAAATGGACCGCGGCGGGCGCTGCTGTACAATTATTTTTCCTTTGAACAGGAAGCAGAGGCACAGTCAGATGAAGGACAGCGCAAGCAGATGCTCCTGGACAGAGCGGATTTTCTGACAGCAGGGCATAATAAGAATTTTCTGCGTTCACCGGATGTGTCAGAATATGTTTATCAGCCATTTAAAGATGCCTATTGGTATGTATCTAATAGCGGATGCGGATGTTATGTGTACAAAAATAAGGAGAATCGGCATTATTTAAAGACAAATCTTTCAGATAACGTACGAAGAGATTATTTTATGATTTACATATTGCTGCTGTATCAGCTCTATTCACTCATTCATTTTTCGGAAAAAATCGAGTATGAACTGTCGGCAGATGCGAAGGACTATCTGAGGGCACCGGAAGCTTATAACCTAAAACTGAAAGAAATACAGGCAGAAATCAACACTTTTTTATTAAAGAGCGTACATACTTCTGTCAGTCAGATGCAGACGCAAAACGATTTTTATCAGTTTGCCAAGAAAAATCTGCGTTTGAGGGAAGAAATACAGAGTCTGACAGCCGGTGTTGATTTCCTGGAGGAATTGCTGGAAACCCAGGAGGAACAGCGCAGGCAGGAGAAGGAAAATGCGGAGCTGCTGCAAAGACAACAGGAAGAAGATAAATTATCTGTGGGTGTTGCTGTTCTGTCGCTGCTGGCCATTTTATCTGCCTTTGCGGATGGCATTGGATTTCTCAATGAAATTAAAGAAGCAGGCAGTCTGATGAATTTGTGTCGGGAAAATATCGCATATCCTATCATTCTTGTTATTGTTGTGTTGATTGGCTTTGTGGCGTTGGTTGTATGCAAAGATTCAGCGGTCAGATACTGGCGGAGCAAAAGAAAAGCGCTTGATCGGAATGTCGGCGAATAAAGGAGAAAACAAAAGATGAACAAAGACAGAATTATGGCCTATATCGACAATCAGTCAGAAATCAAAAAATGTGTGGAAACACAGTTCCCGTTTTTTATCGCACATGAATATCATCGTTTTTATGAATTGTTGGAAAAAGGCCAGCTCTTTGGCGCGTTTTTTGAAATGAAGGATGTGCTGGAAGTCCTTCTTAAGTTCCCGATACTTGTTGGTACGGCTTATATCGAAAGCAAAAGGGAGCCGGAGGAAGGAAAGCGCTGTCTTGAGACATTGATTGCACATCCGTTGAGTCTTGGCCAGTGGGCAGCTTATGGGAATGATCTGCGCAAAATCCTGCAGAAGGATGAGGCGGCAAAACCGCTTTATCAGGTACTGAGGAGTATTTTGCAGTTATATAATCGCACCGGTGTTGTGAACTGGCGTAATACAAGGATCGGTCACGGTGCTGTGGCCGGAGATATTATGCAGTACGCAGAAGATTTCAAAAAGTATTCGACAGCCATCAACAAACATTGCATGGAAACGGAAAGTTTTTATACAGAATTGAACATCATGCTGGGTGGAAAAAAGCTGAAAGGGTATTCGCTCCCTAAATGGGACGAAATAACGGTGTGCAGTTTTGAAGGACAGACGCTGGAGGCATCCTTTAGTCAGTTGATCTTTGATCTGCGTCCATACATATTTGTTCAGGAAGGAGACATATATTTCTTTGATAGTATGAATTCCTGGCGTCTTGTGATAGATGCCCTGGATTATGTGAAAGGAAGAAAAATTGTCGTGCAGTCAGAGTTCTTCTTAAAAAAATATCGCGAATTAACAGGAGAAGGGAAATATTTGCCGGAAAATTCGGTTTCAGATGTTGTTTTTTCATCAGATAATCAATATCTGAACGAGCTGAATCTTGCGGAGAATTTCACATCGATGGATAATCTGGATGGGTGGCTGGCGCATTGCCTGAATGATTATGACCGCGGCGTCTTTATGTTGAAGATGGAACGAGGCATGGGGAAAACCGCTTTTGTCAGCAGCATTGATCAGTTGATTCATGGTGATGACAGCCGGGACGAATGGATGGATGTGGTGGTACGCTGTTATTATTGTAACCGTCTGGAATTTCGCAGTACCAATGATTTTGTCGCAGTCTGCAATACGGCCTTATTTTCTAAAAACAGAGATGCACAAAAGAATATTGAAGGCAGTGAGAAGGAGTTGCGTACATTGTCGTTGACGGGTAAAGATCCGGCACAGCAAATGTCAGATTATCTGGGATTTTATCAGGAAATTTATGATAAAATGCAGTTTAAGGAAAAACTTCTGCTGGTGATTGATGGTCTGGATGAGATCACTGCCGACCGGATTTTGGAAACGGGACATACAATCTTTGACTATATTCCGGCACCGCAGCAGCTGACAGAGAATGTCTATATATTATTGACCTGCAGAACCGGTGAGGAGGAACCGTTGAGTCAGTTTGTCAGTCAAAGGATAGAACATTTAAGTTTGACAGAAAGCTATACTGTGGACAGAAAAAGCACAGAGCACGAGGAGAATCTTCAAAGATATCTGAAAAAAATACTGCCTTCCACAGCGTATGATCAGGCAGAGGCGATTATCAACCGGACAGGCAGAAATTATGTTGGCTTGAAGCTGTTTGTCAGTCTGATGGGGATGGAGATCAGCGTCAGAGATTTGTTGGAAATGGACAATGAATATAGACTCAGTTTATTTCTTCAGAAGCTTCAGGTGATTTATGGTGAAAAAGTGTTTAAAAAGACAATACAGTTTCTGACATTGATTGTTAATGCGTATACACCGCTTTCCCTGAGTCAGATTACTTTTCTGATGGGATACAGAGAAATGCCAATGGAAATGTTGACGATTATGTATGAACTGGGGTGTCTGCTCGATTTGAAACGCACAGAAACCGGCACAAAAATTCGTTTGGCCAATGAGACATTCAGACAGCATTTGCGGGAAAATTATGCGGATGTGATGCAGGCACAATTGTCGGACTGGATTCAAATGATACTTGTACAGGGCAGCAAGGAACTGGATAATGGTGCTTCAGCAGATTTATATAAGAATGAAGGGGCCATTTACCTGTATGGCAATATTATGAAGTATGTGGAAGAATGGGCTGCAGAAGCACAAAAAGCGGTTGTATATACGAATGCTTTTGCCGGTGCCATTTATCAGTTTGAAGGAAAAGTAGACGGCAGGAATCATGGTTATCAGGGGGTCCTTCTGGATATCGGCATGACCTCCGGTGCGATTCAAATCTATGGGCGTCTGGAAGCAGACAAGCAGAAAGTGGATTGGTTGAATTATGCGTATTGCTATAATAACAGAGCTTATCATAAGGGAATTACTTTATCCGATGCAGAGGGTGGAGAAAGGGATTTGGCTCGGGCTTATGAGATTGTATCCGGCATGCCGGAGAAGGATGCAAAAGTTTTGTCGGCCATGGGTACTTTTTCCAATAATATGGCAGCTTTGATGAGCAAATGGCACTACCCATTAGCGGAGGCTTCTGTGTGGAGCCATCGGTCTATAGAGGCAAGAAGACAGTTGATGTATCTGGATTTTGCGGAAAATGCGGAAAATTATATGCAGTCGTTGTTGAATTATGCAGGACTTTTATGTAAATATGGAGCGATGGACGAATTAGCGTCTCTGTATCAGGAAATCAACACCATCTGTGATGAAATCAACGCACAATATCCGGATGCATATGGAATGCTGCGGCCAAAGGGCAATCGTGTGAATTTTGGTTATGTATTTCAAAGGGCAAGTATGCGGACGAAATATGCACAAAGCCTTGCTGAGAAAGGGAAGACAATGGCAGGTGATAGCGATTGTTATGAAAAGGCAGCAGGACTTTATGAGGAGAGTCTGACAGAGTTGAGAGAACTTCTGGCATTTACAGGCGGCGAACAAATGGCAGTCCATGAAGCGTTGTATAAAGCCTGTTTTTATCTTGGCAGAATATATGTCCTTCTGGAGCAGCAGGAAAAGGCCGATGCCTGCTGGAATGAGTCTTTTATGCATATTCATAAACTGAAAAGCCGCGGTAAGTTATACCAAAATGGTGTTTTAGAGGAAATCAAAGGGATGTTTCCTGAAGCGGTGCAATGATAAGGTCATTTTGACAACAGGAGGGATGAAGAAATGAGCAGCAATAAAATGGATGAACAGGAAGAAAGATGGGGAAAGCGCAATAAGGAAAAAGCTGAGATTCAGCAACTGTATGAATGCAATGAGAAGCACTTTGATCAGGGCAGTGAAGCGTACGGTCAATTGATAGCAGCAGTGGAAAACTATTCATCAAAGGCTATCTGGGCGGTTTTGAATAACTCACCATACAATACCAGAGAGGACTACGAAGATGTAATTATGCGGGGACGTGAGAGTTTTCTGCAGGAAAACAACAATGTTTTCTTTAATTATAAAAACAAGGAAGATGTCCGGAAGACAGTGATGTTTTCGGATTATGCCCGGGGAATGTATCAGAAAAAAGCATTTGATCATATTAAGAAACGCAAAAGAAACAGTGAAGTAGATCCTGTGCCTGAGGATATTTATATCGAAAACGGATATAACAATCAGATACCAAGTGCCGGAGAAGTGCTGATTGATTATTATGCAAAGGCAGTGATGAATTCAGACGCCAATCCCTTTCATATTATTTTCCTGTGCTACTCGAAAATGCTGCCGGTTGTGCTGGGAGAAACTCGATGCAATTCTGCGGATGGATGGGCCTGGGAGCATATGCAGGGAAAGACGATGTTCCGGCTATCGGATCTTTTTGTCAGAATGTTTAATTCGGCTGTTCGGCTGATTCGTGTGACTTTCGGAAAGCCGTATTGCGATAAACTGGAAAAGCCTTTTAAGGATGATAAAACCGGCCAGTTATATGAAAAACTGGGTGAGGTGATACTGACCAGTCTGTATGAGCAGAGCAACACCAAAAACTGGGTGGCCAGATTAAATAAGAAAATCATGGTAAAAGTCGTTTCTGAGATTATGAATGCAGCAGATTCGGATGAAGATGCGAAGCGTGCAGCGACAGAGGCAATCGCCTATACAATTGGGAGATAAGGAGGCATATCATGTTAGATCAGCAGGTATTGGAAGAGATATATACAATTGCGGAAAAGGTTGGAGCCCATCAGGTACTTACAGAACGGGAACAGGCGATGTATGATGACATTTTGGAAGATGCCGGATATTATCAGGCGTTCTGTCTTTATACAGCCATGATTGATTTTCCGACTTTTTACGAACAGTCTGTTTCCGAAGAGAAACAGAAGGTGAAAGAGTGGCAGAGTGAAAAAATCCGGGAGATAGAAAAGCATAAAAATTAAATAAGTCGTATCATACAGAAAAAAATCGACAGTCGTCAAAAACTGTCGATTTTTTTGTTCAAAAAACAGGTATAAAATGCGTAGCATTTTGGAGGTTAGCTCTGAACAGTTACATAATATGATAATTTACGAGGGGGCATAGGCATGCATCATATTTATACCGGGGATGGTAAAGGC
>ERZ857750.929-NODE-929-length-34549-cov-26.919696_pt1 | contig 34549 bp, 31 predicted proteins | sample MGYA00519915_ERZ857750 | MGnify/ENA primary metagenome ERZ857750 (study PRJEB31778, sample SAMEA3449358) | human gut metagenome | biome: human gut; feature: human-associated habitat; material: faeces | place: United Kingdom | collected 2010/2012 ...
CCATCGACGAGTTCCCGCAGTTCGTCAACGTGTTCCTGGGCCAGATGTCCGTCGTCGGCCCGCGCCCGCCGCTGCCCAACGAGGTGGTCGAGTACACCGAGTACGACCTGCAGCGCCTGGCCGTGAAGCCCGGCATCACCGGCTGGTGGCAGGTCACGGAGCGAAACTCCACCGGGTTCGACGGCATGGTCCGCCGAGACCTGGAGTACATCGCCAACCGGGGCATTTTTACCGACCTCAAGATCGTTGTCCTCACAGTGATCGAGGTCATCACCGGTAAGGGTGCGTGCTAATGCTTCAGGACTATTCTAAATTCGTTGAGCTCAAGCGCGTTCCCGTAATCGATGTTCCGATCACGGGAACCAATATGTCTGAGTGTGTCGAGTTTCTCACTCGCCATATAGATGAGCTACATGGCGAATATATTTGCGTTTCCAATGCTCATACCTCGGTTATGGCCCATGACGACCCTTCCTATTGGGCCTGCCAAGCTGACTCCCTCATGTCCGTTCCCGACGGCAAGCCTTTATCTGTCGTCGGACGTAAAACAATAGAGTCTATGGGGCGTGTAACTGGACCCGATCTGATGCGAGAGATATTCAATATTTCCTTGCAGCAAGGATGGAGCCATTACTTCTACGGTAACGAGCAGAAGAATCTCGACGCTCTTAAAAATTCACTTCAAGAGGAATATCCAGGCCTGGAAATCGCTGGCATGGAGCCTTCGGTTTTCCGACCGCTCTCCGACAGCGAGAAGCGAGACCTTTCGCGACGTATCGCTGATTCGGATGCAGACTTCGCATGGATTGCTCTTGGCGCGCCCCGTCAAGAAGTTCTTATGCACGAGCTCAAGGGAGGGCCACAACCGTTGATGATCGGTGTTGGCGGAGCGTTCAACGTTCTCGCCGGCGTGGTGCCAGAGGCGCCGATGTGGATGCAAAACCTGAGTCTCGAGTGGCTATACAGACTTATTCAAGAGCCGAAGCGGCTTTTCAAGCGATACCTCGTAACTAATACGAAATTTCTCTTTTACCAGTTTACAAAAGCCAAACGTAAGGAAGGCAAATAGATGAACGATTCGACCACCTTTAAAGACAAGACCCTGATGATCACGGGCGGCACCGGCTCGTTCGGCAACACCGTGCTCAAGCACTTCATGAACACCGACCTGGCCGAGATCCGTATCTTCTCGCGTGACGAGAAGAAGCAGGACGACATGCGCCACCGCCTGCAGGAGAAGTCCCCCGAGCTCGCCTCCAAGGTCCGCTTCTTCATCGGCGACGTCCGCAACGCCCAGAGCGTGCGCGACGCCATGCACGGCGTGGATTACATCTTCCACGCCGCCGCCCTCAAGCAGGTGCCCTCCTGCGAGTTCTTCCCCATGGAGGCCGTGCGAACCAACGTCATCGGCACGGACAACGTCCTGCACGCAGCCATCGACGAGGGCGTCGACCGCGTCGTGTGCCTGTCCACCGACAAGGCCGCCTACCCCATCAACGCCATGGGCAAGTCCAAGGCCATGATGGAGTCCATCATCTACGCCAACGCCCGCAACGGCGCCGGCCGCACCACCATCTGCTGCACCCGCTACGGCAACGTCATGTGCTCGCGCGGCTCGGTCATCCCGCTGTTCATCGACCGCATCCGAAAGGGCGAGCCGCTGACGGTCACCGACCCCAACATGACCCGCTTCCTCATGAACCTGGACGAGGCCGTGGACCTGGTGCAGTTCGCCTTCGAGCACGCCAACCCCGGCGACCTGTTCATCCAGAAGGCGCCGGCCTCCACCATCGGCGACCTCGCCGAGGCCGTCCAGGAGGTCTTCGGCCGCGTGGGCACGCAGGTCATCGGCACCCGCCACGGCGAGAAGCTCTTCGAGACCCTCATGACCCGCGAGGAGCGCCTGAGGGCCGAGGACATGGGCGGCTACTACCGCGTGGCCTGCGACTCGCGCGACCTCAACTACGACAAGTTCGTCGTCGACGGCGAGGTGGAGACCCAGGCCGACGAGTCCTACACGAGCCACAACACCGAGAGGCTCGACGTGGAGGGCACCATCGCCAAGATCAAGACCGCCGAGTACGTACAGCTGGCCCTGGAGGGCCGTGAGCACGAGGCGGTGCAGTAGGGTGCGCGTCCTCGTCACCGGCGCCAGGGGCTTCGTGGGCAGGAACCTCTGCTGCGCCCTCAAGAACATAAGGGACGGCAAGGACCGACGCGAGAAGTACGCGGGCCTGCTGCCCCTCGAGGTCATGGAGTATGACATCGACTCCACGCCCGCTGAGCTCGATGCGTACTGCTCCCGCGCCGACTTCGTCTTCAACCTCGCGGGCATCAACCGCCCAAAGGAGCAATCCGAGTTCATGGAAGGCAACTTCGGGTTCGCCTCCACGCTGCTCGAGACGCTCGAGCGCCACGGCAACACGTGCCCCGTCATGCTCTCCAGCTCGGCGCAGGCGAGCCTGTCGGGCCGCTTCGAGGGATCGGTCTACGGCGAGTCCAAGCTCGCGGGGGAGGGCCTCTTCCGCGAATATTCCGAGCGCACGGGGGCGCCGGTGCTCATCTACCGCTTCCCGAACCTCTACGGCAAGTGGTGCCGCCCGCGCTACAACTCCGCCGTCGCCACCTTCTGCGACGCCATCGCCAACGGCCGCCCCTACACCGTCAACGACCCCTCGGTCGAGCTGGAGCTCCTCTACATCGACGACCTCGTGGATGAGATGCTGGGCGCCCTGCTGGGGGAGGAGCACCGCTGCGGATACGAGGGGCTGGAGCGCGTCGAGGGCGACGGGTTCTGTTACGTCCCGGAGACCGACGTGAAGACACTGGGGGAGATCGTCTACCTGCTGGACAGCTTCCGAGACAGCCGCGAGACCCTCTCGGTGCCCGACCTGGCCGAGGGCTCCTTCTCCAAGAAGCTCTGGAGCACGTTCCTGTCCTACTACGAGCCCGGGCACTTCGCCTATAGCCTCAGGCCCAACGTGGACGACCGCGGCTCGTTCACGGAGTTCCTGCGCACGCCCGATCGCGGCCAGGTCTCCATCAACGTGTCCAGGCCCGGCATCACCAAGGGCAACCACTGGCATATGAGCAAGTGGGAGAGGTTCCTGGTGGTCTCCGGCACCGCGTCGATCAAGCTGAGGAAGGTGGGGGAGGACTCAGAGGGGAACCCGTTCCCCGTCGACGAGTACATTGTCTCCGGCTCCGATCTGCGGGCCGTGGAGATGATCCCCGGCTACACGCACTCCATCACCAACCTGTCCGACACCGAGGACCTCGTGACGGTCATGTGGGCCAACGAGCCCTTCGACCCCGAGAACCCCGACACCTACTACGAGGAGGTCTAGCCGCATGGGCAAGGACTATTCCGATATCGCATTCAAGGGCGACGGCCGCCTGAAGCTCCTGATCATCGTGGGCACCCGCCCCGAGGTCATCCGCCTGTCCGAGGTCATCAAGAAGTGCCGCCGCCACTTCGACTGCCTGCTGGCGCACACCGGCCAGAACTACGACTACACGCTCAACGGCATCTTCTTCCGCGACCTGGAGCTTGCCGACCCGGACGTCTACCTGGACGCCGTGGGCGCCGACCTGGGCGAGACCGTGGGCAACATCATCGCCGCGAGCTACAAGTTGATGGTCGAGGTCAAGCCCGACGCCCTTCTGATCCTGGGCGACACCAACAGCTGCCTGTCCGCCATCGCGGCAAAGCGCCTGCACATCCCCATCTTCCACATGGAGGCGGGCAACCGCTGCAAGGACGAGTGCCTGCCAGAGGAGACCAACCGCCGCATCGTCGACGTGATCTCCGACGTCAACCTGGCCTACTCCGAGCACGCCCGCCGCTACCTGAAGGACACCGGCTGCGCCCCGGAGCGCACCTACGTCACGGGATCTCCCATGGCAGAGGTCCTGCGCGCCAACCTTGACAAAATCGAGGCCTCGGACGTCCTCACCGAGCTCGGCCTGGAGCCGAAGAAGTACATGCTGCTCTCCGCCCACCGCGAGGAGAACATCGACACCGAGGCCAACTTCACGAGCCTGTTCACCGCGATCAACGCGCTGGCCGAGAAATACGACATGCCGATCCTCTACTCCTGCCACCCGCGCTCCCGCAAGCGCCTGGAGGCCACCGGCTTCGAGCTGGACCCGCGCGTGCGCATGCACGAGCCCATGGGCTTCCACGACTACAACTGCCTGCAGATGAACGCCTTCGCGGTGGTGTCCGACTCCGGCACCCTGCCCGAGGAGTCCAGCTTCTTCGCGAGCGTCGGCCGCCCGTTCCCGGCGGTGTGCATCCGCACCTCCACCGAGCGCCCCGAGGCGCTGGACAAGGCCTGCTTCACGCTGGCAGGCATCTCCGAGCGCGGCCTGCTCCAGGCCGTCCGCACCGCCGTCGAGCTCGACGCCGAGGGGTCGCTTCCGGAGGCCCCCGTTCCCGACTACGCCGACGAGACCGTGTCCACCAAGGTGGTCAAGATCATCCAGAGCTACACCGGCGTCGTGGACAAGATGGTGTGGAGGAAAGCGTAGCTATGGGTCTCGCCTATAGGATCCTCGACGGCATCCCCCGTGCTTACAACAAGCTACTTCTTATGCCCTCGCTACGGCGCTCCTTTGCTGCTTGCGGCAAGAACGTGACCCTGGGCCGTCGCAGCGAGATTGCCGGAGCGGGCAATATCTACATGGGCCATGACGTGTACCTTGGCCCTGGAACAACGCTGCTCACAACCCGGGCGAAAATTCACATCGGCGACTATGTCATGAGCGGACCCAACCTTACCGTTATCACCGGCGATCACCGCACCGACATCCTCGATCGCCCCATGATGGAACTTACCGATGAGGACAAGCTCCCCGATAACGACCAGGATGTCGTTATCGGTAATGACGTGTGGATGGGCAGTGGAGTGACGATTCTAAAGGGTGTCCATGTCTCTGATCATTCCGTTATTGCCGCCGGTGCCGTCGTAACCAAAGATGTAGAGCCTGAGTATTCAATCTGGGGGGGGGTTCCTGCTCGCATGATTTCTATGAGACCAGGATTCGATGAACATGAATAAAGGCAAAATCGAATATCGCGCAATGCAGTTGCGATATTGTGTGAGACGGTTTGCGTATAAGGCCGGCAAACAAGAATATTTGCCAAAGTCTGCATTAAATCGCGACGATTTCAATACGGTTATTTCGAACTTAATTTTATCTGGTAAGCCAATCATGGTAGGCCGGTTTGGTAGTCAAGAGGCTCGTGCAACCGCTTGGGCGCTTGGCGTTGCCAAAGGATACGATAAGGCCATTCCTCTCTATGTTCAGAAACGCATGGCGGTAGGGCCTGGCTTTTTCCCGGCAGACGACGAACATATCAGGCGCTTCGGTCTTCTCATGGCCAAATCCGCAGCTGATTTGGATGCCCTGGCCTATTGGGACTCATTCATGCAGCAATGGCTTTTGAAAGAGGTTTGTGCTGAAGGCATCACCATTTCATATCTAGAAAACCTTGAGCCTTATCGAAATCAGGGCAATCCGTGGACGGCAGCTCTATCTGGCAAGCGCGTGCTTGTTGTCCACCCTTTTGCAAAAAGTATTGAAGCTCAATATTCACGCAAAGAGCAGTTGTTTACAAATAGAAACTTATTACCAGACTTTGAATTGCAGACACTCGTTCCACCTCAAACGATAGCGGGCAGCGCTGATGCCCGTTATACCGATTGGTTTGATGCTTTGAAGCATCTTGAGTTTGAAGTTGACTCCAGGGAGTTTGATGTCGCAATCATTGGCTGTGGAGCGTATGGTTTTCCCTTGGCATCTCACGTGAAACGTTCTGGGCGGCAAGCGATTCATGGGGGGGATGGTTCAGATGCTTTTCGGCATCAAGGGGAAGCGCTGGGACCTCAAACCTATCTCCAAGGAGCTTTACAACTCAAGCTGGATCAGGCCGAGTATGGAAGAGCGGCCTGAACATGCGAATGAAGTGGAGAATGGATGCTACTGGTAAGGCACGGCAAGCAGGGGCTGGATTTCATGGCTAGTCGTGTGCTTATGGTAGGGCCGTCACCTGAGGCCTGGGGTGGCGTAGCAACTGTTGAGAAGAATATCTTGGATGCGGTCGCATCGACGGGTCGAGAGGTTCATTTCGTTGCAACGATGCGTGATGGATCGAAGTTCACGAAAATTTTGATGTTTCCGCAAGCATTTTTCGAGGTTCGTCGTGAACTCCGACAATGCGATGTTTGCCACATCCACACTGCGCTTGGCATGAGCTACAAGAGGAAATATCTGATTTGCAAGGAAGCGGCAAAGGCCAATGTGCCTTATATCCTCCATGTTCATGAGGGCGATTTTGAGAACCAGTATGAACATATGGGCGCCGGTGAACAGACGAAGGTTCGCTGGATGCTGCAGAATGCTTCCCGAGTCATAGCTCTCTCCGAGGAGTGGAGGAGCTATTTCGTCAGAAAGTTTGAGCTAGCAAATATTGTGGTGCTTGAAAATGCTGTATTTGTTCCGCAGGAGGTAAGTGAGCAAAAGGATCCTACGAAGTTTTACTTCTTGGGACGCATGTGCCCTAAGAAGGGTGTAGATACCCTTCTTAGGGCTGTTCGTTGTCTTCTTTTGACCCATCCCGAAACGAAAGTAATGCTTGCTGGGGGTGGCGAAGAACTGGAAAGCTATCAGCAGCTCGCCAACGAGTTGGGCGTTGGACGCAACGTCGAGTTTCTTGGCTGGGCCGACGATCTCATGAAGGCAAGACTTTCCGATGAATGCCTTACATCCGTGCTCCCCTCGGATGCTGAAGGGTTGCCCATGTGCGTGCTCGAGTCTATGGCAGCTGGGTGTGCCTCCATCGCCACTAGAGTGGGCGGCCTACCAAGTCTCATCGATGATGGGGTAAACGGTCTGCTTGTAGAGCCGCGTGACCCAGAGGGTCTTGCGAAGGCGATGAGCAGGTGCATCGAGGCCCCTGACTGGGCTCGGATGATTGCGCAACGCGGTCGCCAAACCATTATTGAACGTTACTCCATGAAGGCCTATCTCAAAAAACTGGAGAGTATTTATGAAAAAGTTGCGCGCGGTGGTGAGTGATTATTAACGCCTGCACTAACAGTACACCGCGAAGGAGCTTGCTTGCTGACCGCAAGAGCCCCTCGCGATTGAGGGGCAAGCTTTATTCCAATAAATTGCGTTGCACTGTCCGCCATCAAAGAACGAGGGACTTCCTATGAGCATCCTCGAGGCCATGGCGATAGACGTTTCAACCATTGCGACTCCTGCAGGCGGAACCCCTCAACTCATAAATGATGGAGTTGACGGGTTTCTCGTAACGGGAGATAACAATAAAGTTTTAGCGTCGGATTGAGTAATTTTCTCGGATCGCCCGAGCTTAGAAAAGACATGGATCTATTAGCTCGCAATAAAATATGCAGCTCATTTGATATCAATCTGCTGTGTAGTTAACGAATTGAAATTCATAGCGATTTGATCAGCGTAAACTAGAGGAATAAATTGAAATATACGAATTCAGCTCAAGAAGCTGGACATATTGTCTTTGTTCATCCTTCTTTGATGGGTGGCGGTGCCGAGCGCGTCTCTCTTGCGCTTGCATCGTACTTCGTTTCTCATGGTATTAGATTTACTTATTTCTTGACTAAAAGTAACGTTATTGAATATGATGTGCCAGATGGAGTTGAAGTGTGTTCTGAGTTTGCAGACGCTTCGCTCAAGCCACTCGACCAGGTCAAGCTAATACGGCGTTTTGTTTCCGAACGGCCCAAAGCCACGGTGATTTCATTTTTGCCACATCAAAACATGTATACGCTGATGGCGACCATCGGACTCCCAAACAGGGTTATTGTTTCGGTGCGAAACGATCCGAGATATGATTTTCCTGGCAATAAGATCCTCCCATTCATTAGAAACATGTTGTATCGAAGGTCCGATGCAATTGTGTTTCAGACAAAAAGCCAGGCAAGTTTAATGCCGAGATACCTTCAGACGAATTCAAAAATCATCTTAAATCCAATATCTAGTGAACTGCCTGAACCGTATTCTGGGCTTAGAAGAAAAGCAATCGTCACAGCGGGACGGCTTGAACTTCAAAAAAATCACTCGATGACAATCAGGTCATTTGAGCTGTTTCATAAAAAACACCCTGAATATATTCTTGAAATCTTTGGCAAGGGAAGCCTTCAATCAGAACTAGAAAACCTTGTTCATAGCCTTGACATGGATGATTCAATCAAATTTATGGGCTTTTCTTCTGACGCTCTTTTGCACATTAGAACTGCATCGGCTTTTGTAATGTCATCAAAGTTCGAGGGTCTATCTAATTCGATGCTTGAGTCCTTGTGCATGGGGGTTCCAACAATTTGCACCAAATGTGGCGGTGGTGGAGCAGAAGCAGTTATTCGGAATGGCGTGAACGGCATTTTGGTCGATATTGATGACGATATAGCTGAGAGCGAAGCGTTAAACAAGATCGTCGAAAATAAGTCCTATTCGAATCATTTGTCTAATAATGCCCTGATACTAAGGCAGTCCCTTTCTTTAGAAACTATTGGCAATGAATGGGCAAATCTTCTCTTTAAATAGATTCGCCCAAACGTCTCCAATAAGGAAAACAGAATTGCAATATCAGTTAAACCAATACAATCAAAATAGAAGAATCACTGACCTGTTGTTAGCAATAGCAGTGATTTCCGGCCTCATGGTTCCCTTTCTTCGAGATTTGGGGTCATCATACTCGCTTGCTACTGACTGGGAAGTTAACCGCTTTGCATTCAGTACTTCAAACGGACGCTTTGCTTCTTTATTTGATTTGATTCAACAGATCAGCTTTTCGATTCTCTTGTTGCGTGCAATTAGTAAATCACGAAAAGCTAATTGGCTCGTTATATCTTGTTCAGTTTTTGGACTAATAATTTATAGCTTAATGGCCGTAGCCAATAATGCGGGCGACTTAACCAGCGTGCTCTTTGGAAATGTTCCAACCACTGTATTTATCATTCCTCTATTCTACCTATTATCAGAGGATCCAAGAATCGAGCAGTTGATTAAAGAATGGGTCCCGCTGCTATCATTGATTTGTTTTATCGCCTCACTAGCATCAATTATTAAATTTAAATCTATTTGTGGTTTTGGATCTTATATTGGATGGTGTCCTGCGAGGGACTATTTTGCATTTGGCATCAGTTTGTATTGGTCAACCGTGGTGCTTACATCAAATGATGAACATGGCTATTTCATAACGATGGGTATAGGCATTCTTGCCTGCATCGCCGCATTTATGCTGGCAACCAGAAGTTGGTTAATTCAACCAATGCTGGTCATGCTTGTTGCAACTTTTATGGCTAAAGGAATTGACAAAGTTTTTAAACGAACTGTAATTGTTATTTTTGCAGCTGGAACGGCACTTTTGGCATTGTCATTTATCTATCCTGAAGTTCTTGATTCGTTTTTAAACAGAATCGGTGAAGATACACGGTCTAGCCAATATGAAATTTTCTATAGCCAGGTTGAACCGGCATCGCTTATATTCGGTAACGGAATTAGCGCTGGATATAGATACGGCACGAATTCAAATTATCTTTTTTTCGATAATCAAATAATTTATTTGATGTTTCATTTTGGTGTTTTAGCCGTTGTTCCGCTTTTGTACGTCTTGTTGCGATGCCTATTTGGTTCTTCCAAAAATAGCCAGTGCAAATTTGTTGCCCTCTTTTATCTCATGGCGATTCTGGGATTATCAACTTACTACTCTTACACAATTAATGTCGGGGTCGTGCTTCTATTTTCATCCTTTGGTTTTGCCCTAAACAACATAGAACCAGAAAGATCTAATCGTATGCGCAATGCGGATGGTGAAAAATAATGGCTTCGAACAAGGCTGCAACCAGTATGTTTTGGGCAATAGGTGAGAGATTTGCCACTCAAGGTACCCTATTTGTTATTTCCCTAATTTTGGCGCGTTTGCTGTCCCCGAGTGATTACGGTACTCTTTCGCTGCTGCTTGTATTTACAAATTTGGCAGACGTGCTCGTCACAAATGGACTTGGCGAAGCGCTGATACAAAAGTCTGATATCAATCAAATTGACTACTCGACAATGTTGTCATGTTCAATTGCATTGTCGAGCATCTTATATGTATTGATATTTTTTGCGGCTCCAAGCATTGCAGACTTCTATGGAAATGCAAATATGTGTCTTTACCTAAGAGTTCTGGCATTACGTCTTCCTCTTTCGGCACTGAATGCAATTCAAAAGGCCTATATCGCAAAGAACTTTTTATTTAGATTGCAGTTCTCTGCATCGTTCCTCAGCTCCTTGATCTCAGGATTAGCAGCTATCGTAGCTGCAATGTTGGGTTTTGGTATTTATGCGCTAATCATTCAGCAGATACTTACAGTTCTGATGACAACGGTACTAATGGCTTGGTTAACAAAATGGACGCCTAGACTAAAATTCGTGGTTGGTTCAGCAAGAGAGCTGTTGCCCCTTGGAATACAATTTACAAGTGCCAATCTTATTAATTCTATTTATACAGAAGGTCGTTCTTTAGTCATCGGCAAATTCTATTCCTCCGCAGACTTGGCTTTCTTTAATCGCGGCAACCAATTCCCGGCTTTAATTGTAGGCAACTTAAACACTCCAATTAGTAATGTAATGTTGCCTCTAATGGCTGAAAAGAAAGACAGCCAATACGCGCTCAAATCAGTTCTTAGAAAAGCGATGCAGCTTTCTGCCTATCTCGTTTTCCCCATGATGGGAATTTTGGCTGCGTGTGCGCATCCTCTAGTTCTTGTTCTTTTGGGTCAAAAATGGGCGGAATGCGTTCCGTATCTTCAAGTTGCGTGCTTGTTCTATCTATTTCAGCCCCTCCAATCTATGAATTGGCAGGCACTTAAAGCAGCAGGTCAAGGCGCCCTTTGTTTTAAGTTTGAGGTCATTAAGAAAGCTATTTCGTTCATCGTTTTAATTATGTCGATTCCTTTTGGTGTATTTGCGATCTCCCTTTCAAGTGCCTTTTGCGGATTTGTCTCAATGTTAATTAACATGACCCCGAATAAAAAAGTGCTCGGCTATGGCATATTTGAGCAGCTTATTGACGTTCTTAAGCCGTCAATTGCCACATTGTTTTCCGTGGTGATCGCATTATTATTAATCCACATTTCAAACGGGAATCTTATTTCGTTAATCGTTGCCCCTCTCGGATCCTTAGGGTGTTACATCGTGCTATCTAAGCTGATGAATATCGAAGGATTTAATTTGCTTATGGACAAATTGTCCCTTCGTCGGAATTAACCGTTTTTTGTTAACGGCATTAATGAATCGATCAGGAATGAACTACAGAATGAATAAACAGGTTTTATATTTAGTTCAATCAATTCCGGGGGATAATGCTCCTACAAAACATGCTTTTGCAATTTCCGATTTGCTGGTTAAATGTGGCTTCAACGTCCATTTTGTTCTTGCTGGAATAATTGAGCCGTCATCCAACGCCATAAGCAGTAATTACGACTATCCCTTTGATTTTCCGTATGAGGTGAAATTCGGGCACCATCAAATAGCCAAAAAGTATTACGAGCGGATCTCTTCTTCCTTCAGCTTTAAAGCCTTCACTCGATGTTTCGATCAAATACAGCCTGACTTGGTTATTTATTACGGGATACAACATAAGCTTGCAAAACGGGTTTTAGATCATTGCCATGATTTTAACGTTCCCGTAATCGTTGATGAGACCGATTGGTTTACTCCGAAATTTACAGGAGATTTAGCTGCTTGGCTTGTGGAGAAATCTCGTTCTAAACGGGTGGCTGAAGTGGACAGATTGCTAGATGGAGTTATCGCAATCTCGCCCTTTTTTAAAAAACATTTCGATTCACTTTACTCCTCCCAAGGATATCCAAAGGTTTTTTATTTACCACCCTTAAATAGGGCCGGAGACTCACTTAGTGACCCTTGCTCTCTAGAAGGATTGAAGCGGAGAACTATAACCAAGTTTGTCTATGCAGGTTCTCCCGCTGGGGGAAAAGACTCACTTACAGAGTTTATTTCGCTTATAAGTAATGACGCTATTCCTGCAATCACTCAACCAGTACTCGATGTAATTGGAATTGATTTAAACCAGGCAGTCAGTTTAATGGGAAACATTGCCAGATCTAATAAGGTTCATTTTCACGGTCGTGTTTCCCATGACAGCGTAATCAAAATGCTGCAAGAATCTGACTTTGGAATTCTATTTAGAACTCCTGATTTATATTCTCGCGCCGGATTTTCAACAAAATTCGCTGAGTGCATGTCGAACGGTGTTCCGATGTTATGCAACGCGGTCGGAGGAGCCGATCTTATTCTCGAGAATATGATTGATGGAATTGTTATCCCAGATTTAAGCAATCGAGCTCTTCTTGACGGAATTACAAGCGCATGCAATTTAACTGACCATGAGTTGACCAGCATGAAACGAGCTGCGCTAGAAAAGGCCTTAAAACTCTTTGAATCTGACAATTATATAGATTCATTTTCATCATTTCTCAATTCAGTACTTTCAATTCGCGACTAGTTATTTCGATCATCCAAAGGAGCGATATGTCAAATAAAATTCTCGTCACCGGAGCGGCCGGCTTCATCGGCGCGTTTCTCGTCAAGAAGCTGCTCGAGGAGACCGATGACACAATCGTCGGCCTCGACAACCTTAACAGCTATTACGACCCCGGCATCAAGGACGCGCGCCTGCGCATGCTGGCCGAGGCCGACACCGACGGCCGCTTCACCTTCGTGCGCGGCGACCTGTGCGATGCCGCCCTCATCGAGCGCCTGTTCGCGGAGACCGGCTTCGATGTCGTGGTGAACCTCGCGGCCCAGGCCGGTGTCCGCTACTCCATCGAGAACCCGCGCGCCTACCTCGAGAGCAACCTCGTCGGCTTCTTCAACATCCTTGAGGCATGCCGCCACCACCCGGTCAAGCACCTCGTCTACGCCAGCTCCAGCTCGGTCTACGGCGGCAACAAGAAGGTGCCGTTCTCCGAGGAGGACCGCGTGGACTCGCCGGTGTCGCTCTACGCCGCCACCAAGAAGTCCAACGAGCTCATGGCCGCCGCCTACTCCAAGCTCTACTCCATCCCGGCGACCGGACTGCGCTTCTTCACGGTGTATGGTCCCATGGGCAGACCCGACATGGCCTACTTCGGCTTCACCGAGAAGCTGCGCCGCGGCGACACCATCAAGATCTTCAATATGGGCGACTGCCGCCGCGACTTCACCTACGTCGCCGACATTGTCGAGGGCGTGAGGCGCGTAATGGACGCCGCGCCCGAGGTGAAGATGGGCGAGGACGGTTTGCCTCTCGCCGCTCACCGCGTCTACAACATCGGCAACTCTCACCCCGAGAACCTGCTCGACTTCGTCGACACGCTGCAGCGCGTGCTGGTGGAGGAGGGCGTGCTGCCTGCGGACTACGACTTCGAGGCCCACAAGCAACTCGTGCCCATGCAGCCAGGCGACGTGCCCGTCACCTACGCCGACACCACGGCGCTCCAGCGCGACCTGGGCTACAAGCCCGCGACGCCGCTCGAGGACGGCCTGAGGGCCTTCGCCAAGTGGTATAAGCGCTACTACAACATTTAGGAAATCATGGCCCTGTAACAGGGGCCATTTTTAATGCGAATTATTGTTCTTTGACAATTGGAGAATGACATGAAGATCGCTGTCGCCGGTACCGGCTACGTCGGCCTGTCCCTCGCCGTCCTGCTCTCGCAGCACAACGAGGTCCACGCGCTTGACATCGTCCCCGAGAAGGTCGAGAAGATCAACAGCTACGTATCGCCCATCCAGGACGACGAGATCGAGCGCTTCCTGGCGGAGGCCAAGTCGGGGGAGCGCGAGCTCGACCTGCACGCCACCGTCGACGTGGCCGAGGCTTATACGGGCGCCGACTACGCCGTGATCGCGACGCCCACCAACTACGACAGCGATAGGAACTTCTTCGACACGAGCTCCGTCGAGGCCGCCATCGCCGCCGTGCGCTCGGTGAACCCGGACGCCTGGATCGTCATCAAGTCGACCATCCCCGTCGGCTACACCGCGGGCCTTCGCGAGAGGCTGGGCGACAGCAAGATCTTCTTCAGCCCCGAGTTCCTGCGCGAGAGCAAGGCGCTCTACGACAACCTGCACCCCAGCCGCATCGTGGTCGGTGCGCCCAAGGAGGACGCCGAGGCCGTCGCGGCCGCCGAGAAGTTCGCCGGCCTGCTCGCGCAGGGCGCCGACCCCGCCGAGCTTGAGCGCGTGAACGCCGACGGCACCGTGGGCATCCCGGAGCTCGTGCTGGGCACCACCGAGGCCGAGGCCGTTAAGCTCTTCGCCAACACCTACCTTGCTCTGCGCGTGGCCTACTTCAACGAGCTCGACACCTACTGCGAGGTGCGAGGCCTCAACACCCGCGACGTCATCGACGGCGTGTGCCTGGAGCCGCGCATCGGCAGCCACTACAACAACCCCAGCTTCGGCTACGGCGGCTACTGCCTGCCCAAGGACACCAAGCAGCTGCTGGCGAACTACAGGGACGTGCCGCAGAACCTGATCGAGGCCATCGTGGACGCCAACCGCACCCGCAAGGACTTCATCGCCGACGAGGTGCTGCAGATGGTGTGGGACCGCGTGTACGAGGGCAAGCCGAAGCCGGTCGTGGGCGTGTACCGCCTGACGATGAAGTCCAACTCCGACAACTTCCGCGCGAGCTCGATCCAGGGCGTCATGAAGCGCGTGAAGGCCAAGGGCGTGCCCGTTGTGGTCTACGAGCCCACGCTGGACGCGCCGGAGTTCTTCGGCTCCGAGGTCACGCACGACCTGGAGGCCTTCAAGGCCGGCTGCGACGTGATCGTCGCCAACCGCTGGAGCGACGAGCTCGCGGACGTGGCGGACAAGGTGTACACGAGGGATTTGTTTAAGCGGGACTAGGGGAGAGGGCAGAACCAGGCTGAGTGGCTTCAATCATTCGCTAGTTTAACCGCGTCGAGGGCGGGGGTGTATCGGTTAATGCCGATACACCCCCGCCCTTTGGTTTAGGATTCATTTGTAGCAAATGCGTAATTGATTTGTTGCTGGAGGAAAAATGGGTTTGGTATCTGAACGTGTTCCGACGATGGATATGCTGAAAGAAACTCATGAGCTAATTGAACATGCAAATTACTATCGCGCAATTAAAGGGCTCGGGACTGACTATAGCAATGACTGGCTAGAAATAAACGAAGACACGCTCTGCGTATTCAGGGGAGTATCGTTTCTGGATGAAAAAAGGAATAAGCAAATTGCAGCGAGAACCGCACAGGGCGAACGCTTCTCAGACTGGATTTTAGATGAGGTGGCGAGATTTCCATCCATTGACGGTGCCGTGGAAACGACTCATTATGGGCGTGTTATCTCTTAAGGAAAACGTCAACATCTTTATAGAGGCGAGTCCCGAATGTGGCTCGCAAGCTTACCCACAATGTATCCGACTATGGACTCTATTGAAAACAAGGAGGAAAGAGATCGATACGAACTTTGCTGTCATATCAGGATTGCGGCTTTTGCCGATTTTTTACTCGAATTCGATTCAATGCAGAGATGGCTTGCCGCTTATGACTTAGATTTAATGCCAGAGCCTTTGGCCCAACACTATGGCCTCGATACGCCCATGCTCGATTTGACGGATGATTTTGACATAGCGCTTTTCTTTGCAACGTGTTGCTACGATACATCTAAGCACGAGTGGAGGCCGCTCAATGAGAGCGACTTTTCAAGGGATCCGCAAAGTAACTACGGCGTAATATTTCATATCCCCAGATGGAATGCTGAGTATATTTCAACCTTTTCTCGCCATTGGGACCCCGACTTTGATCGATCAACTTTCATAATTGATCATATTGGTTTTCAAGTATTCCAGCGATGTCATATGCAGCATGGCTATGGTCTCCGGCTCGACCATCACATTCCTCTTCAAGATAATCAATACTTTGAAAAGCTTCGATTTAAGCACAGTACCCGACTATCCAAAGAGGTTTTTGAATTAATGGATGGCGGCAAAAAGGTGTTTCCTGATGAGGGGCTCCTTGGATTAAGTGACGTCATTGATTCGATAAAGAATGCCTGGACATTGAATTATGATGAGTTTGAGCATGGCTATTGCTTTGCTGGCGGTGATGCCAAATGGGGCAGTAAGGACAACGCGCTCATAATACTTAGGGGCGGGGATTGCCTTGGCCATTCGATATCAATAACTGGAGATAAGCCATGCTATCAGCTATCCCGTCAGCGTCGCCGTCAAATTGATCGTGCATACAAAGATCTAGACATCGGAAAGGTTATGGGCTCAGATATCGTTTACAACAAGCCGCGCATGCCGTATTAATGAATAATGGGATAGCGCTCTTCGGCATGCTAATAAACTTACCGAGAAACTGACTATATAATCTGCGCATAATGAAGGTTGATCACTCTTTGTGCTGGACGGTATTGCTATGGGTTTCAATTACAACGCCTTGGATAGTTTTGAGTTTGAAACTCTCGCGCGTGACGTTACGGAGATGATTACCGGTGTAAAGCTATCTTGTTACACCGCGGGTGCTGACGGTGGAGTCGATGCATCCGATTTTTATTATCAAAAATGTCAGCAGAGCCGTGTTGTAATGCAGGCAAAGCATTGGTTGCGACGCGTCACTCCCAAACAGTGGGAAGACTTGGTGGGTAACCTCGTCAAGCAACTTAAAAAACTTAACAAAGTTCCTTCTGACAAATTGGTCATCGTTACCTCGGCAGGGGTCACTGAAAATATCCAACATAAGATGATCGATACCGCCGAGTCGTTGGGTGTTAGTTGCTGCATCGTAATTGACAGGATTAAATTGGATGACATGCTCGCTCGCGAGGAATGCAAGCCAATCCTAAAGCGTCATTTCAAGCTTTGGATAGCGGGAACCAATGTGCTTAGTCTGATGTTAAATCGTTCTTTAGACGTGGATACAAAGGTTTTTCTTAACCAAATATATGAGCATGAAGGGCTTTATACGCAGACGAGCATTTTTGATAAAGCGATTGAATCGTTGGGGCAAAACTCTACTTTGCTTATTGTGGGAGATCCCGGTACGGGGAAAAGCGTTCTCACTCAAATGATCGTTCTTCAGCTCATCAAAGCAGACTTTAAAATCATTTACTCTTCTTGCAATAACATTGACAGGATAAAAAATGCAATTGAGGATGATTGCGAAAAAACGTTATTCATTCTTGATGATTTCCTGGGTCAACGCTGCCTCGATGTCGACTCGTCCAAGATGAGGGAGCTGGTCACCCTCCTTCGATATACATCAAAATTGAAAAACTGTCACACAGTACTCAATTCTCGAATTTCAATCTTAAATGAGGCAAAAAGAATCGATGACCCTTTTAAAAAATTTATCGATAGTATGCGTGCCGGCATTGTAGTAATTGATACCACAGAGATGTCTTTGCTCGATAAAGCAAGGATTATGCTAGCGAATCTTTCTTTTGAAAAAGTCCCCATTGAATATGTCGATTCGTTAAGGGGGCGATCTCAATTGATCTTTCCGCCTTATATGAAATGCATTGACATTTGTAAGCATAGCAACTTTAATCCACGTATTATTGAGTTTTGTTGCAGGGGCGAATTTTGGAATAACATAGCTCCCTCTGAATTTCCTGACGCGATAAAGGACAAACTAGATCACCCTAACGATGTGTGGCAAAATGAATTCGAAGAACGATTAGAAAAGCCTGAACGCATTCTTGCTTACCAGCTATTTTCATTAGGAGATAACTCCGTTCCTCTGTCCTCGTTGCATATTGCATATGAGGAAAGACTGTCTCTCGAGTCTCAAACTGACTACTCAATAAATACTTTTGAAAAGGCATTAAAGCGTTTACAAGAAACCGTAATCAGAACTGTATACATTGAGAGTGAGCCATATGTTTCGATGGCCAACCCCTCTGTTAACGATTATTGCGCCTGGTTTTTAGCCAACAACAATTTGGAGGCTATAGCGATGGCTAAATCAATCGTATTTGTTGACCAACTTGAGAGGATTACCAAAGTTAATCACTGTCCTGAAGTCGTTTCAATAATGAAGAACACATTCATTACAGGGCAGATTTATGACTTTCCCTTTGTAGACAATAAACTGAGACTTTATGAACTTGGATTTAAATCCATTTCCAATTGTGAGGAAGTGCTTTCAGAATCAGATTTCGACTGGGCTGCTAACTTTATTAAAAATGCTCTTGAGTCATCTACGCAGGAAGTACGGTCGCTTACCGCTTCAAATTTATTAAGCAAATTGCATAAGTGGGGAATTCTCGAATCAAAACAAATCGCAGAGCGGCTCTGTGCGAGACCTCTGCTGCGTATTTTAATCGCAGGTACATCCTATATCAGAGCTCCTCGTTTGCTAGAAATTATAACCTTCGGCATTGATAAAGAGCTGGTCGAAGATCTTGAAGATGTGAAGGAGGATCTTTGCTTTCGTAGCAGAGATTGGTTCCGCCATTATGTCACCGATTATCTTTACGACAACTACGTATATGAGCGCGACCTCGATATATGCAAGCGATATGGCCCATGCGATGATGACGAAGATTGGGAAAACTTTGTTCGCCACGAGATTAAAAAGCAATTGAAATCCGAATTCACTGAATCGACTTTAAAAGAGTATTTCGTTGAATATCTTGATGCCGATATCGCAAACATATTCCTCGCTGAAAACTATAGCGAGGAAATGGATGTTGCCATTGATAGCTACATTTTGGATGACGCCTTCGATAACTACATCTGGAACCTAGCTATTCCTGATCAAGAATCGGTATTAGAGCCCTATAGCAAATCAGCCCCGCCATTGTTCGAGGCTCGAGAAAATCTGATTGTTGAGAAATTATTCAATGATTATCAATAACCAGCTAATGTAAGGTTACGACATGTACGTCAACAACATTCAAATACCTTGTGCGCTAAATCAGGCGCTCTTGAAGCATGAGCTTGTAATATTTGCTGGTTCCGGCGTTTCAATGCAAGGAGATTGTGCTCTTCCCGATTTTAGGGGTCTTGTTAAGCAGATTGCGGAAGTCGTTGCTTCTCCGGATTCCACAAACGTAGACGAGCTATTGGAAGAGTCCTGCGAGACAGCACTTGGTCATTTAGATCCAATGGGGAATATACACCAAGCATGTGCTCGAGCCATTGGAAAAGGACTTGATGGGTATTCTGACCTGCATATCGGCATTTTAAAGTTATTTGGCAACAAAAGAAAAGTCCGTGTAGTTACAACCAACTTCGACCGCAGGTTTGAAGGCGCTGCCAAGTCCCTAGACATTTCACCTCAAACGTACATTGGCCCCGCATTGCCTCTGGGCGATGATTTTGAAGGGATCGTTTATCTACACGGAAACGTATTGTGTCCAGAACAGACCGTCTTAACAGATGTTGATTTTGGAAAAGCATATATCACCAACGCGTGGGTATCGCGCTTTCTGCTTGATATGTTCACGCGGTATACCGTGCTATTTGTTGGCTATAGCTGCAGCGATATGATGGTCAAATATCTTACTCGATCTATTTCGGCAGATATGAATGGACGCATTTTCGCACTTGAGCGCGGCGCAAGTAGAGATGATGAGTGGAGTTCGCTAGGCGTCATCCCAGTCCACTTTAATGACTTTAACGATTTGGCGCCCCTGTTTATGGGTTGGGGAAAACTAAGTAACGAGTCTCTAAGCGTACGTCGTTCCGCTGTTGCATCGTATGCGGAAATAACATCCCAGCTGTCTTATATGGAACACGAGAACCTCGCCTCTTTCTTTACCAATCCCGAAGACGGTGATGAAGAAAGAAATGCTCTTGCCACTGCTTTTTGCACAAATGCCAATAGTATCGAAGCATTAAAGAACCTCGTTGATTGCGGCCTTGATTCATTCTTGACAAAAGACGAGTTGGATAGTTGGGAATGGACCTTTCTCGATTGGTCAGTTGAATCTTTTTCAGTCGATCAATACGTAGATGTCTATCAGATTGCCTCGGGAAAAGGTCGAATGTTGTCATCGACATATGTCTGTCAATCGCTTGAGCACATTGCCGATTCCCCTGATTTTTCGGATGCCAGCATTTCCTTCTGGCTCTCATTTTTAAATCTCGATAAGACAGACGATATATGGATGGAGTTCACGCTCCCAAAGCTATTGTCCAAAATTGCAAGTCCAGATCTGGCGCTAAGATTAATTGAAATCATGCTCTCTTACAAGGCGGAGTGGGTTAAAGGATTCGCCGGCACCAAAGGCAGTTTTTGCCCTCGATTTAGATTTAATTATTCCGATAACGTCGAAACCGTCACCCAAGCAGTCGTTGCGTGGGCGGATCGTCTTGGCGTGAGGCTGCTTTCATTGCTCTGTAATCGTTTGAGTGACATTGCTAATCTTGAAGCTGGCTATACCGATCTTTGTGAATGGATAGACTCATCAAGTTTTATCCGCCATGCAATTGAAGACCATGAGCAAGATATGCCTAAGGAGGGCACTTTTTGCGTAATGATTGATTGCGCAAGGGAAATTGGTCGCAAACTATTCCTGGCAAATAAACTTGAACTAAATCAGGTGTTTACCTTAATTGGTTCAAAGTGCAGTCTCGTAAAACGCTTGGGCCTCTATTTATATTGCCTGAACTTATCAGATGCTGACCAGGCTTTAGCTCTCGCAGTTAAGTGCGGGGCTCTTAAGGATCCAGCCGCTAAATTCGAGATTTACCATCTTGTCCTCACGGCGTACCCCAAAGCAAGTAATTCGACTAAAAAAGAATTTATTGAGGGGGTTAATTTAACGTTCGCGGAATATGCAGATAATCGCCACTGCGCGTATGCGCGTTTTAACTTGTATCAGTGGCTTGTGGACAACAATGTAGCGGACGATCTATTGCAGAAACAACTTGAACAGATCGTAGTCGACCATCCCAACTTTAAGCTAACCGAATTTCCGGACTTATCGTCCTTTACTACGTGCGGGTTTCCGGAAATTACTCCGCTGACTGGGTCGAATTTTACAGCAGATAATGTAATCCTACTGTTTGAAAGGGGAGGAGATGATGGTCATGATCACTATGAAGCGGTTGAGACAGTTAGGGCCAGCTGTAACGCCAACCCTAACTCAGTGATTGAAGTTATTTCAGACATAGCCAATAGAATTGAATCCGAGTCTGAAGTGCTCGCAGCTAAAAACATGCTCCATAGCATTCCGTGGGAATCACTAGATTCCGATAAACTTGCACAGCTACTTCCCGTTTTCGACATTACAGCAACATATCATGAGTCCTACGCGGCAACGATTCACGCACTCGAGTACTTGGTCAGCAAAATTGACAATTCTCATGTCGCTGAATGCATCGAGCATACTCTCAGCTTAGTTGCACCTGAAAGATTGCTGGCAAGCGTCTCAGACCAAGGTATTTCGAATAGCGTAAAGGTAGATTGGTATTCCGAGTCACTAAACACCCCATTGGGGCAAGCTGTCAACACTCAAATTTGCTTGCTGGCCAGATGCGAAGAGCTGGGGCTCAGTGAAGGAGGCGCCTCGCTGCTAGGCTCACTTGAGCAGCTCATTAAGGCCTCGTGCAAAAACGAGGCCCCGTCAAACATTATATTTGCAGCACTATTCTCGCAGCTAAATTTTTGGGCAACGAATCACATGCCTTTTTATAAGGAATGTATGGAGCCGGTAGTATTAATCGACGAAACTCCTGGACACATCGGCAGCGTTTGGGGTCTCAGCTGTCTGAATATTTCAAGTCGCCAAACATGGCACTCCCTTGGCGAAGTGTGGCTCAAGTTTACGGTTGTGCCTTGTGAAGAGCTCAGCAAGCCATATGAACGTATTAGAAAGTACTGCCTGTTCTCATCAATTCGTTTTGACGAGAAGGAAAGCCGTTCAAAACTGCTTTCATATTTTGGACGTACACCGGCTCTAGTTTCAGATGCGGTTTACGCAATTGTTCATTATCTAAATAATCTTGACCCAACAGATACCGTGGAAGTCTGGAACAAATGGGCAAAAGATGATCTATTCAACTTGATAGATACCAAACCAAACTTTGAGCAAGGTGCTCCTTTACTTAGACGACTAATGACTCTAAATGAGGATGTCGCCTCAGATTGCATTGTGTTCATGGCGCAAAGATGTAAATGGAAACTGGATCGCGCTACCCTGACCATTAAACAACTTAAATCAATAATTACTTGCAACAATGCGAGTGATACGGATGTTTTTAAGGTCATTCTGATGCACCTTAAATGGGGTAGGCTTTCTCAGTCGAATCAGCAAGCTTGCGTTGATTACATTAATTCAAAAGTCGAGGCTTGCGGTCTTGAAGAGGGCCTGATCGACATGGCAAAGGACGTATACGCTTATAAGAGTATTCCCGTACCGCGAACATCCAACTGGCAAACCGCCAGAGGAGACTAGGTCTTGGCTCGGCAACTGCATCCACGTTGGTCTTTCTGAATCTTATCTTACTGAAGAGCCGTAGAGCATACGCATGGCGATTGCCTTCCATACAATCGAAAAGTAAAATTGAGTCATGATTACTTTTGTCGACATATCTGCCGCTGTTTCTCGCGTACTGTCTCGCTACGATGTCCGCGAGGCGTATCTATTTGGCTCTTTTGCCCGCGGTGAGCAGACGCCAGATAGTGATATCGATTTGCGCCTCGTTTGCGGAGACAGCATGACGTTTGGCACGCTATATGAAATCTCCCTTGAACTTGAAGAGGAGCTCGGGCGAGAGGTTGAGATTGTGACTAATCCGCCTGAGCACATGCGTCCGGCTTTCCGCAAAAACATTGAACAGGATGAGGTGCGTCTTTATGAAGCGGCGTAAGCGAGACGCCGAGCTCATCGATGTCATTCTGTCTGATTGCGATACGCTGACTAAACGTATCGAGCATTTTGGCTCTACGGAGAATACCTTTGTTTGCGATAGGAGCGAGGAAGGCGAACTTGCCTACGACGCAATCATGAGCCCTGTTTACAGAATCGCTGAGGATGCGCTCCATCTTTCTGATGAGGTCCAATCAGCTTTTCCGGAGTACCCTTGGAATGATATTAGGGGTTTTCGCAACTTCGTTGCGCATGTTTATCGAGAGGTTGATCGATCCCTTGCTTGGAAAGTAATCGTCGATGATATTCCCGAGCTAGAGAAAGCTTTGCGAACCTTTAAGGAGCGTCAGAGCTAATGCGTCGTTGGTTGGCGCGTTGCCCTCGACAGTCTACTGAGCTTCGTCGAAATTGGCCTCCTTTCACCGACTGGCAAAACGATTTACACCTAATTTTGAAGTTCGATCGCAGGCAATTCGTTCGCTACTCACCCGATCTCGCTACACTAATAACTGCTGCTACCAGGTAGTTTCCTGGTACAGCTTCCATTGGCTCTTGCGTAGATCGGAGCGGTTATGTTTGCCACCGCGTTCCACACCAGCCGACACTACATCCTGTTTACTGCCATGGCCTGCCTATGCGTTTTGCTGGGCGGGCCTTCTTATGCCGCGGGCGCGGAGAGCCTGTTCATTGCGGGCGTCATGTACTACGAACCGAGCGCGTCGGGCCCCGGGTGGGCCTGGACCGATGCCGACCATCTGGAGCTCAACGGCTACACGGGCGAGGCTATCGGCGCAGACGGCGACCTGGTGGTGACGCTGACCGGGCAGAACGCTGTTGTCGAGACGAGCGCGCTCGACGTGGACATCTCGCGGTGCGGCATGGAGGTGTGGGGCGATCTGACGCTCCGCGGCTCCGGGTCGCTGGTGGCCACGGGCTCGCAGTGCGGGATCTACGTGTCGGGGACGCTCGCGGTGGACGGCTGCAAGGTTGACGCGCGGGCCGACGGCGCCGGCATCGCGGATGCGCGGGTGGCCGGCGTGATCGCGGACGGTCTTGCCGTTCGCGGCGGTGGGCGCGTTGTCGCCGCGGGCGCGGGCTCCGGGGCGGGCGTGCGCATCCATGGTGTGTGTCTGCTGGGCGGGGCTGCTGGCGATGTCGCGGCCGGGCAGCTTACCGTCGATGCATCCTGGCTGGATGCGTCGGGTATCGACGGCGGCGTCGCCTGCCTGGGCGGGTCGCTTACATCCGCGCGCTTTGTGGCGCCTGCGGGCGGGACCTTTGGCGCGGGCGGCGTGGTGGATGCCGATGGGTCCGTGGCAGCGCATGTGACGATCGAGCCCGTAGATACCACGGCGTCGGCGGGGGAGACCGGTGGGCCCGATGTGCCGGGCGATGGTCCGTCCGTCCCTAGTGCTGACCTCGCCACCGGCGATCCAGCTGCGGATCCGTCGACGAATCCCGCACCGAAGCCCGCGGCCGCGACTAAGACGGTGACCACGACCTCGGTGGTCAAGACCACGGCCGCCAAGACCTCAAGGCCCAAGGCCGCCACCGCGACCTCCTCGTCACTCCCCAAGACCGGTGATAACTGCTGGATCGCCGCATCCCCAACGCTTTACTTACTCGGCATAGCGCTCCTATGCGCCGCGATTCGCTGCTAAAGCGCTCGATTTCCGGATTGCTCCTGAGTGAGGGTATTGGCTTACGCCAATACCCTCACTCTCTTTGAATAGGACAGCTTCTACGATATCGATTCTTCTTCAAGCAAATGTTCAACACTCATCGTATCGCGTTGACTTTTGCCCCCGAGGAACCTAATTCCGAAAGCCTTGAGGCCATTCGCGAAGGGGCCGCATTCCTGACATCTGGCAAAAAGGACGTTTTGACAATGGTGGCGATCTTGTCGCAGCGGCGATGGAACAATGAGCGCGCTGACCACAGAATTCTCTGCAGATACCCACGCATGAAAAGCCAAATAATACTGCCTAGATAAAAAACTAGGCGGAACCGCTTTCGCTACTCCGCCTTACAAAACCCAAGGATTTTGCTGTCTGCAAGCATCGTGGCAAATTAGAACCAGATGCCAACCAATTCCGCGGAAACACCACCGGCAAACGGACGATTCTGATTCCATCCCGATGGCAGAACGCTCCTCGCGCTAACAGTTGGTACGCGATTCATGCGGATTCGTTCCCTGATGATACAATTTTGTTCGGAATTTATTTAGACAGGAGGTCTCCCTTTGTCCCCCAAATCGGTCAACGCTCTTATGAAGCACCTCCGCGAACAGGGGGTCTCCATTGCTGGCTCGAACCAGAAGCGCAAGCTCAGGAACATCGGGTACTACCACGGCTATAAAGGACTTAGGTTTGCAGGCGAAGCCACGAGCAGACTGCCGATTGATGACTTTTCTCAAGTCGCCACGCTTTACGCGATGGACACCCAGATTAAGACGCTCCTATATCCCCATGTTATGGCAATCGAGACTGCGCTGAAAAACTACACCCTCGAAGCGGTGCTCGCACAAGCGTCGAGCGAGGACTTCGACGAAATTTTTAAGACATGCCTCACTGCATACAGGGGTTGCGCCCCGGGTTCTTCGAACTATAAGAAATCTTGGGCGAACAGGCTTAGGCTAAGGCAGACCATTGACGGGCTTATTTCGCGCGAGCAGGAAAGAAGACCGTATTTTAAGCACTTCCGCGATCAGGGGAGGGCGATTCCGATTTGGGCCATTTTCGAGGCTATGACCTTAGGGGAATTCGGCAACTTTTACGCGTGCCTCGATCGCCCTATTAAGACTGCGATCGTCCGCGACCTCGGCATGCCTACGAGCTATGATTCGGAAGCTCTTCTTCTAGCTATCGTATTTCTGCTTAAAGACTTGAGGAACGCCATCGCCCATAACGCTATAGTCCTAGACGTGCGCTTCAAGTCCGGCGGAGCGTCAAGTGGTATCGGCAAACTCCTGAATAGCGAGACGGGCGTCAAGTCCATTAACTTCTCCGATATTACTGATTACATTGTCTTGATCGCATATCTCCTTGGCCTCTTCGGGTTTTCCAAGACCGAGAGAAAGGCACTCGTTTCCGGTTACGAGACAATTCTATCGAGGTATAAGAAAGAACTACCGCCCGGGATTTACGGCAAGTTCGTTCGGACGGAGACCGCGGGCAAGCTCAAGCTGGTTTTGCGGTTCGTGTCGCAGTCTTGACGGCAAAGCATTCGGGGTATATGCTTCAATCAATTGCGGTGGAAGCCTTCGGGCGACACCTGGAAAGGCCCGACATGTTCGGGCCTTTCTTTTTGTGCTGTCTTATACGCGTCGACTGGATGGGTAGTCGCCAGGCGCCGTTGCTTGCACGAAGACCCTGAACATCAAGGTCCGCACTCAGGTCAAGCATTTTCCCGGCAGCCGTTGCCGCTGTTGCCGGATGCGCCGCCGAGTTCGTCGATCTTCGCGACAATGGGCTCGTTCACGGCGCCCTCCGCCAGCTGCTGCGGCAGCTCCTATATGTTTGTCGTGCTGCCGGGCGGATTGCCGACAGCCACGGGAGTGCCCTATCCGCAGCGCTTTTCCCGCTGGAAACACCGCCTCTTGTCGCCGCACACCGCTACTGAAACTCCCATTTTCCGAAAGTGCGGGGTAAAATCAGAAACCGTCGACCCCAACCCGTTTTTTGACAACAAAACCGCAGGTCGCGAAAGCGTAAAACCGGGGTCTGGTCGGCAATCAATCAATTTATCCCGCACTTCCGGAATTGCCATCCATTAGAGGCTAGCCATCAGTCGACGATTGTCTCCCATGCAATCAGTTAGTAAAATTTGCCCATGATTACGCTTGCCACCTTGGGTTAACGAGCGCGATTGCGGGGCTTCTTGACTCGTCTTGCATCGTTTTCCATTTATTTATATGCTTGTCCCAGAATATGGTCGTAAGGCGCGACCAACGGAATCAAAAGAAAGCCTACCGAGAAGATCTTGGTCGCAGAGCACGACCAACGCAATCAAAACAATGCTCGCGGAGAAGGCGCCTTCAATCCCTCTGGTTGAAGGCGCGTCATGTGTACGTGTTATTGCAAGTAAACGTCCTTCAGCACCTCAACGACCTGTTGTGCCCCAACACCCTTGATCCTGATTGTTTTGGGATCGACGGGGTCCGATTCGTAGGCCTCAATGAAGCGCCTCATGTCAGCAAGAACACCCTCGCTCATGGCGGGGCGCTCGTTGCCCGCGAGCAAGGTGGCGAGGCGGCAGACGTCGTTACGGTGCTTCTTCACGCTCTTCTCATCGACTGCCTTTCCATCTGCACGCTTGGCAGACAGGTCGAGCCACGCCTTTGCTTTGAAGGGGATTAGTCCCTCGACCGACAGGACAGCGACGCCGCCCGCCGATACTCTGTTCTCCACGAGCAATTTGTAGTACTCCTCGTCCAGCAGAATCGCAGAAAGACTAGAAACCTCCTCGCCGATGTGTATCGGCATAAGGCCGGAATCTCCGTCGCGCAGGTTGATGTCGGTGCGTGCAAATAACTCCAGCATGGCGGGGAAGGCCGGGTCCTTCGGCTTAGAGAACCGGTAGAACTGCGGCTTCCCGCTACTCTTTTGTTTGTTCTCGTTCCCGCCTTCCCGGACAAAGTCCCAGAACACGCGGCCAAACTCAGGCGTCAGCGCCTCCACCAGTAGGACTAGATCGAGATCTTTCGTTGCCCTGAAATTTTGCCCGACCTCGCCGAACAGCAGGTCGCAGGCTCCGCCACCGATTAGGACATATTCGCCCTCGCGGCCCGTGAAGCGTTCCCTGAACTTATCGATTCCCTTCATAATCAACCCCAAGCACTCGATTCAAGACGTACTCGATCTCGCCCGCGACGCGCGGGTCGTCCCTCACATCGTCGGGAAGGGATAGTATGGCGGAAAGCGGGTCGACAATACACCCGGGCGCTGGCTCGGGTTCGTAGCGCAGCACCTGCACTACGCACGCGGGCTCCTCTGGTTCGTCGAATCCAACGTTACGTGCACCGGTCGCCAGCCCTAGGACGCGCTCTTGCGCTTTGGTCGCGGTGAAAGTTGGCCAGGGGTCGTCCTGCAGCATCGAGATCTCACTCAGCGCCGAAACTCCTCCTGGCGGAAGGCTCACATCGGGTACGCGGGTCAGGCGATGCTCCCTTGCGACCGGACTTGCCATGTATGGTTCCAGCCGCCGCCACAGCGCCATCTTATTCCTGTCGGGGCGTAGGACCCGTCGGCGCCCTTCGGACACGATGATCGAGGGGTCGACAGCAGCGAGTTCATCGAACGCGCGCGAGACGGTCATCTTTGCTACGGCGAGAACGCTCGCCGCCTGAGTTACGTTGGCTCCGTCGAGTTCACCGTAGAGCGCCATGATGGCGAGACGCTGCGCCTGGGGCGAGAGCGTCACGACGCTCACCTGCTTACGGTCGCCCGCATGGGCCTTGCCGCTATTCAGCATGACTCCCAGGAACGGCAGGTACACCTGCTTGTCTGTAGTTACGAAGGCGAGGCCGGCCTCAAGCATTCGCTCGACCCTGTAGCCCGTGGCGCTCTCGAGAGCGAAAGCCACGGGAATCCCCAGAGCTGTCTCCAGCGTGTTGCGGTGTTTCGTCATGGTTTTCACCGTCGCGCTCTCGATGGGGGAAGCCATCACGAACGGCACGCCGAAGGCGGTCCACCGCTCAAGGGAGTACAACCCCCTCAGATACAGGGGAAGCCCCGAGACGTCAATGGGCTCACGCTCGACCCTCGAATGCAGCATCTTCTCAACGAATTCCCGCATGTTTCGCCTCCTTTTGTAACATTCTATTTTGAATGTAACATTAATAATGTTACATGGCAAACGATTTAGTTACATTTAAAGATGTCCTGTGCATACTTCCGGACTGGGCGAGTCTTAGAAGCCAGTATTGAACTCAAACTCGGTTCCATACGCCCTCTTGCTCTTTGAATACAGGTATCGCCCTAGCGATAGTGTGCTATACTGTCGCTAGGGCGATACATGTTAGGAGGCTCGCGTGGAACTGTGGCATGGTTCTCAGAAAATCATTGAGACTCCCCAGCTTGGCCTAGGGAAAGTCCATAACGACTATGGACAGGGATTCTATTGCACAGAGAGCCTCGACCTTGCAAGGGAATGGGCATGCTCTAGGGACGTAGACGGCTTTGCAAATCGATATGAACTCGATATGGCCGAGCTCAAGGTACTCGACCTGCTATCGCCGCAATATTCAGTTCTGCATTGGATAGCGTTGCTTGTAGAGCATCGTTCTTTTCGCAAGGACACCGCTATTGCCGTGGGGGCGTGCGAATACCTTCACGATCACTTTCTGCCTGACACTAGTGTTTGCGACGTAATAAGGGGATGGCGTGCGGACGACTCGTACTTTAGCTATGCCAGAGCTTTTGTGAACAATACGATTACCGTCGATCAGCTTGGTCGATCTATGAGGCTCGGCAACTTGGGAGAGCAGATTGTGCTCAAAAGCGAGCGCGCGTTTAAAAGTATTCGTTTTGCTGGATTTGAACGTGCGCCGCAAACTCTGTATGGTCCATTGGCCAAGGAGCGAGATGTAGCGGCAAGGACGCATTATCGGGAGCTACTTGCCGAAAATTCGTTTGAGGGAATTCGTATCGTCGATATCATTCGAGAGGGGATGACGGGCGATGACCCACGCCTACAGTGAGATGTATCTCGAGGATGCCATGAGAACGCTGGGGGAGGCGGTCGATTTTGCCCTCTGTGACCAAGGGTTGAATCCAGCCGAGTTGACGGCGATCCTGTCGAACGCTTTTGAGATGAAACAGTTTGAGCGCGGTATGCCTCGCGTCGTCTGCGGCATGTCGGGCGACGAGCTCGCGCGCGATATTATCGCCCATGCGGGACTGAGCCCCGTCGAATGCAGGGAGACCTATCCGTTCGACCGTTCGCCTCAGTATTGGGCGGGCTGGGTTTTGGCCTATGCGCAATGGATGTGCAGCTTGTGTTTTAGCGACCTTCTTGAAATCGCCCCGCTCGATTGGATTATCGGCTCGTACCATCCGCTTCACGAGGCCTCCGAAGACAAATTCGCCCAGATTATCATTGATAAATGGAACGATGCCCAGGCAGACAAAAAGGGCCTCAAAGCGGCACGAAAGGCGGCCGGCCTAACGCAAAAACAGCTCGCCGCCCAATCGGGGGTTAAACTTCGCGCCATACAACTCTACGAGCAGAACCAGCTCGACCTACGCCGCGCCTCAGTCTCCTCGGCATTGGCGCTCGCAAACACCCTGGACTGTACTATCGGAGACCTCGTCTGGCAACCGATCGCCCTGGAGTACGACTCGAAACCCTGTTCTTCAAAAAAAATCAATACTAGGAATATTGCTGTTTAACTTTCCTTTGAGTACGTATTTAAGAGGGACTATAATACGTATTAGAGACAGATTATAAAGGAGGTTGCTATGGTTGCCGTGATAGACAAGAAACTCGTTTTTGGACGCGAACAGGTGCTGACTTCGACGCAGGCAAGCAAAAATTTTGGCGAAGCGAGACGTCGCGCTCGAAGGGAGCCGCAATTTGTCTCAGACAGGAACGATGGCATCGATACTGTTATCGTCGGCTTCGACGAGTTCGAAGCGATGGCGGTTGAACTCGAACAGCTCCGAGAGGAGCGCCTGCACGCCATAGCCGCTGTAAGGCTCGCGCAGGGCGACGCTGATTCGAATCGCAAGGGCATCCCGTTCTCCGATACCGTGGGACGTGAGAGGTTCGAGGCCATGCTAGAAGCCGAGACGACCGATCCCATTTCCGACGAGGAGCTGTTCGAGTGAACGTGGCTAGGTTTAAGGTTGAGTTTTACGATAAGACTGCCGAGAAAGAGTATCTGTCACTCGATGGCTCGGTTCGCGCTATGGTGGACAAAGGTATTGCGCGTCTTGCACTTCGAGCCGATGAAATTGGCAAGCCACTTTCGGGTCTTCTTGCAGGTTGTAGGGAACTTAAGTTTCGCACTGATGGCATTCGCGTAATTTATCGCATCCGTGATGGGCACGTCGAAGTAGTTCAAATCATCGCAATAGGTGCAAGGGACAAGGGCAAGGTATTCGACCTGGCATCTAGACGTTTGGACAGCAATGATTGATTGCCTCAAGAATATCAATTTAGGTTGCATGGTCGAAATGCCCGGGTTAAACGCTCGGATTTAGCTAGCAGGAGGACGGCGTGATGAAAACATTAAATGCAACGACATGCCCTGATAGTTGTTGCGGCAATTATCCTGAAAGCATGACTTTTGACAACTGTAAAGCAGACGCAACCGACCCTATCGCGCCGAAAGCACTCCGCACTTTACACGATGATCTTGACAACATCGCCTTGATCGACGAAGCCATTCGGTCAACTATTGCGGAAATGCCCAACGCGCTCAGGCTCTTGGAGAACTCATGATGGCGGCTACGCAGCGGGGCGCTCATCCGTTCGCGCCGCTCGTGCTTGATGATGCCGGTTCGCTCGAAGCTATGGCCGCGGCCGTGATGTGCCTACACAGCACGCTGATGACGGTCGGGCGCTGCTATACAACCGACGCCACAGGCGACCGGGCCGCGCTTGAACTTGGACGCGTCGAGTCCGTGCTTGCGGGTGCATTCTGTACGATATTCGGCCAATCGCCGGCCGACCGCTCGCAGACATCTTTGACCAGGTCACCTACGTGGCCGAGCACATGGTCAAGGACCACATCTTTGAGGACGGTAACAAACGCACCAGCCTTGTCTTTGCGTTGTCCGTTCTAAGATTCGCAAGCACTCCGGTCGTGCTTTCCGACAGCCCCGAGCCCAAAGACAACCAGTACTACACCTGGATCCAGGACCTCGTATCCGGAAACCGTACGACCAGCGGGCTCGACGAGGAGCTGCGCCGCGGTTGCATTGCGGGCATGGGCGACCCGTCGCACGTATAGAATCAAAGCATCCGCACGCCGGTTATTGAATTGATTGGACACCACATGGAGATCCCCAGCACCCTGTGCAGCAATGTGTACGATTTCGCGTTTTGCCCCGAGCCCTGCTACGACCGCTTGGCCGACCTTGCCGACCCCGAGGACTGGGGTCCCGGCAACCGCATCCTCAAAAACTACCTTTCGTTTTCGTTTAGCCGCGCGGTATTTTTGACCGAGCGTGACGTGAACCAGACCGCCCCGTCCAACTTGCCGCTGGTGTTTGACGACGACCGCTGCCTATTCAACACCGGCTTGTACACGCGCCGTTACGAGACCATCTACGGCCTGTTTGAGCCCAACACCAAACCCGACGCTCGCCAGCGGTGGTTTTTGAAGGGTTTCTTTAAGGAAAGCGACCCCATGCTGGTCTCGTTTGAGTACCTGCCGTGCCGCGTGCGCTTTGCCGAGGACCCCTCCGAGCTCGTCTTTGACTACCGCCTGCCCATCCGTTCCAACATCGACCACATTCTGGGCGACGAGGAGAACCTTACGCGCATTCCTGTCAGCCTGATGGGGGAGGGCAACTCGCTGCTGCTGCGCCGCGCCTTTGAGGGCGCCGTCGTCGAGGCCGCCCGCCGCGCCGCAGCCAACTACACACTCGCGGTGCCGCAGTTCTACGGCGGCCGGATTCAACTGCTCCTGCCGCTGTGCCTGACCGGCGACAAGCCCGAGCTGGCGCTGACCATCCAGCGCGAGGACGGCTTTTACGCCGCGCGCACCTGCCTCACGCTCGACATGGCCTACAACAACGCTCGACTCATTTGCCGTCCCGAGACTTCATGGATAAAGCGGTAAATGCTGGTTTAGCTGCGAGTTTGCCGATTGCTTTTGTCACTTTTGCTTGACTGGCACCCACGAATTTAAAATCGAGAGCAAAAAGTTCTTGGTAAACCACGCGCGGCTATGTTAGTATCTCTTTTGCCGAAAGGCGACGGGCGATTGGCTCAGGGGTAGAGCATATCCTTCACACGGATGGGGTCACAAGTTCGAATCTTGTATCGCCCACCATCAAAAGCGCAGGTCAGAGGTATTAAGCCCCTGGCCTTTTTTCTTTTTGACACCCAGGGCGACACCAAAACTGACCCCAAAATCGAATCGTAGTCGTCTAAGGCGTCATTTTTTCGCAACTTTTTTGCTGACGTCATTGAACGTTTTGCATAAAACATATGCGTATTTTCATTGAATTCCCCATGTGATTCATGCGCAAATGTGAAGACAGGGACCACACGCCCAGAGCTCCTTCCAGCGGATTTCTATCACACGAGGGATTTTCGGCAGAACTCGTCAAGCTATTGGTCAGTGTTTGGTCAGCTTCCGGTACTTACCCGCATGATGCCCCGGTAGATAATCGGTAATGTCCGCAATCCGCGCGGCCTATGGCCGATACCAGGGGAGGCGCAAATGGACGAAATCGTCTGCGCAAACACCGCATTCCGCTACTGGCGCTGCCCGCCGCAGGTGCGCGATCTCTACCCGCGCCTGCCCAACTCCGAAGACGGCTGGCGAGCTCTTTCCCAGGCCCCTTTCGTAACCGACGTCCTCAAGACCCCGATTATCGCTGTTGCTTCGCCAGGTTGTTGTAATCACCGCTCGGGATTGCGCTCCACTATTCGCTGGGAAGGGGCATCGGATGCCGACACAACAATCGACACTCATTTAGGCTTTAGTGTCACCAATCCGCTTAACACGTTATTTACTATGACACGCTTTGTGTCCCAAATAGATCTCGTACTGGCCATGTACGAACTTTGCGGCTGGTTTTCTGTTTTCGAGCCGACCCCTGCTGCCGAAATGCAGCTAAAAATGGCGGAAGAGGAGAATCGCAATTCCAGCACGCAGGATCTGTTCGAACTTGATGAAGGCGAAGACGAGGCTCCTTGGAAACGCGTTTATGCCCGTGTAACCGTAAAGGCCTCGGAAAACGAAGGGCAAACGAACATACATGAGTATAGTAGAAAGGTTACGAAGCTTAAAGGAACTTCTCTCTGGATGAGAAAGCCGCTCATCGAATTGAGCGACTTACATCAATTCGCCGACAAGGTTAAAAGCCAAATGTGGGGAAAGCAGTTCTATGACGCCGCTCAGCAGGTTATCGGCATTGCTGCATCTCCACTCGAGGTCGCGGGGGTCCTTTTTCTAAGTCGTTCCCGACGTCTAGGTGGTTCAGGATTCAGATACGTGTACCTCAACGATTTAACCCCTCTATCCGAGGCAGCCCAAAGCATCACAGGTCAAAAGGTTTGCTACGGCGACATCGTGATTGTAAATCCAATCCTAATGAAGGCAGTAATTATCGAGATCCAAGGTGAAGTCATCCATGGATCAGGCGCGGTGCTTGACCACGATGCGGAGCGCATGACTGCGCTCCAGAGCATGGGTTTCGACGTGTTACTAGTAACCCACGATATGCTTAACAACAAAAAGCAGCTAGACACCATAGTCAAAAGCGTCTGCAGTCGTTTGGGGATTCGATATAAAGCCAAATCCGAAGCAATGAAGTGCGCCGAGACGCGACTGCGCGCAAATGTCTTGTGCAACTGGTTGGAAATCGGAAATTAGTCGGCGACATGGCACTAGAACAACCTAGTTTGCCTGCCAGTGAATTTGTATCATTTCAAAACTATGTCGGATTACGGGGCTGGACCCGGACAGGCCGTCCAT
>ERZ857750.950-NODE-950-length-34147-cov-19.578435_pt1 | contig 34147 bp, 33 predicted proteins | sample MGYA00519915_ERZ857750 | MGnify/ENA primary metagenome ERZ857750 (study PRJEB31778, sample SAMEA3449358) | human gut metagenome | biome: human gut; feature: human-associated habitat; material: faeces | place: United Kingdom | collected 2010/2012 ...
TCTTCGGAGCTAGAGTTAACTTAGCTAAAACATTATTATACGCTATAAACGGTGGGGTTGATGAAAAATCAGGTGCTCAAGTAGGACCAAGATTTGAACCAATAACTTCTGAATACTTAGATTACGATGAAGTAATGGCTAGATTCGAACCATTCACTGATTGGTTAGCTAACTTATATGTAAATACATTAAACATAATCCACTACATGCATGATAAATATTCATATGAAGCTTTAGAAATGGCTTTACATGATAGAGATGTATTTAGAACTATGGCTTGTGGTATAGCTGGTCTTTCAGTTTGTGCTGACTCTTTATCAGCTATAAAATACGCTAAAGTTAAAACTATAAGAAATGAAGAAGGCGTAGCAGTTGACTTCGAAATAGAAGGAGACTATCCAAAATACGGAAACAACGATGATAGAGCTGATGAAATAGCTTGCTACTTAGTTGAGTCTATGATGAACAAAATAAGAAAAAATAAAACTTATAGAAATTCTTATCATACTCAATCAGTTCTTACTATAACTTCAAACGTTGTTTACGGTAAGAAAACTGGTAACACTCCAGACGGAAGAAGAGCTGGACAACCATTTGCTCCAGGTGCTAACCCAATGCACGGAAGAGATAACAGTGGTGCATTAGCTTCATTATCATCAGTAGCTAAATTACCATACGAACATTCACAAGATGGTATATCAAATACTTTCTCTATAGTACCAGGTGCTCTTGGAAAAACTAAAGAAGAAAGAATTAAAAACTTATCATCAATGATGGACGGATACTTCGGACAAAACGCTCATCACTTAAACGTAAACGTGTTCGATAGATCAACTTTAGAAGATGCAATGGAACATCCAGAAAAATATCCTCAATTAACTATAAGAGTTTCAGGATATGCAGTTAACTTCATAAAATTAACTAAAGAACAACAATTAGATGTTATAAACAGAACTTTCCATGGTAAAATGGCTTAATATTTAATTAAAATATAATTAAAATTAAATTACAATAACAACAAAGCCCCAAAGAACTGTAAAGTTCTCTGGGGCTTTGTCTTATATAAATTATTTTTTTAGTAGACATTTCTAAATTATTGATTTATAATAATCTCATAATACTACTTAATGTATACAATATTCCAATAGATTTTAGAAATTCTACTTAATTATTATTTCTTACACAGAATAATAAATATCACTTTAGAAAATTATATTTACAGATATAATAATCTAATTCTATATGGAGGATTGAATATGTTAAAAGGAAGGGTTCACTCAATTGAAACATTTGGAACAGTTGATGGTCCAGGTATAAGATATATAATATTTTTCCAAGGTTGTCCACTAAGATGTAAATACTGTCATAACAGAGACACTTGGAAACCAAATTGCGGAAAGGAATACACTTCTGATGAACTAGTACAAGATATAGTAAAATATCAATCATACATGCAGTTCTCTGGTGGTGGTGTAACAGCATCAGGTGGAGAAGCTACTCTACAAGCTGATTTCGTTGCAGAACTATTCGCAAAATGTAAAGAATTAGGCATACATACATGTCTTGATACAGCAGGATTTGTCGATATCGAAAAAGTTGATAAATTATTAGACTACACTGACCTTGTTTTATTAGATATAAAACATATAGACAACGAAAAATGCAAAAAACTAACAGGTGTTGGTAATGAAAAAGCACTTAAATTAGCAAAACATTTAGATGAAAGAAATATCTCTGTTTGGATTAGACAAGTTCTTATCCCAGGTATAACAGATGATCAAGCCGATTTAGAAAAATTAGGACAATTCATCTCTACTCTAAATAATGTTGACCGTGTTGAATTTTTACCATATCACGGTATGGGAATTCACAAATGGGAGAACATGGGATTTGAATACGAACTTAAAGACGTACAAGAACCTACTGCTGAAGAAGTTAAACGTGCTAGTGATATTGTTGAATCATTCGGTGTAGAAGTTCATAATAATAAAGTTGCTAAATAGTATCCATCTTGGATATTATTATAGATAAGTCAATGCATTATTTTATTAATGTATACTTTAAAAACATATAAATATTCTATGATTTATCAAATTAATATAATTTTTATATGTAATTAAAATGCCCTTATATATTTTTAAAGTTATTAAACTTTATAATTTTTTTATACTTTGGAAGTCTGAATAAGACTTCTTTTTATTTTGCAAAAAATAAGACATTAAAAAAGTGCATCTTTAGATACTATTTGTATCTCAGATGCACCTTTTTTATTACTAATACCCTATTCAAATTATATAGTGTAGTTTTCTGAAGTCTCTAAAAGCATAAATCGTGATAAAAATTGTTTTGTTCTATCTTCTTTTGGTCTTGTAAATATTTCTTTTGGAGTCCCCTGCTCTACTATAACTCCCTTATCCATAAATACAACTCTATCTGCTACATCTCTAGCAAATGCCATTTCATGCGTTACTACTATCATTTTATGGACGATAACAAGACCTTCCATCACATTTTCTATAAGGGTTTTATGGCTGAATAAGTTATAATTTTGAAATACCATTGCTGTATTTCTTCTTAAATCTATTATCTTCTTTTTTTGATTTTTTCCGATATCTTGGCAATCTACTATATGACCACCGATATCAATAATCCCTTTGTCTGCAGTCTCTAAAAAGTTTAAACATCTTAAAAATGTTGTTTTGCCAGAACCACTAGGCCCTAAAATTGCAACAACTTCACCCTTTTTTATCTCCATATCGATTCCCTTTAATACCTCAACATCTTCAAACGATTTGTGTAAATTTTTTATACTTACTACAGTAGTTTTATCCATATTAATTAACAAATATAAAATTAAATCTTGATTATAATAAATAAAATTCAATAAGTAAAATTTAATTTTATATCCCCTTTCTTATTTATTATTTATTTCATTTACTGCCCTCTCCACTCTATCTAACGCTTCTGTCAAAGTTCTTCTTGTGCAGGCAAAATTGGCTCTTAAATATCCATCTTTACCGAAGTCTTTTCCATTTGAAAAATTAACACCTGCTCTCTCTCTGAAAAATTCCCATGGATTTTCTAAATTAAGCTCAGTCGGGTCTATCCACGCAAGATAAGTCCCTTGGTTGTGATTAATAGATAAACCATCTATATTAGATATTCTATATTCTAAATAATCTCTATTGTCTTTTAGATAGTCTAGTAGTTCCTCTCTCCAATCATCACATTCAGTATATGCCGCTTTTATCGCCTTTATTGTCAGTGCATTTGGTGTTGCGAACAATCCATTTGCTAATTTTCTGTATTTCTCTCTTATTTCATCATTTGGAATTATTGAAAATGCAAAAGGTATTGCTGCTATATTGTATGTCTTTCCTGCACTTGTAAAAGTAATACTTCTCTTCATTTATAACTGATAAAAGTATCGGTAATCCATAATAAGATAAAAATAATTGCACTAAAAGTGGTGTCCCTCTCATAAATGAAACATATAATGCACAGATTTGTCTTAATACAGGAACTTTTTTTATCTTTATAATAGCTAATACAAATCCTAATAAAAGACCTCCAACCATTGCCACAGCTGTCATCAATAATGTAACTGGCAAGGCCTCAACTAATTTAGGAATAAATTCTAATATATATTTTGGATCAAATACACTCTTCATAACTTCATCCCTCTTTTATTTTTATATTCCTTGAGTATAATCTTTTTTTGTATATTTTAAGCAAAGTTTTGATAATGTTCCATCGTCTCTCATTTCTTTTAATACAGTATCAAATCTTTCTTTTAATTTTGTATCATCTTTTCTAAATAAAAAATATGCTCTTGAATCTTGGATTTCATCTGAATTTTCTATAGGTACTACATCTGCATCTATACCTAATTGTTTTTCGACTTGTTCTACATATGACTCATTACAGATATAAGCTGGATATCTCCCTGCTGTTACATTGTGTATAAATGTTGCAGTATCTGCTTCTGCATATGCTAATTTTATTGGATTGTCGCTGTGTTTTTCGTTATAATCTTCTAAATACATAGCAACTGCTGTTCCTGATATGGCTTGGATTTCCTTCCCTTGTAAATCTTCAAGCGATTTTATACTTTTATCGCCTTTTGGTACTACTATTACAGTTGGACTTTTAAAATAACTTATATCAGAGAATATTTATCCCCCTTTTATTAAATTTAATCCACTATCTTATATAATTTTTCCTTTTATTAATCTTGCTTATATCTATAATATCTCGTATATTAAGCTTATATTTCTGTAGTTTTATTTTCTACCTCATCATCGAACTTTAATTCACGAAGGTATTTATAGTAAGATTTTATATTATTTAAGGCTGCTACTGGATTATTTCCTAATAATCTATCTTTTACAACTAAAGTAGTTGTTTTTTAGCACCTAATTTTTTAGCCCATCGAATTGTCTCTTCTACACGAGATGCTCTACAGTAAAAATCAGCTTCTATCTCGGCACTTGCCCTAGCTATTTTTAAATTTTCTTCGTCGTCTAAATAATTTTTTTTGCTTTCATCTACTTCTTCCTTACTTAGAGTTTTTGATACACAAAAACTTGGGTATTTGTTTTTCCAAGTTGAACATTTTTTAACACTACAGTCTACACATGTAAAACACTTATTATTTTCCATCTTATCCCCCCATATTTAATTAATTATTTTTATTCTTCCCTATTTCCTACTATGTTAGTATGATTAATATGTTTTAAATAGTAGTATACTTTACCAATATATGTCAACATTTTTATTATACTTTTTAAAATACTTTATTTAATAAAAACAAATTCACCTCATTCATAGAGACAATGACTTCGTCCGCTTCTTAAGATAATACGCTTGAAATTAAAAAAAGCAATATATAAAGATCTGTATATCTTTATATATTGCTATCTTTTATTATATTAAATTTATAAGAATACTTTTACCTATAACTACTCCAATTAAACTAAGTATAACATTTAAAATTATATTTACCATTGCACTTATATAACTTCCATCAGAGAAAAGACCTACTGTCTCATAACTAAATGTAGAAAAAGTAGTAAGCCCTCCCATAAGTCCTGTAGTTAAGAATAATTTCATTTGTGGCGAAATCACATTAGTTTTTGAATTTAATTCTAAAATAAATCCTATAAGTAATCCGCCTAAAATATTTACAAATAATGTTCCTATAGGTATTCGTCCAGTAAAAAACTTAGATGCCTGCATTGATATAAGATATCTGGATATAGCACCTATAAATCCACCCAAACCAACACACAAAATCTCCATAATTGCTAAATACTCTCCCTAGAATTCTATAATTTCAACTTCCATTTTTTCTATAGCATCAGCTATTAAACCTTCTACATCTAAAGATGCTTCGTCAGCTTCTATTCTGTCTAATTTAGGTTTTGTAACTGGTCTTTTTGGAGCAAATACTGAACAACAATCTTCTTCTGGTATTATTGATGTTTCAAATGTTCCTATAGTTTTAGCTACATCGATTATTTCAGTTTTATCCATTGCGATTAATGGTCTGAAAACTGGCATACTTACAGATGCATTTGTACAAGTAAGACCTTGTATTGTTTGTGATGCAACTTGTCCTATACTTTCACCAGTAACTAATGCGTCACATCTTCTTAATTTACCTACTTCTTCAGCTATTCTCATCATAAAACGTCTAGATATTATAGTCATAGCTTCTTCTTTACAGTTTGCACCAACAGCTTTTTGTATTTCTAGTAAGTTAACTTTATGAAGTCTAACTTTTCCACAGTATTTAGCTAATATTCTTGCTAAATCTCTTACTTTTTCCATTGATTTTTCACTTGTGAAAGGATATGTGTGGAAGTGTATACATTCAACTTCTACCCCTCTTTTTGCAACCATCCATGATGCAACAGGAGAGTCTATACCACCAGATAATAAAGACATAGCTTTACCATTAGTTCCTATTGGAAGACCACCATAACCAGGCACAGTATCACTATAAGCTACTACATTGTGCTCTCTAAGTTCACATTTTATTTTTGTTTCTGGATTTCTTAATTCAACTGGTATTTTTCCTTCAGTTTTGCTTAATAAGTATCCACCTATATCTATACTCATTTCTTGAGATGTCATTCTGAATGACTTATCTCCTCTTCTACTTTCAACTTTGAAGTTTTTGCATCCTTGTTCTATTTTTTCTTCTAAAACTTTTAATGCAGTCTCTTGTAATAATTGATAAGCTTCTTCGATATCGTCTGATTTTCTGTCTAATTTTATAACTGGACATACTCCAACTATACCGAATACTTTTTTAACTTCTTCCATTACTTCTTCATAGTCGTAGTCACCAAGTTCAACATAAACTCTTCCGTATTCTTTGTATACATCGAATTTACCTAATGGTTTTAACATATTTTTTATGTTTTTTATTAATTTATTTTCGAATATATATCTGTTTTTTCCTTTGATTCCTATTTCTCCGTATTTTACAATTAATGCGTTATACACTTTCTCACGTTGCCAAAATTATTATCCTGGCATACTCCTTTCTTTTAATTATCTTCCTCTTTATTTTTACTCTATTTCTAGATTTTATTTATATACTATCTTCTTCTTCCTATTATCATTCTTAAATCTGATACAGATTCTTTTAAAACTTTAATAGTTTCTAGTATTTCTTCTTTTGTATTTAAATCGCTTAAACTAAATCTTATAGCTCCTTCAATTTCTTCTGGAGTTAAACCTATAGCATTTAGTACATGACTTCCCTTTTTCTTAGAAGAACATGCAGACCCTGTAGATACATAGATTTCTTTTTGTTCTAAATAATGAAGAAGAACTTCTCCTCTAACTCCTCTAAATGAAACATTTAAAACATGACAGACACCATCTTCAGGTGTATTTATTTTAACATCATCTATATTAGCTAATATTTCTTCTTTTAAAAGATCTCTAAGTTCTCTTATTTTGTCTATAGTCCCTTCTAAATCTTTATTTATAACTTTAACAGCTTCACCAATTCCGTATATTCCTGGTACATTTTCAGTTCCTGATCTTATTCCGATTTCTTGTCCTCCACCAGTAAGAAGTGGTTTTATTCTGTTGTTTTCTTTTACATACATAAATCCAATTCCCTTAGGACCATGTAATTTATGACCACTGACACTCATAAAATCTATATTATATCTTGATGGTCTAAACTTAATTTTTGCATAAGATTGTACCGCATCTACATGTAAATATATTTTTTCGTCTAAAGATTTTAAGTATTTTCCGATTTCTTCTATAGGTTGTATAGTTCCGATTTCATTATTAACATGCATTATAGATACTAATATAGTTTCTTTTTTAATTGCATTTTTTAAATCTTCTATAGATATTTTTCCATCTTTATCAACTGGTAAATATGTTACTTCAAATCCTTCTGATTCTAAATCTTTAAGAGTATCTAAAACTGAAGGATGCTCTATTACTGTTGATATTATGTGGTTTTTAGTCTTTTTATTTAATCTTGCCACACTTCTTATGATGGTATTGTTACATTCAGTACCACCTGATGTGAAATATATTTCATTTTCTTTAGCACCTAAACTTCTCGCTATGTTTCTTCTTATTTCTTTTATTTCTCTTTCAACTTCTATACCTTTTTTGTGTATAGATGAAGGATTTCCATATTGAGTAGTAAGAGCTAGAACCATTTTATCGACAACTTCTTGATATGGTTTTGTTGTTGCACTATTATCTAAATAAATTTCCATATTACTACACCGTCCTTTTTATCAAATATTTATATAAATTTATACAATAATTCGTTTATATTCGAGCTTTTAGATAAAAAATCCAATCTATCTGAATGACTTATATATTATACCATTAAAGCCTTTAATTTTTAAGGTTTTAGGATTAAAAATATTATCTTTTGACTGTAAATAAATTCACTTAAATTTATTCCCTAGCATTTCTGTATAGTTTTTTCCAATCAATTAATTTCTGTATTATGATTTTATTTTTTCTTAATATTTTATATTTTAATAATAAATAATTATCAAAGTATTGGTAATACTATATAAAATTGCGATTTTTCTAATTACCAAAAAATACCATTTGATTTTTATGTCGAATTTTGCTATTATAAATTTAAGGTTATCCCCCAGATAGCCATACTAATATTTCTATTCGAATACCCCTTTTGAGAATAGACTTTATATTATTTATTATTGTTAAATTGAAACGGAATCAGTTTGACCCCTTAAAAAAAGAGCTTCCCCTGGCTCTTTTTTTGCTATTAAAAATAGAGAAGTGTTTATCACTTCTCTATTTTTTTATGTAATATTATGATTAGAAATATAGTCTATACATTCATTCAAATCTATTCCAACTAAATTTATTTTTATTTTTTTATTATTTAAGGTATTTATTATTATCGTGTCTTTGTAGTCTTTATTTATTTCGTCTTGATTGTATAAAGGATAAATAACTTTAATTGTTATGTTGTTATTTAATAATGCTTTAATTTTAAAGCCTTTGCAATCATTTTCCTACGTGTAAACTTTATTTTTTACGGAATTTTCGCCTATTTGTTTAATTTTTTAATTAATAAGTGTCATATTTTCTAATTTTATTATGTAAAAACAAAAAAATAATTAAATTATCATCTATCGGTATAAAATCAAGCATTAATCCCAAATATAAAAGATGTACATAATTGAAAACATATTATAAAATATTAAATGTAATTATATTTGACATTCGGAGGTGCATTATGCCAATTAAGAAAAAAGTAGCTGTTGTTTTCACTGGTGGAACAATATCTATGACAATAGATCCAGAACTTGGAGCGGCTATACCTAGTTTATCTGGAGAAGAAATATTATCTTTAGCAACTAACATAAACAAAGTTGCTACAATAGAAGGTCACAATTTTGACGAAATACCAAGCCCTCACATGAGCTTTGAAAAATTAATGGAATTAAAACATTATATAAATAATCTATTAGAAAGAGAAGATATATGCGGTGTTGTTGTTACTCACGGTACGGATAGTTTAGAGGAAACTGCATATTTCTTAGATTTAGTTATAAATACTGAAAAACCTATAGTCGTTACTGGAGCTATGAGAAGTAGTTCTGAACTTGGATACGACGGATCTAGCAACTTATCTGCAGCAGTTTGTACGGCAATATCAGATTCTGCTGTTGGTAAAGGTGTTCTTGTTGCTATGAACAACGAGATCCTTCTTGCATCTGAAGTTACAAAAACAGATACACTTTCATTAAATACTTTCCAATCACCAGCTCACGGTCCTTTAGGTATAATAGACTGTAACCAACTTTTATTATTAAAAGATGCATCTAAAAAGACATTTATAGATACTGATAAATTTGAATCAAAAGTTGCTTTATTCAAATCAGGTCTTGATATGGGAGATGATTTAATAAAATTCGCTGCTGATAGCGGATATAAAGGTATCGTAATCGAAGGTATGGGTAGAGGAAATATACCACCAGAAATGTTTAGAGGTATTGAATACGCTAGAGAAAAAGGTGTAGAAGTAGTACTAGTTTCAAGATGTTTAACTGGTAGAGTTTATGACTCTTACGGTTACTTAGGTTCTGGACGTGACTTAAAAAATATAGGATGTATATTCGGCGGAGATTTACCAGGTCAAAAAGCTAGAATAAAACTTATGTTAGCTTTAGGTAAAACTAATGATTCACAAGAAATAAAAGATTACTTCGAAAAAGGAGTATATTGTTAATATATAACTGACTTAGATTTTTAATAAAATCTATAACTAAAAAGAAAAGGAGGTTATTAAAATATTAATCGATTAGTATTTTAATAACCTCCTTCTGTTTATGATAATATTTTTGAGAAGAATTCTCTTGCTCTTTCGTGTGTTGGATGCTCGAAAACAACTTCTGGTTTGTCGTCTTCAATTATCTTTCCTCCATCTACAAATAGCAGTCTATCTGATACTTCTTTTGCAAATCCCATCTCATGTGTTACTATAGCCATTGTCATACCATCTTCTGCTAATTCCTTTATAACATCTAAAACTTCTTTTACCATTTCTGGGTCAAGAGCTGATGTAGGCTCATCAAATAACATCATATCAGGTTCCATCGCTAATGCTCTAGCTATTGCTATTCTTTGTTTTTGACCACCTGATAATTGTGATGGATAAGAGTCTTTTTTGTCTAATAATCCTACTCTTTCAAGTAATATCTCTGCCTTTTTGTTGGCATCTTCTCTGCTTAATTTTTTTAATCTCATTGGTGCCAAAGTAATATTGTCTAAAACAGTCATGTTAGGAAATAGATTAAAGTTTTGGAATACCATACCTATTCTTTGTCTAATTTCATCAATATTCACTTTTTTATCTGTAATATCTGTTCCTTCAAATATTATTTGCCCCTTTGTTGGAACTTCTAATAAGTTCATACATCTAAGTACTGTACTTTTTCCAGAACCACTTGGTCCAACTATTGTTACTATTTCACCTTTTTTGATTTCTAAATCAATACCTTTTATTACTTCTAAATCTCCAAATGATTTATGCAAATTCTTTATATTTATCATTTTATCACTTTCCCTTATTAATTTGATTTAGCTAGTTTCTTTTCTAATATACCAACTAATTTTGATAATATTGTTGTTAATACAAGATATATAACTGCTGCAGCTATATATGGTTCCATAGGTCTATAAACTGCTGTAACGACTATACCTGCTTTAAACATGATTTCTTGAGTTCCTATAACTGAAAGAACTGATGACTCTTTTACTAATGTTATAAATTCGTTTGCTAATGCTGGTAATACGTTTTTAATAGCTTGTGGTACTATAACAAATCTCATAGTATCCGCATATCCTAAACCTAATGATCTACTAGCTTCCATTTGCCCTTTATCAACTGATTGTATTCCTGATCTAAATATTTCTGCTATATATGCACTTGAGTTTATTGATAATGCAAATGCACCGGCGATAAATTTAGATGATATCGGCCCTATATCTGGGAAATCTATACCTACTTGTGGTAAACCAAAATAAATAATAAAAACTTGAACAAATAAAGGTGTTCCTCTTAATATTTGTACATAAGCACTAGATAAAAGCTTTAGAACTTTAAAATTTGACATCTTCATTAGACAAATCAATAAGCCAAGTACAAATCCTACTACTAAAGATACTAATGATACTAAGATAGTATATTTAGTACCTTCTAAAAGTACCCCATAGTATCCATTTAATATACTAAAATCCATAATCACATCTCCTACTTTAATTGCCTATTATTCTGCTAATTTTAAAGCTTCTTCCATATATTTATCCATATCTCCACTATCTTCTAATCTTTTTATAGTGTCATTTATAGATTTTAAGAATGAAGTATTATCAACATTTTTACTAGATTTTTTGACTGCTGCAGCAGCAGTTTCTGCAACATCATCACCTACTGTTGTTTTGCATATTGCTATATGGTCGTATTTTTTAACGTTTATTTGAGCAACTGCTTTACCAGTAACTATAACATCTATTTTACCATTTTGAAGTTCTAACATTAAATCTGGTATTTTCTTTAATTGAGTTGCATTAGTTATTCCTAATGTATTAGTAACATAATCTGCTTGAGTTGTTCCTTTTTGTACCCCTACTCTTAATTTTTTCAAGTCATCAGAACTTTTTATAGAATCTTCTTTACCTTTTGCAACTATACAAACATTGCTATTTGTGTAGTATATTTCAGAGAAGTCCACACTTTTCTTTCTTTTTTCATCTGGTGTCATACCAGCTAAAACTATATCAACTTTATCAGCTTGTAATGCTCCTAATAAACCGTCAAAGTCCATATCTTCGTATTCAACTTTTACTCCCATATCTTTTGCAATCTCTTGAACTACGAAATCATCAAATCCAACGATTTTATCTTCTCCATCTACAACTTTATGGAATTCATATGGAGAATATTCAGCACTTGTACCTACTTTCAATACTCCTGCATCCTTTATTTGTTGTAACTTATCTGTTTGGGCACTTGAACTTCCTGATGAACTACTGCATCCAACTAATCCCATAACCATCATTGCTGCTAATCCTGTTGCTAATAATTTTTTTAATTTCATTATTAATTCCCCCTTGTTCCTATATAAAAATTTGTATAAAAAAAGTCCCTTAGTTAAAAAACTAAGAGACGAATTACCGCGTTACCACTCTTTTTGATAATTAAAGATAAAACTTTAATTATCCACTCAAGCCTTTAAGGCAGGCATACCTCCTATCCTACTGTTATTTCAGATAGTCTTCTCCAAAGCTCTCTTCACAATAAACTCCATTGCTGACTCACACCATACTCAGCTCGCTTTAATTTATATTTATGCTACTTTCTTTTTCACAGAATTATTTGTATTAAATTAATACTAATTATAAGATATATTCTCCATTTTTGTCAATTATTTTAAATAATTTTAATTTATTTATTTTATATTATTCTTAATATTCTTATATTATTCTTATAATTTTCTTTCTTAAGCATATTTTATAGTCTAAAGTCTTTGTAGAATTTTTAAATTTTACAGTTATCATGTTGTTTTTCTTTTCTATTATTTTTCCCTCTTTAAAGGTGCTGTGATATACTTTATCTCCAACGCTAACTTGCTTTAATTCAGAGTTTAGCGGTTCTTCTATTTCGTTTATAAATCTAGAAATAGATACTTTTTTGCCATATTTATTTTGTGGACAGCTTATGCATAATCTATCCTTAGCCCTAGTAATAGCAACATACATAAGTCTTCTTTCTTCTTCTATTTGTTCATCTCGTTTTTCATCATCTTCTATATCGTATGACTTTTCATGAGGTATAGTCCCATCGTTTACTCCGATTATATACACATTGTCAAACTCTAAACCTTTTGCACTGTGCATAGTTGTAAATATTACTCCATTTACTTCTTTGTGCTTTTGATTTTCTTGTAATTCATCTTTTACCTTTTCTATATGATTTAGATATTCTTCGATAGTTTGGAAGTTTGATGAAGAACTTTCAACCTCGTTAAGTATTTCAATTAAACCATTTGGTTTTATTTTTCTATTCATACAATAATCTAATATATACTTATCATAGTCTAGCGTACTTCTTATATAAGAAATTGCATTCTTTGGCGATAATGCTTTTAAATAACTTAAATCTATTTCTAAATCAGTTATTGTTTTTACTTGTTTTTGGTGTAAGTTACACTTCGTTATTAAAGCATTTAAGAAGAATTTTTCATCTTTTACTGAGTTTATGCTTTCTCTAGATATATATCTAAACGGTTTGTTGATTATTCTTATCCAGTCTTGGTTTGAATCTGGGTCAATTGATAATTTTAAGTATGATAATATATCTTTTGCTGCCCAATGGTCGTATATCGTAACGACAGAATCTCTAATTACAAACGGAATCCTCATATCCATAAATACATCTACTAATGCTCTCGACTGGATATTTGTTCTGTATATTACAGCAAAATCATCATACTCAACATAATCTTCTTTTACCTTTTCTAGTATATCATTGGCTATTTGTATAGCTTCATCTTCCGAATCTTTAGGAGTTAAATATTCCACATTTCCCTTTTCATCTTGGGCACATTTGATAACTTTATTGTATCTGTTTTGATTTTTGTCAATTAATCTATTTGCAGTGCTTATTATTTCTGATTTTGACCTATAGTTTATATCTAGTCTGACTTCTTTTGCCTCTTTAAAGTAGTCTTTAAATTTAAGTAAGAAATCTGGTCTTGAACCTCTAAATCCGTATATACTTTGGTCCTCATCTCCCACTACAAATATATTTTTATCTTCACCCGCAATTAATTTTAAAACTTCAAACTGAACTTTGTTAACATCTTGGAACTCATCTACTAAAATATATTTGTATACATTTCTCACAATTTCAAGCACTTGAGGATTGTTTTGTAATAAGTAGTATGTTCTGATTAACATATCGTCAAAGTCTATTTTTTTGATTTCATCTTTATAATTTTCATACATATTGTATGTATTTATAAATTCGTCTTTTGTAAGTACTTCAGAATGAAAATCAGCTTTATCCATAAGCTCATTTTTTACATATGAGATTTCATTTATAACTTGGCCTATAAGCTCATCATCTTCTCCATTTTCTACATTTAGACTTTTTAAAATCCCTTTAAGTGCGAAACGTTTTGTCTTTTCGTCCAAAATACTATCTAAATTCATCTTTTCAAATTTTCTAAGAATCCTAAAAAATACCGCATGAAACGTACCGAAAGTTACCTTATTCATTCTAAAATCATTGCATATACTTAAGGCTCTGTTTTTCATCTCGATTGAAGATGCCTTTGTAAAACTTATCGCAAGGATTCTAGTTGGTGGTATACCTTCGTTCATGACCATATTCACAATTCTATAAGTTATTACCCTTGTCTTTCCTGACCCTGGCCCAGCCAATACCATACATGGCCCATCGACATGATTTACTGCTATTTGCTGATTTTTATTTAAATTATCTATATCTATCATATTTTCCACCTTAATGTATTAAAAATTATCACGACAATATAAAAATATACTGTCGTGATTTTATCAAATTATCTACATCATCATATTATATCAAATATACGATCAAAAATATCCTTATTTAATTGTTCTCTTATTTTGATATAAAAATACATCAAAATAACTACTTTCATAAATATAATTTTATTTTAGCAAAACTTAATAACAACTAGCCTTCTTGCTTATATCATCTAGAACATTTGGAGCTGTTTTTTCATTTGTCATAACAGTCACCAAATCACCTGCGAGAAGTAGCGTCGACCCACAAGGGATTATTTCCTTTTCACCTCTAAGTATTGATACAACTAGACACCCCTCTGGCCATGCAATATCTTTTATATAATTGTTATCCATTACACTTCCTAACTCTACAGAAACCTCAACTAATGTCTTTTTGTTATAACTTCCTTCCAAAGAAAGATGATTACTTTGTAAAATTCTATCTAATAATGCCTCATAAATCGGTTTTGTATTTAATAAGTCAGAAACTAAAAGAGCAACTAATGACACAACTGCTAGAGAAAGTAAGTGATTAAGTGAACCTGTCATCTCAGATATTAATATAATCGCTGTTATTGGCGATTTTACTATAGCTGCAAAATGCCCAGCCATTGCTATTACTATAAAGTTTAATAAATAATGTGATGGGATATTAAAGTAAGTAACCATTATAATACCTACTAAATCTCCAACTAAAGAACCTAAAGTTAATAATGGGAAGAATATCCCTCCTGGCGCTCCAGAACCAAAGCATATAAAAGTAAATATAAATTTAATTATTATGTAAAATACTAATAATTTCGTCGATATATTTAAATTTTGTAAACTCATTATTAAATCATGCCCGCCACCTAATAATGATGGTAGTGTAAGTCCAACTATACCAGTTATTATAAATGGTATAATGCACTTCATTTCTATAGATAAGTTTGTCTTTTTATATAATATTTGAGATATTAATAGTCCCTTATTAAAAATCGTTCCACTAATTCCTACTACAACTCCCAAAATTAATAATGCCCAATAGTACTTTAACGGCATTGCTGATAATTGTTGAAAGTTCAATGATGGTTTTAATCCAAAGAAGTTTTTAGATGCAAAATCAGCCGCAAGTGATGCTGATATAGCCGAAAGAAGAACGATTGGTGAAAAGTTTTTATGCGCCTCTTCTAGCGAAAACATAACACCTGCCATAGGTGCATTAAACGCCGCCGCAAGCCCTGCACTCGACCCACATGTTATAAAATATTTCTTTTCATTGTCCATTTTTTTCGTCGTTTCAGCAAATCCTTCTCCAACACATGCCCCAATTTGAACAGATGGGCCTTCTCTCCCTAGTGATAAACCTGTCCCCAAACAGACAAGACCGCTTACAAATTTTAAAACTAAAACACTATACCACTTTTGCTTTAGCTTTCTAAGTAATATTCCCTCAACTTGGGGTATACCACTACCAGTTATCATAGGGTCTAACTTTACAGATTTTCCTATGATATATCCCAGAAATATCAGTACTGCAAATATAAGTGGTATATAGATAAAGTTTTCTCTACCCATGTTATAGAACTTTTTGAACAGAGAAAACACATTTGATAAAATAAGCCTGTGCATTACTATCACTAGTCCTACTAATAATCCTACTAATAATGATTCTGCTAGTATCCTGTACTTTTCTAGCTCGCCATAAATCAGCATTTTTTTCGTTCTTAAATGATTAGCTTTCATAAATATTTCCAATATCCTCCTATTTAATTTAATTTTATTAAAAATTTATAATTTCCACAACTTCTATTATATAAAATTGCATCAAAAAAAGCAGTGTAAAATTTTCGCACTGCTTTTTTTAATATGTAAAATATTTTATTATTTACCTTATATTTATATATTTATTTGCATATATTTTATGTTTATTTTAACTAATTTATTTTTAACTAACTTTTATATATTTTTAACTGCACAGACTTTAAACATAGGCGTTGGATTATAAAAATCATCTTTTATTTTATAAATCCTTCCGCTTACTTCACAGTCGGTTTTACATGATTCAAAACCTATTTCTTGTAGGTATTTTTCATCCCATAGAGGTCTATGTTTTTTGCTTATTTCTAGTTCTTGCTTAATATCATCACATTCTTTTACTAACTTAGAATCCATCATATTATGAGCATGTTCTTTTCCTAGCGATTTCATCTCTTCTTTTAATGAAACATGTCCATAATCGGCATCAAAGTTTAAAAGCACTCCATCTTTTTTCAAAACTCTGTACCATTCCTTATAAGCCTTTTCTATATCAGGTAATGTCCATGTCAAATTTCTAGAAATAACTACATCAAATTCCTCATCATCAAAACTCAACTCTTGTGCATTCATAACCTGAAAATCTATATCATAATTTAGCATATCAGCTATTTCCCCAGCTTTTTCTATCATTGATTCTGTCAAATCAATTCCAACAACATCATGCCCCAAAGATGCTAATATAACAGAGAAAAATCCTGGTCCACACCCAACATCTAATACTTTTAAATGTTCTTTATCTGGTAAGTTTGATATTATTTCATCTTGCCATAATTGTCTCTTATCGCTGTTTAACTCTTCTATTCTTAAGTCAGAAAAATCATCACTTCTCTTTGACCAATAACTTTCTATTCTATCTACTAAATTCATTTAAATCGCCTCCATATATCCCTTTTAAGTTGATGTATTTTTTATTTGTTTATTTCTCCCCAATTATCATAAACATCGGTGTAGAACCATAATTTAATTTTTCTTCTTTATTCCAAGTTTTTGTCCAAATATTTTGGTCTATTTGTATATTTTTAAAACCTATTTTATCTAAAACAATCTTGTCCCAAACAGGTCTTTGAATCTTGCTAAGTGGAAGTTGTCTAGCTATATCTTCCATAGAATCTATATCTGTGCATGTGTAGTGGTCCTCCATTCCAGAAAGCTCCACATTCTTTCTATCAGATTCATATTCTCTTCTTTTTTCATCATCAAATAAATGTAAATACCAATTAGCGTCAAAATTTATCATCTTTCCGCCATTTCTCAATACCTTATACCAACTTTTATAAGCTTTTTCTGGATCTTTAAGGTTCCAAGTAAGATTTCTAGTTACAATTAAATCAAACTCTCCCTCTCCAAACTCCAGATTATGTGCGTCCATTCTTCTAAACTTAATCTTATCCTTCAAATCACCTGCGTTTTCTCTCGCTTTGTTTAACATCTCTTCAGTGTAATCAACAGCAGTCACATCGTACCCAGCAGATGCTAATATTATTGAGAAAAATCCTGGTCCACATCCTATATCCAATACCTTTAGTCTTCTATCCCCAGCGAAAACTGGTGCATTAGATTTTATAGTGTCTATCCATTCTAATTTTTTATCGCTTTTTAACTCTCCTATATTAACTTGGCAATATCCATCTGCCCTATCAGCCCAATATCTCTCATTTTCCTTTAAAAATTCTTTCATACTCATAATTCCCACCCCTTATTTCTTTTATAAAACAAAAAATGCCATAAAAATACACGCACTTATAGAGTGCAAGTATCTTCATGACACCGTTAATTAATTATTCATTGTTAATTAAATTTTAGCACATTGTTTTTTTAGAGTCAAATTATAAATTAGGCATTAGTTTTTTATATCCATTTACATTATTCTTATGCCATCTCCACGCATCTTCGATAATTCTTTCAAGTGAATCATACTCTGGTTTCCACCCAAGAATCTCTTTAGCCTTATCACTAGACGCAATAAGAACAGCAGGATCACCACTTCTTCTTTCTTCTAACTTAGCTGGTATGTCGTGATTAGTAACTTTTCTAGCTACATCTATAACTTCTTTAACTGAGTATCCATTTCCATTACCTAAGTTAAATATGTTACTTTGGTTTCCTTTTCTTAAATATTCTAATGCTTTATAATGAGCAGATGCTAAGTCCATAACATGGATATAATCTCTTATACAAGTTCCGTCATTTGTATCATAATCATTCCCAAATATACTTATATGCTCTCTATTACCAAGAGGCACTTGAAGTATTAATGGTATAAGATGAGTCTCAGTAGTATGAGCTTCACCAATACTTCCATCAAAATATGCACCCGCAGCATTAAAATATCTCAATGAAACATATTTAGTTCCATATGCATTGTCAAACCATTTCATCATCTTTTCCATAGCTAATTTTGTTTCACCATATGTATTAGTTGGATTTGTTTCATCAGATTCTAATATAGGAATATTTTTAGGTTCACCATATGTAGCTGCAGTAGATGAAAATACTATTTTATCTACATTATTTTCTTTCATTACATCTAATAAACACATCATACCATATACGTTGTTATGATAATATTCATATGGTTTTACCATACTTTCTCCGACTAGTGAATTTGCTGCAAAATGAATAACAGCTTCTATATCATTTTCTTTAAATATTTTATCTAAATTTTCCTTATCTCTTATATCACATTCATAAAACTTATCGCTTAAAATAGCTTCTTTATGTCCTGTTAATAAATTATCTACAATTATTACATCCTCATTTTGTTCAATAAAATATTTCACTGTATGAGAGCCAATATACCCTGCTCCCCCTATAATTAATATACTCATAATAAAATTCTCCCTCTAAATAAAAGCCTCTGGTCGTTATAATAAAAACTTTCCAGAGGCTAATTAATTTAATAAATTTATGCCTTATTAATAAGCATAATCTCAATATCTATCTTTCTATACAAGTAGCCTTTTCTTTTATAAATGCTTCAAATTCATCTCTAAGCTCAGGTCTTTTTAATGCAAAATCTACAGTTGCCTCTAAGAATCCTAACTTATCACCAACATCATATCTTCTTCCCTCAAAATTATATGCATATATAGCTTCCTTAGTTGCTAAAGTTTGAAGAGCATCAGTTAATTGGATTTCTCCACCTTTGCCTGCCTCTTGATTTTCTAATATATTAAATATCTCAGGAGTTATTATATATCTTCCAAGGATTGCTATATTAGATGGAGCATCTTCTACAGATGGTTTTTCAACCATATCTTTTACTTTATATACTCTATCTTCAATATATTTAACATCTAATATTCCGTACTTGTCTACATTTTCTTTTGCAACTTCTTGTACACCTAATATTGAGGTCTTATATTCATCATAAGCATCTATCATTTGTTTTAAACATGGAGTTTCCGCGTCTACTATATCATCTCCAAGTAAAACTGCAAAAGGCTCATTTCCTATAAAGCTCTTAGCACAATGCACAGCATGTCCTAATCCTTTTGGTTCCTTTTGTCTTATGTAGTGAATGTTGACCATGTTTGATATATCTTGGACCATTTCTAACATTTCAGTTTTACCTTTTTGCTCAAGTTCAAGTTCTAATTCAACAGAACGGTCGAAGTGATCTTCTATAGATTTTTTACTTCTTCCTGTTACTATTAGTATTTCTTCAATCCCCGATTCAATTGCTTCTTCTATTATGTATTGAAGTGTTGGTTTGTCTACTATTGGTAACATTTCCTTCGCTTGTGCTTTAGTTGCTGGTAAAAATCTTGTACCAAGACCAGCTGCTGGTATTATTGCTTTTCTTACTCTTTTACTCATTTCATTCCCCCACGATTAATTTTTTATTTAAACGTATGATTTAAGAAGTTCTAACTCTCCATCAATTTTATACTCCACACCCTTTGGTATGTAAATTGTTTCTTCTTTATTTAAATCTATAACATCATTATTACTTTTTATTTGTCCACTTCCATTTATAACAGTATAAGAATGGAAGTCCTGTTCATGCACAGCATCGCTGTAAACATTTTTAACGTCTATCTTTTCAACTGTAAAATAAGGTGTCTCTAACTTTGTAAAATTTTCTATCTTACCACCCTTATTTTTTCCTTCATAATCTATGACTTGAAGTGATTTTTCAATATGCATTTCCCTATCCCTTCCCCAGTCATACATTCTGTAAGTAACATCACTACTTTGTTGGACCTCAATAAGTTTTAGTCCACCAGTAATAGCGTGTACCGTACCACTCGGAATATAAATCATATCTCCCGGCTCAACACTTATCTTTTCTAAGTGTTGTTCTATCTCACCATCTTCAATAACCTTTGCAAAAGATTCTTTTGTGTGATTATCCTTAATCCCACAAATTAAATGTGCATCCTCATTAGCTTCTAGTATATACCAACATTCCGTCTTTCCATTATCATTTTCATGTAATCTTGAAAACTCATCATCTGGATGAACTTGTACTGATAAAGTATCCTCTGCTTTTATTATTTTATTAAGAATTGGCAATTCCTTTTCAATATGATCTATTAAGTTAATTTCATTATCTTTAATTTTAGAATGTCCATTTTTATGAGTTGATAAAACCCATTGTTCATATCCCCAAATCTTTTCACTAAAGAAAGGATTTAATTTTAATATAGTACTCTCCATAACTATCTCCCATTTAAGGATAGTATTATCTTCAAGGAGAATCCAATTAAGTGATATCCTCCAAAAGATTTCTATCACTTAATTTACTTTTATATTTTCTCTATTTTTTCTTCTTTTTACAAAATAACATCCTAACACCACCGCAATTAAAGCTACTAATATTAATTCTATACTAGTACCCTCAGCTACATGCATAGAAACTATAAGTATAATAGCCCCTGCTATGGCATTTCCCACAAAAATTCCAAGAAGCGAATCTAATATTCTCATCTTAAAAATAGATGCCAAAGCAGCCCCAGACCAAGATCCTGTCGTTGGAAGTGGTACTCCGACAAACACTATAAGACCGACAATACTAGCTGCCTTCAACTTCTTAGCTCTTCCCTCTATTTTTTTATCAATCCATCTTATTACCTTATTGAAATATTTCCTATATCTTAAAAAATCTATAATCTGCCTAAACATCAATACTACTGGTACTGATATGATAGAAGAACCTATCACACAAATTATATATAGATATATTGGCTCTAAGTCCATAGCTATTCCTATGGGTATAGCCCCTCTTAACTCTATAATTGGAACCATTGATAAAAAAAGTAATTTTAAATATTCCATAGATTACTTCCCTCTATATTGAATTGTTTATATCTGATTATGTATTTAAAATAATTTCAGCCACTTTAGCTGCATCATTTTTATAAGAGTTTAATTTATCATAATCAATCTCTTTTTTTAGTTTTTCTCTTAATTTTTCTATATCCAAATCAAGTAAATCTTGTTCATTGATTGATATAGCTAAATTTCTTTTCTTTAATTCTTCTATGTTAAAACTATCTTCCTTTGCACTTGACCTTTCGATTAATACTAGGTTTGTATGACCTATAATTCCTTCAGCAATAGTTCCCCATCCTGCTTTTGTTATAACCATCTCACTTGCTGCTATGTAGTTTTGAGTGTCTAGTGTGTCTATAGGTAGATTTACTACATTGCATTCGTCTTCGCAGGTTATTTCAATTCCAGAAGTTGTTAATATAGTTCCTTTAAAGTTTTTTATATTTATATTATTTAAGTTTGCTGATTTACCACATGTAATCATTATAGACTTTCCATATTGCCTTTTTATTTTTTCAATTTTATTAAAATCTATATTTCTACAAACAAATCCAACTTCATTTATGTCTTTGCAATTTACACTGTTTATTGGTGAACATAAATCATATTTTATAAATTTTGTAACATAAGAATAGGCTTGTCTATATTTATTAATAATAGATTCATCTATTGCTATATACTCATATTGTTCTACCCAAGTAAAATTAGTAATAAGTACTACAGGTAGCTGTAGTTTATTTCCCACTAAAGTCCCTATTGGACTTATATCACTTACTATACATTTAATATTTAAATTCTTTAGAAAATAACACTCATCATTTACTACTTCTTCCCATGATAAAGTAAACTCAAGTAATTGTTTCTCAAGTGAAAGTTTATCTACCTCTAAAGAATTTTCCTTATTAACTAGGCCAATATCTGTCACTAAATCTTTATAAATTATCCTATCTTTATATTCTGTTAAATAAATTCTAGCAAAATCATTTTGTCTCTTTCCACAAACTATGTATAGATTATAATAACTAGTATTTAGGATATTTTCTATTATTCCTAAACATCTAGTCATATGTCCAAATCCATGGGATGATATGTATAATGCTATGTACATTTTACTACCTCCAAAAAATTCTCTTCGTTCATATCGCCAACTAGATGACTTTGCTACCGCTTTAGGCAACTCAGTTGCTCAAATTCATCATAATCTCTTATATAATCTTCTTCATTATATTCTAAAGAAGATAATGCTAATAAAACCGCATCTGGAGAATGTTCAAAGCTTGTCCTCCATACATTAGGCTCAATATATAATGCTTCATCTGGTTTATTTAATTCATAAACTTCTTCTTTTTCACCATCAAAACATTTTATCTTTAAACTTCCGCATATGCATATTAATACTTGTTTAGTATTATAATAAGCATGAGCTCCTCTGTTAATTCCTGCAGGAACATCATAAGTATAAAATATCCTTTTTACTTTAAAATGTAAGTTAAAATTATTTTCTAAAGGTATTAAAAATCCTATATCATGATTTCCTTTTTTATTTAGTTTAAACTTATAACTCTGCTTCATAATCTAAAGTCATCTTTTCTTTGTTTATTCTTTTCTTTCTATTTATAGTATATATCTCTATACTAATAACTACTATGGCTGTTAATAAAAGCTCTATACTAGCCCCTTCTGCTACATTCATAGACACAGTTATCATAACATATCCTGATACGGGATTTCCTATAAATATTCCTAATAAATCATCTTTTATTCTTATTTTAAATATAGATGCTAAAACTGATGATAACAACAATCATGTAGTAGGAAATGATACTTCTACTAATATTACCATATTATATAATACTTTTTACTTTTAATTATTCGCTCTACCCTCTATTTTTATAGCAATCCATTTCATTTCTTGTTTGAAATATCCCCTGTGTCTTAAAAATCTATTGCTTATCTAAATACTATGACTACTGCTATAGATACTATCGATGAGTCGGTTAGATAAAAAATATATAAGTATATAGTATTTAAATCCATGGCTATTCCTAAAAGGTATAGAACCTCTAGGTGCCACTATTGACACCATAAATAAAAATATTAACTTAATATATTCCAAGTAAATATCCGCTAATAAATCTATATTCTACAGTATTTGTATACCAAAGCGTCCTTGTCCAAGGAACCCTAGTGACTTAGACTTGCTATCAATACCTCTATATAAAAATCCTGCTTCTTATATATTCTTAGTTTTATAGAGCTATGTACATTTTACTTCCTCCATAAATTCTTCATAATCTCTTATATAGTCATTTTCATCATAATTTAAAGATGATAAAACTAAAATCACTGTGTCACTAGAGTGATTAAAGGTCATTTTTCTAATTTTAGGACTTATATAGTACTTCATCAAGATTATTAAGTTAATATATATTTTCTTTAACTCACTCGAAGCAACTTATTTTTATACTTCCACATTAAACATATTAGTACGTGTTCTGCGTTTTTGTGTGCACGAACTCCTCTTTCGCTATTTCCAGAAATACTATATATAGTATGTTTTAATTTTATTGATAAATTATCTAGAGTAACTAAGAAACCTTGTCCTTCACTTACTTTTCTATCTAGATTAAATATATAATCGATATTTTTCACCCATAAAGCTTTAGCCCAGACATATCAGTTGCTTAGCTTTCTACTTATTCAATCTTTTACTTAACATTTTTATTCCTTTGCTACATATTTCAATAAAAATATTATCTCTTGTAATAGCAGATATAGTAAAATATACAACCAATCCTATTATTATTTGTGCAATAGTTGTAACTGGACTTTCATTCATATTTCTAGATAATAAATAAACAGAAATATACATGATAGATGCAAAACAAAAATATTTTATAGCTTTAGGTACAAGTGATTTCATTGAAATTTGTTTATTTAAATATGAAAATTGAATACTTATACAAGTTAAACTTGATAGTAAAGTTGCTATCGCAGCTCCTATAAAACCATATTTAGGTATTAATAAAATATTTATTAATATATTCATTATAGCTGTAATACCATATGCATTCCCTAATATTTTGATTTGATTTGTTGCAGTAAAATATTGTCTCCCAGAAATACCTTCCAATGAGTTACAAATAATAATTGGTGCAATTATAATTATTCCATAAATTACTGGCTTATAATCTACACCTAAATACCACGGTACAAATTTACTTGCAATTGATATTATGCCTAATGTCATAGGAAAAGCTAAGTATAAAGAAATTTGTCCTGCCTTTATTAAATAAGTTTTTACTTTATCATTATTTCCATTTATAAATTCATTAGCTATTCTAGGCATCATTACTGTACTTAATACTGTTATAAATGTTAAAGGTATTGTTACTATTTTCTCCGAATTATCATAAAATGCAACTTGATCTACTTGTCCAGAAAAAAATTCAATCATGACTTTATCAACTTGCATGTATATTAATGTTGCTACTGTTGGTAAAAATAATTTAACAGATCCTTTTAAATGAATAACCAAATTTTTAAGCTTTATAGTAGTTCTTTTTACATATTTATTTAATTGAATATATCCTAATAAATTTGCAATAAACACAGAAGTACCTAATAAAAATAAATACTTATTTATATCATTGTTATTTCTTATTATTATAAAAATTCCTAAAACAGTAATCAACTTAGCAATAAAGTTCTTTATTACTGCAGGCCTCATATCTTCAACACCTACATATATCCATGTACAATCTATATAAGTTCCTAACATCCATATATAATATATTAAAAAGTATGATGTATAATCTTTTAATAAAAATGAAATTCCTATATATATTATACTTCCAGGTATAGCTAGTAATAATCTTAATAGCATAACTTCCCAAAATGTTTGACTCATTTTATCCTTATTACCACGTTCATATGCTATTTGTCTATTCCCATAATTAAATATACCTAATAAGGTTATTGTACTTATTATATTGGATATAGATACTACATAGCTAGAAATACCTTGACTTCCAGGTCCTAATGTTCTAGCTAAATATGGCGCAGTAATAATAGGAACCATAAGTACAAAAAATTGATACATTAGATTATAAATATAATTTTTTGTTATCTTGCTCATATTATTTATCTCTTTCTAATATAGATTTTAAAGCTTTATTTATATTTTTATAATACTCATCCCAAGATAAGTCATTAATTGAATTTCTAGCATTATAACTCATTTCACTTATTTTATCATAATTTTCTATAAACCATTGTATTTTACTTAATAATTCTTCATCATTACCTGCTTCAAATGTAAATCCATTATATCCATCCTGTATAGCATCATTACCTCCTGATAAATTTGATACTATGCAAGGTAAACCACAGCTTAGTGCTTCTAATATTACTAACGCATATCCCTCTGCAAAACTTGGGAAAATAAATACATCACTTTCTTGATATAACTTTGGAAGTATATCTCTAGTAACAAATCCTTTAAAGTGAATATTTGGGTATTTATCATATCCTAGTATTATGTCTGAACTTTTATCAATACTTCCTGCAAGATATAATTCAACCTCATATTGATTCATTGAGGAAATTATTTTTAATAAATGATGTATTCCTTTTCTGTATGTTATTTGACCTACAAATACTAGTTTTAAAGGTAGTTTTTCTTTTACCTTTGGTATAAACGAGAATTTTGTTTTATCCACGCCATATGGAACCAAATATATATCGTCTTCATTTACTCCACAATATATTAAACTTTCCTTAACCACCTTTGATGCTCCTAAAAAGTATTGACTTAATCTAATCTCTTCATTCCTATCATCCATAACTGACTTATTCCAAAGAAAATCACTTTCTAATTTATGACCTAGTGTCCCTGTTTTTTCCATATCTTGTTCAAAATTCATTTTCATGAATTCTCCTGTACATATAGAAACATCTAAAATTCGTTTAATATTAGGTGCTTTTTTTGATAAATATTTAAAGCATGACGTTGCTGTTGTATCATACATTATTACTGCATCTACGTTATTCTTAATAGCATACTTAGCCACTTTTTTTCCAAATCTATCTATAACTTTTCTAATATACCATCTTCTAAATGTTTTTAAACATGCAATTCTTTGCATCCCAAGATAAATTAAATTTTCAAACTCACAAAATTGTATTACGTTTTCATCTATCTCTAAACATCGTCTAGACTCAGCTTTTTTCAATGTATTACCATTTAAAAATTTTAATAACCTTGATGTTATAGATTTTTTAGATACATATGTTGTTGTTATATAATTATATAATATACCTTCTCTTTTCAACGCAATAGCTGTATGAAATGAGTGTTGCTTCATTGGGTGCGCTACAATAATTTTCTTATTCATTCTTGCCGATCCTTCCTTTTTTAGAGTACATCCTTATTACCAATGCTGGAGCATATAGAAATAAAAGTAAACCAACTGTAATTGGACTATATCCTCTTGTAACAATTTGCATTACAAATCCAAAAAATATAGAATATAAAATAATATCATCCATATTATTACTCTTATACAATAAGATGATTTTTTTTAAAATAAAGCCAAATACAAACATAAATATTATACATCCTATAATTCCAAATTCCATATAATATTCACCTAAATTAGGCCAAGCCATAGCTGCTGTATCATAAGTAAAGTCACTCGTTGAGTTTTTCATTGCTATAGCTACTGTACTATATTTTGCAAGAGGCTTATTAGGCCATATTGCTCTTGGAATAAAGTGTGTCAAAGTCTCCCATATCATACTTTTACCTAATGTATATGAATATAAACTTGGATAGTGAGTTACTAATCCATAAAATGGCTTATATATATTAAAATTAGTTTCTAGAGCATATAAAATTTGCTTAATATTGAATGAACCCCAATTTATCTCTTCTCCTGTCCGTAATCCATGCCTCATATATCCCATTATACTTATAAACATTAGTAACATTGTGAACACTATAATTACAGTATGCATCTTTGGATGTCTTTTTTTCTTTCGATAATAGCATAGTATAAATGCTAAAACCATTATAATTATAATAAATCTAAACCCTCTAATTAGATATAATGATGCAGTTATAAATGTTATTATTAATTTCAATATTTTTCTATTTGAGTAATGGAGTATATATAACCATGGAATTACCATAAAATAACCAAAATTCGATATAAATGATATATTAGATAAATTTTCATTTATCTTATATGAACCTCCTTGGCCTAATGAGAATATATAGGATATGCTCATACCATTCTTGATTAATGAGTATAAATTTATTAACATTCCAAGTAACCAAATACTTAAACATAATAAAATCAGTCTTTGTCTGAATCCTTCTGATAGTTCCTCTTTTATTACATTCTCAAATTCATTAAATTTTGGGGCCTTAATAGTTAAATATCCACCTATAAATGCTCCATATGATACTAGAAATATTGCAGTTGATTTTATACATCCATCCATTACATAAGTATCTTTTATTCCAGTTCTTCCTTCAAATATCAAATATATAGGACAAAATATAAAAATACACAAATATAGTATTGTTACAAAATGTATTGGATAAAATATTTCACTTCCATCTTTAAAAATTGCTATGCTATATATAGTAATTGCAATAAAATATGATGCTATTATAAATATACTTTCATATTTATAGTCTATGGTAGCAAATAAAATTTTTATTAATAAAAATATACCTAAAAAATAAAGCATATTTATATATAGCAATATTTTTTTTGTGAATTTTAACATGTTTATCCTCTCTTCTTAAATTGCTTAAGACTCTCTTTTAATCTGACTGGTATCAAACTACTTAATCTTAGTTTAATTTTTAATCCTACTTTTAATTTTGACCTAAAGTATTCTTCTTCTTTAAATCCATTATATACTTGTGTTCTTACATCAGGTCTACTGACTGGATGGTTAAGACATTCATTATGTTCTTTTGCAGTTTTTAAATCCATTTTGTAATAATTTAATCTATCTTTAGCTAAATCAAATATTTTTTTACCTTGTTCAGAGTTAACTATAATTAATGATACTCCAGATTTTATATCAATATTCGTTTTTACATTCTCTATACCCCAAAAATCACCAATTGTAATATCTGCTATTCTATTTATATTAGCATATTTACATTTATAGCATGACTCTCTAAATGTTTTTCCAGCCAAGAAAGCATCTCCATATGGGTCTAACATTATCGGAAATTTTTTAACTCTTTTATTACCTTCAACCCTTACTAGATATCTACCTCCATAACCATTTTCTTTATATCTGAAACTGTAGCTTGTAATTTTTCCTCCTAGAGAATCTTCTTTCCATTCAATATATTTTTTAAACATCATAGGACTTGGTACACCATGACAAACTAAATCTATAGTACATAGATTGGTATAATCTTTACCCAAAAATGAATATAGTCCAGCAATTTGACAAGGTGTTCCTGAATAAAGTACAAATTTCCCAGACTTAAGATCATTTTCAACTTGATTAAAAGTATTTTTTGTATTACTTTGAACATACTTTGAACCTTGTAATTTTTTTAAATCATGTAAATTATCAACACGTATATGCTCAACTTCAAAATCATCTGTAAATGCACAACCGTATACAATACCCTTTAAGTTAATTATCATTAGTGCAAACGCCATAAAAGCGCCACCTGATGTACTCTTTATTAATATTTCCTTTTCTTTTAATACACCTGCATAGACTAATTGTACCCCTTGATTTTCAATTTCTTTTTCTTGGGGACATTTTTTTACACATAAAGTACAGTTTATACATTTATCATTATTAATTTTCGGTATTAAAAATCCTTCGTTATCATATACCATTGTTATTGCTTCTTTGGGACAAATTTTTTCACACGTTCTGCATCCAGTACAAAATTCTGTTATTTTTTCCATATCTATATTGTTTTTAAACTTTCTAGTATAAAGTCTTTTGATTCCTTTCTTCTATTATCTAATCTTTTCTCAACTTCACTATATTTTTCATCACCTACGTGTAAATTACATTGTATAGATTCTTCTTCCGTAATAAATCTATCTTGCAACTTTAGGTATGATAATATTGACTTTAACCTTGAATTTTCTGATTCCTTTTTTTTATCACTAAACCTTGCTAATGTAAGAAAGTCTTTATGGTAATTAATTGCAAATATAGTTCCATGAAATGAATCAGTTAATACATAGTCTGAATTTTTGATAAGACTTACAAATTTAAAAGGATCTACCTCAATTTCCTTTTCATATTTATTATTAAAATCTAATGATTTATTTGGAATTACTATAACATTTAATCCAAGTTTCTCTTCTAACATCCTTACAATTTTCCAATAATACTCATTATTACTTAAAAAGTAACATAGTATATATTTTTTATTTTTATTCATTGACTCTTCTCTAATAATGTCATTCCATCCATACATATCATATAATAGTGTTGGGTCAAGTACTACAGGTACATCCTTGCCTATAGTATCTTTTATTATTTTCTGACCTGCATTTTCCCTAACAGATATATAATCAAATGACTCTAGCCAAGGTCTTATAAGATTTTGTACTTTATCATCTAATTTCGATACTCCAAAACTAGGCGCATAAGATATTTTTCGACTATTGTCATTTAAAAAGTTTAAGAAAAATGTTCCATCTAGATATTTAGGACTCCAAATTTGATCACTTCCTACTATAAATACATCAAACTTATTATTAAGACACGAAAGTTCTTCTATTGTATAATTTTTTGTTAAAGGTAGATTTTCTTTAATAAATTCTTTAAATAGATTTTCCCTTTTAATCATACCCTTTTTAAAAAAGTCATTAAGTTTTTCCATTTTCTTATTTTCATCTATTAGAATAATTTTATTTTTTATTCTTTTCATAAAATTAGATATATTATACTTATTATATTTTATTACATTTTCATTTTTAGGAGTATAATTTATTAATTGAACAATATGGCCTTCTCCCTTTAAATAATTTTGTAATGCGTATGCTTGTAATAATGTTCCATAATTACTATATGTCCATGTTAAAATTCCTATTTTCATATTAACTCCACCTATCTATATTCATTATAATTTCATTTATGTCATCTTTTGAATTGCATCTTTCTATTAATAAATTATTCTCATAAAATGCTTTCTTTTCATTATTATTAATAAGTTCAATTATTGCATTTGCAATCTCATTTTCTTCAAATCTGACAATACTACCGGTTTTTCGATTAATTAATTGATCTCTAGCTCCTGTAAAATCTGTACATACTATTGCTTTACATAATACTCTTGCTTCTGCTACCGCTATTCCATATCCTTCATGTCTTGATGTTTGAACGTAAATATCACATTCTCGTATATATGGATATGGGTTTTTACGTGTTCCTAATAATATAAAATTTTCTTGTAAATTATATTGTTTTATTAAATCCAATATTTTTTCTTCTTCTTCACCTGAACCAAGCACAAACCATCTTATTTTATATCCTTTATCAATTATATTTTTACATACCTTTATTGCCATATCATATCCTTTTTGATAATCTAACCTTCCTATAGTCAATATATTAATATTCTTATCATCTTTATATTCATGTTCTATAATCTCTTTAGATAAATCCATAATATACTTTTTCGATATAATATTATAAGCAATTGATGTTTTATCTCTAAATGATGGTAGTAAACTTGTAAATTCTTTTAATAATTGATCTGACACACAAAAGCAATGATTATATCCATCCATATACTTTGCTATATTTTGAATTTTATATCCACTATTTTCAAAATCATTGTGAACCCATGATAATTTTGTTTTTGCATCTATTTTTTCTGATACATATCTTACAATAAAAGGCATATGAACATGATAACATACAGCTATATCATATGTTTCTTTTACAGATTCAAGATTATCAAAATTATATGTTAAAGTTGCTAGAGGATTTTTTCTAATAACATTAAAAATAACCTTTAACATTTTTATCCAATTCCTAGTTTTTAGATGATACTTTATTGATTTTTTTATTCCACCCAACATTAAATCATTTTTTAATTCATCTGAAATTGGCAACTCTTCATATATAACATGATTTGGTATTAAATCAATAAATTCACCTTCAGCTTTTACAAACAGTATTGTTATTTTATAATCCTCTTTTGGCATTTCATTAATTAATGATAATAATGATTTTTCAACCCCTCCACATAACATATGTGGTAAAACAAAAACAATTTTTTTCACTATATTTTCTCCTAAAATATTCAAACTTTTATTATAAATATTATTTTATAATATTTCAAAAATGTGTTTCATTCTTTGTAAATACATATCTTGCATATAATTTTCTTTTATTTCTTTTCGATTGTTACAAATAATTTTATTTAGACAATTACGATTACTCAATATCCAATTATAAATATCTTTAATATCTATTTTAGAATTTATATACCCATTCAAATTATGCTTTACTAAGTCTGGAATACCTGCATGATTAGTGGATATTATAGCCATCCCATTACCCATAGCCTCTATAATCGAAATAGGTTGTCCTTCATTCTTATATCTAGTTAATAAAATAAAAATATTGTTCTTTTTTAAAAGTTCTTTTTTCTGTTCACCTTTCACTATACCATGATATGTTACGTATTTTTCCAGCCCATTATTTTTTATATATTCGAAAAAGAATTTTTTTTCTTCTTCTTCAAAAAAAGCGCCTGCAAAATTAAAATGTAAATATTTTTCCTCTCCACACATACATCTTTCTTTTTCAAGATTTGCTAATTTTAAAACATCTCTGTATCCTTTAGTTTGAATAAAATTACTTAAATACAATATATTACAGATATTATCTTCATTATTATTTAATTTTTCATTAAATTCTTCATCTGACATAAAAAATTCATCATCTACACAATTAGGTACTACAAATATTTTATTACTATCTATAATTCCTTCAAAATTATATTTTAATGATTCACTAAGTACAATTGCTCCATCCATATTTTTAATAAGTTTATAATTTATTTTCTTCTGAAGTTTTGATATTTCATTTTCAAGTAAAGTTCTATAATACCCTCCATGAAGATGTATTACATATTTTTTTCTCTTGAATAATAAGATTTTTAATATTATTAAATCTCTTATATTTCCTCCTTTAGTTTGACTTATTGTAAAATAAAACAAATCTGACTTACTTTTTAATATTTTAATTATATTATTTATAAATCTTTTATTATCAGTTATATTTACTTTCTCAAAACTAAAATTTTCTTTTAATTTTGAATTATAAACTGTATCTACAGCCTTTGATAGGCCATGAATTGGCGGAGGAAATTGCGATATAAAACAAATATTCTTCTTCCACATAAATTTCTCCTACAATTTTTTCATTACTTTAGCAGGATTTCCAGCTATAACTACACCTCCAGGAAATTCACCACAAACAACACTTCCAGCTCCAACAACAGAGCCATCTCCGATTTTTGTGCCCTTTAATATAAGTGCATTACATCCTATAAAACAATCTTTTCCTATAACAACTTCTTTAGTTCCTATAGCATCTTTATCATCTATATTTCTAGCCTCAACCTCAATTGGATGGAAGTCATTGTCAAATATCTTCACATTTCCACCAATTAAAGTATTATCACCTATACTAATTGACTTTCTAGCATATATAGTAGCTCCGGAAATACCCACATTATTACCTATATTAATCTTAGCTTCCTCTGTTCTTGAAACTATAATAGTCCTTTGGCTTAACCCAACTAGATTAGAAAGAAAATTGCTCTTTATAGTACAATTCTCCCCTATATTTAGTTGTGAGCCACTTTTCTTAAATATCACTGGAACTCCATAAAGATTTAAATTCTTTCCAAATTTAACTTTATTAAGTTTCATAATTAATTTAAAATAATTACTCTTAAACATAATTTTTCCGTCCTATTTATAATTTTCTAAGAACCAGTCATAAGCTAATTTAATACCTTCATTTAAACTAACCTTATGCTTCCATCCAAGTCCATTTAACTTCTCAACAGTAGTTAATTTTCTAGGAGTACCGTCTGGCATATTAGTATTAAATACTAACTCCCCTTCAAATCCAACTACTTCTTTAACAGTTTCAGCTAACTCTCTTATAGAAACTTCTTCACCAGTACCTATATTTACATGCTGTTCTCCATCATAGTTTTCCATTAAGAATACACAAGCATCAGCCATATCATCAACATATAAGAACTCTCTAAGCGGAGTACCAGTTCCCCAAACTTCAACAACATCACTGCTATTTACTTTAGCTTCATGGAACTTTCTTATTAATGCTGGCAATACATGTGAATTTTTAAGATCAAAGTTATCATTTGGCCCGTATAAATTAGTTGGCATACAACTTATAAAGTTATCTCCATATTGTCTTTTGAAAA
>ERZ857750.953-NODE-953-length-34057-cov-9.664226_pt1 | contig 34057 bp, 25 predicted proteins | sample MGYA00519915_ERZ857750 | MGnify/ENA primary metagenome ERZ857750 (study PRJEB31778, sample SAMEA3449358) | human gut metagenome | biome: human gut; feature: human-associated habitat; material: faeces | place: United Kingdom | collected 2010/2012 ...
ATCATTGTCCGATAATTGCAAAAAGTTTCTTGGCTTTCCCGCCCGACTTTTGTAATTGAAATTATAGATTCAAGAGTAGCGCCGACGCTGTCCTATATTGGAATTTTTGAGTAAAGGAAGCAAATAGCCAGTGGACGGGAAATGTTTTCTCGTCCACTGGCTATTTTTTTGACTTGAATTGCTAATTAGTTTTCATTTTTATCCATTGCAACCTTAAATTCGTCAAGCGTCATCTTTGCACACTGAGCGGCAGTTTCGATAGGCAGAAGATTTTGCATAACAAGATCAATTAACTGGTTGATGCGTCCCTGCTCAATACCCTGCTCAATACCCTGCTCAAGTCCCTGTTCAATACCCTGTTCAAGTCCCTGTTCAAGTCCTTGTGCGAGTCCTTGTGCGAGTCCTTCTTGTATTGCTTTATCTCGGCTTTTCTTTAACTCTTCTTCAATTTCTTCCTTCATAAGCTCTCTCAATGCCTCACACATATCCGAAGTCCTCCTTACTTTGTCATAGTTTTTTCTGTTTGCAGCGACACTAACTTGCAATACGGCATCTGCTTTTTCTTTGTCGCCTGGTTCGGTAAAAGCACTTGCTAATTCTGTGAATCTTTGAATATCATCGGTCTGAGCACTTTTTGATAACACTTTAAGACTTTCATGATTCTTAGAATTAAGTTCAGTTCATTTTAAGGTAAGTATAATACTAGAATATCTGTTTTGCAACACGATCATAAAAAACTACAAGGATAAAGAAATGAATCAGTTAGCCACTAACAAATAATGATAGCATGTTTTTTAAAGAAAGTACATGACCAAAATCAAAGAAAAATAAGAAAAAATATGGTGTTTTGGTCATGTACTTTTGATATCATATATGGTATAAAATAATCAAGTAACTTGAAACTCGTGATTATAGAAGGGAAGGTGAGTCCAGTGGAGCAGGTATTAGTTTGTACTTGATGGGAAATGGTCCGGCACTGGATTGCCGTGCAAGTGGATATTGGGATATCTATTAAGGAGTAATGTATGGATCTACGCTTTCAAATCAAAAAAATGGTGCGAAGCCTGCAATATCGGGTCGCATTCTTAATTTCATCTCTGTGCGTGTGTGTCGCACTTCTTTTGGAAACGTGGAAAAATAGAGGAGTTGACCGCTTCGCAGTCCTATCGGCAAGCGAAGCGGTTTGTGGATATGGCCTTAGTTATGGCTGGAAAATCTTCTCTGCCATATGGCCATTTCTAGTCGTGCTTGCATGTTCTACCTCGTATGTTTCGGATAAAAAGAACCGTTGTGTATCGGTTATTTTGGTGCGGTCGAATTGGAAAAAATATCTTCGCGGAAAACTGGCGGTGGCAGCAATTGGCAGTATGAGCGTGGTACTCATTCCGCTTCTTTTGAATATGCTTCTGTGTTATTTTATTTTTCCCAATAATTTTAATCTCACATGGGGAGCATACGAGGATAACATGTATGAGGTCAGTCTTCTGGGCGAAAATCTCCTGTACTCCTCTGTGAATCCACAATATCTGTTTTTAAAAGTCTATTTAAAATCGCCCGTTTTGTATCAGCTGCTCTATTTCGCGATTTTTGTATTGTTTTCTGGTATCTGCGGCGCATTTGTGATGGCAATTTCCTTTGTATTTTCTGGTAATGTTATGATGCTGTTTCTTCCAATTTACGTTATCTGTGTGGGAACGATGCAGCTAAATTCACTTTTCTTTGCGAAAATTATAAATACAGTCAATGTGAATATTCCGTCAGTGGATGCTGTGGGACAGGCAATGGAAAATGCAGAAAAAATTAAAGAACAGACAGGCAGCTATATGGATTTGTACCTGATGGACTATTTTGCACCGATGACATCAAGCAGTTGTAGCATGCTTTATTTACTGGCATGGGCATTGGTTCTGATTGTGATAACGGTTATTTTATATTTTTGTGCATCTCACAGAGAATTAAATGCACAGCAGGGGTGATGAGATGAGAAGAAAATATTTGTATCGGGTCGGATTGGCAATTCTGCCGGTGTGGATGGGGCGCTATATAGAAATTGTAGGAGAGAAAAGCAGCGAGTCAATCGCTGATACGCTGATCAATGGTATTTTCGGAAGAGTGACAGGCGATGCCGGAAGCCGTTTTGTAATCGCGATTGGTCAGGCTATTTTCCTTGTGCTGTTTTTGATTTTATATGGAGACTGCATTGCGGCTAGGCAGCGCATTGGCGCGGTATATTTTTTCTCAAGGATTTCAAACCGAAAGAAGTGGATTTTAAAGGAATTTGTCTGGCTGCTTTTCTACAGTGTGCTCTATACATTTTGTTTTGTGGGAATGCACATGATATTTTCCATCTGGGGAAGCAGCGAGGCGGACCTATCAGGGACACTTTTCAAGGTTGCATTTCAGATTGGCCTGTTTTTGACGCTGCTATTATTTGAGATGGCTGTGCTGTGTAACTTGTTTTGCGCAGCAGGAGGAAGTGCAATTGGAATCCTGTTGTCAATGTTGTGCGTGATTGGTTTGATTATGTGGTCAACGGCAGAGGTGGATGGCATGGTGTCAGAGATGATCAATCCAATGTGGCTATCGGCAGATATTATCGAAAATGGTGGAAGTTACATTCAAAAGATTATCATCGTTTTCTTGCAGACGGCGATCTGTGCGGTAGGTACCGGATACTATTTGGCGAAGAGAGATCTTTTTGCAAGGGAAGGAGAAGGCTGATGATACAGGAAGTAACGCTTGAAAACATAACGAAACAGATTGGAAAGACAACTGTATTGACGGATATCTGCCTTACCATGAAGTGTGGACAGATCTGCGGTATTACAGGCGAAAATGGCTCTGGAAAAACAATGTTGATGCGAGTGATTGCAGGACTGGTAAGCCCCAGCACCGGCAAGCTATTGTTTGATGGAAAGAACAGAGCGGATGCAAATCCAAATATTGGTATTATGATTGAAAATGCATCATTGTACCCGGAACTATCAGGAAGAGAGAACTTAAGATTACTCGCATCAATCCGAAAACAGGCAACAAATGAGGATATTGACCAGGCGATACGTCGTGTAGGGTTGGAACCAACGGACAAGAGAACTTTTCGAAAATATTCGCTTGGTATGAAGCAGCGTTTGATGCTAGCACAGGCCATTATGGAGCAGCCAGATGTACTATTGTTAGATGAGCCGACTAATGCGATTGATAAAAAGGGCGTGGAACTTGTTCATCAGATTATGAGCGAGGAGGCAAGCAGGGGAGCCATCGTGCTGTTGGCAAGTCATGTTGACTACGATATTCGGTCACTGTGCAGCAAAGTTTTTTTGATTGAAAAAGGAAAAATGCAACTGGAGGTGTGAGAATGGAAGGCTGGAAAAAGTGGTATATATGGATTGTTGCAGTTTTTCTCTTGACGGCAGTTGTAGGAAAAGTGATTATGGCGCGGACACCGGATGTGGGGCTCGCAGGTGTGAAAACAATTGATGAACTTTCTGGGCGTCAGGTGAAGTTAGAGTATGCTCTTGGCGATGGCGAAAGCAGAGAAGCCCTTGTCAAATCGCTTACAAAAAATCAGGACGAGTATGTATGTCAGGTCGAAGAGGCCGATATTATTGTGTTGGCTAAAAGCACAGGTGTGCTAGAATTTACGACTGGCACATATGGGCAGGAAATTTGTGTCGATTCAATAATAAAGGGGAATGAATGGATTGACGAGAATGAAGCGTGCTGGATTTGGCGCAGCTATGGCATGGAGGTTATGGACGGGCAAATCGTTTATCGAAATGTGCTCAATTTAATGCAGGATGATGGAACCTATCTTGTATTTTTAAATAGCAATCAATTGAACCAATATCGTACAGAAAAAGAATTTCAGACTGCCTCAGAGTACTTTGGATATCTGCCGATCGAGGGAGCGAAAGTACAGCCAATAAAGGAAAATCAAAGAAATGTACTTTATAAGGAGTGGAGCGAGATTCCTGTGTTCATATCAAGTGAAAAAGTAGCAGCAGCATGGAATGAGATTGCCGAAATGTTACTTAATAAGTTTGAGCCAGATGCCTAAAGGTGTCTGGCTCTTTTTTTGACTTGAATTACTAATTAGTTTTCATTTTTCTTCATTGCTAACCTTTTCTTATTTTGGTATAATTACAACAAACGTAGTTTCGCGAATTTTGAGGAAAGTGTGGAGGAGAAAAAGATGGCGTTGAATGATGTGGAGGAAGATCTGCCATATACTATGGGGCGTCTCATAGCAGGTGCGAGAAAAAAGAAAAACATCTCACTGGAAGAACTTAGTCAGGGAGTCATGTCTGCTGAGGATTTAAATTTTATCGAGAAAGATGATGAGTATGCAGACAAGACAACGTGGGATTTTCTGTTGGGACGTCTTGGAATTTCGCCTCTTATCTATGAGTGCTATGTGGAGCAGGAAGAGTATGATCTGTTTAAGGCGCGCAAAGAGATGCGTGAGATTAGCAATCAGATCATGAGTAACACGATTATGGGTAATGAGAATATAAGTAGCTCGATTATGAGATGCGAAGATACAGCGCAGCTAAAACTGCTGGCAGATCAATTAGAAGAACGCTGCCAGAGATACGCTGCACTGCTGAATAACGTAAAAAATATAACGGCAGCAATCCATCAAATTTTTCTTGCGAACATGAAAGGATATGTAATACTGGCAAAACAGCGAGGACAATTGTGCAAAGCTGACGCATTAAAGCTTCATATGGAATCAGAATGGGAACGAATTTATTCATCGGATGCAGTTTCTTGGATTCAAAAACCGCATAATGTACTGATGGCAGTCTATGAGCAGGAAATGCTTTTTCTTCTAGCGCAGGGATATGAAGAAAATGGAGAGATTGAGAAGGCAATACAGATTCTAACGTGGTTGTGGGAACAGAGAAAAAGAGGCGGTGATCCAGAAGAAAATACACGTGTATTATCTTTTGCTGCATGGAAGCTTGCTGCATTGGAGTTGAACATAAACAGACAGGAAAAAGCCATGGAAATTTGTCAGGAAGCGATTGACCGCTCTATTCAGGCAGAAAGCTTTCGTGGATTGCTGCCGCTCTTAAAGCAGCGCTTGTTCTTTGAAAAACAGTTAAAATGGAATCAAGAAGAATGGGATGAGCAGGAAAAGACGATAGTGATGATAGATGAACTCTTTGCAGAGTTTCAGGTCAATCCGTATGGTCTGTTTATGCTGACCACTTTTGAGAATGCGCGTATAGCAGATGAGATTATTCAAATACGAAGAAAAGAGCAGAATCTGACACAGACAAAATTAAGTGAAGGTATTTTGGAGCCGGAAAGCTATTCGCGATTTGAGTGTGGAAAGCGAAAATTGCGCTGGAAAAAGAAGAAAAAGCTGCTAGAGAGACTGGGAGAAAGAGGAAATAAGGTAAGTCTTCTGCTAGAGAGCACCGATCCAGATGTTGTGGAGGAGTACCAGAGGATATTTGATGGTTCTTATAGAAAAAAGTATGAATTAATCAAAGAACAAGTATATTGCCTAAAAGAAATCTTGGATATAAAAAGCAAAACAAACAGGCAATTTTTAATTCATATGCAAAATGATATTGATATTGATTTTTTTCAAATTTTGGATCGAAAACAAATAAAAATGAAAAGGCAGAAGGAAATAAAAGAAACTGCATCAAATTTTGATATGGTGAGCATTCAAGAACATGGTTGGTCGCGGACAGAGATTGCGATTATCAAGAATATTGCGAATGCGTATAGAGATGATAAAAAAGTAGAGATTGCAATTTCGATATTGAGAAAAGCAATTGAAAGTTTTGATAAAGAAACAATTGGACAAGAGAATGCCTGCCTTGGAAAACAGCTATTATGGGAGACATTGGCAACTTATCTGGGAGATGTAGAGAAATATGAAGAAGCAATTTTATATGCAAAAAAGGGAATGGAAAAAATTTTTGAGAATGGTAGCGCGAAGGGAATCAGCGGTGCGTTATATGAGATTGCTTGGAATGAGAGAGAAAGAAAAGCAAAGCCTGAAATATATCAAAAGAAATATTTTCAGGCTCTCAAATTTGCGATTCTATTTCAAGAAAGAGAATATACTCTATTTTTGGAACAACGAGAGAAACAATATCGACGTTAAAATGGTTGTTATTTATTATTACCATTAGAATTATCCGATTGTGGTCGTTCAGCGGCAGTGCTTTCTTCCTGTGTAGTAGGTGTGGAAGCATTGCCGCTTGTCGGCTTTATCGTACTGAAAATAGCGGTGATACCTAAAAGAGAAATAAGAGATGCAAGACATACTGTTTTAAATTTTTTTATGTGACGTTCTCCTTTCGTAAAATGTTTAAAATTATTAGTCACTAACAAATAATGATAGCATGTTTTTTAAAGAAAGTACATGACCAAAATCAAAGAAAAATAAGAAAAAATATGGTGTTTTGGTCATGTACTTTAAGTATGATATGTGCTATAAAGTAATTAAGGAACTTGAAACTCGTGATTATAGAAGGGAAGGTGAGTCCAATGGAAAATAAAGTTAAGTTAATTGATAGCTAATAGAAATGAGGCTTATTATGAGTATTGCATTAAAAAAGAGATTATTGGCAATCGGAGCTGCATTAATATTCGCATTATCTGGAAGTACTGTATTGGCCGGTTCGTATCATTTGGGTGTATTTACAAAGAATAAGGGATATGAAGCAGGTCGTGAAATTAAAAATCAAGCGACCAATACGATTAAAGTTCAAGTAACAGGAAGTAATTGGATTAATTTGGCAACTAACTTTTTGGAATGTATTTTATAAAAGAATGGTGGTGTGCATATATGAAATCAAGAGTGAGATTAATACCTATTGCATCAATTATTTTAATATCGAGCACATTTTCTTTATCAGGATGCAAATTAAAGAGAGAATTGGCGGTGCCATTTGCAGAAACAACTGTAAATGAAACTGTAATAAGTGATACAAAAACAAATGATATTCAAACATGTGAAGCGAAAGAAACTGAAATAGATGAGACACAAATGCGTGAAACGAAAAAAGATACACTGACAGGTGAGATTGTGTATCTTAAAGCACAAGTATCTGATGCATTTATTTTAAATGAGCTGACAAATTGCTTTTTAGGCTGTGATGAGACAACGGCACAGGATTATCTGGTGAAGCCGTATTATGATTATTTAGAAGAGCAGGGATATATGTCTTCTGGTCAGTATCTCTATGAGAATGAGTTTGAGATATTAAATATATTACAGAATGGTCAATCAAAGTCATCTTATATCATATATACAGATAATAGAAACGCTGCAGGTATGTGCTATGACATTTATGATATACCTGGTTTTTTATATAATGGAATCGGTTCCTCAATGGAAAAGCAGTTTCCAAAAGAGGATTTAAAATCATGTACAAGGGAAGAGGCAATTAAACAATGCGAAAAATATGCGGTGGCATGTGGATATAAAGATGCAGACGTACAAGTATATGCAATGACAAAAGAAGCGCTTAACCGTGTCTGTAAAATAAACAATACAACGACGGCTGCTCCAGATCCTAATTTTTATCATCCTTTTTCAGAAGCAGAAAAGTGGAGATTAAATAAGGAGCGTCAGGAGGCATTAGAAAAGGAAGATACCGATCTGGTGCAATCAATTGAACAGAAAATGACGGAACTGAATGAAATTTCGTATATTCAGTGGGAGAAAAAGGATGAAGCATATCTATTGATTTACCGACCGTATGTAAATAATTTGCTTGTGGATGGATGGGGACAGACACTAGTTATTGTGTATGTACCGCAGTTAGAAAAAGTGGTTCTGGTAAAAGGATATTCTCCGGTTCAAGTGAGTAAAAAGCAGGAGAAAAAACTGATCTCAAAAGAAGTAGCAATATCGACAGCAATGTTGGATAAGGGAATTGAAGATGTGAGTAAATTTAAAATTAAGTCAATAGAACTAGTATATTCAACTAGAGCTGTGCAGTTTGAGGCAGATGAACCGTCGATGAACCCATGTTGGAAAATTAACTATTCTTATCCTGAAATGGCAGAGGATGATGAAGGAAGTATATGGATTGATGCTGTTACAGGATTTGTGAGCAAATATATTGAAAATTTATAAAGATGAATAGAATGATTGGAGGTGAAAAAGATGAATGCAATGAAAATGGATGCAAAACGAAGCATTTGTTCCGTAAAAATGATAATAATAATAGTAGCTCTAGTGTTTACTTTAATTTTTTCATCGTGGGATATGATTAGAACAAGTAAAAAAGATATTTTTGCGTGTGGTGTAATTGATATGCTAGGTACAGCACTAATGATGGATAAATTTAAGGTGTTAATGGTAATGTTCACGGCTGGAATTTATACAGCTGGATTTTGTTATGATTTCAAACATCATTATATTCGCATGATACTTGCAAGAACGGATTTAATAAGTTACAGCATATCAAAATTTATTGTAAATACAGTTGCAGTTGTTTTTGCATGTATTGCTTCATTTTATTTATTTTTAGTTGTGGCAGTTGGCTTTTTAGGGGCAAACCTAACACAGATTAAAACGGTTCCGTGCTATTATCAAATAGGATATAAGTTTCCAGTTTTGTATATTGGAATTATGGGGTTGCAGTTTGGAATGGTCTGCGCAATGAGCTGCGCAGTTGGAATGCTGTTTTCAGTATTTCAGCCAAATACGTTTGTTTGCATTGGAATTTCAGGAATGGTATTTTTCTCTGCAATTTCATACATTCCGTTAGGTTCGATATTCGATGTCTATAATTTGATTAGTATGCAACCGACATTGCCAGCAGGACAAGAAACATTGCAAGGAATTATGTTTTTATGGGGAATGTTATATCCAATTTGTGTAATTCTTATTTGTACATATCTATTTTATCGGAGAATGAAATGGAGGGAGCAGAATGGATTATTGTAGATCGGTATTGGCTGTAGCGGGAGCAAATTTTAGGCGATTAAAGCGTGATGCCAGAGTGTGGTTTATTTTTGTGTTCACAGCACTTTTGATTCATTATTATTTGCGTCCTGTGATCAATTATGGAATTGATACTGGGACAAAAGCACCTATCTATATTATGGAATTGTTGTTTTGCAGTGCAACAATTTCTGTGAAAGCACCTAAGATTTTGTTTTATATTGGAATGCTGTGTCTTTTATGCGATGCTCCTTTTTTTTATCCATTAAAGCCATATATAATTATGAGGAGTAAACGCACTGCATGGTGTGTTGGCGAGTGCATATATATTGTAGGGATGGCATTGTTGTATGCTGCTTTTATATTAATTGTGTCGTCACTTATGATTCTCCCAATTGGAACAATGAGGGATTCATTTTCAGGAGCATTGACTGATATGGTGCTTGGAACAGGAAAGATGCCACTTGGAGAGATTGCGAATATTTATCCGAGTGCTCAATTCTCATCGGAAATGATAAGATATTTGTATCCGTCGGGCGCGATGATGTATACATTTGTGTCAGTTTGGGTTTCATTTTCAATTCTTGGTCTTTTCATGTACTGGGTTAGTTTGATAAGAAGGAATGTAGTGTGTGGAATGGCAATTGCAGGAGCTCTTGTATTTCTTGACCCGATTTTAGTGTGGGCAGCCTGGCCAAATAATTATTGGATATTGGCATTTTCTCCTGTCAGTTGGACAAGTGTTGAACAGTTGAATATTTTGGCAGCAAATCATTTTATCAGCATTCCGTTTGTGATAGCAGCCGATGCATTATTAGTGATTTTTCTATTTATTTTAATATTCCAGACAGCGAAACGAATTTCGCTAAATGGTTTTTTGACGGAGGAGGCGTGATGTGATATGCTTGAAATTGAAAATTTGACAAAAACATTTGGAACACAGACAGTCATTTCTGATATTTCAATGACGCTTGTGTCAGGAAAGATTTATGGATTAGTAGGGAGAAATGGTTCTGGAAAAACAATGCTGATGAAAATGATACTCGGTTTTGTTAGCCCGTCATCTGGTAGTATAAAAATAGAAGGAAAGGTTTTAGGAAAAGATATAAGTATGCCAGATCGAATTGGTGCAATTATAGAGAATCCAGGATTCTTGCCAGAGTATTCAGGATTTAAAAATCTAAAATTCTTGGCAATTATACATCATAAAATTTCAAATGAAGAAATTCGCAATGCAATGCGCATAGTTGGACTTGATCCAGACAGTAAAAAACACGTAGGAAAATATTCGCTCGGAATGCGCCAGCGCCTTGGCATTGCACAGGCGATAATGGAAGATCCAGATATTCTTCTTTTGGATGAGCCGTTAAATGGACTTGACAACGAGGGTGTAGAAGAAATAAGAAAAGTACTTTTATCCCTGAAGGAAAAAGGAAAATTGATTATTTTGGCCAGTCATTCGAAAGAAGATATACAAATCCTTTGCGATACGGTATTTCGGATGGATCATGGGAAAATTATTGCGACAGAGACAAATTAAGCCGATGGGGTCAGAAAGAGGCAGCAGAAAAGTAGGAAAAGCGAAGAGAATGAAGTCTTCACGCCCATGCGGTGCATAGCTCCTATGTACGTGGTACTCTGCCTACTTTGATAGAAATGCAAAATCTTTAAATATTAAGCTTCTGGTATTCTCTTGGTGAGACACCAAAATGCTTTTTAAAGATCTTAGAAAAGTGATAAAGGTCTGGATAGCCAACAGAGATTCCAGCAGTGGAGGGAGATTGTCCGTAGACAGTCAAAAGCTCTGCTGCTTTTTCAAGTCGCAGTTGAATCAAATATTTCTGGGGAGAGATGCCCATGCGTTTTTTGAAAAGGTCAGACAGGTAGCTGCGGTTGATATTCAAGCGATCAGCGACCTGCCTGATCGTGATGCCATTGATATACTCAGCATTGATGCAGTTAATTGCCTTTTGCACATAATCAGTGTCAGATTTTGCATTGTCTAATAAAATACTAAAAAATTCCCACAGCTTTGCGCATAAAAAAGCAGTTCTGCCATTTTCCATTTTTTCGCACTGAAGCATTTCCTCAAAAATTTTGCCAGCACTTGGACAGTGAATGATCGGCTTTAAAAGCTGCTCAGGAACGGATTGGTCTGTTGTAAAGCCAATCCAAATATAGCGCCATGGCTTTTTCTGATCGGCTTCATAATAGGTTTTTTCGTATGGTGGGATTACAAAAATGTCCCCAGGCTTGACCGAGTAAGAGATGCCGTCGCGCTCGAAACGACCAAAACCATACACAATATAATGCAAAAGCCAGTGAGTACGCACACTCGGTCCAAAGAAATGACCGGGATCGCAAGTTTCACTGCCAAATTGCATGGGACTAAAATCTTTATAGTGTTGATCAATTACAATTTCACTTTTTATCATCTGATCGTGTTTTCCTTTCACTTGTAGTTTTTGCGGTTTGTTTTATCATTTTTATGTGTTTGTTTTGTTTACATTCATTTCTAACATAATAACAAGTTTTCCAGACAAAAATCAATCCCATTTTAAAAGAAATCTGTTAGAATGAAGACACACAGAAAGACAAGATGTTGGTAGCTTAAGATAGCTAGGAAACATCTTGATGGGTAGAAGAAATCAACTAAAAAAGAAAGGAAAACTACTATGAAAATTACTTTTATGGGTGCTGGAAGCACAGTATTTGCGCGAAATGTAATCGGAGATTGCATGTGTTCAGAGGTGCTAAGAGGCAGCACATTTGCTTTATATGACATCGATGGTGCAAGATTAAAGGAAAGCCAGACCATTTTGGAAGCGATGAGAGAGACAATGGGCGGCTATGGAAAAATTGAGTGCTATCTGGGTGTGGAAAACAGAAAAGAAGCCCTTCGCGGAGCAAATTTTGTAGTCAATGCAATTCAGGTTGGCGGCTATGATCCGTGCACAATCATTGATTTTGAGATTCCAAAGAAATTTGGTCTGAGACAGACAATTGCAGATACGCTTGGAATCGGTGGTATCATGCGTGCACTTAGAACCATTCCGGTGATGGATGATTTTGCAAGAGATATGGCAGAGGTTTGTCCAGATGCTCTGTTTTTAAATTATACAAACCCGATGGCTATGTTGACTGGCTATATGCTTCGCTACACACCGATTCAGACAGTGGGTCTATGCCACAGTGTTCAGGTTTGCTCAGAGACATTATTAAAGGAAGTTGGCATGGAAGACAAGTTGGAGGGAAGAAAAGAACTTATTGCAGGAATCAATCATATGGGTTGGCTTCTTGAATTAAAGGACAAAAATGGTGTCGATTTGTATCCAGAGATCAAGTCACGCATTGGGGCAAAAATGGAAGATCCTGAATTTAAGGATAAGGTACGCTTTGATTATATTCGAAATTTTGGATACTACTGCACTGAGTCAAGTGAACACAATGCAGAGTACAATGGATTTTATATTAAGAGCAAATACCCAGAGTTAATTGATCGCTACAACATTCCACTAGATGAGTATCCGCGCCGCTGTGTCAACCAGATTGATGGTTGGAAGAAGGAATATGCCGAGTTGATGGAGAAGGGTGTGAAGGAACATACACGCTCACGCGAATATGCATCTCATATCATGGAGGCAGTTGTCACCGACAAGGCTTATCAGATTGGAGGAAATGTATTAAATACCAATCATTTAATTTCCAATCTTCCGGTAGAGGCATGTGTAGAGGTACCGTGCCTTGTCAATGGTTCCGGCATTCATCCGTGCGCAGTTGGATCTCTTCCGGTTCAGTGTGCAGCGATGAATATGACCAATATTAACGTGCAGCTTCTAACAATAGAGGCGGCAAGAACGCATAAGCTAGAGCATGTCTATCAGGCAGCAATGCTTGATCCGCATACTGGCAGTGAGCTTGATATTGACACGATTAAAAAGATGGTAGATGAGTTGATTGCAGCTCACGGAACGTATCTGCCGAAATTCCACTAATAATAAATGCTGTTGATACCAGGGTCTTAAGCTCAAAAATCTAATCGTGCAAGCACGAACGGCTTTTGGAGCTTTTGAAGTTGGCATCAAGTAGATAAAAGCCATGGGAGTCTATTTTCCCATGGCTTTCAATCATTTATCACAAGATTATCTTAGTCCATTTTCGGTGCATTTCCATTTAAGTAGGAGCACAGCAGACGGAAGGTATTTACTACACCGTCCTTGTGGGAGCGCTCATATCCGTGGGAAGCGTAAACACCGGCACCAATAAGACCGTGACGGGCATCCTTTCCTGCACTCAATGCAGCATCGGCATCAGAACCGTAGAACGGATAAATGTCAACAGCATAGTCAATGCTGTCTTTTTTTGCTGCATTTACAAGACCAGTTGTCACCTGATAATTGTAAGGACCGTGACCATCCTTTGCGCAGATGGATACCTGGCGCTCGGTACACTCAAGTCCATCGCCAACACATCCCATATCAACAGAAAGAAGTTCAGTAACATCTTCTGGAATGGAAGCACATGCACCATGACCAACCTCTTCAAATACTGTCATATGCTGATAAACCTTGCGAAGCGGTGTGATGTTATTTTCGCGGATATATTTTGCATAGCCAAGTAAAATTGCAGCGCTTAGCTTGTCATCGAGGAAACGGCTCTTGATGTAGCCAGAGTTGGTTACAACGAGATTTGGATCTGCACAGACAAAACAGCCGTTTGTGATGCCGAGTGCCTTTACGTCATCCTTGGAGGTAACAGGCTCGTCTAAGACAACCTCAACTGACTGGAATGTACGCTGTGTAGTAGAATATTCCTTATTTACATGAAGGGAAGCATCTGCCAGTTGGATGGTTCCCTCATAAATTTGTCCGTCGTAGGTGTAAACGCGGCAGTTATGAGCTTCTGCATTGTTTGCGTTAAATCCGCCTACAGGAGACAGACGTAAACGTCCGTTTGACTTAATCTCAGCGACAACGGCACCAAGTGTATCTACGTGAGCCATGGTAAGAATCGGATCACCCTCACCGCCGATCTCTGCAATTACGCCGCCTTTAACGGTACGCTTTGCGCTATAGCCAAGACGTGCGTACTCCTCTAACAGGTAGTCGGTCACTTTTTTTGTGAAACCAGATGGACTGTCAATTGCCATCAGCTTTTCTAATTGTTCCATGATGTAATCAAGATACTGATTCATGATTTTTCTTTTCTCCTATCAAAATAAAAATGATGTAATGTCTACGAAGTGTGCCACTATTTGATTAATTTTACAATTCGCAAACATTCGTTTCGCCCGATCGGGTGAGCTATGTCCATGATACACAAAATTGAGAAAATGTGCAAGATAAACGTAAGGTATGTTGCCGTGGCTTGATAAAGAAGAATTCTACCATGATCGTACAAAGCAAATAATATTCGAGCAAAAAGAATGAGAAAAACAAGAAAATATCGCATATTTTTCGGTAAAAGATTGGTACAAAATTTTGAACACCGAACAGATTATCGAAAACACATGAAATTTGAGCAAGAAATGGGGAGTAAAAATTTACTCCCTTTCTTTTTTGAAAGTGCTACGCTATACTGCAATCAGACGAAGCGAAAACGAAAAAATAAAAACGAGGGTAAGGAGGTTTGCGATGAAGAAAAAGAAAGGAGGGAGTACACTCCCAAGAAAAAAGAAAGGATTTCGGTTAGCATTTAAAAGCTACTGGCAATTATATGTTTTGGTGTTACCGGCAGTCCTTTACTTTTTGGTTTTCAACTATTTGCCATTATATGGAATCCAGATTGCATTTAAGGATTACAAGGCAGTCAAAGGAATTGCAGGAAGCCCGTGGGTTGGACTAAAGCATTTTAAAAATTTCTTCAATGCTTATTATTTTGACAGATTGATTATCAATACGTTATTATTGAATATTTTAAATCTGGTATTTAGCTTTCCAGTTCCGTTATTGTTATCAATTCTGTTGAATCAGATTCGAAAGCAAAAGGTAAAGCGTGCAATTCAGACAACCATCTATGTACCATATTTTATTTCAACAGTTGTATTAGCTGGTATGCTTTATATCTTCTTATCACCGACAAGTGGTATCTTCAATCATGTCAGACAGGCGATGGGACTAAACCCAATCGACTATATGTCAGAGGCAGCAGCATTCAGACCGATCTACATCATTTCTAATATATGGCAGACGGCAGGATACAGTACAATTCTTTATATTGCGACACTGACTGGAATTGATTTGTCTCTGTACGAGGCAGCAGATATTGACGGAGCAAGCATCTGGCAGAAGATTCGCTATATTGATCTCCCAACTTTGGTTCCAACTGCGATGATGGTTTTCATTTTGGATTGTGGAAAGCTATTAAGCAGCAATACGAACAAGGTACTGGTTTTGCAGACATCTGGAAACATTCCGACATCCGATATTTTGGGTGTATATGTATACACAGTCGGACTTGGAAGCGGACAATTTTCCTATACATCGGCAATTGGTCTTTTTGTAAATGTGATTAACTTTGTTATGATCATTCTGGTAAATACCATTTCCAAGAAGACAGCAGATGTAGGTCTGTTCTAAGAGGAAGGGAGGATTGACGAGATGAAACGTTCTAAGATCAAGCATTCCAGAAGTAATCAGGTGTTTTACATATTTAATACAATCTTCTGGATTATATTTATGTTTTTGATTATTTATCCGCTGTATTTGGTCTGCATTGCGTCAGTATCAGATCCAGATGCGATTGTAGCAGGAAAAGTTATTTGGCATCCAGTTGATTTTTCATTGATTGGATACAAGGCTGTATTAGAGTATACTGAATTCTGGACTTCGTATCGCAACTCATTTATCTATACGATATCAAGTGTGGTCATCAGTATTATCGTGACATTGACAGCAGCATATTCTCTTTCCAGACCGAAATTTCCTGGAAAGGCAGCAATCAATATGTTCTTTGTCATCACAATGTTCTTTAATGGTGGATTGATTCCAACCTTCCTTGTGATGAAAGACATCGGTATGTACAACAATCCGCTGGTTATGGTACTGATGGGCTGTGTATCAGTTTGGAATTTGATGGTGGCAAGAACCTTCATTCAGACCAATATCCCAGAGGAATTGTATGAGGCATCGGCTTTAGACGGCGCTTCTCACTTCCAATATTTTATCAAGGTCGTTATGCCACTTTCGAAGACGATCATCGCAGTGTTAGCTGTCTACTATGGTGTAGCAAAGTGGAATGATTACTTTACTGGACTAGTTTATTTAAAGGATCGTTCTCTCTATCCGCTACAGACAGTGCTTCGTGAGATTTTGGCGACACTTCAAGTGGATATGACAGGAGACTTTATGACAACAATGTCGGAAGATGCGTCGAATTTGGCAGAGGCAACCAGAATTGCCAATGTATCCAAATATTGTATTATTGTATTGGCAACTGGACCAGTTGTTGTGTTATACGCATTTATGCAAAAATATTTTGAAAAGGGTGTTATGATCGGATCGCTGAAGGGATGATTTGCAACAGGCAAATATCAAAGGCGTAAAGATAGAATCAGAAAATCAAAAACAGAAAAGGAAAACAGGAGGAATTCAAAATGAGAAGAAAAATGTATGCAACCGCAATGACCGCAATGCTTGTGACAGGAACACTGATGGGCTTAGCAGTACCGGCAGCAGAGAGAGACGGTGTAACTCTCCATGGAGACAGTACCTATGATTCAATTGAGAAGATCACTGATGAGGATCTGACACTGAAGATTATGTTGGCGATTCGTGACGGCGATACGATCAAGGCACCGGAAGAACTTGCAGCTGTTCAGGATTTGGAGGCATTGACAGGCGTCAACATAGAATGGGAAGTAATTAAAGCTTCTGACTGGTCCATGAAGACAAATCTGATGTTTGCATCAGGTGAAATGCCAGATATCATCATCGCTGTAAACGGACAGGGACAGATTGACTATGAGGAGTATGGTGTGTCTCAGGAACTGGTAATTCCGTTAGATGATTATATCACTGAGGAATTGATGCCAAATTATTACTCTCGTATTCAGGCAGAGGAAAGCGATCCAACAATTAGCCTCGTTGCATCCGATGGAAAGACCTATTCAATTGGATATCTGGTTGGTCAGTATATTTGTGAGGAAGGTCATTACTTCATTAACCGTGATTGGATGAATGAGCTGGGACTGGAAGATCCGACAACGATAGAGGAGCTAACAGAGGTGCTTCGCAAGTTTAAGGAAGCGTATCCAGACTATGTGCCGTATGAGATGGGATTGGATGCTGGCGCATATTATGATTTAAAGTATGTACTTCCAATGTTTGGTATTCCAAATCCTGATAAATGGCTGTATATTGATGAGGATAAGAAGGTGCAGTTTGCACCAGTACAGCAGGGATTCCGCGATTGTGTCGAGTGGTTGTCAGAGTGCTATGCGGAAGGATTGTTAGATCCAGAGTGTCTGTCACAGGATGGCAATACACTTCAGACAAAGCTATCCGAAGGAAATGTTGGCTTTTTTACAGCATGGAGATTAAAGGCCATGGGATGGGATGATGGAGTTGCAGCAAACAGCGAGTGTATTCTTCCACCGTCAGTAGATGGAAAGGGAGCCTATATGGATCGCTATCTGGAGCTGGCTCGTCCGTGTGCATTTATCACAGCAACCAATGAGCATGTAGAGGAGTCAATTCGCCTTCTGGATGCGATGATGGATACTGAGATGCAGGCAGATCTGTACTACGGTCCTCAGAATCCGACAGAGGGAACCGGTTGGGTATACGATGAGGAAAACGGAAAGATTAACACAGTGACAGTAAGCGATGTGACTGTGAAAAATCAGATTGACTGCAACACTCAGTTCTTTGCACCAGGTGATTACATTTCTGAAAACTACAATCTGTCCGAGCAGCGTCTGGAAAAGATCGATTATTGCCAGATGTATGATGAGGCCGGTGTCATCAACACCTATTCTAGCCAGTATTTTGCAATGTCAGGTCTAACTGCGGATGTACTTGCCGATTTCAGTTTAATTGAGACAGATATTGATAATGCGGTTAGTGAAGCAGTTGCTGACTTTGTGGCTCATGGTGTGACCGATGACAGCTGGGATTCCTTCGTATCAAAGTTTGACGGAATGAATATTGATCAGTATGTCAGCACCTATCAGGAAGCAATTGATGGCATGGATCTGGAATAATTTTAAAATGAATTGATCTATGATTCATCTGTATAAGGCAAAAAGATAAGAGGATATATGCAAAAGATGGCAGAAAAAAAGCTGCCATCTTTTGTGACCCCTTTGACGAAATGATTGTGACTGGGTATAATGGGGCAAAAGGGCAAAGGAGAAATGAGGCATGAAGGGCAGAAAAAAGACGGGGCAAAACATACTTCATTATGTGATTGCATCAAATGTTGTGATTGTTTTTATCATTGCCATATTGGGCGGCTATCTGTTTCGATTTTACTACAAAAAAATGCAGGAGGATTTTTATAAGGAGAATTCTGTCTATATTGGAAATATTGCAAAAACGCACGGAAATGAGCTGCAAATTTTACAGGATATTTCAATGCAGATTGCGCTTTCCGACTCGGCAAGATTCCTTCTAGATGAGCAACCGACAAAAAGTGCTGCATTGAAAAAACAGCTGAACCAATATCGTTCTGTGAATCAGTTTTTTGATGTAATGTACTGCTTTTACCAGAAGGATCAGTATCTTTTTAACCATATGACTTCAATGTCAATTGATTTATTTTGCGATACGGCTTATAGACTGGAAAATTATAATCCAGAAGAGCTGAAGGAGCTTCTTTGTACAACACAAAAAAAGTTGATGGTGCTATCAGAGGAGACAGTAGAGGGTGAGCTTGTCTACTTTTATGATGTACAGGCAAGGAATGTAATTTATATTTATCCAGTGGCACCAAAGTATGATACGATTTTGATTTTCTTTATTGGTGCCGACCACTATGATGATCTGTTTGCAGATGAACAGGGAAACCAGAGAAATACATGGCTAATTTATAATGGAAAAGTGGTAGCAGAAAGTGAATCAGAAGAAATTGATGATGAATTGCTATTAAGCCAGATTGGTGATGAGAATGAGCAAAAACAAGTGAAAATCGAGGGAAAGAACTATTTGCTCACAAAAGAGACTGATGACGTTGGCTTTTCTTATGTTGCAGTGCAGCCGATGAATGTGTTTACCGATCGACTTAGAATCCATCTTTGGGGAATTGGTGTTTTAATTATTCTGTGCTGTGTTCCAACTTTTTTGCTGATTGGAATCCTCTCAAGCCGTGTACTAGGCGGTGTGAAAAATATAAACCGTATGCTATCTAGTGAGGGAGAGGAAACCTACGATTTGGGTAAAATTGAGGTTGGCATCCGACAGCTAGTAAATAGTTCTGAGGATATGAAGCAGGATCAGATGTCACTTCGAAAGAGTCGTTTTATTCGAAGCTTTCTTCAGAGCAAATATACGGCACTTGAAATTTTAAGGCGCGATGCAGCTGATGCAGAAATCAATATTTCGTATGGATTACAGATGGTTGGTGTAATTGGAAGTAGTGCATCTGGCAATGAAGAAAAAATATTTGAACAGATTCTTGAATTTATTCAAAAACAGGAAAATCTGGAAGGATATGGAATTCATCTAGTCAATACCAATCAACGAGTGATGGTACTTTTTGGAGAATCGGAGGAAAATTTGTATCAAGCCTTTGATAAGATTCTTCGGATTGGCCGAGTACACTGTGACGAGTTTGTTGTAGCGGTTAGTTGGGCGCATCGTTCCCTACTCAATGGCTCATTGGCCTATTTAGAGGCAAATACAGCTTATGACAGCCGATTCTTAGTGGATAGCAGTCAGGTCATTCGCTTTACAGAGATTGGTCAGAACTCATCTGTCAGCAACTATCAGAATATGAGAAGCCGCTACATGGTACAGCTAGAAAATACGATTCGTGTGGGAAACGAGCAGGAGGTTGAAAAGGCAATTCATGATCTTTGTAAAAAGTTGGAGGAAGAGCATGCGACGCTTCTGACATTTCGTCTTCTGTATGACGAAGTGTTGCGTTTTCTTATGGATCAGTGGAATGGAGACGAGAAGGACTGGAATCAGGTCTATAATGTATTTACACTGTCAAGATGCTTAACAATGGAAGATTTCACTTCACTTTTGACAGAGGCCTGCCATATGATTTTGGACACAAAGACCGATGTAAAGAGCCATCAGTCAGAGCTGGTTGTAAAGGCAATGGAGATCATGCAAAAGACGTATTCTGATCCAGATTTAAATATGGCATCACTAGCCGATCAGCTTGGCATCTCTCCAGTAACACTAGCAGTTGAGTTTAAGAATGAAACTGGAATTAGCCCATCTGATTATCTGGCAGTTGTGCGGTTAGAGCGTGCTAAGGAGCTGCTTCGCACAACAGATCAGCTTGTAAAGCAGGTGAGCGAGGCGGTAGGATATGAGGATGATCATGTATTTATAAGACGCTTTAAAAAATATACTGGAAAGACACCGGGACAATACCGAAAAGAGTCACAGCAATAACGATAACAAGAAACTTCACGGGAAAGCCACGGGGACGAATCTGTCCCCATGGCTTTTTCTGTGTCTAAATGTTTTTTCAAAAGAAGTGAAATCTCCATTGTTATTAGATTCGACATGGTTTACAATAGAAAATATGCATATTAGGTCAGATGCAAAATGAAAAAGGAGGAGTTGGAAAATGATACGTTTATTTGAAGAACATCAGGTTCGAAGGACAACTGAGCTTTCTTCAACTTTGTGGGATTTTAGTCAGGTGACAGATGGAAAAAATACGCCGGTTGGAAAAGTAACGGTGCCGTCCTGTTGGGAAAGCTATCCTGGCTTTGAAGCTTACAGAGGACAAGGCTTGTATGAGCGTAACTTTGAGGCAGACGGTGATATGCGCATTGTCTTTAAGGGTGTCAGCCATACGGCAAAGGTTTTTGTGGATGACAAATTTGTTTGTGAGCATTACAATGCATTTACTCAGTTTGAGGCAGTGGTCAAAAATTTGCCGTCAGGTGTTCATAAGTTAAGTGTCTTAGTGGATAACTCTTTTTCTGAGGCATCAGCTCTTCATGTGGAAAATGATTACCAAAGCTATGGCGGTATTTCAAGGGGTGTAATGATTGAACAATTGCCCAAACATTATATAAAGCAGCTTCACTTTACACCTGTATGTAAGGATGACACGTGGTATGCACAGCTTGAGCTTGTGATTGCATCTCTTGATGGTAAGCCGTGGAAGGGCAAGGTGAGTGTTTCCTTAAAGGGATGTGATGATGTAAATGAAAATGTTCTGTATACACAAAGCTGCAGCACAGGTGCAGGTGAGCTTGTTCTAAAGAGTGATCTGATCGCGTGCGAGAATGCAAAGCCTTGGGCACCAGAGCATCCAACTCTTTATATGCTTAGTGCACAGTTAGAAGATGAAGATGGCAAAGTGATTGATGATTTGACTGACCGTGTGGGCTTTCGTGAAGTCAGGACACAGGGTAAGGACATTCTCTTAAATGGAAAAAAACTTCAAATTAAGGGCTTCTGCCGTCATGAGGATCATCCACAATTTGGCTGTGCGCTGCCTCTTTCTGCAATTATGCAGGATCTGCAGCTTGCACGAGATATGGGAGCAAATTCAATTAGAACATCTCATTATCCAAATGATGAGCTGTTTCTTGATTTGTGTGATGAGCTTGGTATTCTTGTCTGGGAGGAAAATCATGCGAGAGGCTTAAGTGAAGAGCAGATGAAAAATCCAAACTTCGAGCGCCAGTGTGAGGCTTGTATTCGCGAGATGATAGCAGCTCACTATAATCATCCGTCTATTTATATCTGGGGTATTTTAAATGAGTGCGCAAGTGACACAGAGTATGGCAGAGAATGCTATAAGACGCAGCTTGAACTAATTAAAAGCCTTGATGTGACGCGTCCGCGCTCATTCTCAAGCTGCCGCTTTAAGAATGATATATGCTTTGATCTTGTTGATGTAGTTTCCTATAATATTTATCCGAAATGGTATCATAATACACCAGTAGCGGAGTATCTGGATGATTTGTATAAATGGGTTCAGACAACTGGCGGTGCTGGAAAGCCATTTTTGATTACTGAGGTTGGGGCAGGAGCGATCTACGGCTATCGCACACCGGCAAAGGTGAAGTGGTCTGAGGAATATCAGGTTTTGGCGCTTGAGGAGCAGCTTGGTGCGATCCTTTCTTATAAGGATTGTTCAGGTGTGTACATCTGGCAGTTTTGCGATGTGCGCGTAACAAACGATTGGTGGAATACACGTCCAAGAACGATGAACAACAAGGGAATTGTGGACGAGTACAGAAGACCGAAGCTGTCCTATGAGACTGTAAAGCGTATTTTTAGATCTGTGGATACATATAGGAAATAAGCAGATTGAAAATAGACTGAAAAATTTATAGAAATAGAACAATAGAGAGGAAGCATGATGGAAAAGCAGAAGAAGTTTTCACTGAAAAACTATCTGTATGAGTATAAATGGTGGTATGTGTTTGGCATAGCAATTTTGCTTTGTGTCGATCTGGCAAATATTTATATTCCGCAGTTTATTGGAGATATAATTGACGGACTGACAAATGAAACGTTGACAAAAGCCGGCATTCCAATGATGCTCATGAAGATATTGATTGCAGGACTGATTATGATGTTTGGCCGTTTTGGATGGCGCTACTGCATTTTTGGTGCATCCAGAAAGATTGAATATCGCCTTAGAAATGATATGTTTGGTCATTTGGAAACATTGTCAGCACGTTACTTTAATGAGCACAAAACAGGTGATCTGATGGCACATTTTACAAATGATTTGGAGGCTGTGCGAGTGGCAGTAGGTATGGCTGTCATTACAACCTTTGATGCAGCAGTCATGTCTATTATGGTTATCATTAAAATGATCATATACGTTGATCTGCGTTTGACTGTGCTTGCATTTGTTCCAATGATTCTTGTTGCAATCGGATGTTATTTCTTTGGTGTTCAGATGAAAAAGCGACAGACTGCCAGACAGGAAGCCTTTTCATTTCTTTCAGATAAGGTTCAGGAGAGTATTTCTGGTATCCGTGTTTTAAAGGCCTTTGTTCAGGAGAAGAAGGATCTTGAGGAATTTCAGAAGGCAAATGAAAATAACATGGAAAAAAATCTTGCCGTTGTGAAGCTAAGAAGTTTGTTTGGACCTCTGCTTGATTTGATTACAGGAATCAGTCTTCTTTTGACATTGATCATTGGAGGAAAAATGGTAATTAATGGAACGGTATCAGTTGGTCAGTTTGTTGCATTCAACTCTTATATCGGTATGCTTGTATGGCCGATGATCGCCTGTGGTGACTGTATAAATACATTTAGCCAGGCATCAGCAGGCTATAAGCGTATCAAGGATATCTTCGATGAAAAGCCAGATATCATTGATAAGGTAAAAGAGAAGGATGGTGAGCATTTAACTGGTGATATAGAGCTGAAGAATCTGACCTTCCAGTATCCAGATGGCGATACACCTGTTTTAAAGAATGTGAGTGTTCACATTAAACCGGGCGAGATGTTAGCAGTACTTGGACGAACTGGAAGCGGAAAGTCTACGCTTGCAGATCTTCTTCTTCGTGTATATGACTGCGAAAAAGGAATGCTTTTGATGGATGGAAGACCTATTGATGAGATTCCGCTTCATGTGCTTCACCGTGATGTGGCTTATGTGCCTCAGGAAAATTTTATGTTTTCAGATACACTTGAGGAAAATATAGCATTTGGACTTGAGGATCGTATTTTTGATCATCCAAAGCTTCGCGATAATATTAAGGAAGCAGCTGAGGCGGCCTGCATTCACAGCAATATTATTGATTTCCCAGAAGGCTATCAGACACTTGTTGGAGAGCGTGGTGTAACGCTTTCAGGCGGTCAGAAGCAGCGAAGCTCTATTGCACGTGCGCTTCTTAAGAATGCCCCTGTATTGATTATGGATGACTCGCTGTCTGCTGTCGATACAGATACAGAGGAGCAGATTTTAGAGAATCTGATTCGTCTGCGCAAGGGAAAAACAACGATTATTATCGCACATCGTGTTTCTACGCTCCAAAAGGCTGATCATATCGCAGTATTGACTGAGGGTGAGATGACTGAGTATGGTACACATGATGAGTTAATCCGCGAGGGCGGCTTCTATGCAAAGATTTATGAGAAGCAGCAGCTTGAGCAGGAATTAAATGAGATGTAAGGGGGTGCAGCAAGATGAGTTCAATGACAGATGACAAATTGGAAAGTAATTATAAAGGAAATGCGCTGCTGCATCTTTTGTCTTATATGAAGCCGTATGCCGGATGGGTTATGCTTTGTCTGGTGCTTGTATTGGCACTTACGGGATTTGATTTGTATAGACCAACACTGATTGGAGATGCGATTGACAACTTCGAGACGCAGGGCGATTACAATGTAATTATTAATACAGCATGGAAATACGGTATTGTGCTTGTAGTAAGCTTTATTTTCAATATGGCACAGACCTGGATTTTGCAGAAGACTGGACAAAAGATCATTCTGACTGTAAGACGAGAGCTGTATATTCATATTCAAAGCTTAAGCAGTCGTTTCTTTGATCTGACGCCTGTTGGAAAGCTTGTAACAAGAGTGACAAATGATGTTGAAGCATTAAATGAGATGTATTCAGGCATTTTGGTGCGCTTATTTAGAAATATCGTAAAGATAATAGGACTGGCTGTTGTTATGATTGCGCTAGACAGAGGACTGGCACTTGTTTCATTTGTGCTTCTGCCTATTGTTATGGTGCTTACAGTTGTTTTTCGTATTATTTCCAGAAAAATATATCGACTTGTACGCACAAAGCTTACAGATATCAATACATTTTTATCTGAGAATATTTCAGGAATGCGTGTAATTCAGATCTTTGGACGAGAGGAGCGAAAGTTCGAGGAGTTTAAGGATAAGGATTACAAGCTGTACCGCGCATATTACCGTGAGATGATGGTGTTTGCGATTTTTCGCCCGCTAATCTATATTTTAAGTGTGTTGTCTTTAATGATAGTGCTTGGTATCGGAAGCAACGAGGTGTTAGATGGAGCAATTTCCATCGGAACTCTCTATATTTTCTCACAGTACATTCAGCAGTTTTTTGATCCGATTCAGGAGCTTGCCGAGCAGTTTTCAACACTGCAGTCATCAATAGCATCAGCAGAAAAGATCTTTACAATTCTCGCTGAGGAGCCACAGGTTAAGGAGGATGAAAATCCTATTGTACTGCCAAAGGTTCTCGGACGCATTGAGTTTGACCATGTATGGTTTGCATATGATGGAGAACATTATGTACTTCGTGATGTTTCCTTTGTAATTGAGCCTGGTGAGAAGGTGGCATTTGTTGGTGCAACAGGAGCTGGAAAATCGTCTATTTTAAATCTAATCGGACGTTATTATGATATCCAGAAGGGTAATATTTATATTGACGGTGTGGATATTAGAAAGCTTTCCAAGAAGCAGCTTCGAAGTGCGATTGGACAGATGCAGCAGGATGTATTTATATTTGAGGGAGATATTGAGTCAAATATTCGTCTGCACGATGATATCCCGTTTGAAGATGTGAGAGCTGCTGCTGAGTATGTTAATGCATCACATTTTATTGAAAAGCTTCCGCAAAAATATAAGGAGCCTGTTACAGAGCGCGGTGCAACTTTTTCAGCAGGAGAGAGACAGCTTCTTTCATTTGCAAGAACGCTTGCACATAAGCCGGCAATTCTTGTAATGGATGAGGCAACAGCAAATATTGACACAGAGACTGAAATTTTAATTCAGGAAGCGCTTGAAAAGCTGATGAAGGGACGAACTACTATTATGGTAGCGCATCGTCTTTCAACAATTCAGCATGCTGACTGCATAATGGTTATGCATAAGGGAAAGATCAGAGAGCGCGGAACACATCAGGAACTTTTGGCACAGAACGGAATCTACAAAAAGCTTTATGAGCTGCAAATTCATCATGTGATATCATCATGATTGAAAATAAAAGAGGGCGTTAGTTAAGCGTAGAAAGGTGGATTATAAAAGTGAATATTTATTGGGGAGATTTACATAACCATTGTGGGATAACATATGGTTTTGGAAGCTTGGAGAATGCAATACAAAGAGCGAGAGGACGGTTGGATTTTTGTGCATTTACAGGACATGCTATGTGGCCTGACATTTATTCAAAAACACCGGAAACAGAGTTCCTTGTGAATTTTCATGAAGTTGGTTTTAAAAAATTGAGAGATCACTGGGAAGAGGTTCGCGACAAAGTTGCAAAAGCAAATTCTAAAGAGCTTGTTACATTTCAGGGCTATGAATTACATTCAGGAAAGTACGGGGATCATCATTTAGTATCTATAGATGATAATCTTCCATTGGTGTATAGGGATTCGCCAAAAGAGCTTGTGGAGGCATGTGGAAAAGACACTACCATTGCAATTCCTCATCATATAGCATATACACCGTCTTATCGTGGAATTAATTGGGATTATTTTGACAGCAGCATTTCTCCTGTTGTTGAAGTCTATTCCAAACATGGATGTTCGATAAATGAAGATGCGGCTTATCCTTATTATCATGATATGGGACCGAGAGATACTCGCAACATGGTAGATGAAGGACTGCGCAGAGGATATCACTTTGGCTTTGTAGCATCTACAGATCATCATGCTGGTTTTCCAGGATCTTATGGAGACGGACTGGTGGCAGTTATTGCAGAAAAGAAAACAAGAGAAAGTATTTGGGAAGGCCTTAGAATGGGTCGTACTTATGCAGTAACGGGAGATAAAATTCTTTGTGATTTTCGTATTAACGATGCTTATCAGGGAAGTGTTATCAGCGCTCTGGTACGAAAGCTTCACGTTAATGTGCAGACACAGGCACCGCTTGATAAGATTGTAATTTATAAAAATGAGAAGCCATACCATATTTTGAATGGAGAGAATTATTGGGAGATTAATCAGAGCGGTCACTACAAAATCAGAGTTGAAATGGGCTGGGGAGATCAGACACTTTACCGCTGGAATGGAAAAATTAAAATTGAAGGCGGAAGCCTGACAGACATTGATACCTGTTTCCGTGGAAGAAATGTATTGTCACCTACACAGCGAGAGGCAAGCAAAATTGAGCAGATAAATGATATTGCCAGCCAGGCAGAGATGTTAAGTGAAAAAGAAATGCAGTTTACATGTGATACAGTGGGAAATCAGTCAACACTTCATCCATGCACTTCGGCAGTTATTGTAACAGTGGAGGGCGATCTGAATACGAAGGTAACTGTTCAAATGAATGAGCAAATTTATCAGGCTACAATCGGTGAACTTTTGCAGTATGGATATACAAGTCACATGAAGTATTATCATTCTCAGGCATTTAAGATTCACAAGGCATTACCAGAAAGCAGATATATATTTAACATTGATATGGAAGATCAGATTCCGGAAAAAGATGAGGATATTTATCGCGTAGAAGTTTCTCAGAAAAATGGACAGTGGGCATGCAGTTCACCGATTTTTGTCAGAAATGTATAAGAATAAAATAATTTTTATAGCAGAAAAGTCACCTAAGGTGGCTTTTTTTGCTTTTATAATGTGACTTAGAAACTTTACAAAAATTTTATCTTGATTTGACTAGAAGAGTATAACAGATTTTACGAAGGACTACTAAAATGCAAATTGTAATAAAAACACACATAAAAAAAGGAGACTACTCACATGAGATTAAAAAAAATCAGTGCATTATCATTAGCAGCAGCAATGTCAGTCTGTACAGTACCAGCTTTTGGTGCAGCAGAAACAGAAAATGTAAATGTTCCAAAATATATTTTCCTGTTTATAGGAGATGGAATGAGCTACCCACAGGTTCAGACAACCAACTATTATTTGAATGCAATTGCAGATGATGGTGATGATGTGCTGACGAGTGAAAGTAAATTGAATATGATGAAGTTTCCAGTGGCCGGATCAGCACAGACTTATGACAGCACTTCATTCTGTCCTGATTCAGCGTCTACAGCAACTTCCATTTCTACAGGTCATAAGACATATAGCGGAACCATCAACATGGATGAAAAGATGGAAACTTCTTATGAGACGATTGCTGAGAAATTAAAAAAGCAGCTTGGCTATAAGGTAGGAATTTTATCCTCTGTTAATTTAAATCATGCTACTCCGGCAGCATTTTATGCGCATCAGCCATCCAGAAATAATTATTATGAAATTGGTCAGGAGCTTATTGCAAGTGATTTTGATTATTTTGCAGGTGGTGGTCTTAAGAAAACAACAGGACCGGATAAGGATAAGACGGATCTTTATCAGCTGGCAGAAGAGGCTGGATACAAGGTAATTAAGACTCAGGAAGAGGCGCAGGCTTTGACCGCAGAAGATGGAAAGGCAATCGTAATTGATGAGACACTTGCAGATAGTGATGCAATGAGCTATGACATGGATCTGGAAGAGGGAGAATGGGGACTTTCAGATTATGTTGAAAAGGGAATCGAAGTGCTTAATAATGATACTGGATTTTTTATGATGGTAGAAGGTGGAAAAATTGACTGGGCATGTCATGCAAATGATGCGGCAGCAACTATCACCGATACAGTAGCAATGGACGAAGCAGTAGGAAAGGCAGTTGAGTTTTATAACGAGCATCCAGATGAGACGTTGATTCTTGTTACAGGTGATCATGAGACAGGTGGTCTTACTATTGGATTTGCAGGAACTGATTATGATACCTTCCTTGCAAATATTAGCAATCAGAAAATTTCTTATGCAAAGTTTGACTCTGATTATGTGACAGCATATAAGGAAAATAAGACAGACTTTGATACAGTAATGGCTGATATTACTGAGCTTTTTGGTTTGCAGGCACCAAATGGTGTAGCAGAAACTTCTAATAAGGCTGACAGTAAGGATGTACATCCAGAGGGAACAGATGACAAGGGAAGTCTTGTAATGACTGATTATGAATATCAGAAGCTGCAGACGGCTTATGAAGAAACAATGAGCAGAACAGGAGAAGAGTCTGAGTTTGGTCAGGAAGAGTATCTTCTGTATGGAAGCTATGAGCCGTTGACAGTAACAATTACACATATTTTAAATAACAAATCTGGTGTTAATTTTGCTTCCTATGCACATACAGGACTTCCAGTAGAGGTATTTGCGATGGGTGTTGGACAGGATCAGTTCAAAGGTTATTATGATAATACAGATATTTTTAACAAGATGGCAGAAATTACAGGAGTACAATAAATGATCAAGGACAGACTAAAAAAAAGCTCTGTCTCAATTATAGCAATTTTGTTGATCTTCATCCTCATGGCGCTTCCGACAGGTTATGAGGATGCTGCTATTTATAAAGGGACGGATAGAGTTAAGGCAAAAGTGCTTTCTACAAGCGAGGATTCTGTAATTAGTAACGGTTTGATTCAATCAGGAGAACAGTACTGTAAGGTAAAAATACTTGGCGGAAAGTTTAAGGGACAGGAAGCAAATGCAGTAAACATGCTAAGTGGTTCTTTGGAAGCTGATAAAATATTTAAAAAGGGTGATGTTGCTCATGTGGTAATAAGTTATAGTGGCGACACTATTCTTTTTATCATGATGAGTGACCATTATCGTCTGGATAAGGAAGCGCTTTTGGCGGGTATTTTTGTCTTACTGTTAATTGGATTTGCAGGAAAGACAGGCCTTAGAGCTGTATATTCTTTTGTCATTACGATATTGGCAATATGGAAAATTCTAACACCAGCCTATTTAAATGGTGCTAATCCGATTTGGTGGGGAATTGCATTGACTGCTTTTTTAACACTGTTAATCATCTTTTTAGTATATGGGTTTGATAAGAAAACGCTTGCTGCGTCATCAGGTGCACTTTTGGGTGTACTTGTAACTTGTATTATAGGCTGTATTTTTACAGAGGCTTTTAAAATTCATGGAGCCGTCATGGCTTATTCGGAAAGTCTTCTATATGCTGGATATCAGAAGCTGAATCTTTCTCAAATTTATATGAGTGGTATTTTTATCGGAGCATCAGGTGCAATGATGGATTTGTCTGTTGACATTACATCAGCAGTTAATGAAGTAATTGAAAAAAAGCCAGATATTGGTTGGAAAGAAGCTGCTCGATCAGGCATGAACGTGGGAAGAGCTGCCATGGGAACTATGACAACAACACTTTTGCTGGCGTACTCAGGAGGATATATTGCATTGCTCATGACATTTATGGCGCAAGGCACACCAATTGACAATATTTTAAATTATAAATACGTAGCAGCAGAATTACTTGATACCATTGTGGGAAGCTTTGGACTAGTGACAGTGGCTCCATTTACAGCACTGACAAGCGCATGGCTTCTCACAAAAAAGAAAAAATAAATATTCTTTACTTTAAACTGTAAAAGTTTAAATCAGCAGTTGACGTAACGTGCAGTATGGCTTATAATAAATCTATATGTTGAGGTCGGGGGCAAGGCTTTTGCCCTCGATTGTCGTCATAGAGGGAATTTATTATAAGAAAGGGAAATGTTATGAAAAATCGAGAACGGCTTGGAAGCCGACTTGGCTTTATCATGCTGTCGGCTGGCTGTGCAATCGGCTGCGGTAATGTGTGGAAGTTTCCGTGGATGTGCGGACAAAATGGAGGCGGAGGTTTTATGCTGGTATATCTGGCGTGCCTTGTTTTATTAGGTCTTCCGGCAATTGTTATGGAGTTTGCAGTCGGACGAGCATCGCAGGCAAGTCCAGTTTTTATGTATCGAAAGCTGGAAAAACCAGGCCACAAATGGGGAATCTTTGGCATTGTATGTCTGATTGGAAATATTGCACTGATGGCATTTTATACTGTTGTTACTGGATGGATTATCTATTATTTCGTTAAGTTCTTAACCGGACAAAATGATAGTTTTGGTTTTGAGGCTATGATAACTAATCCAGGTGTAAATGTTACATTCTTACTGGTTACAGTAGTTGCTGCATTCGCAATTTTAAGCTTTAATCTGCAGGGCGGTTTGGAGCGTGTAACAAAGTACATGATGGTATCACTCTTGATTTTAATGATGGTACTTGCTATTCATGGTCTGACACTTTCAGGAGCAAAGGAAGGCTTAAAGTTCTATTTGGTTCCTGATTTTTCAAAAATTGATGGTTCAGTAGTCGTTAGTGCTATGAATCAGGCATTTTTCACGCTGTCAACAGGAATGGGCGGTATGGCAATATTTGGAAGCTATATCGGAAAGGATCGTTCTTTGATGGGCGAGTCTGTTCATGTAATTGTACTTGATACATTTGTAGCAGTTATCGCTGGTGTTATCATGTTCTGCGCATGCTTTACTTATGGACTTGAAGTTAATGCAGGACCAAGCCTCTTGTTTGATACAATGGCAACAGTATTCTCTCATATGCCTGGAGGACGCTGGTGGGGTGCGCTGTTCTTCTTGTTTATGGTATTTGCAGCTATGTCTACCGTGCTCGGTGTCTGCGAAAATATTCTTGCAATGGTTCGCGAGCTTACCGGATGGTCACGTCCAAAAGGATGCGTTGTCTGCGCTGCAGGAATCTTTGTACTTGCATTGACAACAGCACTTGGATACAGCGTAATTAAATTCCAGCCATTTGCAGAGGGAACAGCATGGCTTGATTTATGGGATTTTATTGTATCTAACAATATCCTTCCGCTTGGATCGCTTGTACTGGCACTGTTTTGTTGCAACAAGTTTGGATGGGGCTGGGATAAGTTCATGGAAGAGGCTAATACAGGAAAGGGACTTAAGATAAAGTCATGGATGAAGCCAATCTTCAAATATTTTGTTCCGGCAGCAATTTTGTTCATCTATATTTATGGAATGATTAATTTTAAGTGGAAATAAAAACAACACCTCGCATCGTATTTAATAGTACGGTTCGAGGTGCTTTTTTGTATGAGTAAGACATTAGTTAATACATACTTTGCAGTGTTTATGGCAGCATCCTTTCCAACTTCATTATATCCGGCCTGATAATAATGGAAAGAATCCTTTATCAGTCCCCGTGCTTTCATTGTTTCAAACAGGCGGCTTACGACTGTAATATCTTTTCTGTGCTCTGCAAATGAATACTGGGCATTTCTAATCTCATTGTAGCAGATATCATCAGCTGTTCCATTATAAGCGCCAATTCCAATTAAAAAACAATGTTCAATTCCGACAGCCTTTAGCTTTTCATACATTTGCATAAATTGTTTTGTATATTCGTCAGCACTTGTATGGTGATCTCCGTCAGATTCTCCCTGACACCAAAGAAGATACTGATGGCGAAGGGTAATATTATGTTGTTCGCAGAATGTTTGCGCGCTTTTTAAACGTGTTATTGTATCTGTAAGATAGTCATCGTGATCCTGCCAGTTTGCGATGACAGAGCCGCCCTTGCTTGATGACAGGCCAAGAACTGGAACGCCTGTATTCTGAAAATAGGTATTTACAAAAGAAGTGACAAGTGAGCCAGTCTTCATATTTGGCTCAAAAATACCAGTGGGATTATTTTCCAGAGCACCAAAAGGCTCTGCGATTGGATAAAGTCTGGTTGGATCAGAGATTGCGCGAAATTCAGCACCAGCACCAGAAATTAAGTCAGTTGCACCTTCTGGAAATTGTGTACAGGCAATGCCGCGGCCAGCCATATTGGACTGTCCGGCGAATAAAAATAAATCATATGTTGTCATAAGTCCACCTTCTGTTATAGTATTTTTCAAGTGGAGTATAGCACTGAAAGTGCTGATACACAAGTGCAAAAAAATTGTGAAAGTCATTCACCTTCGGGTTAGATTTAATTTGGATGTGAATGGGGTTAAGAATAGTTACAAAGGATCTAAAGTGTGGTACTATAAGAGTGGTTTTGAGGATTTCACTTTAGAAAGGAAATATTATGCATACAAAGGAATCATTAAAAAAGCAGCTTGCAGCGATGGGACTTACAGGGGAAGAAACAATTTTAATTCATTCTTCTATGAAGGCAATCGGTGAAACACAAAAAGGAGCTGAGACGGTGTTAGATGCTTTGATGGAGTTTTTTGAAAAGGGTTTATTGCTTCTTCCGACACATACATGGAAGACGATAAATGCGGAGAATCCTGTTTTTGATGTGGATAATGAACCGGCATGTGTTGGGATTTTACCTAATTTATTTTTGAAACGTCCTGGTGTGATTCGCTCATTGCATCCGACTCACAGTATGGCAGGCTACGGAAAAGATGCTGCGTCATATTTGGCTGGGGAAGAAATGCGCAATACACCGTGTACACCAGGCGGCTGTTATGATCGTTTAAAGGATGTCGGAGGCAAAATTCTCTTAGTTGGGGTTGGTCATGAGCGAAATACATACATCCATAGTGTAGAGGAAGTGCTTAATGTGCCAAATAGACTGTCTGACATGCCAGTTCTTATGAAAATCGTGCAGCATGGAAAAAAGCCAGTTTCTGTCTATATGAGAAAGCATTATAATTCACAGCAGCCACATATTTCTGAGTATTTTGTTAAGCTAAATCGTGCATTTGATGAATGTGGAGCTGCAGTACATACGGTATTTGGATCAGCAGAGTGTATTTTATGCGATGCAAGACGTATTTTTGAAGTGACTCGCCATGTGCTGGCACCAGATCCAGAGTGTCTGGTGACGGGAGGAGAAATTGCACCTGAAAGATGGCAGGAATTTATAAGATAAAAAGGATATGATAAAAGCAATGGGGAGGGCTCCATTGCTTTTTTTACTTGACTTTTACATTCCTTTTCCGAAACGAGGATAGTATGTAAGGCGAAACGCCTGCTATTATAAATGACGTGAGACAGAGAATGAAATGAAAAAAGACACCTGTTGTTCTGTCTGACGCTTTAAATAGACAGAATTGATTGGAAAGGAATTGTATGTCAGAAATCACACTGAAAAATGTAAGCAAGAAATATGAAAATGGAAACTTCGCGGTACGAGAGTTTAATCTGGACATTCATGACAAAGAATTTATTATTTTTGTAGGTCCGTCTGGCTGCGGTAAGTCCACAACGCTCCGGATGATCGCCGGGCTGGAGGGGATCTCC
>ERZ857750.959-NODE-959-length-33934-cov-27.122141_pt1 | contig 33934 bp, 37 predicted proteins | sample MGYA00519915_ERZ857750 | MGnify/ENA primary metagenome ERZ857750 (study PRJEB31778, sample SAMEA3449358) | human gut metagenome | biome: human gut; feature: human-associated habitat; material: faeces | place: United Kingdom | collected 2010/2012 ...
AAGAACGATGTATCAAGGAGATATTGATTATGGCTACCACCATCACTCTTGAAGGTGCTGCTCGTACCGAGTTCGGCAAGGGCGCTGCCCGCCGCATGCGCGTCGCGAACCTCATCCCGGCCACCGTTTACGCGGGTGGCGAGGATCCGACCTTCGTGCAGCTGCCGATGAAGGAGACCACTCTGGCTCTGCGTCACACCAACGCCCTGTTCACCATCAAGTATGGTGACGAGACCAAGATGGCCGTTGTCAAGGACGTCCAGCGCAACCCGGTGAAGCGCATCGTCGAGCATGTCGATTTCTACGAGGTCAAGGCCGGCGAGAAGATCGACGTCGAGGTGCCGGTGTTCGTTGAGGGTACTCCGAAGGGCGCTGCCGTCGCGTTCGTCGACATCCAGGAGCTCAAGGTCCGCGCCGATGTGGCCAACCTGCCGGAGAAGATCGTGGTCAACGTTGATGGCCTGACCGATGGTTCCAAGGTCTTCGCCAAGGACGTTGTGCTGCCGGAAGGCGTCGTACTCGATGTCGAGGATCCGGAAGAATCCGTCGTCACCGTCGAGGTGCCGGAAGATGCCGCACCGGTTGAGGCCGCTCCGGCTGCTGACGCTGAGTGAGATCGTTGCTCAAGCTGATTTGATTCCGATATGCCTGCCATATCGGTAGTACAAGGTCCCTGTGTGTGAAAACACGTGGGGACCTTTGCGTTTCCTTATGTTTCTTGCTATCTCATATCGCGAACGCCGGTTATCGAAAGCGTTTATGGTGTGAGAAAGTACATACCAGAACCCGGCGCCACAAGCGCCGGAGACCAATAACCGCTGGCCGCCTTTGGGTGGCTGATGCAACTAGAAGAAGTAAAGAATGACTGAACAGAATCATCACGATCCAGCGGAGCTTGACAAGCTCGCTGAGAAGTTCACCGTGCTCCCGAACGACAATCCGGCATCCGACGCCAAGCGCGCCGAACTCATCGACAAGCCGGCCTTCGGTCAGGTCTTCTCCGACAATATGGCCCACATGACCTGGACCAAGGGTGAAGGCTGGTCCGACCGTCGCATCGAGCCGTACGCGCCGCTGAAGATGGATCCGGGCGCATCTGTTCTGCATTACGCCCAGGAATGCTTCGAGGGTCTGAAAGCCTACCGTCACGCCGACGGCTCCACCTGGCTGTTCCGCCCGGACGCGAACGCCGAGCGTTTCCAGAACTCCGCCAAGCGCCTGTACCTGCCGGAACTGCCGATCGACGACTTCATCGGCTCCGTCGCGGCACTGGTCAAGCGTGATGTGAACTGGGTTCCGTCCCGTCGCGAATACACGCTGTACATGCGTCCGTTCATGTTCGCTTCCGAGCCGTTCCTTGGTGTGCGCGCTCCGCAGGAAGTGGATTATTGCGTGATCGCCTCCCCGTCCGGCCCGTACTTCCCGGGCGGCGTGAAGCCGGTCAACATCTGGGTCGAGGACAAGTGGTTCCGCACCGGCCCTGGCGGCACTGGCTTCGCCAAGTGCGGCGGCAACTACGCAGCCTCTCTGCTCGGTGAATACACCGGCATCGACCATGGCTGCCAGCAGGTGTGCTTCGTCGACGCCGCCACCAAGACCTACCTGGAGGAGCTTGGCGGCATGAACATGATGGTCGTGCACAAGGACGGCCACGTGGAAACCCCGTCCCTGACCGGCAACATCCTGCCGGGCGTGACCCGCCGCTCCCTGATCCAGCTCATCCAGGACAACGGCCACGATGTGGTCGAGACCATGATCGCCCTGGATCAGCTGCTTGAGGACATCAAGTCCGGCGAAGTCACCGAGGTGTTCGCCTGCGGTACCGCCGCCATCATCACCCCGATCGGTCGCTTCAAGTCCGAGAAGTTCGATGTGACCGTCGCCGACGGCGGTTCCGGCGAGTTCACCCTCGCACTGCGCAACCAGCTGCTCGGCATCCAGCTTGGCGAGATCGAAGACCCACACAACTGGATGTGGAAGGTCTGCTGATTTTCCCGTTAGCGATTATTAGCTGACATATAGCTGTAATGGCCGCCGGAGGGTGGCGCGTGCTTCAGGCCAAGTTCACATGGTCTGACAATGTACGTGCCGCCCTCCGGCTCTTTTATTGCAGCTCTTGCCCCATATTGTGCTATTTTTAACAGCTGGTTGGAAAAGAAATATGTGAGGGAAGGGGAGTGGCCATGGAAGTGGCGCTGGAAAGCAACGGCTTCTTCATAGGTATCGAATATCTGGCGACCTTCTGCTGCGGCATGGTCGGCGGGCTCGCCGCCGTACGCAAAGGCTATGATATTTTTGCGATTCTTGTCACCACATGGCTCACCGCATTGGGTGGCGGCATCATTCGTGATGTGCTGCTCGGAGCGCTTCCTCCCGCAGGCGTCTCCGACAAAGGGCTGGTGATCACCGCACTGCTCGCAGCTGTGGCCGTAGCCATCATTTATCCCGAAGTCGACAAGCTCAAATGGTCCATGCTGTCATTGGACGCGCTGGCATTGGGCCTTTACGCCGTCAACGGCACATCCAAAGCCATGATGTACCACATGTCCGGCACCACGGCAGTGTTCCTGGGCATGTTCACGGCACTTGGCGGCGGACTCATCCGTGACATGCTCATCAACGAGGTGCCCATGGTGATCCGCGACAAGCATTGGTACGCGGTGCCTTCAGCCGTTGGATGCGTATTGACGGTACTCGTATGTAAAGGAGTGAACGAGGGAATCGTCAGTTTTCCCGCCGAAGTCGTGCTTGATGTGCTGATTGTGGTGCTGGTGGTGGTCATGCGGCTTATCTCCGTGTTTTTCGACATTCAATTGCCGGGGGCTTTGGCCAGGCATAACACCTACCTGCCGAGCGAAGCCAAATATCTCAAACGTCCGGTCATCCATCCCGATCGGAATGATGACGATATCAAGCGTAAGTGAGCTTTTTCAACAGAGCACGAAATGTAAAAAAGAAGAAGCCCCGCAGGTTTTCCTGCGGGGCTTCTTACAAGCTGTGAGTTACGAAAACTCAGAGAGCGTTGATGGCCACAGCGAGACCGGACTTGCGGTTGGCAGCCTGGTTCTTGTGGATCACGCCAGCGCCGGCGGCCTTGTCGAGCTTCTGGGCTGCGACCTTGTAGGCGGCTTCGGCGGCGGCCTTATCGCCAGCGGCGATGGCTTCGCGGGTGGCGCGAACGGCAGTCTTCAGGCTGGACTTCACGGCCACGTTACGCTTGTGCGCCTTCTCGTTGGTGAGAACGCGCTTCTTCTGCGACTTGATGTTTGCCACTATTTCTCCAAACGACGTTTGCTATAAGGACATACAAACGATGATGATAACATGGCACGCGGATAAATCGCCAATGCGTATAAGAGTGTCGCGGAAGGACATGCCGACACTACCAGTTAGAATCGTTTGCGTCGAATATTTCCAGAGGAGGATGGCGTGGGGCAGCAGCATAATCAGCCCGGGTACACCGATCAGTCGTTGATCCGCAACTTTTGCATCATCGCGCATATCGATCACGGCAAATCAACGGTGGCGGACCGTATTCTGCAGTTGAGTGGCATCGTGCCGGAGCGCGAGATGCGCGATCGCTTCCTCGACCGCATGGATATCGAGCAGGAACGCGGCATCACCATCAAATCGCAGGCCGTGCGCGTGCCGTGGACGGTTGACGGCACCGAATACACACTCGGCATGATTGATACCCCCGGCCATGTGGACTTCACATACGAGGTGTCCCGAGCGTTGGCCGCATGCGAGGGTGCGGTGCTGCTTGTCGACGCCACGCAGGGCATTGAAGCGCAGACGCTGTCCAACCTGTATATGGCCATCGACCATGATCTGGCCATCATCCCCGTGCTCAACAAAATCGACCTGCCCAGCGCCGAACCCGACAAGCATGCCGAGGAAATCGCCGGCCTGATTGGTTGTGACCCGTCCGACGTGTTGCGCGTCTCCGGCAAAACCGGAGAAGGCGTCGCCGAACTGCTCGACCGTATCGTCGCCGAAGTGCCCGCGCCGACGGGCAATCCGGACGCGCCTGCCCGCGCGCTCATTTTCGACTCCGTATACGACTCCTATCGTGGCATCGTCACTTACATTCGTATGGTCGACGGTGAACTGAAATCGCGCGAGAAGCTGCACATGATGGGTATCGGCATGACGCATGACCCCATCGAAATCGGCGTGATCAGCCCCGACATGATGCCCACCAAGGCGCTTGGCGCAGGAGAGGTCGGCTATGTGATCACCGGAGCGAAAGACGTCAGCCAGTCCAAGGTGGGCGACACCATCACCTCCGCCATAAATCCGGCTACCGAGCCGCTCGAAGGCTACCGTGATCCGCAACCAATGGTCTACGCCGGCCTGTTCCCAATCGACAACGCGCAATATCCGGAACTGCGCGAGGCGCTTGACAAGCTCAAGCTCAACGACGCGGCCCTCATCTACGAACCGGAAACCTCCGTGGCGTTGGGCTTCGGCTTCCGTTGCGGCTTCCTGGGCTTGCTGCACATGGAGATCGTCACCGAACGTTTGAGCCGCGAATTCGACCTTGACCTGATCTCCACCGCGCCGAACGTGCCGTACGAGGTCACCGCGGAAGACAATTCCGTGCATCGCGTCACCAATCCGAGCGAATTCCCCGAAGGCAAGATCAAGAAGATCGTCGAACCGATGGTTGCCGCCGACATCATCACGCCGAAGGATTTCATCGGTGCGGTGATGGACCTGTGCCAAGACCACCGTGGCCAGATGGGCACCATGGAATACATTTCCGCCGACCGTGTGGAAATGCATTACCGTATTCCACTCGCCGAAATCGTCTTCGACTTCTTCGACCAACTGAAGAGCCGTACCAAGGGGTATGCGTCGCTCGACTACCACGAGGATGGCGAACAGTCCGCCGATCTGGTGAAGGTCGACATCCTTATTCAAGGCGAGAAAGTCGATGCGTTCAGCGCCATCGTGCACCGTGACAAGGCGTACAGCTATGGCGTGATGATGACCAAGAAGCTGCGTGAGCTCATTCCGCGTCAGCAGTTCGAGATTCCCATCCAGGCTGCCATCGGTTCTCGAATCATCGCACGCGAAACCATCCGCGCCCTGCGCAAGGACGTGCTCGCCAAGTGTTACGGCGGCGACATCTCCCGTAAGCGTAAGCTGCTCGAAAAGCAGAAGGCCGGCAAGAAGCGTATGAAGATGCTCGGCCATGTGGAAGTGCCGCAGGAGGCGTTCATCGCAGCCCTGTCCACCGGCGAAGCGGGCAACGACCGCGACACCAAGGACAAGATTCGCGCCGCGCAGAAGTCCGAAGGCTGAGCCTTTCGTGACGTTCGAAATCTACATTCATGTTCCGTTTTGCTTACGTCGCTGCGGCTATTGCGACTTCAACACCTACACGGCCGTGGACATGGGCGCGGGCGCGTCACGCGGCAACTACGCGAACATGGTTATCCGCGAAATGGCGATTGTCCGCGATTGGCAGACAACGCACGGTATCAACGAGCCGAAGGTGGCAACCGTCTTCTTCGGCGGCGGTACGCCGACCACACTCAAGGCAAGCGATTTGGTCGCCATGCTGGATGCGGTACGCGCCACATGGGGCATCGCCGATGACGCGGAAATCACCACCGAAGCGAATCCCGACACGGTGAATGCCGACTATGTGAAAGAACTCGCAGACGGCGGTTTCAATCGTATTTCCTTCGGCATGCAATCCGCGGTACCGTATGTGCTTGCAACGCTCGACCGTACGCATACGCCGGAAAACGTCGCTGCCGGAATCGCAGCGGCCAATGCAGCAGGCATGCGTTCCAGCGTCGATCTGATCTACGGCGCGCCGGGGGAGAGCCTTGACGATTGGCGCACATCCGTCCGCACCGCCATCGATTTGGGCGTCAACCATATTTCCGCATATGCGCTCACCATCGCGCCGAATACGAAAATGGGACGACGGATCGCGGCGGGCACGTTGTCGAGACCGGACGATGACGACGAAGCGAACAAATACGAAATCGCCGACACGATGTTCACCGAAGCCGGCCTCGAATGGTATGAGATTAGCAATTGGGCTCGTCCTGGATACGAGTCGCAACACAACCTTGGCTATTGGAGGAACGTCGATTGGGCCGGTCTCGGTCCCGGTGCGCATTCGCATTATGGCGATTGCGAAGACGGCAAAGGATTGCGCTCCTGGGATATCGCGCATCCGCGATTGTGGGGCACCGCCATCAATGAGGGCAATGTGCCATGGGCCGGCAGTGAACGCATCACTGCCGACGAGGACATCGAAGAGACCATCATGTTGGGCCTGCGCATTCGTGAAGGACTCGACACCAGACAATTCAGCCACTTGATTCCTGAGCAAAAATGGATTGAGCTTGAGCACGACGGGCTGATCACAATGCTTGATGGCCGCGCCATACCCACTTTGCGAGGCCGACTGCTCAACGACACCATCATCACGGAGCTGTTGGAAACACTGGACTGACCGGGTTAATGAGCATAAGTGAAGTGCGTGCGCATGAGCATGACATGCGAAGTATGCGTTCATGGGCTAAATCCTCTGCGAGGCATTGACAAAAATAGCCATTCGTTATATGGACACGTGCAACGTTGCCGACATAATGGCGCGGTATTCTAAACCACGCATTAAAGAACCGCAAGACTTTTCTTGCCCAAAAACATTGAAGGTGGTTTCGGTGACTTTCCACGCCCCGTTAGATCTGACGATCCATGATTCCCAAGGTATGTACGATCCTGGAGCCGAGCATGACGCTTGCGGCGTGGGTATGGTCACCACCCTCAACAAGCGTCCGGAACGCAAGATCGTCGATGACGCCATCGAGGTGCTGGTCAATCTGAACCATCGTGGTGCCGTGGGCGCCGAGGAGAACACGGGCGACGGCGCAGGCATTCTCATGAGTATGCCTGACGAATTCATGCGTGCCACCGCCGGTGTGGAGCTTCCTGAAGAAGGCCATTACGCCGCGGGCATCGCCTTCTTGGATCGCGACATCGCCACTTCCGGCCAGCAGGAGCAGGCCATTTCCAAGATCGTGCGCGAAGAGGGCCTCGAAGTGCTCGCATGGCGCGTCGTACCCACCAATCCGGACGGACTCGGCCTGCAGGCGTTGGCCAGCATGCCGGCGTTCAAGACGCTGGTCGTGGCCGATCCGGAAGGCGAACTCGGTGGCATCGAGCTCGATCGCAAGACCTTCCGCATCCGCAAGCGTGTGGAACATGAGGTGGGCATCTACTTCGCGTCCCTGTCCGCACGCACCATCACCTACAAGGGCATGCTCACCACCATGCAGCTCAAGCCCTTCTTCCTGGACCTGTCCGACGAGCGCATGAAGGCGAAAATCGCCATCGTGCATTCCCGCTTCTCCACCAACACGTTCCCAAGCTGGCCGCTGGCACAGCCGTTCCGCCAGCTGGCGCACAACGGCGAGATCAACACCATCCAAGGCAACCGCAACTGGCTGTCCGCACGTGAAGGCCGACTGAGTTCCGAACTGCTCGGCGAATTCAAGCCGCTGCTGCCGATCGCCACCCCCGGCTATTCCGATTCCGGCACTTTCGACGAATGCCTCGAACTGCTGCACCTCGCCGGCCGTTCCATGCCGCACGCCATCTCCATGATGCTGCCGCCGGCATGGGAGAACAACGACCAGCTCGATCCGGACGTCAAGGCTTTCTACGAATACAACAACACGCTGATCGAACCATGGGATGGCCCGGCGCACATCATCTTCACCGACGGCACCCAGGTTGGTGCTCTGCTTGACCGTAACGGCTTCCGCCCGGGACGTTGGCAGGTCACCGACAATGGTTATGTCGTACTCGCGTCCGAAACCGGTGTGCTGCCGGAAGTCGCCGAGGAGCATATCGTCACCAAGGGCCGTCTGGAACCGGGCAAGATGTTCCTCGTCGACACCGACGAGGGTCGCATCATCCCCGACGAGGAAATCAAGAAGACTCTTGCCAGCCAGCACCCCTACCGCAAGTGGGTGGAAGGCAACTCCGTGGAATTGAGTCAGCTGCCCAAGCGCGAGCACGTCAACCACTCCGGTCAGTCCGTGCAGCGTCGTCAGCGCGCCTTCGGCTACACCGAGGAAGATCTGAAGCTGCTGCTCGCCCCAATGGCCAACACCGGCAAGGAGCCGCTCGGCTCCATGGGCAACGATACGCCGCTCGCCGCGCTGTCCAAGCACAGCCGCATGCTGTTCGATTACTTCACCCAGAAGTTCGCGCAAGTCACCAACCCGCCGCTCGACTGGGAACGTGAGAAGATCGTGACCAGCCTCGAATCCGCCATCGGTCCCGAGCCGAACCTGCTGGCCGATTCCGAACTGCACGCCAAGAAGATCCTCATCCCGCTGCCGGTGCTCAACTCCGACGAGATGGCACAGCTCAAGCGCCTCGACCGCGCCAAGATTCTCGGTGGCTATTACAAGCCGTTCATCGTCAAGGGCCTTTACCAGGTGGCCGGCGGCGGACAGGCACTGAAGGACCGTCTTGACGAGATCTTCCAGGAGATCGACGAGGCGATTGAGAACGGTGCCAACTTCCTGGTGCTGTCCGACCGCGATTCCAACTATGCGTGGGGTCCGATTCCATCGTTGCTGCTCACTTCCGCAGTGCAGCACCATCTGCTGCGCCGCCACACGCGTACGCAGATCTCCATGGTGGTCGAAGCCGGCGATGTGCGCGAAATCCACCATGTGGCACTGCTGATCGCCTATGGCGCTGCCGCGGTGAACCCGTATCTGGCATTCGAATCCGTCGAAGACCTCTCCCGCAAGGGCTACCTCAAGGTCGACGCGGAAACCGCCGTGAAGAACCTGACCCGCGCACTGTCCACCGGCGTGCTCAAGATCATGGCCAAGATGGGTGTCTCCACCATCATGAGCTACCGTGGCGCGCAGCTGTTCGAAGCGGTCGGCCTCAACAAGGACGTCATCGACGAGTACTTCACCGGCACCACGTCCCGTGTGGGCGGCGTCGGCCTCGACGAGCTCGCCGAGGAAGTCGCCAGCCGCCATCGCGTGGCCTATCCGACCCAATGGACCGCCCGCCCGCACCGCAACCTGCGTACCGGCGGCGACTACAAGTGGCGTCGTACCGGCGAGGACCATCTGAACGATCCGGAAGCCATCTTCCTGCTGCAGCAGTCCACCCAGCGCGGCGACTACAACCTGTTCAAGAAGTACTCGAACCACATCAACGACACCTCCAACCGTCTGATGACGCTGCGTGGCCTGATGAAGTTCAAGTCCACCCGCAAGCCGATCGACATTTCCGAAGTCGAGCCGGCCAGCGAAATCGTCAAGCGTTTCTCCACCGGCGCCATGAGCTACGGCTCCATCTCCCAGGAGGCGCATGAGACGCTCGCCATCGCCATGAACACGATCGGCGCACGCTCCAACTCCGGTGAAGGCGGCGAATCCGAGAATCGTATCAACGATCCGCTGCGCTACAGCAAGATCAAGCAGATCGCTTCGGCACGCTTCGGTGTGACCAGCGACTATCTGGTGCATGCCACCGACCTGCAGATCAAGCTCGCCCAAGGCGCGAAGCCAGGCGAGGGCGGCCATCTGCCGGGAGCCAAGGTTCCGCCGTGGATCGCCAAGGTACGTCACGCCACCCCGGGCGTGGAGCTCATCTCCCCACCGCCGCACCACGACATCTACTCCATCGAGGATCTGAAGCAGCTGATCAACGATGCGAAGATGGCCAATCCGAAGGCCCGCATCCACGTCAAGCTCGTCTCCGAATTCGGCGTCGGCACCATCGCTGCCGGCGTGGCCAAGTGCCATGCCGATGTGGTGCTGATTTCCGGCTATGACGGTGGCACCGGCGCGGCTCCGCTCAACGCCATCAAGCATGCCGGCACCCCGTGGGAGATCGGCCTGTCCGAAACCCAGCAAACGCTGGTTCTGAACGGCCTGCGTTCCCGCATCACCGTGCAGTGCGACGGCGAGCTCAAGACCGGTCGCGACGTGGTGATCGCCGCGCTGCTTGGCGCCGAGGAATTCGGCTTCGCCACCGCCGCGCTGATCGTCGAAGGCTGCGTCATGATGCGCGCCTGCCAGAAGAACACCTGCCCGCAGGGCATCGCCACCCAGGATCCGGAGCTCCGCGCACGCTTCAAGGGCAAGCCGGAACATGTCGTCAACTTCTTCATGTTCATCGCCGAGGAAGTCCGCGAACTGCTCGCTCAGCTCGGCTTCCGCACGCTGGAAGAGGCCGTCGGCCATGTCGAATGCCTCGACCAGGACGAAGCCATCAAGCGTTGGAAATCCGACGGCATCGACCTGAGCAACGTGCTCATGCAGCCGGGCCCGGTTCCGGGAACCATCCTGCACAAGACGATCGATCAGAACCACGAGCTCGACAAGGCGCTCGACAACAAGCTCATCGAGCTTGCCCAGCCCGCCCTTGACAAGAAGGAGCCCGTGCGTATCGAAATGCCGATCCGCAACGTGTACCGTACGCTCGGCACCATGCTCGGCTATGAGATCACCAAGCGCTACGGCGAGGAAGGTCTGCCGGACGACACCATCGACATGACGTTCCATGGTGCCGGCGGCCAGTCCATCGGCGCGTTCATTCCGCGTGGCGAAACCATCCGCGTCTACGGCGAAGTCAACGACTACGCGGGCAAGGGCCTGTCCGGCGGCCGCATGGTGGTCCGTCCAGAGGACGGCATCACCTTCGATCCGCACGAGAACGTGATCGCAGGCAATGTCACCGGCTTCGGCGCGACTTCCGGCCAAATGTTCGTGGCCGGCCGCGCAGGCGAACGTTTCGCCGTACGTAACGGCGGCGCCACCTTCGTGGTGGAAGGCGTGGGCGACCACGGCTGCGAATACATGACCGGCGGTACGGTCGTGATTCTCGGCTCCACCGGCCGTAACCTCGGCGCGGGCTTCTCCGGCGGCAACGTGTACGTGCTCGACCTCGACATGAAGCAGGTCAACCCGGCGGCCGCCACCAACGGCGCGCTGCTGTTCGAGCCGCTTGACGCCGATGCCGACAAGCTGGTGCACGGTCTCGTCAAGCAGCATGCCGAAGAGACCGGCTCCGCCTTCGCGAAGGCCCTGCTTGACGACTGGGAAAACAGCGCCAAGCGATTCACCCACATCGTTCCGAAGCACTTCCTCGCCATGCAGAAGGCGATGAAGGAAGCCGAGGAGAAGAACATCGATTTCAATACGCCCGGCGTCTGGGAACAGGTGTACGAGCAGGTTATGGAAGGAGCGCGCTGACATGGGAGATCCTCGTGGATTCCTGAAGGTCCGTACCCGTCGCGAACTGGCCGAACGCCCCGTTGAAGAGCGAATCAAGGACTGGTTCGACGTTCACACCGAATCCGGCCTGCAGTCCTGGACCACCGAGCAGGCGGCCCGCTGCATGGATTGCGGAACCCCGTTCTGCATGAGCGGATGCCCGCTCGGCAACATCATTCCGGAGTTCAACGATCTGGTCCGTCAGGAGAAGTGGGAGGACGCGTACAACCGTCTGTCCGAAACCAACAACTTCCCCGAAGTGACCGGTCGCATCTGCCCGGCATTGTGCGAAGCCGCCTGCGTGCTTGGCATCCATCAGCCGGCCACGATGATTCAGAACGACGAACGCACCATCATCGATCAGGCATGGAGCCTTGACTACGTCAAGCCTCTGCCGCCGCAGCGTCTGACCGACCAGACCGTTGCCGTGGTCGGTTCCGGCCCATCCGGTCTCGCCTGCGCCCAGCAGCTCACCCGTGCCGGCCACACCGTGGTCGTATACGAGCGTGATGACGCCATCGGTGGTCTGATGCGTTACGGCATTCCGAACTTCAAACTCGACAAGCGCCTCATCGACCGCCGAGTCGAGCAGATGGAAGCCGAAGGCACCGTGTTCCGCACCGGCGTGGAAATCGGCAAGGACATCTCCTGGGATGACCTGCGTTCCCGCTACGACGCAGTGGTGGTTGCCATCGGCTCCACCGTGCCGCGTGACATGAAGATTCCAGGCCGCGAGCTCAAGGGTATCCATTTCGCCATGGAGTTCCTGCCGGACGCCACACGTCGCGTGTACGGTGTCAAGCCGGTCAACGACATCACCGCCGAAGGCAAGCATGTGGTGATCATCGGCGGCGGCGACACCGGTTCCGACTGCCTCGGCACATCCCTGCGCCAAGGCGCTAAGGACGTCACCGTGCTGCAGATCATGCCGCAGGAACCGAAGGAGCGTCCGGCCAACCAGCCATGGCCGACCTTCGCCCGCCTGTACAAGGAAACCTCCTCCATGGAGGAAGGTTTCGAAACGCAGCGCGCCGAATACGTGTACAACACCGACTCGGTCAACTTCGAGGGCTCCGACGAGGACAAGGCCAAGGTGAAGGTGGAGAACTCCACCGCCACCGAAGGCTTCGTCGCCGACGAGAACGGACATGTCACCGGTCTGAAGGTCGTCAACGTCGCTCCAGGAGAGAACGGGCCGTTCACCCGCCAGCCAGGCACCGAACGAGTGATTCCCGCCGATCTGGTGCTCATCTCCGTGGGCTTCCTGCACCCTGACACCACCACGCTGGTGGATCAGCTGCCGGTCGACCTTGACGGTCGAGGCAATGTGGCGCGTAACGACAAGTTCGCCACCTCCAAGGACGGCGTCTTCGCCTGCGGTGACGCTGGACGTGGCCAGAGCCTCGTCGTGTGGGCCATCTCCGAAGGTCGCTCCTGCGCTGCCGCGGTCGACGAGTACCTTACCGGCTCCACCGAACTGCCGGCACCGATCGTCGCTTCCAAGCGTCCGATGATGCTGCCGCGATAGACAACACTGTTGTAAGGGTATGAACGAGGTAGCCCGGCTCGCGAATAGTGAGCCGGGCTACCTGTTTTTCACCCAAAATGCGGTAAAGTAATCCCAGCACCATGCAACAAAGGAGTGACTAATGCCAAATCGCGCAGAACGACGTGCCCAAGCCAAGCGCAATCGCAGGGGAGTGCCACAGCAATACGACCAAACCCAAGGCCGCGCACGTTCCGGCATGTTGGACGAGTATCAGCTGCAGGAAAAGTCACGTCGTCTGCAGGACGGCACTGATGGGCCATGGAAGCCGAGTGCCAGTACGATCACGGAAACGGAAAACGTGCTGAACACCAATCCTGATTACAAGAATCCGAAGATGTTCAAGGCACCCCATTCCGTCCGCCAATGGTTCCGTGTGGCCAGCTGGGTGCTGATTGCGCTGTCGGCCATCGCCTTCCTCGTGGTCATGTGGCTGCCGTCGCATCCGATGTGGCTCATCTCCACAGTCGCCATCGTCTTCGCAGTCGGTGTGCTGAGCCTGTTCTTCACGGCCGGCAACCCGAAGCACAATCCGAATCTCGACCAAAACGGAACAGCCGTCTGATCACAAAAACGATGGAAAGCGGTGAGACAACCAGAAGCATTTGTCTCACCGCTTTTTCTATCGGATTTTAGGTATGCGCTACTTGACTTCGACTAACCGTAAAGGGTATGCGAGAATGCTGTTTCATCGTTTTTCAGAAAAAGAATGGAACTTTCTGAAAAACGATGAAAACAATAAGTGTTTTTCGTGTCTGATGTTTTACAGTAGAACAGGAAACGCTGGAAGACTCGAGGAGGAGATTACAGACATGAAGGTTGACATTCTATCGCGTGAATACCCGCCCAAGGTGTATGGCGGCGCGGGGGTGCATGCCGAAGAGCTTTCCAAGGTGCTGGCGGAACGTGTCGATGTGACGGTCCGCGCATTCGACGGGCCGCGCGCGGCCGCCGACATTCCCGCGATTTCCGGAACCGACCCGAAAGGGTCGCTCACGGTCGTCGGCTACGACGTGCCGAAGGAGCTTGAGGATGCGAACGGTGCGCTGAAGACGTTTGGCGTCGATTTGCAAATCGCCAACGACGTTGATGCCGACATCATCCATGCGCATACATGGTACGCATGCCTTGCCGGCTATCTCGCCAAAATGCTGCATGACACCCCATTGGTCATCACCGCGCACTCGCTTGAACCGTTCCGTCCATGGAAACGTGAGCAGTTGGGCGGCGGCTACAATCTGAGCTCCTGGGCTGAGAAAGACGCCTACGAGCATGCCGACCGCGTGATCGCCGTATCCGCGGGCATGCGTGAGGATATCCTCACCGCCTATCCGAACCTTGACCCGGACAAGGTGGTCGTAGTGCATAACGGCATCACCATGAGCCAGTTTGAAACCCCGGCGGATGACGATCCGGGCTGGAAGGTGTTCGAACGTTACAACATCGACCGCAGCAAACCGACCTTGCTGTTCGTCGGACGCATCACCCGTCAAAAGGGTCTGCCGTACCTGCTTCAGGCACTGCACTTCGTGGACCCGAACATCCAGGTCGTTCTGTGCGCCGGCGCTCCCGACACGCCGGAAATCATGGAAGAGGTCAAGACCGCCTTCGCCAAGCTCGACGAGGAACGCGGCAACATCATCTGGATTGAGGAGATGCTGCCGAAGCCGGAACTCAACGCACTCGAACATGGCTGTGACGCATTCATCTGCCCATCCATCTACGAGCCGCTCGGCATCGTGAATCTGGAAGCCATGGCATGCGGTCTGCCGGTGGTCGCCTCTGCGACCGGTGGCATTCCGGAAGTCGTCGTCGACGGCGAGACCGGATATCTGGTGCCGGTCGACCAACTGCATGACGGCACTGGCACCCCCACCAACCCTGACAAATTCGTGCACGATATGGCCGGCGCCATCAACCGCATCATGGCTGACCCTGAAAAGGCGAAGCGGATGGGACAGGCCGGTTACGAGCGTGCCCGCGACCACTTCAGCTGGGAGTCCATCGCAGACAAGACCGTCAAAGTCTACGAGGACGTGCTTGCCGAACGGAAGTAGAACCGAACCTGTCTGATCGCGGATAACCGATCCGGCTGATCGATAGCCAGAATATTCCTGAAATGCCTCCTGCCGACGCACTATGCTGGCAGGAGGCATCATCGTATCCAAGTGGTTTGTGAAAATGGAGGGGACCATGAACGAACAGAGCATCGCGTTGAAACTGGACGATGTGGAATTCCGTCGCCGCAGGCGCGTAATTCTCACCAAAGTCAATCTGGAAGTCAAAAAAGGCGAGAAATGGGTGCTGTTCGGTCCCAACGGCATCGGCAAATCCACGTTGGTGCAGATGATGAGCACCCGTGGATTCCCATCCGAAGGCACAGTCGACATTCTTGGAAACCGTCTGGGCAAAGTGAACGTGTTCTCCTACCGCAACCGCATCGGTTTGAGCTCGGCCGAACTCGGACGTGCGTTCCCACCGCAGGAAGATCCTCTTGACGCCATCGTGACGGCGCTGACCGCAACCACCGGCCGTTGGCGCGACACCTATACTGACGAGGATTACGCCAAAGCCCGCTCATTGATGCGTGAATTCGGCATCGAATACCTGGAAGGCAAGATGATGTTCAAGCTTTCCGAAGGCGAACGCACTCGCGTGCTTATCTGCCGTGCGTTGATGGCGGATCCCGATTTGCTGATTCTTGACGAGCCGACCACGGGTCTTGATTTGGGTGGGCGTGAGATTGCTTTGCGTGCGTTGAGTCGTGTTGGTGCGGAGCAGTCTGACCGCGCCGTGATTCTGGTGACGCACCGTCTTGAGGAGATTCCGCAAGGCTTCGACCATGTGGCGATCATGGGACGTATCACCGGCAACGAGGCGGACGCGTATGCGGATAATGTGGCCGGCAACGATCCGGCGCCGGGCACTATCGTGTATACGGGTGATTTGGAGCATGGTTTTACTTCTGAACGGTTGAGCCAGGTGTTTGGTTTGGATTTGAAGGTCACGCATGCGAATGGTCGTTGGAACGCGTACGCGGTGTGATGTTGACGTCGCCGTCACATTGCCGTCGCTTCGTGCCGTCTGCCGGTATGACGGCGGATACGGTAGCATAGGTTCGTTGCTGTCCGTGGAATAATGCGGTCTGCAATCGTAAGCCATAGTCGTGAAATCGCATACTGAACGAACGTACGAAGGAGCGTGAACCATGCGTCGAGGGCCGCTTGCCGCCGGTGAAAAAGTGCAGTTCACGGACCGCAGGTCGAATAAAATCACCGATCAGCTGGTGCCGGGTGGTGTGACGCAGACTTCGCATGGCATCATCCTGCATGATGATGTGATTGGCCAGACGGAAGGATCCGTTGTCGTGACGGTGAGTGCGAAACGTGAGGCTCAGGTCAACCAGACGCATCCGGAACGCGACGCGAACAAACCGTGGAAGGGGACGCGTGCCATCGGTGGTTGGGAGTTCGCCGTCATGCGTCCGCGCTTGGCTGACTATGTGCTGTCCATGCCGCGTGGCGCGCAGATCATGTATCCGAAGGACATCGCGCAGGTCATTCAGCTCGGTGATATTCGTTCCGGTATGAACGTGCTGGAATCCGGAGCCGGTTCGGGCGCGATGAGCATCAATCTGCTGGATGCCGTGGGGGAGGGCGGAAGCCTCACCACCATCGAGATGCGTTCGGAATTCGCGCGCGTCGCCGAAGCCAACGCGACGGTTTACTTTGGCGAACGTCCCGCATGGTGGGATTTGAGGACCGGCGATTTCGATTCGGTCGCGGCTGGTTTGCCGGAACACTCCTTCGACCGCATCATGCTTGACATGCTTGACCCGTGGAACCGTCTTGAACAGGCGTATCGCGTGATCGCGCCTGGCGGCGTGCTCGTCGCGTACGTCACCACCACCACGCAGTTGAGCCGTCTTGCCGAAGCGTTGCGCGAGGCCGGTTGCTGGACCGAGCCGGACATTCAGGAGACTTTGGAACGTAATTGGAAGGCGCAAGGACTGGCCATCCGTCCCGATCACCAGATGATTGGACACACCGGTTTCCTCATGGTTTCTCGCGCGATGGCTCCGGGCTTTCAGGCGTTGCGTAAACGCGACCGTGCCACGAAGGACACGACGACCGACATCGATTCGTTGACGCTCGAGGAGCGTGCCGAACAGCTTGAGGATCTGGAATTGCGTGACATTTCCGATCGCAAGCTGCGCAAGGTGCTGCGTGACCTCGACGCGCAGGTCGAAGCCATAAAGGAGTAGATTTAGAGCGTTTCATGCCATGTCCCAGCGGAAAATCTGAGACAATGGATATTAGATATTTGAAATGCGGCGCTGGAACCGGATCGGAGCGTGCGATTATGGGAACGAGCCTGAAGAAGGTCGCCAAAAAGACCAAGGAATACAAGTATGTGCTGCTGGCGATGCGCCACGCCAAAACCGAGCCGTTCGGCGGCAACGGCAGCGACGTGGGACGTGAGCTCACCGACAAAGGACGTAAGCAGGCCAAAGCCGTGGCCAAAGGATTGGCGGCGTTCAAAATGGTGCCCACTCGCATCGCATGCTCCAGCGCCACCCGCGCCCGTCAGACCTGCGATCGCATGCTCAAGGTGTTCGGCGACGATCCGAAAGTCGACTACCGGCAAAGCCTGTACGAAGGCGGCGTGCAATCCGTGTTCGACGAGCTCGCGCAAACCAAGGAAAAGCATCGCACGCTGCTCGTGCTTGGCCACGAACCGACCATTTCGATCGCCTGCCAATGGCTGGCCAGCACCGAATCCGATCCGACGTTGCTTGACCTGCTGAATCTCGGCATGTCCCCGGCCTCGATCGCCGTATTCGGCTCGAACGAGCCATTCAACCAGTGGCAGCTGCACAGCGGCGAACTCATCGCGCTGCTTACCGCCAAAGACTTCGAGTAGGGCTTGCGTGTTCCGGGCTGATTCGGAACGATGAGCATTCCGCAGAGTGCTGTGATTTGACTTCAAGCGGCTTCAAGGTTGTATGGTGCTTTCTGAACCGATGTTCAGAATGATGGATAGGAGAGCCCATATGAACAATCCCAGTGCGTTCCCTCTTGGGGAACCAAATGACGGTTTCGCCCAGTATTTCGACGGACAGAGCTGGCTTGCGCCGGTACTTGACGCGCCTGAAGTGTCAATCCACAATGTGACGTTCGAACCTGGATGCCGGAACCACTGGCATATCCACCATCACGCGGCCCAGATTCTCATTGCGGTCGGAGGGCGTGGCTACTACCAGCTTGAGGGCGAAGAGCCGAAGGAGCTTGAATCGGGACAGGCCGTCCGTATTCCGCCGGACGTTAAGCATTGGCACGGTGCCGCCCCTCACGAAGCTTTCAGCCATTTGGCGTTCATGATTGCGGATGGCACGGGCGACGCGACGAATGAATGGCTGGAACCCGTGGACCCCGACGCATACGGGACATTGCGTTAAATCCGCTTGCCGGGCTGTTCTGCATTATTGATCCATAAACATAAATGTGTGAATATAGACGGCATACGGACTGCGTTATAAGGACAGTTAATACGCGCCACACTATGCTGGTATGACGCCGAATCGTTGGAATACCGCGGAAACGTAGACGGCTGTAAGGCTCGTATGGTGTCGTGCGCGCGTGACGCTGATACGAGTTTTCCAGCCGAAAACGGCGTTTTACGCCCACTTAGAGTGTGATTTAGAGTGGACTCCCGAACGCGTGGAGGACAGTCATGGCAGGCAAAACGAAGAGCAGAAGGACCGGAGGCTCAGGAAGCGTATTCCAGGACTCCAAAGGCAGATGGCATTTCCGCAAGGACATGGGAACCGACCCCGCGACCGGACGCCGCCGTCCACCGATCGAAGCCACCGGCATGGTGAAAAGCGAGGCGCGCGCCCGCTTCCAAGCGAAGGTCGCCGAATGGGAGCGTGACGGACGTCTGCCCACCAAGGACGGTCCGAAGACTGCGGACTACTTCGAACGGTGGATGGAACAGCACCGGACGGGAGTCAACCCCACCACATGGCGCAACGAATCCAGCTGGATGCGCACCATGAACGCGATCATCGGGGACATCCGCCTCAACCGGCTCACCGCCGACGACATCAACGGCATGTGTAGGCGACTGCGCCGCACACGCAAAGGCAAGACAGTCAACACCTACCTCGCGGTCCTCGGAGCCATGCTCAACACCGCGAAACGCGACGGACTCATCACCGACAATCCGATGGAGAACGTCAGACGAGTGCCGGAGGACCGGTACGAACGCGTCATCCTCGACGACGCGGATCCGGCAAGAGTGATCGAGGCGGCGCTCGCCGAACCAGACACGACGGTGGCCGTGTTCGACAGTCCGGACGAGCGCGAGAAATGGGCCCTCATGTTCGAACTCGCCTTCACCACGGGCATGCGGCCGGGGGAGCGGTATGGTCTGATGCCCTACCAGCTGGAACTGCACCATGGAATCCCCGTCATCAACGTGTGCCAGCAGGCCAAGCCGATACCATCCGGCGCCACGATCCCGGACTGGATGGACGCCGAACATCTGGATGGAGTGATCTGGCTGACCAAACCGAAGACCGCCAAAGGCGTGCGGACGGTTCCCATTCCACAGGGGCTTTGGGACCGGCTCTGGGCGCATATCGCCAAGTGGGGCGTGCCATCCCATGGACTGGTGTTCACCAATCTTTACGGTCGTCCCATCAGACGGGACAATGAGGAGAAACGTTGGCGCCGCGCGCTCGAGACGGCGGGACTGCCGTACGTCGACATCTACAGCGCTCGCCATTGGCTCGCCACGGAGCTCGCGGCAGCGGGGGCTGGCGAGGAGGAGCGTACCGCCATCATGGGCCATACCGACATCCATACCACCAGCGTGTACACGCATTGGAGGGAACGACTGCTCGCCGAGACGCTCGAAGAGGCCGTTCCAGACCTCCGCGGCGGCCAGTGACGGCCTATGACGGCCTGCGACGGCTTATTCGCAACACGAAAGAGTATTGACACGCCCCGCGCTCGCCGGTAGATTGAAAACAGAAGCAAGGAGGTGCCGATGGGTCATCGCACGTAGCCTCTTCCCATTCCGCGACAGACACCGCGACACAAAAGGTGAAAAGCACAAGCCGTAACCATTTCGGACCAAATAAACCAAACCCCGGCGCTCGCGGTATGCGGGCGGCCGGGGTCTTTTTCTATTGCACGGATACGCCACGAAATCGTCGTATTCCTCCCTTAAGAGTGTGAGGGTAGCTGGCTACTGTGCGGATGGGGCATTATCCAGCGGAAGATCGACGGAGACGGTTATCTGGCCATCGCTCTTTCCGATGGTGGCGGCGGTGACCTTCGCTTCGTCGCCGAACGGCGTGGAATCTGTCGGCAACGCCACGGTGCCCAGGACAATGCCGCTCAGCCTGACCACCAGCGCGTCTGACGAGAGCTTCACCGTCACCCAGATGTGCGACTGGTCGGCGAACTGGTCGAGGATCGTATCAAGTCCATCGACCGGGGTGATGGGAACCGTCCTGCCGATGGGGGTGAGTACCTTCTTGTGGGGTTTAGTATTCGAGAACGTGACCCTCTGCGCGGAGGTGGAATGGTCCTGTGGCTTTGGCTTAATGGGTTTTGGTTCTTGCGGCTTCTTCGCCGGAAGAGGCTTTGGAATGTCCTGGTGTGGGAGCTCTACCGGGTCGTGCTCCTCGGGCATCTGCAGGCGCAACTGCCATACATGCCGTTCCTTATCCGCCTTTCTGTTGCGCACGTGGGCGAGCATCACGGCGCCTTCAAGTGGCACCTGGCCGTAATGTCGTTCCATTTGATATTCGGTTATGTGTCCGATTTCTTCCCCGTCGAGGAACACCCAATACGTTGGATATCCGGCGTACTTGCCCTTCCGGATTAGATCCTCGACGACATATACCCAAACCCACGCATCGTATCCGTATCTTTTTAGGATTTGCTGATGGTTCTCGTCACCGGATATTTCCACCCCGCACTCTACGGTTTCGATAACAGTCCCCTTGGGTTGCGCATTCACAGCTGTTGGCATCTGTCCGTCAAGATAGATGCTTTTCATGAAGACGGAATCTTTGCGACGTTTGTCTCGAAGCGCCCGCCGTTTCGACTCTTCCCTTTTGCTGGGGGATAGCATCGCTAATCCGCGCATGGAGTCAAGTCTGCGCCAGCATTCGAAGGTCCATCGGGCGTCCGACAGTGCCCTGTGTTCTTCGGTCGCGTGCAGGCCGAGTAGCCGCATGGTTTCTTGCAGACTTACTGACGGGGCGTTCGGGAACTTCCCTCTCGCCAGTGACATCGTATCGATGCAGGATACGTCAAGACCTGTAATGCCAAGTCTGGACGCCTCCTTGTTCAGCGCGGAGATGTCGTAGCTGACGTTGTGTCCAATCACAGTGAGATTCGAGATGGCTGAGAGGAACTGGGGTATCACCTGTTCTGCGTTCGGTTGCGGTCGTAAGGATTCTTCGGTAATTCCAGTCAAAAGCGTCGCTGATGCCGGAACGTCGCATTCAGGGGAGATGAGCTGCTCCCATTCATAAATTGGTGCATCGTTCCTTACCAAGATGGCACCGATGTCTATGATGCGTATTCCGAAAGGGGAGTTTATCGTTTCCGTGTCAATGACGACGGCATCGGCAATAGATGCGTTCATGCTGAACTCGGTGAACGAATCTAGACTGCCATCGCCCGCATGCGATTCCTGGAACGATTCGCCACCCATAGGTGTGGACGATTGGTCCTCATTCTTCTTTTTGCCTTTTTTCGATATGGCATAGGCGATGCCCGCCACTACAGCGATGACGATAACAAACGTCATTCCATTACCCCTTCTCCATAGGCTAAGGCCGCATGATCGGCCAACAGCGACTTGTAATCCTCTACGACCTGTACCGTTACGCCCAGCTCGCATGCGATGAGGTACGAGTCCCCGTCGTACAGGCACTCGGCGGTTGCGTATTCGACGGGGTCCACGAGCCATAGTGCGGTTTCCCTGCGCGTGCGCCGCTCCGCCTTCGCTCCGATGATTCCGCATCCCGGATCTCGGTGTCTCGCATGCACGAGCTCATGGCAGAGCGTGCAGAGCTTCTGATGGTCGAGCAGACGATTATCGACGATGACGAGCCTCAGCGCATCGCAGTACAGGCCGCACAATCCTCTCTCCAGCTTCCGCTCCTCCACGCGCACATCCATCGATTCGGCCTCCGACAGCAGGTCGTCGTATCCGTCTATCGGCCCTCACCGCCGTTCATCTCGGTCTCCTTGTCCGGATCCGTGAGCGCCGCCACGTCGTAATCCTCCGGATGCGCGGCGATACGATCAACCAGGTCATCCGGGATTTGCGGGAGATTGCGGGCGCCGTATTCGCGGGCGGCTTTACTGCCCAGGGCGCGGGTGTAGATGTCGAGGCTGGTGAGTCCGAATGTGGAGGCGATGTGCTCCACATCGGACGTGTTCAACGGCGCCTCGTAGCGCATGCGTTTGTACCAGTAATTGTTGCTCAATCCGCTGGAATCGAAGAATTCATCTATCGTAATGCCGCTATTTTTCAACAGTTGCCGACATGCATCGATGATTCTTTTGCTGTCTTCGGTGACTTCGTTTTTAGATCCTCGTGCCATGCCTGAAGTCTATCTAAATAAGTAGATTTTGTAAAGAACCTATATAGGTAGGTACATTGAATCACCTAAATAGGTAGATTGAGAGTTGTCGCAAGGGAACGGACCAACCAGAAAGGAGCGGCAACCAATGAGCGAAACGGAAACCATCGCACGAAACCTCAGCGGCGAACTCGCACGACACCGCAAGACGCAGGCCGCACTCGCCAAGGAGCTTGGTGTGAGTGAGCAAAACATCAGTAAGCGATTGCAGGGCGAGGGTTCATTCACTACCGAACAACTCGAGAAAGCCGCCGGAATGCTCGGCATGAGCCTCTACCAGCTCATGATCAAGCTCCTCCAGCCAATCGACGGAATCAACCAAATCAAACCATAGGCAACCGGCGCTCGCCAAAGCATGAATCGAAAGGAGAATCCAATGAACAATGAAATCCGGAAGTTCGATTTTAGGGGCGCTGCGTTGCGCACCTTGACCGATGAGTCAGGGGAACCTTGGTTCGTCGCCAAGGACGTATGCGATGTGCTTGGCTACACGAACGCCAGCAAAGCAATCAGTGACCATGTTGATTCGGAAGACAAACTCAATAACGAATCGTTATCGAGTTTAGGACAGCGCGGAGGTTGGTTGGTTAACAAATCTGGTCTTTACTCGCTGGTGCTCTCGTCCAAACTGCCGACTGCGAAGGAGTTCAAGCGCTGGGTCACGCATGAGGTGCTTCCCCAGATCCGCAGGACCGGCGGCTACATCCCCACGAGCGACGCGGATGACGACATGACCATCCTGGCGAAGGCCGTGATGATCGGCCAACGCACCATGGAGGAGCAGAAGCAGAGGATAGCTGACCAGCAGTCGCGTATCGACGAGCTTCAGCCTAAGGCGTCCGCGTGGGACAACTTCGTGGACATTCCGGACGCGCTTTCCGTGCGTGATTCCGCGAAGCCGCTCAGCAATCTTGGTAGGCCGGTCGGGCAGACGGAACTGTTCGAATGGCTTGACCGGCATGACTGGATCTTCCGTGAGAACAAGCATTGGTCCGCGCGTCAGAGCCGTATCAACGCCGGGCATCTGATGATGGTTCCCTCGAAGTCGCATGGAACGCATAAGGACGGTACCCCGTTCGCGTTCCCGCCGACGGTGAAGGTCACGAGGAAGGGTCTTGCCCTGATCGCCCGACGGTTCGGCGAGGAAACGCTCCAGCTCGAGTATCCGAAGGCGGGTGCGTGATGGGAATTCAAGCAGATGAGCTCAAGGATGCGAGCCGTATCCCGTTGAAGGACAGGCTCGCATGGACTCTTCCGCAGGCGGCGAGCCTGTACGGGATCGACTACGACGGCCTGCGTCAAGCCGTCAATCAGGGCGACATCGACACGTTCCGCCCGCCGAGCAAACGAGGAACGCCTTCCCGCCGTCACATCAGACGCGAGGAGATGGACCGGTACGTCAAATCATTGGAGGAATGACATGAAAACGATTCGCAAGGCCTGTGTGCAGGCGGTGTTCGACGCACTCGCCGAGCATGGCGACACGCTCCGCCCGCAATACGCGGAACAGTGGGACGAAATCGACGCGAACCGTTTCCTCTGCCACATCACCGGACCAATGGACATCGACGTCGCCGATCTCGTGGATCTCATCATCGACACGATCAACGAGGAGCTGTGATGGCACTCAGGAGAATCGACGCGGAAACGCTGCTGACGCCACCCGCGCCGCCGAAGGCGAGCATCGTCATGTTCGGCATGAGCGGATACGCGGTTCGCATCAGTCCGAAAGGCGGGGCCCAACTCGTGGAACTCCTGCCCGACGGCGCCTGCACGCTCGCATCCATCACCGCGGGCGAGCTTGAGACATTCGACTACCAACTCCACAACGAAACGGGAGGCACCAGATGACCGACAACGATTTCCGTATCGAGGACCGGAAGGAACGCGAGACGAAACGGCCGAACTATCCGCTGCGCAGGGTCAAGTTCCTGCTCGCGGTCATCGGCCTCGTCGCCAGCGTGACGCTCATGCTCACCTGGCATGGCGGGAGCCTTGCGGGCGCGCTTGTGGTCGAGGGCGTGTATCTCGCCACCGCGTTGTGGCTGACCGTCAAATTCGCACCCAAATACGACGGAAAGGACGACAATCATGCCTAGCGGAGCCAACAGCCTCCAACTCCACATGAAGTACGCTCCGGTCAACCGCGGCAGCATCCACTACGGCGCATCCCGAAGCCACGGCCACCACACTTCGCCGAAGACATGGAGCCAGGAGACCGGCATCGACCTCGACCGGCCCCTCCACGACGAACGCGAGTACATCACGCGGATGAGACGCCGCACCCGGCGTGACATCGACGTGAAACCACGCATCCAACGCGTGTACGAGACGATCATCGCACTGCAGATGGAAGGAGTGACGCCCAGCAGCCACAAGGTGGCCTTACGGCTCAACATCCCCCGGAGCACCGTGATGGGCGACATGCACAGGCTCGCCGGCATGGGATTGCTCGTCAACGCGCGGACCCGACGCGGAGGCTTCCTCACCACCGGCAGAACACCCGAATGGAGTGACCTGGATTGAGTCTCGAAACATTAAGCCTGCCGGAATGGCCAATGGTGTGCGAGCTCACCGTGCCTGGCGACCCGCAGTCGAAAGGTCGTCCACGCGTCTACCAGGGACACGGCATCACCCCGACGCGGACGCGGGAGGCCGAGAACCGCGTGTACTCGGAATGGCGCAACCAGTATCCCCGCCTGCCACCCTACGAAGGGCCAGTCTGCCTGACGCTCACATTCTGGACGGCAACACGGCGCGGACGCGATTGGGACAATCTGGCGAAACTGTTCACCGACGCGTTGAACGGCGTCGCCTACATGGACGACCGGCAGATCATCGAAGCCAGCGTGCACGTGCACCGTCCCGACCAGTACGTGCTTGGCGCGCACGGCAGGCCACGCAAACGGAAAAGCGGCGACCCGCTCACATGGCACGGCCAGCCATACACGCCATGCACGAGGGCCAGCATCTACTTCAAACAGGAATACATACCCAGATAGGAGAAAACACCATGAAAAACACCAGTGAATACGTTGTGCAGACCCTCATCGACGACGAGGACATGAGCGCCGACCTCGCGAGCCTCTACCCGGCGGCCAGCAAAATCGGCGACGCAGCCGCGGCATTCATCGACAAAGCGGACCAGACCATCGAAAAGAAGGGTCTGATGGGCACGCCTGCCGGAACTGTCGCGAAATGCATCGACATTTGCCAGAACGTCGTCAAGGAAGGCGCGGCCATCAGCCGGCTCCTACGCAATCCAAGGACCTGCGACACCGTGATCATCAGCCGACGGTGCGAGGAAACGAATCACACCACCGAAGACGACAGCATGACGCAATCGACAGTGGAGGACGTGGAATGAGCAAGCAGAGGGGACACATGCCGTACTGCCGCACGTGCGGACCATTGGGGCCGGCCATGCGAACCACGCCCGCGTTCGACGTCGTGGAAACGCACCGACGCTCCTACCCGCACCACCAGACCAGCGTCATCCCCACCAAAACCAGCATCATCGTGAAAGGAACAAGCAAATGAGCGCGCAGAACCTCGAAACATTGGCCAAACGGTACGTGGAACTGAAAAGCCGCATCGCCGACCTGCAGGAAGAAGCCGACGGATTGAAAGCCGAACTCATGGAGAACCGCGAGCCCGGCGAATACGCGGCCGGACCATTGACCGTGAAAATCCGGAAAGGCAAACGCAATCTCGATGCTGGAGCATTCGAACGGCGTTTTCCTGTGCAACAGTACGCCGACTGCTACCAGATCAAACCAAAAGCATTATCCACGATCATCAAACAGGTCGGCGAAAACGCCTTGCAGGATTGCGTGAAAGTCGGCGCGGCAAGCCTGGTGGTCGAATGATGGGCGACAAGATCATCAGACAACACTTCAACCACGCATTGAACAACGCGCTGGACGCCTACGACAAGTCCTTAAGCGAGAACGTGTATCTCCTCGACGCGGACGACCTCGACGCTTTTGCCGACATCCTGTACCGCTACCTATTCGACGTGAAATGCGAGGCATGAAAATGGCCAGCGAACTCGACCTCGAGGCCGTCATGGCCGCAAACCAGACCATACCGGAAACGACGCCGGCACCCACGGTGGAGTCGACGGAGTGGACGGAAATCCGCGGCATCATCGAAGCACACATCGCCAACCAGCCACGAAACCTGCAAAAGGAGATCGGGCCAAGCGAACTCGGCACCGACTGCCTCCACTGCCTGGCCGCCAGACTCGCCGGATGGGAGAAACACCAGTCGGCCGCATGGCTGCCATTCATCGGCACGTGCGTCCACTCAAGATTCGAACACCTGTTCAACGGCCGCAAGGACGAATTCACCGTCCCAGACGACGATGGAGGAGAACCATGGGCCGTGAAACGCTTCGACGCCGAAAGACACGTCGACGTGGGCAGCATCCACGGACTCCACGGCCATCAGCGCATCCACGGCAGCATCGACCTGTACGACGCGGAAAACAACACGACCATCGACTGGAAAATCACCGGCCCCACCACAATCCGCAACGTCAAAGCCAACGGTCCAAGCCAACAATATCGCATACAGGCGAGCCTGTACGGCATCGGATTGGAAAACGACGGCGAACCCTGCAAAAGGAACGCCATCTACTTCCTGCCCAGGAACAGCGTCAGCCTGGCCGACGCACTGCCGATCGAATTCGACTTCGACCCGAAACCCGGACGGTGGGCGCTCAGCCGCGCGCAACTCCTCGTCAACCTCCTTGACCTCATCGAGGAATCGGACGGACCAAACGTGCGCGACGCGTGGATACACGCTTTGCCAACCAGTCCGACCCACTGCTTCCAATGCGGCAGCTGGCCGGACGACCAGCTCGGAGACCTCTCCCAGCTCAACCAAAACCAATATCCGGCGATACCGGACAAATGGGGGCAGCTCATCGGGCTGCTCGAATCCACCTACACAAAATAGAAAGGTAAAAAGACAATGTTCGGAAACAACAATTACGGTGGCGGATTCACCCAGCAAGGCGGAGCCAGCTACCGGCCACAACAGGCGCAGCAGCAGCCCGCCGAAACGTTAAGCCTTGACGACGTCATGCAGGGAGGCGCGCCCAGCGCGTTCAGCAAGGACGATCCGATCGGCACCAGCGTGGAAGGCGAAATCGTGGAGATCCGCGCGGAACAGCAGACCGACTTCACCACCGGCGAACCCCTCTACTATCCCAACGGCAAGCCGAAGCCGCAGGTCGTCATCCACCTGCAGACCAGCCTGCAGGACCCCGACAGGGTCGGCGACAGCGGCATCCGCGGAGTGTACGTCAAAGGCTACAACATCGGCCAATTGCGCCTCGCATGCCGTCAGGCCGGAGTCGGCGACCATCCGAACGTCGGCGACCATCTGAAAGCCACGTTCGCCCGCACACAGCCCGCCAAGACCCGCGGATACAACGATGCGAAGATCTACGACTACGTCGTCACGCCGAAGAAACAGTCCGATCTGAACGCGGCGATGAACGACCCGCAGGCAGGACAAAAGCAGTATGCGCCACAGCAGCCACAACAGTCCGCTTACGGCCAGCCGGCCACCATCGGACAGCCAAACGAATTGACCGCGAGCGACAGGCAGACCATAAGCCAGCTCGCCGCTGCGGGAAAGACCGCGCAGGAGATCGCAGGACTCCTCGGCAAGCCGGTCGACCAGGTCATCAACGCGCTCGGCGCAGGCAGTGGACGAGAGCCTGAATTCTAAAACCGTCGAATTTGACTACAGCGTCCGCCACGCCTGTCGCGGCTGCGACGGACGCTGCCCCGAACATGATGAATCTCTTCGAGAGGAAATCTCTGAAAAGGCACAGGGTGGCATAGTGAACAGCTCACATCATCAGAAAAAAACGGCACATGTGCCATTCTGTGCCAAAACTTTGGCACAGTGGAATCGTTGGAATTCCAACCAAACCAAACATATATATACAACTATTCCAATGTTCCGTTGTTTCTTATATATGTATTTATTTTGTTGTTTTTGTGTTGTGTGTATAGGGCGTGGAACGGCACACTCGATGGCACGCGGCAAACAAGGAGGTGAAAAATGAAAGACTACCGCAAATACGAGCCCATTCTTACCGAGAGCCTGCCCGCACGATTCGCAGGAATCTTTCATCTGCTCGAACTCACGTTCACGCCAGCGAACGACTGCACGATCGTCACGACCATCGACGGCCGCAATCTCCAACTCGTCTGCCAAGGCGGCACCGAGGAAGACCACCGCAAAAAAGAGCCCGTCGTCGCGGCGGGCTACCAGAAAGCCATATGGGAACTCCGCGAAGGCCATTTGCGCTACTGTCCGTCACAGGACAGGCTCTGGCGCCGCGACCCAGACATGGCCGACCACGAAGGCGAACGACTGCTGCTCAACAGCTGGCATCCAGTCAAAAACATCGAGGACGAATACCATATCGGCGGCAACGCGCGCAGCAGCGACCGCAATCCGCTCTATTCGGCCACGATTCTACGCGAGGCAAAGCGAAGCCAATGGTTCGAACAAGTCGAACGCGGAGTACGCTGCGACCCATGCGTATGGGTGCGCCGCGACGGCAAAGTCGTTTGCCTGCGGGACGAGCCGGATATCGCCGTCACACAGACGTTCACTCCCGTTGGCATGGGCAATCAGGCGTTGAAGGACGCGGAACGCATCCTCAGATGGCTGACCGTCGACGAAAAGTCCTATGCGAACCTGTGCCGCATGTTCGCGACTCCGTGGCTGGAACCGTTCAAGCAGCTTTCCTACGTGCTGTCCGGCCACGGTGGTGATGGCAAGACGCTGATCGCCCGTCAGGCGTTGCTTGGCGTGTTGGGTGTCGGCAAGGTGTTTCCCGGCTTCAGTGTGCAAGGCTATTGCGCTGGCGGCGGCTATACGCTTGGCCGCGAATCGATGAACGATGAGATGGACGGCAAGGCGTTCGCCTATGACGATGAGGCGTGCGCGGTCACCGAAGACATGCTCCCCCTGCTGCGAGCATTGTCGACCGGTTCGCAAATGAACGCGCGAGTGACGGGAGGCAGGTATCGTGTCGTCACGCCGACCGCGACGATGCTGTACCTGACGAACATGCAGTTCGCCGATTCCAGCGAGAATTCGGACTCGCGCCGTTTCATCAAGGTCGAATTCCACCAGTCGAAGGGTCGATCGTATGATCAGTATCATGCGATCGAGGGTTTCTGCCATCGGCATCCCGCAGCGTTCTTCGTCCTGTCGTGCCGTCTGTGGGAGAGGTCGGACGAGCCGGAGATCGTGAATCTGAGTCCTGCCCGCAACATCTCGGATGAGATGTTTTGGCTGATCAGCGAGATCGCGTCGAACGAAGAGCAGTATGGTTACCCGGTTGCCGTGAAAGGCGACTACCGTAAGGAATTCCACACGACCATTCCGCAATCCCTTATGGACGTGCTCGGATTGGAGAACGCGCGTTCCAGGGCATTGCCTGGCAAGGGACAGCCGCGCGTCGTCCGCGTCGTTAACCGTGACCGTTTCGACGCGTACCGCAAGGCCGCTCTCGACAACGAGACGGAGCCAGCCGACACTTGGTGGCAGACGGCATTGTCGAAGCCGTCTCGTGACAGTCTGCTCCCGTTGGATGATGTGGGCGATTGTCAGGATCTGGCCGGAATCGTCGAATCGGCGTTGGATGGCCATGTCGGTTTCGCTCCATGCGAAGGCAAGGCACGAAAGGCCGGAGGTCCGGTCGACGGGAAGGTGTCGTTGTCGTGGAAGCGGTTGAATCCGTCTGACGATAGCCACGTGGATGCATCGTTTATCACCGGTCAGATGAGTCGTTATGCGGTCGTTCCGCTTGGCGACTGTTTCGTCATCGACTGCGACAAGCCGTCCGAGGATGGTGGTCCTGACGGTTGGCAGTGCTTGCAGGCGTTGACGGGCGACTACGGTACCGATAAATTGCCGGCCACGTTGGTCACGAAAACACCGCATGGCGTGCACCTGTACTATCGCATGCCGGCCGGCATGGATATCGGCTTGCTGAAGAACGCGGTGCATGAGCAGAATCTGCCGATCGACCTGCGTGTGAGCAATAGGGGTTATGTGCTTGGCCCTGGCAGCGTCATCGACGGCAAACGGTATGAGCTGGCGGATCTGCCCGCCGGCGTGGTGCCGGAGGCGAGCGAGGCGGTCATGCGCATGCTCAAGGATTTCGGTTACACGAACGAGCCGAAGCCGGAGGCGCCCGCTTTGAGCTTGGACGATGTCATGGCCGATAGGCGTGCCACGTCGATTTCCAATGGCATGCCGGATATGACGCCGGTGCCGGAGGGCCAACGCAACAGCACATTGCATGCGTGGGCGTACGGACGGCTGAAGAATCATCCGGAAAACGAACGGCAGATTCACGATGACCTGCTGAAGCGCGGTAGGGATAGCGGTTTGGCCGATGCCGAACTCGACCGGATCTGGAAATCAATCAAACGAAGCCTCAGCTAAGGAGGGGTCGACTATGTCGAAGAATATGACTGGAACGAGCAAGGCAATCCGACTTATCGAATGCGCGCATTGCGGAGAACGCGTCGGCGCATATTATGCCACCTGCCCATACTGTGGATACCGGCTTGTGACGGCGTCCGACGGTTTTTGGAAGCGGATGATGGGATGAGCCGGAAACCGCCGCAGTGGATGCGCCGGTTCGCCCCGGAAGGCAATCCAGCGCATCTCTTTCCGGTCGTGTGCTCATGCGGCCGGTGGATTTTCAGCGAAAGGGACGTGGTCTGGCAGTCATGGGACGCGGGAATCATCGAAGGCGACGACCTGGTCACCGCGATCATCCTCGGCCGGCAGCTCATCCGGATCCGTCTCATCGCGCAGACGGACACAATCCGATTGGAAACGGTCGCTGGACCGTTGGGTATCAGTCCGGATGGAATATACTTGGGCGCGCACGACTGCGCGCTCATGCCTGTCAGTGTCAAACCCGCCGACATGAGCGGGAGGGAATTCCATTATTCGACCCTTGAGGGGTTCCCGACGATGCTTCCGGATCCCGATAATCCCGACCCGTGGGCGGGAATACCTGAAATGGAACTGATGTTCGATTCGGGATGGCCAAAATGATAAAATCGCAACATATGGGCAAAAAACGGGAAGCAACCACAACATGTAGAGTGTGCGGCGGGGAGTGCCGTATTCAAGCCACGATGTGCGACAAGTGCGAGAACGCTTTGAGGGGATGGATCCACGACTATCCCATCTGGATCCATGCCTTGCGCGAGTTTCTGGATTCGACGGCGCATTACGGAGGCCACCAGCCTGGACGTGTCAACCTGCCGTCCGCTCCCACGCCTATCAGACTCTCGGTCGTTGACCATCTGCAGGAGATCGAGGATGCGGTGACGGCGTTGTGGTGTCGATTGTATGCGCCGCCGGCCATGCCATGGGCCACAAGCATCGCGGTCCCGCCCATCGTCGACATGCTCAAGGCATGCTGGTCATGCCAGCGTTTGAACCGCCTGCCGGACATCGGTTTGATCTGGCATGACTGGCAGCGGTTGGCGCGCAAGACGCTGGGCATCATCGACGTGCCGCCATCCAAGCATGGTATCGGCAGGTGTCTGAACCCATTGTGCGGTGTCGAATTGAGTGCGGAGGTCGGCGCGGTGAACGTTGCCTGTCCGGTGTGCGGCGGCACGTACCGTGTGATCGACGTCCGGTTGGGGTTCCTGAAGGAGTGCATCGAATCAGGCAGGGCGTTCACGGCGGGGGAGTGCGCGGAGCTGCTGCGCGAATGCGGCTTCCAGTGCAATGCGAACACGATTCGCTCGTGGCGTAAGCGTGGCAGGCTTCAGCCGGCCGGTGAGAATGAGAAGGGGCGGCCATTGTACCGGCTTTCGGATGTGCATCGGCAGGTGTTGCGACGCGATTCGATTTGACAAAATCGAAAGTGCAACGCAGAATTGTCAGTGGATTAGAGGGTTCAAACCGAGGTGACTTGGTTTGGACCCTCACTCATATCCGCCATGGATTCTCCTAACTCCCTGGGTTGCAGTCCCGTCCTGTCCGAACGGCATATCGGACACGCTCCGCCCACTCCCGTCAGAGTGGACATACCCCAATGTGGCAGGCAAGCCAATCCCGTGCTTCCGTGATGCGGTGATGCTCAAATCCGCCTGTCCATGCCTTCGTAGGAATCAACGGCAGATCGCACCGGTCGCAGATCTTCGGATCCTCTTCCTTGCGGCTCGAGTGTATGCGCGGGTTCGAATCCCGCCGAAGGCACTCGGTCGTCCCATGTCATCATGTTTTCGATTGGCGTTGAATCCGCTGGCGTGGGACGGTCCTAGACTTGCTGACATGCCAATCGAAAAAGAAACACGCGAACAACATCAGAAACGTCGCAACGACGAATCCGCGAAGGCAATGGAATGGCTTGCGTCGCATTGGACTCAACCGCGGAATTGTCCGATTTGTGGCGGCCTGCAGTGGGGGGTGGGGCAAGCCCTGGAACTCAGGGAATTCAATTCAGGAGATATTGTGATTGGCGGAGATTCGCAGGTCACGCCCATCACCGCTGTCGTATGTCAGACGTGTGGATACACCTTTTTCATGAACGCGATAATCTCTGGTGCCGTTCCTTCGGAGCCGAATCATACGGAGCAGGGGAAGGGCAAATCGTGAATTCGAACCTTCAAGGGCTTCAAGGGCTGTCCCAACAGAAGGCGGCATTTTCGACGAGCGTTAAGATGCCAAAGGAGGAGGCGATACCGGTGCGTACGACCGACCTCAAGCATCTGAAAAGGGATATCAGACGAATTCCGGATGGCAATGGTAAATTAGACAACGCTTTTTGGTGCGCAATCGGTATCGGAATCCCGATGATAATCCAATTCGCGGTGGACTCTAGTTCTTCCGGAGGTCACGGCAACTGGTTGATTTTGGCTATCGGCGTGGTGTCATGCATATTAGCTGGCATGTTTAAGATATTTGGCAAAAGTGAGAAAGAAGAACGCGAACAATATATCGACGGCATCATCGAGAACATTGATGATTTCTCCGTCGGCGTGAGATGAAGTTGAATCTCTCCGGAGCCACCCATGAAAAGGAATGGCCCGGAATCGCTTCCGGACCATTTGTTTATTTGTCGTTTTGTTTGCGTGGTCTGCCGCCGCCGACGCCTCTGCCGGGACGTTGCGCGTTCCACCGGTCGATGGTTTCGGGGAGCCAGCCGCGTGTGCGGCCGATGCGCACGTCCGGCTCCGGCAGGTCGTAGACTGCTGCGTTCGCGACGCCGAGTCTTTTGGCGACCTGTTTGACGCCGAGGTATTCAGTCGTCATCGCCGTCCCGTCTGTCCATGATGAGCGTGGCGATGCACCAGATGCCCGCCGCGAGTCCGAACAGTCCGGCTTGCCATGGTTTTCCCGCGAAGCCGAGCATGG